>Ga0209023_10000206_pt1 | contig 102515 bp, 111 predicted proteins | sample LakOneMetagenome_FD_187468 | JGI IMG/M metagenome (GOLD analysis project Ga0209023, IMG submission 187468) | Freshwater and sediment microbial communities from Lake Erie, Canada (SPAdes) (version 2) | ecosystem: Environmental > Aquatic > Freshwater > Lentic | place: Lake Erie, Canada...
ATCCGTATTCGTTCCTGTAGCCCTCTCCCCCTCCTTCAGGAGGGGGTGGACGCGAAGCGGACGGGGGTGGCCTGTCCGCCGTCGCAAGACCACACCCGGCCCTGCGGGCCGCCCTCTCCTGAAGGAGAGGGAGACGGGTCAGGCGCTCTCGCCCTCGCCTTCGCCCGGCTCCGCCACCGGTTCGGCGTGGGGCGGCTGGTGGCCGGGCATGGTGGTGCGCAGGGGGATCTCGGGGATGAACAGGATCGCCACGAGACCCAGCGCCGCGATGGCCAGGCCGGTGTAGATCACGTCCACCATGGCGGCGGAGAAGGCCGCGCGAATGGCCGGGTCAACCCCCGTGCCCGACCCCGCGGCCGCCGCCTTCAACGCCAGGCCCTGCAGCTGATCGAGCGTCAGGCGCACGCCGCCGGGCGCGGCGATCTTGCCCATCTCCACGGCCAGGGCCGAGGTCATCACCGCCCCGAACACCGCCGCGCCCACGGTGCCGCCAATCTGGCGGAAGAACTGGGCCGAAGAGGTGGCCACGCCGATCTGGGTGGCGGGCACGGCGTTCTGGCTGGCCAGGGCGAACAGCCCCTGCGCCGGTCCCAGCCCCAGTCCGAGGGCGAACAGCCGCAGGCCGATGCCTCGCCAAAGCGGTGTATTCGGCCCGATGCCGGTCAGCAGCCACAGGGCGGCGCAGAGCATGACGGCGCCGGCGATCATGAAGGGCTTGTAGCGGCCGGTCTTGGTCACCAGCCGGCCCGACAGCATGGCCGACAGGATCAGGCCGAACATCATCGGCAGCATGACCAGGCCGCTCTCGGTGGCGGGCACGCCCAGGCCGAGCTGGAGATACAGCGGCAGGAAGATGACCGTGCCCATGAAGCTCATGGAGATGATGAAGGCCGCCACATTGGCCCAGGTGAAGCCGGCCGACTTGAACAGGCTGAGCGGCACGATCGGTTCGCTGGCCCTGTTCTCCACCAGGATGAAGAGAAGCAGGCTGACCGCGAAGACGGCGAGCAGGCCCATCACCAGCGGCGAGGTCCAGGCATAGGTGTGCCCGCCCCAGCTGAGCGCCAGCAGGAGCGGCACGAAGGCGGTGAGCACGAAGACGGCGCCCCAGACATCGATCTTGCCGCCGCGGCCCTTTCCCAGGGCCGGGGTCTTGGCCGCGATCATGAACAGCGCCAGCGCCGAGAGCGGCAGATTGACGTAGAAGCACCAGCGCCAGCCGGCCACGGTGAAGGCCCCGAAATCGACCGTGCCGTGCTGGGTCAGGAAGCCCCCGATGACCGGTCCCAGCAGGGACGCGAGGCCGAACATGCCGCCGAAATAGCCCGACAGCTTGCCCCGTTCGCGCGGCGGATAGAGGTCGGCGATGATCGCGAAGGCCGAGGTGAACAGCGCCCCGCCGCCCACGCCCTGGATGCCGCGGAAGATGATCAGCTGGGTCATGCCGTTGCCCAGAACGGGGAGCGTCCCGAACTCGCCCGACAGCCCGCACAGCCACGAGCCGATGACGAAGATGAGCACCCCCAGCATGAGGATCTGCTTGCGCCCGTAGAGGTCGCCCAGCTTGCCCCAGATCGGCACCATTACCGTCGAGGTCAGCAGGTAGATGGTGGAACACCAGGCGTAGAGCTCCAGCCCCTTCAGTTCAGCGACGATGCGCGGCATGGCGGTGGAGACGACCGTCTGGTCCAGCGCCGACAGCAGCAGCACGATCAGCAACGCGATCACGGTGATGCGGCGCGCCTCGGGCGTGGTCTGGACGGTCATGCGGCACTCGCGTGAGAGAGGTTTGGCGGGGTGTTACGCCTGTCCTTGATTGCCGTCATCCCCGGAATCGGATGCAGCGAAGCCCCGGGGCTTGACGATGTCTGGTTCGATAGATATCTAATTAGATACAGATCGAATTAGGTGACCCATGCCCCCCGCCCCCGATGCTTCTGGCGCCGAGGCCCTGCTGAAATTCTTCAAGGCGCTGGCCCATGAGAGCCGGTTGAAGCTGCTCGGCCTGGTGGCCCAGCGCGAGCACAGCGTGCAGGAGCTGGCCGCGGCCGTGGGCGTGTCCGAACCCACCGCCTCGCACCACCTGGCGATGTTGCGCGACCTCGGCCTGGTGAGCCGCCGGGCAGACGGCAACACCCACTGGTACGGCTTCGTGCCCGAGGCGCTGTCGGGCATGGCCAGGCAGGTGCTGACCCGCGAGGGCGTCGCCTCCCTGGCCGACACGCCGGCGCGTGACAGTCCCGAGGCGGTGCTCGCCAACTACCTGGGCGCCGACGGCCGGCTGAGCGGCATCCCCGCCGCGCGCAAGAAGCGCTGGGTGGTGCTGGCCTGGCTGGCGCGCAAGTTCGAGGCGGGCCGCGACTATCCCGAACGCGAGGTCAACGAGGTGCTCAAGCAGTTGCACGATGACCCCGCGACCTTGCGCCGCGAGTTCATCGGCTATCGCATGATGGTGCGGGAGAGCGGCGTATACCGGCGGGTGGCGGAGGCGGACTGGAAGACGGCGGACGACGGAGAGCCGCCGCGCTGAGGCGTCGAGCACCCCCAGGGCGGACACACCTCGCCCAATCCTCTTGCTGGAAATCGTGCGCCGGGGTCAGAGGCTGTCAAGGATGCGAAGCACCGGCTTCGCCGGCGGCCTTCGGCCGTCCTTGACAGCCTCTGACCCGAAGGCGCGATCATTCCATCAAGAAGGTTTGCCGCGGAAACTGGCAAGGCCGTTGGACCGGCCTATCTCTCAAGCTTGGCCGGGAGCCCAACCATGCAGTTCGACCACGCCGTCATCATGGTCTGTGACCTCGACGCCAGCCTGCCCTGGTACGCCGCGGTGCTGGCCGCCCTCGGCTTTGAGAAGACCCGCGACCACGTCTGGGTCAACGAAGCCGGCCAGGGGCTGGACCTGAAACAGGCCGAGGACATCGACACGCCCTACCGCCGGCGCGGCATCGGCCTGAACCACTTCGCCGTGCGAGCCGACAGCCATGCCGCGCTGGATGAGGTCGCGGCCAAGGTGGCGGCGGCGGGGTTCGAGGTTCCGGCCTTCCAGGACTTCGGCCCCGAGCGGGCGCTGTTCCTCAAGGATCCGGACGGGATGCGGATCGAGGTGGTGAGCTACGGCTGAACCGTCTCCCTTTCCTTCAGGAAAGGGACAGGCTGCGTAGCAGCCAGGGTATGGCCTTGCGACGCTGGAGATGGGTCGCCCGCACAAACAAGACCACACCCGTCTCGCGCCGGCGGCGCGATCCACCCTCTCCTGAAGGAGAGGGAGACGCTTACTTCGGCGCGGGCGCCAGGTTGTACGGCCCGCCTCGCTCCAGCGCGCGCTGGAACGCCGGCCTGGCCTCCATGCGGTCGAGGTAGGCGCTGGCCTCCGGATAACCCCCCAGCTTGCCGAGCGCCCGGGCGCCTTCCAGCACGAAGCTGATCTGGATGTCGGCGGCGGTGAAGTGGTCACCCAGCAGGTACTGCCGCCCGGTCACGGCCTGTTCGATGTAGCCCAGGTGGTTGGCGAACTCCTGGTCGATGCGCGGCTGGATGGCGGCGCCGGCCTCGCCCAGGCGTCCGGCATAGATCTGCAGCAGGACCGGGAACATGGCCGAGCCCTCGGGGTAGTGCATCCAGTGGACGTAGTCGTCGTAGGCGTCGGTATCCTGGGGCGGCGGGGCCAGCTTGCCCTTGCCGTGGCGGCGCACGAGGTAGTCGAGGATGGCGCCCGATTCGGCGATCATCCGCTTGCCCTCCTGCAGCACCGGCGACTTGCCCAGCGGGTGGACGGCCTTCAGCTCCGGCGGGGCCAGACGGGTGGCGGCGTCGCGCTGGTAGGGGGCGATTTCGTAGGGCAGGCCCAGCTCCTCCAGCGCCCACAGCACCCGTTGCGAGCGGGAATCGTTGAGGTGGTGGACCACCAGCTTGGGTTTGGCGCCGAACATCAGGAAGCTTCCTCGGTTGACGCCTGGGCGGCGGCCTTCTTCTCGGCCGCCGTCTTGCGTTTGCGGGCCATCATGTTGAGCCCCTCGACCACGGCCGAGAAGGCCATGGCGGTGTAGATGTAGCCCTTCGGCACGTGGGCGCCGAAGCCTTCCGCGATCAGCACCATGCCGATCATCAGCAGGAAGCCAAGCGCCAGCATCACCACGGTCGGGTTCTCATTGATGAAATTGGCCAGCGGATCGGCGGCCAGCAGCATCAGCAGCACGGTGATAATCACCGCCGCGAACATGATCGCCAGGTGGTCGGTCATGCCCACCGCGGTCAGGATGGAGTCGATGGAGAACACCAGGTCCAGCAGCACGATCTGGAAAATCGCCGAACCGACGTTGGCGACCACCACGTCCTTCTTGTCCAGCAGGTCGTGATGCTTGTCCGGCGCGGGATCGACGGTGTGGTGAATTTCCTTGGTCGCTTTCCACAGCAGGAACAGGCCGCCGACCATGAGGATCAGGTCGCGCCAGGAGAAGGCGGTCTCGAAGGCGGCCTCGCCGTGCCGGTCCAGCGGGCCGACGATGCCGAGGTCGAACACCGGCGCGGTCAGGCCGACGATGAAGGCGACGGTCGAGAGCAGCGCCAGGCGCATGACCAGCGCCAGGCCGATGCCGATTCGGCGCACCCGCGTGCGGTGCTCCACGGGCAGCTTGTTCGACAGGATGGAGATGAAGACGAGATTGTCGATGCCCAGCACCACCTCCATCACCACCAGGGTGACGAGGGCGAGCCAGGCGGCGGGGTCGGTCAGAAGCGGGAGGATGCTGTCCATGGCCGGCCTCGGGGTCCTTTCTTTGGGGAGGGTCGGGGCCCTTCTTAGCGGAACCGCCGCCCGGGGCTAGCGGGGCGCGGGCGGGCGTGCCAAACCTCGCCCGAAATACCGATTACCGACGGTCGACCGTGGAGGGGCCCCGATGACCGACCTTTTGACGCCTGAGGTGCTGGCGAGCTTCGTCGCCCTAACCTTCCTCGAGATCGTGCTCGGCATCGACAACATCGTCTTCCTGGCGGTGGCGGTCGGCCGCCTGCCCGCGGGCGAGCAGAAGAAGGGGCGCATGCTCGGCCTGTGGATGGCCATGCTGCTGCGCATCCTGATGCTGATCGGGCTGGTGTGGATCACCAAGCTCGACATCGCTCTGTTCAACATCATGAACCATGACGTGACCATCAAGGACCTGGTGCTGATCGGGGGCGGCGGCTTCCTGCTCGCCAAGGGCACCATGGAGATGCACCACGAGATCGAAGGCGAGCACGACGACAACAAGGCCGTGGGCGGGGCCAAGGCGCTCGCCGCGGCGGTCGTGCAGATCGCCCTGATCAACATCGTCTTCTCGCTGGACAGCGTGATCACCGCCATCGGCATGACCGACCAGATCGTGGTCATGGTCGCCGCCGTGATCGCCTCGACCCTGGTGATGCTGTTCGCCGCCAAGCCGGTTGGCGACTTCATCGAGGCGCGGCCGACGGCGAAGATGCTGGCGCTGAGCTTCATCCTGCTGGTGGGCGTGGCCCTGATCGCCGACGGTTTCGGCTTCCACATGCCGCGCGGCTACCTCTACTTCGCCATCGCGTTCTCGCTGGGCGTGGAGATCCTCAACGGCCTCTACCACAAGCGCCGCAAGGTGAAGCGCGCCAAGCGCATCGCCGGGACCACGACCGCGCCGGCCCGGAGCCGCAAGAAGAAGGCGAGCTAGGGGGCGCTCCCCTGGAATGGGTCCGCCCGGACCCAAACCGCCATTCTTCTCTTGCCGAGATCGCAGCGCTTGCATCCAAGAGAAGAAAGCCGTGCTCTCCCTTTCCTTGAGGAAAGGGACGCCTAGCGCTGCGGGTTGATCAAGCCGTACTCGACCATGTCGTCACGCCCGCCCTCGAAGCTGAAGTGGGCCGGGCGGCGGCCTTCGGCGAGGAAGCCGTTCTTGCTCAGCACCCGGCCGCTCTCGCCGTTCTGGGCATAGATGCCGGCGGTGAGCTTGTGCAGGCCAAGCTGCTCGAAGCCGATGCGCACGCCCAGCGCCACGGCCTCGGACGCCAGGCCCTGGCCGCGGGCCGCCGCGTCGCCGATGAAATAGCTTAGGTCGCCGCGGCTGTGGTTGGGGTCGATGGGGCCGATCTTCAGGTTGCCGATGTGCCCCCCGCCGTCGGTCAGGAAGATGCCGAACAGGTGCTCGACGTCGGAGCGGACCTTGTCGGCCACGAAGGCCTCCACGTCGGCGCGCGCGTGTGGCCGCCAGCGGGTCTCCATGAAGCGGTTGGTCACCGCGTCGTTCATCCAGCCGACGTAGGCGTCGGAGACGTCGCTGACGCCCAGCGGCCGAAGGGTGACGCGCTCGCCGGTGAGTCCGAGGTTCACGCCGCCAGCCGCGCGATGGACAGGGCCTCGATGTCGGCCTGACCGAAGCGCGGGTTGGTCGGGTAGAGCATGTAAAAGACGCGGCTGACGAACTCGAAGTCCTCGGGCGTATCGACGGTCCAGCGCCGGTCCGAGCGTTGCGCCGACTGCACCAGCTGGGCGATCTGGAAGCGCTCGGGATGGCGGTAGAGGAAGGGCGTCACGTGCTCGCGCTCGTAGGGATCCTTGGCCTCGGCCTGCATGGTCTTGAGCGCCGCGGCGGTCATCACTTCCACGTCCAGGCCATCGGGGTAGGAACGCTCGATGGTGTTGGAGGTGTAGTCGGCGCCGGTCTCGATGTGGCGCCAGACGCAGGCGTCGATGACGCCGGGATCGGTCAGGGGGCAGTCGGCGGTGAGGCGCACCACGTGGGTGGCGCCGTTGGCGGCCGCCGCGCCGGCGAAGCGGCTGAGCACATCGTCCAGCGGACCGCGGAAGATGCGGACGCCCAGGCTCTCGCAATAGGTGGCCAGGCCGTCGTCGGAGGGATCGCGGCTGGTGGCCACGACGATGCGGTCAAGGCTCTCGCAGCGGTTCAGCCGCTCGATATGCCGCCCGATCATCGGCATGCCCAGGATCGGCTTCATGACCTTGCCGGGCAGGCGGGTGGAGGTCATGCGGGCCTGGAGGATGGCGACGATCATCCGCGCACCTTGAACAGGGGTTGCAGGGGCTCGCAGCGAAGGTAGGGCGCGACGCCGCCGTCGGAAAGCGCCCTGGCCATGACCGCGAAGGCGCCGTCGTAGGCGCTCATCAGGTCGGCCACGTCGGCCGGGGTGTGGGCGTAGCTCATGTTGTGGGTGCCCAGCGTCAGCGCCCCGCGGGCAAAGACCTCCTGCAGGAACAGGGTCTTCAGTTCGAACGAGGTCGCGCCCGGCTGGTCGGTCATCATCAGGAAGGACCAGCTGGGATGGCCCGCCAGCGAGATGGCGTGGGACAGGCCGTGTTTCTCGAGCAGGGCCTCGGCCCCGGCCATGACGTCCTTGCCGCGCGCGGCCATGGTCTCCACGACCGGCTCGCGATCCAGCTTGTCGAGCGTTGCGCAGGCGGCGGCCAGGGACAGGGTTTCGCCGCCCATGGTGAAAGAGAAGAACACCTCCTCCATGAAGGCCATGAGGTCGGCCCTTCCCGCGACCGCACTCAACGGGAAACCGTTCGCGATGCCCTTGCCCAGGGTGCAGAGGTCGGGCGTGACGCCGAACAGCGCCTGCGCCCCGCCACGCGCGTAGCGGAAGCCGGTGATGGTCTCGTCAAAGACCAGCACGGCGCCGGCGTCGCGGGTCAGACGCTGCACGCCCTCGAGGTAGCCCTTGGAGGGGAAGCGCACGTTCATCGGCTCGAGGATGACGCAGGCCACCTCGCCCTCGTGGGCGTCCAGCAGGGCGGCGAGCGCCGGCAGGTCGTCGTAGGCGAAGCTGTGGGTCAGGTCGCGGGTCGCCTGGGGCACCCCGGCGTTGCGCGCGGTCGAGCCGATGTACCAGTCCTGCCAGCCGTGATAGCCGCAGACCAGCACCCGGTCTCGCCCCGTGGCGGCGCGCGCGATGCGCACGGCCCCGGCCGTCGCGTCCGAGCCGTTCTTGCCGAAGCGCACCTTCTCGGCGCAGGGCACCAGCCGCACGATGCGCTCGGCGCATTCGGCCTCCAGCGCGTGAGACAGGCTGAAGATGGTGCCGTCCTTGAGCTGCTTCTCGACCGCCCCGTTCACATCCTCGTCGGCGTAGCCGAGCGTCACCGAGCAGAGCGCGTTGATGAAGTCGGCGTACTCGTTGCCGTCCACGTCCCACAGCCGCGAGCCCTTGGCCTTGGCCGCGAAATAGGGCGAGGCGCCGAAGGGAAACTGGGTGATGGACTTGGAGAAGGTCTGGGCGCCCAGCGGAATGACGCGGCGCGCCCGCTCCAGCTGGGCCTCGGACTTGGCGTAGCGGGCGTCGGTGACGCGCGCGCCCTTGGTGTTCAGGCGATCATGTCCCACGACAGGGCCTCTCCGCGTTGCAGGTTGCGGGCGGCGGGGCGGCCCAGGATGGCGGCGATTTCCGCCGGCGGCAGGCCGTAGCCGGGCCGGATGGACCGCACGTGCTGCACACCGATGGTCTCCCCGGCGGCGATGTCGGCCACGACATAGAGCGAGCGGCGGAAGGAGGCGTTGGCCCGCTCCGAACCCTTCACGTCGTAGTGGACGCGGCCGAGCGCGGCCCAGGCGTCCTTGCAGTCGCGCACCAGCCGGGTGAACTCGTCGGGCTCGAGGCTGAAGCCGGCGTCCGGCCCGCCGTCGCCGCGCGCCAGGGTGAAGTGCTTCTCCACCACCGAGCCGCCCAGCGCGATGGAGGCGACCGCCGCCGCCGAGCCCAGGGTGTGGTCCGACAGGCCCGTGACGCAGTCGAAGCGCGCCGCCAGGTCCGGCACGGTGCGGACGTTGGCCTCCTCGACCGGGGCCGGATAGGCGCTGACGCAGTGGAGCAGGATCAGCTGGTCGCAGCCGTTGGCCCGCGCCGCCTCCACCGCCGCGCCGATCTCATCCAGCGAGGCCAGGCCGGTGGAGATGATCATGGGCTTTCTCAGCCGCGCCACCTCGGCGATCAGCGGCAGGTCGACCGCCTCGAACGACGCGATCTTGTAGGCCGGCGCGCCCAGGCTCTCGAGCAGCTCGATGGCGGTGGCGTCGAAGGGCGTGGAGAACATGGTCACGCCGTGCGACCGCGCCCGCTCGAACAGGGCCGCGTGCCAGGCGTAGGGGGTGTGCGCCTCGGCGTAGAGGTCGTGCAGGGTGCGCCCGTCCCACGGCCCGCCGGTGATCTGGAAGTCGGGACGGTCCGAGGCGATGGTGATGGTGTCGGCGGTGTAGGTCTGCAGCTTGATGGCGTCGCAGCCGGTCGCCGCCGCCGCGTCCAGCAACGCCAGGGCGCGCTCCAGCGACCCGTTGTGATTGCCGCTGAGTTCGCAGATCACATAGGGTTCGTGCTCGGGGCCGATGTCGCGGCCGGAGATGGCGACGGGCTGGACCATCAGGCGGCGGCTCTCCGCCGTGGGCGCACCAGGGTCCATTCCAGGCCGACGCACGGCTGGAAGCCGCAGCCGGCGAAGAGGCGCTGTGAGGCCTCGTTGTCTTCCTTGATCTGGGCGGTGAAGCGGTGCGCGCCCTGCTTGCCCTCCATGCGCGCCAGGCCGCCTTCCAGCAGGGCCCGGCCCCAGCCCTGGCCGCGGCGCTCGGGCGCGACCTGGATGCCGACCAGCCAGCGGCCGTCGCGCGCATCGAAGCGCACCAGCCCCACCGGCCGCTCCCAGGCGTCCTCGCCGATGATCAGCACCCGGTCGGCGCGGCCGAGCGAGGCCTTCCACCACAGCTCGTGGACCGGCCACGAGATGATGTCGCCCTCCAGGGAGGCGGCGCGGGTGACCGGATCATTGCGCCAGTCGAAGACCGCGCGCGCGTCCTCGTGGCCGGCGCAGCGCAGATGGATGGGGTGTGGCGTGCTCATGAGATGGCCCAGGCAAGCGTTTCCACCACTCGCGCCGGGTCGGTATCGGTCATTCCCGGATAGAGCGGCAACGAAAGGGTCTGGTCGTACCAGGCGTCAGCCCCCGGCAGCGGCGGGCTCTTGGAGCGCTCGGCCCAGTAGGGCTGGCGGTGCACGGGGATGTAGTGGACCTGCGTCCCGATGCCCTTGCGGGCCATCAGCTCCTGCACCTCGGCGCGGGTCTTGCCGATGGCGGCGAAGTCGATGCGCACGGCGAAGAGGTGCAGCGACGGGTCGGAGCCTTCGGGCGTCGGGATGGCCTGCACCTGGTTGCCCAGCGGGGCCAGCAGCGCGCGGTAGCGGGCGGCCAGGCGGCGGCGGCGCGCGATGAAGGCCGGCAGGCGCTTCAGTTGGCTGAGCCCCAGCGCGCAGAGGATGTCGGGCAGGCGGTAGTTGAAGCCCAGTTCGTGCTGTTCGTACCACCAGGGGCCCGGCGCCTCGGCGAAGCCCTCGCGCACGATGCCGTGGCTGCGCAGCCGGCGCATGCGCCAGGCGGCGCGGTGATCGCGCGTCGTGACCATGCCGCCCTCGCCGGTGGTCAGCGTCTTCACCGGGTGGAAGGAGAAGCAGACCGCATCGGACTTGCCCGCGTCGCCGGTGCGGCCCCAGGGGGTGTCGGTGCCCAGGGCGTGGCAGGCGTCCTCGATCACCACCGCCCCGCAGCTCTCGGCCAGGGCGGCGATCTTCGGCATGTCCACCGGCGCGCCGCACAGGTGCACCGGCAGGATGGCGCGCACGGCGCCCTCGGCCCGGTCCAGCGCCTCGGCCAGGGTCGCCTCGGTCATCAGGCCGGTGACCGGGTCGACGTCGGCGAAGACCACTCGGGCGCGGTTCTGGGCGCAGACATTGGCGGTGGCCACGAAGGTGATGGCTGGCACGATGCAGATGTCGCGCGCCCCTACGTCGAGGGCTGTCACGGCCAGGTGCAGGGCGGTGGTTCCGTTGGAGCACGCTACGGCATGGGGCGCGCCCACGGCCTCGGCGAACTCGCGTTCGAAGCGCTCGACCAGGGGGCCGGTGGTGAGGAAATCGGAGCGCAGGGCGTCCACGACCGCCGCGATGTCGGCCTCGTCTATGTCCTGGCGGCCGTAGGGCAGGAAGGCCTGGGCTGACTGCGCGGACCCGTCAGGCATGGCAGGCGTCCAGCAACGCCAGCATGCCGGGGCCGTCGAGCTGTTCGGCCATGTCAGAGGTGTAGGCGAAGTTCTCCGGCACCTTCACACCCACGCCGTCCTTGGCGAAGGAGATGCGCGGATATTCCACGAAATCGGGTTCGATGGCGAAGCGGTCGCCCAGGTCGACGGTCTGGCGCGCGTCGTCGATGGAGATCATCGCCTCGTGCAGCTTCTCGCCCGGGCGGATGCCGACGATCTTGGTGGGCATGCCCGGGGCCATGGCGCGCGCCAGGTCCATGACCGTGGAGGCGGGGATCTTGGGGACGAAGACCTCGCCGCCGCGCATCATCTCGATGCAGCTGAGGACGAAGGAGACCCCCTGGTCGAGCGTGATCCAGAAGCGGGTCATGCGCTCGTCGGTGATCGGCAGCTCCTTGGCGCCCTTGTCGAGCAGGCGCTTGAAGAAGGGGCCCACCGAGCCGCGCGAGCCGGCCACGTTGCCGTAGCGGACCACCGAGAAACGCGTGCCGATGTCGCCTGACATGTTGTTGGCGGCCACGAAGGTCTTGTCCGAGGCCAGCTTGGTCGCGCCGTAGAGGTTGATCGGCGAGCAGGCCTTGTCGGTTGAAAGCGCAATGACCTTCTTCACCCGGTTCGACAGGCAGGCGCGAACCACGTTCTCGGCGCCCAGGATGTTGGTGTGGATGCACTCCGACGGATTGTACTCGGCCGCCGGCACCTGCTTCAGGGCGGCGGCGTGGATGACCAGGTCGACGCCGCGGAAGGCCAGCTCCAGCCGGTCGCGGTCGCGCACATCGCCGAGGAAGAAGCGCAGCCGGTCGGTCTTCTCCTGCGGGAACGTCTCCAGCAGCTCCTGGCGCATCTCGAACTGCTTCATCTCGTCGCGGGACAGGATGATGAGCTTTTTCGGGTTGTAGCGGTCCAGAACGCGGTGGACGAAGCGGCTGCCGAAGGAGCCGGTCCCGCCCGTTACCAGGATCGACTTGCCGTCGAGCAAGCGCCTGTTATGTGGGGAGAAATCGCGCTGTTGAGGGGAAGCGGGAGCGTCGTACATGGTGGCCCGGAGCTGACTGCAGAGCCATGGTGCGCGGCGTCGCCTAAGGCAGCGTTAACGATGTTGCTCAGGAACGGCCCAGGACATCGCGCAGCATCGCCGGGACCAGCGCCCACGGCTCGATGAAGTAGCGATGGAACAGCCGGCCTGGTTCGGCCAGGAAGCGCGCCAGCCATTCCAGCCCCAGCCGGCCCGCCCAGCGCGGGGGAGTCGGGACCACCCCGGCCTCGTAGTCGAAGGCGGCGCCGATGGGGAAGACGACGCAGTTGGGCAGCCGCTCCCAGTTGGCCAGGATCCACTGCTCCTGCCGCGGCATGCCCATGCCGACGAAGAGGATATCGGGCGCGAAGGCGGCGATCTGGTCGAGCACGGCCGCGTTGTCGGGCCCGGCCATGTCGAAATAGCCGTCGCACTCGGCGAAGGTCACGCCCGGCCATCGGGCCGACAGCGCCTCGACGGCCCTGGCCCCGACGCCCGGTTTGCAGCCCAGGTGGAAGACCCGCCAGCGCTTTTCGGCGGCCAGGCGCCAGAAGTCCTCGCGCCAGTCGAGATAGGTGTTGCGATGCTCGCGCCCGACCTTGCGGCCGATCAGCCGGCCCCAGGCGATCAGCGGCATGGAGTCGATCTCGACCCGGTCGGCCAGGGCGTAGAAGCGCGCCATCTGCGCATCGCGGCCCAGCAGGGCGAGGGAATGCAGATTGTGATTCGCCACCAGGGCCTTCTCGCGCGCGGCCACGCGCGAGGCCGCGAATGCCATCACCTGTTCACGGGTGATGGCATCCATATCGGCTCCGAGCATTCGGATGCGCCAAGGACCGGAAGTCTCCATGAGTCCAGCCTAGGGCAGACAGGTTTCCGTCCGCTGAACACGCCTGACGGGTGGAAAGCCGGGCCGTAAGCGGCTATCCCGCCTCGAACCTGTGAGTTGAAGGGCCCAAGATGCGCGTCGCCATGATCGGAACCGGGTACGTCGGATTGGTTTCCGGCGCCTGCTTCGCGGACTTCGGCCACGTGGTCACCTGCGTCGACAAGGACGCGGCCAAGATCGAGCGGCTCAAGCGCGGCGAAAGCCCGATCTTCGAGCCGGGCCTGGACCACCTGCTGACCGAGAATTCCAAGGCGGGACGCCTCTTCTTCACGACCGATCCGGCCGAGGCGGTGCGCGGGGCGGACGCGGTGTTCATCTGCGTCGGCACGCCCTCCACCGAAGGCGACGGCCACGCCGACCTCTCCTACGTCTACGCCGCCGCCGAGGAGATCGCGCCGCTTCTGGAGGGCTTCACCGTCGTGGTCGACAAGTCGACCGTGCCGGTCGGCACCGGCGACGAGGTCGAGGCCATCATCCGCCGCACCGCGCCGCAGGCCGAGTTCGCGGTCGCCTCCAACCCCGAGTTCCTGCGCGAGGGCGCGGCCATCGACGATTTCAAGCGCCCCGACCGCATCGTGGTGGGCACCGACGACGCGCGCGCCGAAAAGGTGATGCGCGATCTCTACCGGCCTCTGACGGTGAACGACACGCCGATCGTCTTCACCAGCCGCCGCACCTCGGAGCTAATCAAGTACGCGGCCAACGCCTTCCTGGTCATGAAGATCACCTTCATCAACGAGATCGCCGACCTGTGCGAAAAGGTCGGCGGCGACGTGCAGGCGGTGGCGCGCGGCATTGGGCTGGACAGCCGCATCGGACCCAAGTTCCTCAACGCCGGCCCCGGCTACGGCGGCTCCTGTTTTCCCAAGGACACCCTGGCGCTGGTCAAGACCGCCGCCGACCACAACACCTCCATGCGGGTGGTGCAGACCACCATCGAGGTCAACGAGGCGCGCAAGAAGACCATGGCCGCGCGCATCATCGCCGCCCTGGGCGGCGACGTGGCGGGCAAGACCATCGGGGTGCTGGGCCTGACCTTCAAACCCAATACCGACGACATGCGCTACGCGCCCTCGCTGGACATCATTCCGGCGCTGCAGGCCAAGGGCGCCAGGGTCCAGGCCTTCGATCCGGAGGGCATGGACGAGGCGGTCCACCTGTTGCCCGGCGTTGAGCTGAAGGACGGGGCCTATGCCGCCGCCGAGCACGCCGACGCCTTGGTGGTGCTGACCGAATGGGACCAGTTCCTCGGCCTCGATCTCGACCGCTTGAAGCTGATCATGCGCCAGCCCATCGTGGTTGACCTGCGCAATGTCTGGCGCCCCGACGACATGCGCGCCCGCGGCTTCACCTATTCCTCGGTCGGGCGGCCCTGACCTCGCAATTCTACCGAGGATGACGGCGTGACATCAGGGGGTTAGAACGCTGACGCCCCCGCTCGCCCAGGATCTCGCCGTGACCGACGCCGCCGCAAATTCTCTCGAGCGTTCCGCCATCGAACCCGTCTCCATGACCCGCTACGGGCCAGACTTCGCGGGGTTCGCCCGCGACCTGGGCGCCTCGTTCGAGCGCTACGGTTTCGCGGTGGTGGCCGACCACGGCCTGGACCAGCCGATGCTGGACGAGGCGCTTGGGCAGACCAAGGCCTTCTTCGCCCTGCCCGACGACGTCAAGCGCGCCTATCACATTCCCGGCGGCGGCGGCGCGCGCGGCTACACACCCTTCGGCATCGAGACCGCCAAGGGCGCCCAGCTGCACGACCTGAAGGAATTCTGGCACACCGGCCGCGACCTGCCGCCCGGCCACCCCTACCGCCGCTACATGGCCGACAACATCTGGCCCGCCGAGGTCCCGGGATTCCGGTCCGCCATCTCGGCCCAGTTCGCCGCCCTCGACGCGCTGGGCCTGAAGGTGCTGCGCGCCATCGCCCGCTATCTGAAGCTCGAGGACGACTTCTTCGACCCGACCGTGCGCTACGGAAACTCGATCCTGCGCCTGCTGCACTATCCCCCGGTCGGCGCCGACAGCCCGCACGTGCGCGCCGGGGCGCACGAGGACATCAACGTCATCACCCTGCTTCTCGGAGCCGAGGAAGCCGGGCTGCAGGTCAAGGACCGCGACGGCCAGTGGCTGCCGATCAACCCGCCCGCGGGCGCCGTGGTCTGCAACATCGGCGACATGCTGCAGCGGCTGACCAACCACCGCCTGCCGTCGACCACCCACCGGGTGGTCAATCCGGCCCCGGAGCGACGCGGCTACGCGCGCTATTCCACGCCCTATTTCCTGCACTTCGAGCCGGAATACCTGATCGAGACCCTGCCCGGCTGCGTCGACGCCGCCCATCCCGACCGCTATCCGCAGCCGATCACCGCCGAGGAATTCCTCCAGGAGCGGCTGCGCGAGATCAAGCTGAAGTAGGGCTTTGCGGAAAACTCCTATTTTCGCCGCACGGCGTTCTACGGCTACGCCTTCTTAAGACCGTTCGGCTTTGATCCCCCCGCTGGGGCGACGGCCCCTGGGGGCACAATGATTCGAGCGCCGATTCCAATCGACGAGGCAGAGCGTCTCGCCACCTTGCGCGATCTGCGCCTGGTGGAGCTCGCGCCCGGCATGGATTTCGACCGCCTCCTCCGCCTGGCCCGCGCCGTGGCCAAGGCGGAGTACTCCCTGGCCGTCCTCGTCGAGGAAACCGAATCCCTCGTCATCGCCCGCCAGGGCGAAGGCGCGGCGACCATGGACCGCGAAAGGTCTCTCTCGGCCTTCGTGCTGGCCGAGGAGGGACCCCTCTGGATCGAGGATGCGGCCACCGACCGGCGCTCCTGCGAGATGCCGTGCGTGGCGACCCCGCCCTACCTGCGCTTCTACTGTGGCGCGCCGATCATCGTGCGCGGCCGCAAGGTCGGCGTCATCGCCGTCGCCGACACCGATATCCGGCCCTTCGACCAAGCGGTCGCCGACCGTCTGGCCGACATCGCCGCGGTGATCGCCACCGAGTTCGAGCTGAAGGTCACCAAGGCGCGACTGGCCGCCGACGAGGTGCGCATCCGCGCCGAGAAGACCCTGCTGGACGTGCTGATCGAGGACGCCCCCCTGGCGCTGGCCATGTTCGACCGGGACATGCGCTACATCCGCACCAGCCGCCGCTGGCGCTCGGATCGCGGCGAGGCCGGGGCCCAGTTGCTGGGGCGTTCCCACTACGAGGTGCAGCCGCGGATCACCGATCACTGGAAGGCCTGCCACCAGCGCTGCCTGGCCGGCGCCACCGAGCGGCACGACGGCGAGCACTATGTCGACGAGTTCGGCGCCGACCGCTGGGTGCGCTGGGAAGTGACGCCTTGGTACGAAGGCTCCGGCGCCGTCGGCGGCCTGGTCATCATGACCGAGGACTTGACCGAGCAGATGAAGTCGCGCGAGCAGCTCGAGCAATCCGAGACGCGCCTGCGCCTGGCCACCGAAATCTCCGACCTGACGGTGTGGGAATATTCGTTCGAGAAGCGCGCGCTGCAGTACGCCTCGGGCCGCATGCCCTCCGCCTTCGCCGGCGACCTTTCCTACGAGCGCCTGGTCAAGGAATGGCTGGGCCGCGTCCACGAGGACGACCGCGAGCGGGTCTCGGGCCTGTGGCGCCAGGCGATGGAGAACGACACCCTCTTCAATTGCGAATACCGCCAGTACGACGGCCTGCAGCGCGCCGTTTGGCACCAGAACGTGGCCGACACCATTCGTGACGCCGAGGGCAATCCCGAACGCATCGTCGGCGTCGTGCGCGACATCACCGAGCGCAAGCTGGGCGAACTGGCGGTCGAGCAGGCGCGCAACGAGGCGGAGAACGCCAACCGCGCCAAGAGCGAATTCCTGGCCAACATGAGCCACGAGATCCGCACGCCGCTGAATGGCGTGCTGGGGGTTGCCAGCGCGCTGGCGCGCACCGCGCTGAGCGACGACCAGCGCCAGATGGTGCAGATCATCGAACATTCCGGCCAGGTGCTGCAGTCCCTGCTTTCGGACGTGCTGGACCTGGCCCGCATCGAGAGCGGCAAGCTGGAGCTGCGCCCCGAATCCTTCGACCTCGCCGGCGCGCTGCGCGAGGTGGCGGGCCTGTTCGAATCCGGCGCCGAGGCCAAGGGCCTGAAGCTGCGCCTCGACATCGACCCCAAGCTGGAGGGCGGCTTCAAGGCCGACCCGGTGCGCATCCGCCAGGTCGCCTCCAACCTGTTGTCCAACGCCGTGAAGTTCACCGCCCATGGCGAGGTCGCCCTGACCGCCACGGTGGTGGCCGAGGCCGACGACATGGCGGTGCTGCGCATTTCCGTCTCGGACACCGGCATCGGCTTCGACGAGGCGACGCGCCAGCGATTGTTCGAACGCTTCGAACAGGCCGACGGCTCGATCACCCGCCAGTTCGGCGGCACCGGCCTTGGCCTGTCGATCTGCCGCTCGCTGGCCACCATGATGGGCGGGCGGCTGTGGGCCGATTCCGCCACCGGCGAAGGCTCGACTTTCACCCTCGAGCTGGAGCTGCAGCGTGATCATGCCGCGCCGGCCGGCGAGGCGGCGCGCACCTTCCCCGCCGCGTCCGCGAACGAAGCCGGCGCGCCGGACCCCGACGCCGCGCCGTCGCGGCCGGTGCGCGTGCTGCTTGCCGAGGACCACCCGACCAACCGCCGCGTCGTGGAGCTGATCCTGGACGGCGCCGGCGTGGACCTGACTTCGGTGGAGAACGGCGCGCTCGCCGTGGAGATGTTCGGCCTCTACGACTACGACCTGATCCTGATGGACATGCAGATGCCCGTGATGGACGGGCTGAACGCCACCCGCTCGATCCGCGCCACCGAGCGCGTCGAGGAGCGCGCGCCCACGCCCATCTTCGCGCTGACCGCCAACGCCATGCCCGAGCACGTGGAGCAGACCCGCGCCGCCGGCGCCGACGGCCACCTGACCAAGCCGCTGTCGGCCGAAGCCCTGCTCGACATCATCGCCCACATCCGCGAGGGCCAGCTCGACGCCGCGGGCGAGGCCGGCGACGCCGAGATCGCGGCGGCCTAGGGCGGCGGACTTTCCACCCGCCAAACACCGCCGACCCTAGCCGCCTGAAGGCCATTGTGCGCCGGGGTGCGATCATTCCACCGAATGGTTTGCGGCGGACTCTGTCAACGCCGCCAGGGCGGACACCTCGCTCCCCCAAACGAAATGGGCGTCCGAGCCGCGGGGAGGATCGCGGAAACGGACGCCCAAGGGGCCGGCGGACTGAGGCCGGCGAGTATTGCGCCGCCCCGCTAACTGGCGATCCGCAGCTTCATGATGTCGTTGGCGATCGAGCGGAAGGCGTCCTTCAGGGCCGTGCCGGTGGAGGGCTGGTAGACGTGCTGGGCGTCGGTGGCGCAGCTGTTGACCAGGTTCTGGGCGCTGGCGTCCGAGCCGACGTCGAAACCGACGGTGTAGACGATGATGCCCTTGGCCTTCATGGCGTTGCACAGCGCGATGCCCTGGCTGAAGGCCGAGCCGTTGGTGCCGTTGCAGTTGTTGTGCGTCGAGCTCGCGCCCGAGCCGGAGGCCGCATCCTTGGCGATGACGCCGTTGCAGTAGTTCGTGTTGAACTCACCGTCGGTCATGATGATGGCCACCTTGATCAGTTCGTCGGCGCCATAGGCGGCCGGGCGGTTGACCGAACTGGGCCACAGCGATCCCCAGTTGGGTGACAGCATGTACCAGCCCCAGGCGATGCCGATCTGGCCGGCGGTGGAGCCCGAGGCGCTGAGGCCGGTGATCACGTTGTGCAGCGCCGTCTTGTCGGCGGTCAGCGGCGTGAAGGTCTGGGTGATGCAGGGATTGCCGGAGTCCGGATAGTTCCGCCCCACCAGCGCTGTTGAGGGCGCCACGTCGGTGTAGGCGTTCGTCCCCGTGCGCTCGGTGACGCAGTTGGACACCTGCTGCACCTGGGCCGAGCCGTCCGCGGCGGTGTAGCCGTAGTACTGGCACCCGGGGCTGGCGCAGTAGACCCGCCCGCCCGACCCGCTGAAGGTTGAGTAGCTGGTTCCGTTGATGCCCTGCAGGGTGATGGTGTTCGTGGTCTTGGCGCTGATCGTATAGACCTTGCCGTTCAGCTGGGTCATGCCCGACACGCCGGTGATGTAGATCTTGTCGCCCACCGCGCGGCCGTGGCCGTTGGCGGTGATGACGACCGGATTGGCCTTGGTGGCCCCGGTGATCAGGGTCGAGTTGGCGTCGATCGCGCCGCGCGCGGTGGTGACGTAGGTCCCGGCGTTGACCGCCTGGGAATAGGGCACGATGGCGATCTTCGAATAGTGCGGCGTCTGCACGGCCTGCACGACCAGGTCGATCAGGTCGTTGGCGGCGCTCTTCAGATCGGTGATGCGGCTGCCCGACATGGAGCCGGTGGTGTCGAGCACCATGGCCACCTCGAGGCTCTTGGACGCGCGCTTGACCACGGAATCGGCGCCGACTTGCATCGGGCCGCCCAGGAACATGTTGGCGACCAACGGCGTGACATCGGCCGCCGCATGGGCCGTGACGGTTCCATCGCCACTCAGGGTGAAGGTGGTGGTGGTGATCACCGTGTCGTTGAAGGTCTGCATGTTGGCGGCCATGACATTGGCGCCGATGGTCTGGATCTGGGCCGTGGTGGTCGCCGACTGGGTGCGCGCCGCCGCCAGGGAGGCGGCGTCCAAGGCATCCTGCAGCGCCATGCGCACGGTCGAAGCCCGGTGGAAGTCGATGGCGCACAGCGTCAGCATCGACAGCGGAATGAACGACAGGCCGAAGATCAGGGCCACGCCGCCGGCCTTCGAAAGGGTGAAACGGCGCACGAACTGCTTCGCCGCCGAGCCGAAGGCGGCGCCCAGCCGCCGGATCGCAGATCCTTGTTCCATCATGGCAATCGCCCCGTATTGCCGCGCTCGCCGTCTGGCGCATGACGCGGTTTTCCAGGGCTGATTGTGAAGCGTCGCGGTAAACGAACCGCCAGCGGGCGCGGTTAACGACAGAAGAATCTTGGCGCCCCCGCGACGGCGGTTCGTCGCGGGGGCGTCAGGAAATCAGCCTACCAGCCGCATTTCTCGCCGCGGTTCTGCTCGGTCAGCCAGGTGTTGAGCGTGGCGAAGTAGTCGGTCACGCCCGAGGCGTCGGTCTGGCGCTGGCCGGTGAAGGCCTCCAGCGCGTCCGGCCAGGGCCGCGACTGGCCCATCTCCAGCATGGTGTTGAAGCGCTGGCCCATCTCACGCTGGTTGTAGATCGAGCAGCGGTGCAGCGGTCCGGTCCAGCCGATCTGCTGGCAGGCCGAGCGGTGGAACTGGAACTGGTAGATGCCGGCCAGGAAGTAGCGCGTGTACGGCACGTTGGCCGGCACATGGTACTTGGCGCCTGGATCGAAGGCGTCGGCCGGGCGCGGGCCCGGCGGCACGATGCCCTGATAGTGGAGCATCAAGGCGTTCCAGCTGTCGTTGTACTGCGCCGGCGCGGTCTGGCCGGAGAAGACACCCCAGCGCCAGCGGTCGACCATCAGACCGAAGGGCAGGAAGGCGATCTTCTGCAGCGCCATCTTGAGGAGGAAGGGGATGTCCTCGCTGGTCCCCTGCGGCACGCGGTCGAGCAGGCCGATCTGGTTCAGATAGGTCGGCGTGAGCGCCGAGAGGCCGACGAAATCGCCGATCGCCTCGTGGAAGCCGTCGTTGGCGCCGTTCCTGAAGAGGAAGGGCTGACTGCTATAAGCCCGCTGGTAGTAGTTGTGACCCAGCTCGTGGTGGACGGTGTAGAAGTCCTCCGCGTTGACGTTGGTGCACATCTTGATGCGGATGTCGTTGAGGTTGTCGACGTCCCAGGCCGAGGCGTGACAGACCACCTCGCGGTCGCGCGGGCGGGTGATCATCGAGCGCTCCCAGAACGTCTGGGGCAGGGCCGCAAAGCCCAGCGAGGAATAGAAGTTCTCGCCCGTCTTCACCATTTTCAGGGCGTCGTACTTCTTGGCCGTCAGCAGGCGGTCGAGGCTGTAGGACGAGCGGCCGCCGGTGCGCGGGGCGACCACGTCATAGATGTTGGACCAGTCCTGCGACCACATGTTGCCCAAGAGGTCGGCGCGGATCGGGCCGGTGCGGGGCTGGACCTGATCGCCGTACTTGTCGTTCAGCCGCGCGCGCACATAGCAGTGCAGGTTGCGATAGAAGGGCTCCAGTTGGGTCCACAGCCGGTCGGTCTCGGCGGCGAAGGCGTCGGGATCCATGTCGTAGCCCGAGCGCCACAGCGCCCCGGTGTCGGCGTAGCCCAGGTCGCGAGAGCCCTCGTTGGCCAGTTCGACCTCGCGGGCGAAGTCGGCGCGCATCGCCGGCGAGATGGTGCGCCACCCTTCATAGAGGGCCTTCAAGTCGGCCGGATTGCGCGACGTCGCCATCAGCTCCGAGGCGTCATCGAGCGTAATAAGCTTGCCCTTGAAGTTGAACTTGCCGGTCGCGTAGGTCGAATCCATCCGCGTCCCGATCTGCGCCAGCTCGTCGGCGGCGCCGGGGCGGTCGGGGGCGGGCAGGACGAGGCCCAGCTTCAAGAGGTTGAGCTTGCGGCGCACCACCGGGTCGACGCCCGGGGTGTCGTTGAAGCGCGCCGCGCCCTTGGCGAACTGCACGCCCATCTCGGTGGCCTCGGCGTTGGCCTGGGCCTCGAGCGCCATGGTGTCATAGGTGATGTAGGTGTTGCGCACCCAGGAGATGCGCGCGACGTACTCGCCTTCCTTCTCCAGCTTGGCCTCGGCGTCGGCGACGAAGGCCGCGGCGTCGGCGGCGGTCGCGGCCGTGGCGGCCGGCGCCGAGGCCGGCGCCTCGCCCACGGAGGCCGGCGGGGTGCTGGCGGTGGTGCTGGTGGAAGCGCTGGCGCAGCCGGCCAGGGCGGCCAGGCAGCAGGCGGTAAGCAGATGGCGTTTCATGACAGGCATGCTTCTCCTAGATCCCCGGTCCGGGTCCGGGCGGGGGCGGCGGGGGCGGTGCGTTCGGCGGGTAATAGGGTTGCGGCGGCGTCGTGCAGGCGGCCAGCAGGCCGGCGGCGATCACGAGGATCAGCATGCGCATGGCTTTCCCTCCCAGGGCGGCGCATGGGGCACACCCCGACCCGCAAACGTCAAGACCTGTGGCGGCGCCGCGCCCGGCCTTTCGGCCGCTTCGGTTTGGGCGCGGCCGCCGGGGCCTTGTCCGAAGCGATAACGCAGCGCGCCAGCCCATCGTTGCGCACCACCCCCATGGCCGCCTGGATGCGGGTGACGCGGCGGCGAATGTAGGGGCCGCCGCCGACGGGTTTCCACTTGCGCGGGCTCGGCAGGATAGCCGCCAGCCCGGCCGCCTGGCGCGGGCTCAGCTGATCCGCATCGACCCCGAACCAATGCCGCGACGCGGCCTGGGCGCCGTAGATGCCCGGCCCCCATTCCACCGCGTTGAGATAGACCTCCATGGTGCGGCGCTTGCCCCACAGGGTCTCGATCAGCACCGTGTAGCCGGCCTCCAGCCCCTTGCGGACCCAGTCGCGGCCAGGCCAGAGGAAGACGTTCTTGGCCGCCTGCTGGCTGATGGTCGAGCCGCCGCGCAGCTGCTTCGGCTTCTTCTCGTTGTGCTTCAGCGCCCGCTGGATGGCCTCGATGTCGAAGCCATGGTGGCTGCAGAAACGAGAATCCTCGGCGGCGATGGCGGCATAGACCAGGTTGGGCGAGATGCGGTCGAGCCCGCGCCAGGAGCGCTGCATCCCCAGCCCTTCGAACATCCTCTCGGTCATCAGGAAGGTGACCGGCTGGGGGGCGAGACGATGGGCCAGCACCGCGAGGGGAGGCGTCAGCAGCATCGCCAGCAACAGCACGCCAAGGCGGCGCCCCCAATGGGGCCTGTTCGTGCGGCGGTCGGGGCGGGAGGCGTTCACCCCGAAAGGCTAGGTTGATCCGCTGGCCGCGGTCTAGTGCGCCTCGACGACGGCGGCCCCGCCCGCTTCATCGCCCCAGGCGATGCGCCGGCCGTCGGCGGACAGCGCCAGGGCGCTGATCGGCGCCCCGCCCTCGCGAATCTCGACCTGGCGGGTCCCGTCCACATCGGCGTACCAGACCCGCCCGTCGCTGGTCCCCACCGCCAGGCGCGAGGCCCTTTCGTTGGCGGCGACGCAGGTGACCAGCGTCCCGTCCTTGTGGCCGATCTCGGCGGCCTGCTCGCCCATGGGTCCGTTATTGCCCCGGAACGGCCAGACCACAGCGCCCGCCGCGCCGGAGGTGGCCATCAGCTGGCCCTTCGACAGGAAGGCGATGGACCGCGGCTTGGCGGCGTAGCCGGACATGCGCATGTCCTTGACGTCGGCGACGCGCCAGCCGTGCAGCATATTCTCCTGCATGGCCGAGATGAGGAACTTGCCGTCCGGGCTCCAGACCACGTCGATGTGGCTGCCGGCCCATTTGAACATCTGCGGCTTCTGGCCCTCGATGCGGGCGTACCAGACGGCGCAGCCGCCGTAGGTGGCGCAGGCCAGCTTGCGGCCCTTGGGGTCGAAGGCCAGGCCGGAGACCGAGCGCTCGTGGTCGAACCGGCGGCGGAAAAGGGCGTCCTTCGCGTCCAGCGCCTCGACCGTCTTGCCGGCGGCGAACGCGATCATGCCGCTCTCGGCCGAAGAGGCCACAGCGTCGATCCAGCGGCCGGTCAGCGCCGCCAGTTCGGTGACGCCCTCGTCCGTGGTCCAGACCAGCCGGCCGTCATCGCCGCCGGTGACCACGCCTTCGCCCGAGGGGTGCGGCGCGGCGCACAGCACCGCGGCGTCGGGGTGGCTGGCCAGGGTCTGGCCGCGCTCGAAGCGGACCGTGCCGTCGCCCAGCGCGAAGACGGCGTCGCCGCCTTTCTCGAAATGAGCCGAGGTTACGAAGGCGTCGAAGGACTGGTTCACGCGACGCAGCTCTCGAAGCCGTCGCGCAGGGCGGCTTCGTCCAGGTTGCGGCCGATGAAGACGGCGCGGCTCCAGCGGCGCTCGCCGGCCTTCCACGGCGCCTGCAGGTCGCCCTCGAGGATCATGTGCACGGCCTGGAAGACCAGGCGCTTGTCCTCGCCGGCGACGTCGATAATGCCCTTGGCGCGCAGGATGTCGGGGCCCTGGTCGGCCAGCAGCTTGTCCAGCCAGCGGGTGAAGCGCGCCCCGTCCATCGGCTTGTCGGTGGACAGCGAGACGCCGCGGATGTCCTCGGAATCGGCGTGGGCGTGACCGCGGGCGCCGTGGTCGTGATGGTGGTCATGGCCGTGGTCGTGCCCATGGTCGTGGCCGCAGTCTTCGTCGTGGACGTGGCCGGGCTCGCCGTGGGCCGGGTTGAGGAATTCCGGCTGGATCTCGACGATGCGGTCGAGGTCGAAGCCGTGGCGGCCCAGCACCGTCTCGAGCGGCACATTGGCCCGCTGGGCGCGGTGGATGGGCGCCAGCGGATTGAGGCGGCGCAGGCGCGCCTCGACGGCGAGGAGGTCCTCCTCCGAGACGAGGTCGGTCTTGTTGAGCACGATCTGGTCGGCGAAGGCGACTTGCTCGCGCGCCTCCTTCGAGTCGTCCAGCTGGCCGTTGACGTGCCGCGCGTCGACCAGGGTGGTGACGCTGTCGAGGTGGGTGCGCGCCTTGACCTCGTCGTCGACGAAGAAGGTCTGCGCCACCGGGCCGGGATCGGCCAGGCCGGTCGTCTCGACGATGATGGCGTCGAAACGGCCCTTGCGCTTCATCAGCCCCGACAACACCCGGATCAGGTCGCCGCGCACGGTGCAGCAGACGCAGCCGTTGTTCATCTCGAACACTTCCTCGTCGGCGCCCACGACCAGGTCGTTGTCGATGCCGATCTCGCCGAACTCATTGACGATGACAGCGTAGCGCTTGCCGTGATCCTCGGTGAGGATGCGGTTGAGCAGGGTGGTCTTGCCGGCGCCGAGGTAGCCGGTGAGGACGGTGACGGGGATGGTGGCGGCGGAACTGTCGGTCATGGGGCGCTAGATGGCGTCTGCCGGCGCGATCGCCAAGCGGGCAATTTCGCGGTGCGGGGCGAGAGACCGCAAACCCTTATAAACGCCTGTTTCCACCTGTTATGCCTGTTATCTCGAAAACAGGCCGGGCGGCCCGTTCTCAGCCTGGCGGCCGGACCCGTCGCCGACCGTCGGGAAGCGTCCGTTGATCCGGGGTGGAGGGTCAACCGGTCCCGATCCGGCCCGGCGCACGCGGCCGGTTCCGGTCATTCTTCTCTTGCAGGCGAGGGTGCGCTCGGGCGTTCATTCACTTCGATTCAATCAGAACGGTTTGTCGTCCCGGACTTGATCCGGGATCTCCCGCGAAGTCAGCGGCGCTTCAACCCGGTCATGGGGTCCCGGATCAAGTCCGGGATGACAAACGTGGTGGGCTGGCGGCCCCCCCTCAGCACTTCGGACAATCCGCCAGCGCCCCGGTCTCCACCTGCACCGTCGCATGGCTGATGGCGAAGCGCGCCTTCACCTCGGCCTGGATGGCGGCGAGGAAGGCCGTGTCGGCGGGGTGGTCGCGCACCAGGTGGACGGTCAGCGCCGTCTCGGTGGTCGACAGGTTCCACACGTGCATGTCGTGCACGGCCGAAACGCCGGGCAGGCCGCACAGGTATTCGCGCACCTCGGCCACCTTCACGTGGCTGGGGGCGGCGTCGATGGCCATGTCGAAGCTTTCCCTGAGCAGGCCCCAGGTGCCCGCCAGGATCACTGCCAGGATGAGCAGGGAGGCGACCGGGTCGGCCCAGGCCCAGCCGGTGAACAGCATCACCGCGCCGACCACCACCACGCCCAGGGACACGCCCGCGTCGGCGGCCATGTGCAGGAAGGCGCCGCGCACATTGATGTCCTTCTCGCGCCCGCGCATGAACATCAGCGCCGTGGCCAGGTTGACGAGGAAGCCGACGGCGGCGACCCACATCACCGTGGTCGAGGCCACCGGCTCGGGGTGCATGAAGCGCCCGACCGCCTCCATGGCGATGGCCCCGCAGGCGAAGACCAGCACGATGGCGTTGGCGAGCGCCGCCAGGATGGTGGTCTTGCCGTAGCCGTAGGTCTTGTGTTCGGCGGCCGACTGCTTGGCCAGCCAGGCGGCTACCCCGGCCAGCACCAGGCCCAGCACGTCCGACAGGTTATGGCCGGCGTCTGCCAGCAGGGCGGTGGAGTGCGAGATCAGGCCGAAGACCACTTCGCCGATCACGAAGCCCAGGTTCAGGATGACGCCCGCGCCGTAGCGCCAGTCGTTGGGCGGCGCGTGGTGCGCGTGGCCCGCGTGGGAATGGCTGTGACCGGCGGCGCCGTGTCCATGATCATGCCCATGATGGTCATGGGTGGGTGCGTCGACGCTCATGGGCGCCAGAATAGCACCATGGCGGCCAGAGCGAAGAGCACGAAGGCGAGGATGAAGCGCTCGTAGCGCTCCCAACGCTCGAAACGCAGCCGGTTGGCGCCCAGCAGCGCCAGGGAGGTGAACAGCATCATGCCCATGAGGGTGGCGCCGGCCAGGATCAGGCTGAGCACGGCGAAGGCGGTCCAGCCCAGCGGCGCGGCCGACAGATAGACCGGCAGGAAGGCCTCCGACGGATAGAAGGCCAGCACCGCCACCAGGCTGGCCAGGGCGGCGCGGTCGGAGGCGAACTGCCGGATCGGCGCGGCCGCCGGACTGTCGACCTGGGGCGACTTCTTCTTGCGGCTGACCAGGAAGTAGAAGCCCAGCCCGCCCAGAATGACCGCCGAGATCACCGGCAGGAGCCCGCCATAGCGCTTGTCCAGTTCCACGCCCGCCAGCACGACCAGCAGGCCGATGACGATGGTGACGATGACGTGGGCGGCGCCGGACAGGGCCGCGGCGCCGAGGGTGCGCCCCGTCGACCAGCCCTGGCCGCGCCCCACGAGCACGAAGGGCAGCCAGTGGGTCGGCAGCACCGCGTGCAGGAACGCCGCGGCGAAGGCGGTGGCCAGCAGGGGCCAGAGGATGGGGTTGTCGAGGCCGGGCATCGCCTCCCTATAGCCTGTTACACTGTAACAGAGGAGCCTTGTTTCGCTCCCGGCGCGAAAATGTCACGCTCGGCCATGCTCTACCTGATCCTCAAGGCCGCCATTTCCGGGGTCATCGTCGCCATCGCCTCGGAGGTGGCCAAGCGCTATCCCGGCGCGGGCGGGCTGATCGCGTCCCTGCCTCTGGTCTCCGTGCTGGGCATGATCTGGCTGTGGAACGACACCAGGGACCCCGTGCGCATGGCCGCCCACGCCGGGGCCACCTTCTGGTTCGTGCTGCCGTCCCTGCCGATGTTCCTGCTGATCCCGATGCTGCTGCGGCGAGGGCTCGGGTTCTGGCCCACGCTGGCGGCCGGATGCGTCCTGACCGTCAGCCTTTACGCCGCCATGGTCTGGATCGGGCCCCGTTTCGGGCTGAAACTCTAGGACCGCGGCCTTTTTGCCCTAGGCTTTTCGTTGACTCGTCAAAGTCCGGCTGTATAAAGCCAGCCCTCGCCCGCGGGACCACTCGCGGGCTCAATCTTTTTTGTCCGAATTAGAGGCTGCGCGATGCACGCGGTGATCAAGACCGGCGGCAAGCAATACCGGGTTCAGCCCGGCGATCTGCTGGTTGTCGAAAAGCTCGAAGGCAATGCCGGCGCCGAGGTCGTGTTCGACCAGGTGCTGATGCTGGACGGGACCGTGGGCGCGCCGCTGATCGGGGGAGCCACTGTCGTGGCCACCCTGATCGAGACCCGCCAGGGCGAGAAGATCAAGATCTTCAAGAAGACCCGCCGCCAGGGCTACCGCCGCACCCGCGGTCACCGCCAGCCGGAATCGGTCCTGCGCGTCACCGCCATCGACGGCGGCAAGGGCGGCAAGACCGCCAAGTGGGACGGCAAGGTCGACCTGACGACGAAGGCCGAGATGGATGCCCGCGCCCGTAACCTGGCCCGCGTGTTCGAAGCCGCCGAGGCCAAGGCCGCCAAGCGCGCCGAAAGCCGCGCCGCCGGCAAGGTCGCGCCCAAGACCACCGCCAAGGCCAAGGCCGCCCCCAAGGCTGAGCCGAAGACCGAAGCCAAGGCTGCTCCGGCCCCCAAGGCTGAAGCCAAGCCCGCCGCCAAGGCCGCGCCGAAGCCGGACGTGAAGGCCGAAGCCAAGCCGAAGGCCGCCGCGAAGCCGGCCGCCAAGGCTGAAGCGAAGCCGGAAGCCAAGGCGGCTGCGAAGCCCGCCGCCAAGGCCAAGACCGAACCCAAGGCTGCCGCGCCCAAGAAGCCGGCCGCCAAGAAGGACAAGTAAGCCCGGGTCTCGCACCCAGGCTTTTTGAGGACAGGAGCGCACCATGGCTCACAAGAAATCAGGCGGTTCTTCGCGCAACGGTCGCGATTCCGAATCCAAGCGCCTTGGCGTGAAGAAGTACGGCGGCGAAACCGTTCTCGCCGGCAACATCCTGGTGCGCCAGCGCGGCACCAAGTTCCACCCGGGCGCCAATGTCGGCCTGGGCCGCGACCATACCCTGTTCGCCACCGTCACCGGCCAGGTGAAGTTCACGAAGAAGCGCGACGAGCGTTGTTTCGTGTCCATCATTCCGTCGGCTCCGGCGATGGCCGCCGAATAAGATAGCGATCCGCAAAACAACCGGATCGCAGGCCCAGGGGCCCGATCCGGAGCGAGAGATACGCGGGGAGTCCGGATCACCGGGCTCCCCTTTTTCGTTCCCCGCGAGCTGGCCCGAAAGGAGGCGGCTCATGTGCGTGATCGACATCTCCCCCGTCATCGAGACGCGGCGCCTGACCCTGCGCTCGCCTGAGGACCGCGACGTAGTCCGCATTGCCGACATGGCGGCGGACTACGACGTGGCGCGCATGAGCCTGCGCATGCCGCACCCTTACGGCCTCGACCACGCCCGCACCTTCCTGGTGCGCACCGCCAGCCAGAACCGCGCCCGCGACAACACCTTCGTCATCGACCTGGAGGGCGAGGGCGCGATCGGCGTCATGGGCTTCTTCCATGACAAGGATCCGTACCCGGAGATGGGCTACTGGATCGGCCGCCCCTTCTGGGGGCGGGGACTCGCCACCGAGGCCGCCGAAGGCGCACTGAAGTGGGCGTCGAGGTCGTGGAAGAAGCGCGCCGTGGCGGCGGGCCACTTCACCGACAACCCGGCCTCCGGCCGCGTGCTCACCAAGTCCGGCTTCCTCTACACCGGGGAGACGCGCAGGCAGCACTCGCTGGCGCGCGGCGAAGAGGCGGATGTGCGGATGATGGTGTGGATGCCTTAGATTCCGTCTCCCTCTCCTTCAGGAGAGGGTGGCCCGGAGGGCCGGGTGGGGCCTTTCGGCGTGGCGCCCGGCTTCCCATACCCTGGCGGCTGCGCCGCCTGTCCCTTTCCTGAAGGAAAGGGAGAAGACAAAAACGGCGGCTCTTGCGAGCCGCCGTTTCCGTAAGAGTCCACTGTCTCGGGTGATCAGCGCCGGCGGAACTGCGGGCGCTGGCCTCCCGGGATCGGGCCGCCGGCGCCTTCCTTCTTGTGACGGAAGGTGATGCGGCCCTTGTCGAGGTCGTAGGGCGTCATCTCGACGGTGACCCTGTCGCCGACCAGCGAGCGGATGCGGTTCTTGCGCATCCGGCCGGCCGTGTAGGCGAGCACGGTGTGGTCATTGTCGAGCTTCACGCGGAAGCGGCCCTCGGGGAGCAGCTCCTCGATGATGCCTTCGAACTCGATGAATTCTTCCTTGGCCAACTTAGTCGGCCGGGGTGAGGTTCACAGCGGCTTCCTTGCCGCTGCGGCGGTCAGCTTCCATCTCGAAGTTGACGCGCTGGCCTTCGTTGAGGGTGCCGATGCCGGAACGCTCGACCGCCGTGGCGTGGACGAACACGTCCTTGCCGCCGCCGTCCGGCGCGATGAAACCGTAGCCCTTGGTGGTGTTGAACCACTTAACCGTTCCCGTAGCCATGATGGACTCCTGTTTGACGGGACTGGCGCCTCCCGAACGTCGGGAGAGCCATCGAGTCTGAGAGTTCAGGGGCCGTGGTCCGGACGCGTAGGCGACGGCTAGGCTATGCACGCTTCAGATGTCGACACTTCGCATATAAGGAATTGGCCGCCGGTTGTCTAACCCGTCCTGTGGCCCGTATATGGCGGCCCCGCCCCGCCTTTTTCCCTGGCCCGGCGCAAAGCCCGGCGCCGTTCTACCGACATGAAGTTTCTCGATCAGGCCAAGATATTCATCCGCTCCGGCGACGGCGGCGGAGGCGCGGTCTCGTTCCGGCGCGAGAAATTCATCGAGTACGGCGGCCCCGACGGGGGCGACGGCGGCAATGGCGGCGACGTCTGGATCGAGGCGGTGGAGGGGCTCAACACCCTGATCGACTACCGCTACCAGCAGCACTTCAAGGCCGACACCGGCATCCACGGCATGGGCCGCAACCGCCACGGGGCCAAGGGCGAGGACATCGAACTGCGCGTGCCGGTCGGCACCCAGGTCTATGAGGAAGACCACGAGACCCTGATCGTCGACCTGGCCAAGGCGGGCGATCGCTACCTGCTGGCCAAGGGCGGATCCGGCGGCTGGGGCAACGACCGCTTCAAGTCCTCGATCAACCGCGCCCCGGCCAACGCCAACCCCGGCCTGCCGGGCATCGAGAAGTACATCTGGCTGCGGCTCAAGCTGATCGCCGACGTCGGCCTGGTCGGCCTGCCCAATGCGGGCAAGTCCACCTTCCTGGCCGCCGCCAGCGCCGCCAAGCCCAAGATCGCCGACTATCCCTTCACCACCCTCACCCCCAACCTCGGCGTCGTGGATCTGTCGACCAACGAGCGCTTCGTCATCGCCGACATCCCCGGCATCATCGAAGGCGCCTCGGAAGGGGCCGGCCTGGGCACGCGCTTCCTCGGCCACGTCGAGCGCACCGCCGTGCTGCTGCACCTGATCGACGCCACCCAGGACGATCCGGCGCAGGCCTGGCGCACCATCCGCGGCGAGCTGGACGCCTATGGCGAGGTGCTGGCCGGACGGCCCGAGATCGTGGCGCTGAACAAGATGGACGCGCTGGACGCCGAGCTGCGCGACATGGTCTGCGCCGACTTCGAGGAGAAGACTGGGATCAAGCCGCGGCGCATCTCCGGCGTCTCCGGCGAGGGCGTGCGCGCCTTGCTCCGCGAGGCCTGGAAGATGGTGCGCCGCCAGCGGGCGGAAGAGGCCGGCACGGTCTATGAGGACGACGAGGAAACCGCCGATCCGGACGCCACCATAGAAGGCTGGCGCCCGTGAGCGAGCCGCAGCTGCCGGTCCAGGCGGGGGAACGGATCGGCCTGTTCGGCGGCTCCTTCGACCCGGTCCACGAGGGACACCGGCACGTCGCCGACCTGGCGATGAAGCACCTCAAGCTGGACAAGATCGTCTGGCTGGTGACGCCGGGCAATCCGCTGAAGGACACCACCTGGCTGCCGCTGGCCGAGCGCATGGCGGGCGCTGAAGCCGTGATCGATCCGAAGACCATGATCGTCTCGGACATCGAGGCCAGGCTGGGCACCCGCCCGACCATCGACCTGCTCAAGCGGCTGAAGGTCATCCATCCGGACGTGCATTTCGTCTGGGTGATGGGATCCGACAACCTGGAGAGCTTCCCCAGGTGGCGAGCCTGGCGCGAGATCACAGCGCTCGTGCCCATCTGCGTGATTGCCCGGCCCGGCTTCGAGCACGCCGACGAGACCAGCGAGTTCGCGAGGGTCTATCCCAACGCGCGCCTGCCGCTGGAGCGCGCCGACGAACTGGCGACGACCACCCCACCGGCCTGGGTCTGGATCCCCGGCCCGCTGAATCCCGCCAGCTCTACGGCGATCCGGGCGGCGAAGGGTGTGAAGTAGGGGGCCGCCTGACGGTCGCTTTCCCCCTTCACGCTCACTTCCCCTTCTCCCTTCTCCCTTCCCCCTACTCCCTCGTCACCCCAGGGCTTGTCCCTGGGGTCCAGGGGTTCCGTTCGCATCTCAATTCGAAAAGCGTTCGCGCCAGGTGGTGCGCTACTTTCCCCGTTCCCGTAGCCGACAACCTGGACCCCAGGGACAAGCCCTGGGGTGACGAATTAGTTGGTTCGGCGCGGTTGGCGCGGTCCTTCCGCCAAACCTCATGGCGAGATTGCAGCCCTCGGGCCTGATCGGGTCAAGGCGGGCCGAAGGCCCCCGCTGCGCGGCGCGCCGCAGGCGCGGCCTTGACGCGATCAGGTCCGAGGGCAACGCTTGGCCATCAAGAGGTTAGGGCGCGACATGTCTGTCCGGGCTTTTTTGCCCCTCGCAGCGACTTTGTTCCATCTGCTGGGGACGCCCGCGGTGGCGGAACCGGCCCAGGTTTGCCAGACGCCACTCGTCCGTAATGAGGATGTCGCCCGTGACGTGTTCGCGGCGATCGAGAAGAATTTCGGCGGCCCGCCACCAGAAAGCACCGGCATCTCAGTCAGCGATGAGGGTGAAACGTGGCTTGTCAGCCGAGACGGGCCGTCCGGCCACTCCAATCCGGACGGGACCTACACCAAATATTTCGGCGGCGGTCAGATGACGCTGCGCATCAACAAGTGCTCGGCAGCGATCCTTCTGGTCACTTTCGCCCGCTGACGCCTGTGCGAATCACACCGCATGACCGCAACCCCAACCCGTGCTAGGGTGTGCGGATATACGGGTTAGTCCCACCAGGAGTATTCAACTGAGCGCCCCTTCCGCGCACGACGCGCAACCGGATGCGGTTTCCAACACGGCCCACGAGCAGGACCCCATCCCTCCCCTTCGAGACGAAGATTCCAGTCTCGAGGACATGATCCTGAAGCGCCTCGACGACGACAAGGCCCAGGACATCGTACACATTGATCTAAAAGGCAAAAGTTCGGTCGCGGACTCGATGATCGTGGCCTCCGGCCGCTCGCATCGCCATGTCGGCGCCATCGCCGACCATCTGCTGCGCGCGCTCAAGGACGCGGGCTACGGCAAGGCCAAGGTCGAGGGCCTGCCGCACTGCGACTGGGTGCTGATCGACGCCGGCGACGTGGTGGTTCACCTGTTCCGCCCCGAGGTGCGCACCTTCTACAACATCGAGAAGATCTGGGCGGTCGACGCCCCGCACCGCACCGAATCCACCCCGGCCACGGCCGCCGCCTTCAGCCCGGCCTGACGGACCTCCGCGCTTGAAAATCGACCTCATCGCCGTCGGCCGGCTGGGCCGCACGGCCGAGAACGGATTGGCCGCCGACTACCTGCAGCGGGCGAGCTCCGCCGGCCGTTCGCAGGGCCTTGGCCCGGCGGGGCTCATCGAAGTGCAGCCCAAGGGCCCCTCGGTTCCCGCCCAGGACGCCGAGGTGATCCTGTCCAACATCCCCGCCGGCGCGGCGGTGTTCGTCTGCGACGAGCGCGGCGAGGCCATGGGCTCGCGCGCCTTCGCCGCACAGATCGAGAAGTTGCGCGACAGCGGCGCGCCGCGGCTCTGCGTGGTCATCGGCGGACCGGACGGCCTGGACCAGAGCGTGCGCGACCGCGCCACCCAGCTGATCGGCTTCGGGGCCTGGACCTGGCCCCATGCCCTTGCCCGCGTCATGGCCGCCGAGCAGATCTACCGCGCCGTCACCATCCTGGCCGGCGGGCCCTACCACCGCGACTAGTCCGCCCCCTCAGGCCGCCTTCGCCGCCCGCACGCCTGGCCCCAGCAGCGCTTCCAGCGCGTCGGCCAGTTCGTCGGGCGGGGTCAGCGCACCCTGGCTCAGCCAGACATTGACCGTGGTCGTGAACGCCCCGGCGGCGAGCGCGGCGGTGATGGCGGGCGACGGGCTGCAGTTGGCCGGCAGGCGGCTCTCCAGCCCCCGCCGCAGCCGCGCCTCGCAGGCCCGCAGCAGCACCTGCATCTTGTCGTCGCGGGCCAGGGCCCGGCCGAACGCCTTGGCCTCGTGGAAGTGGCGCAGCAACTGGCGCGCGCCCGGCAGCACGGCGTGCGGCTCCTCGACCAGGCCGATGCGCTCGAAGTGGTCGATCATGTCCAGGAACAGGCTGATGAGCAGATCCTCCTTGTCCCGGTAGTGGGCGTAGAAGGTGGCGCGTCCGACCTCGGCGCGGGCCAGCAGGTCGGCGACGCGCACGGCGGCGTAGCCCTTTTCGCGGGTCAGCGAGACGAGGGCGGCGCGCAGGCGGTCGCGGGTGCGGCGGACTCTCGGGTCACGGGCGGTCATGGGCGGCCTCTCATCTTGTGAACATAACCCACCTCGGCGTTCGTTTCCGAACGAAATTGGCCCGTCGTTCGGGAAGTGTTGGGCCGGCGCGGGCAAGGTCGAGCTTCGCTTTTCGGAGACCAAGACCATGAGCTCGCCAACTTCCGGTCGCCTGGCCGGCGCCGCCCTGATCGCAGGCGCGGTCGGCTTCATCGTCACCATGTCGATCCACCCGCACGGGATTCATCTCGACGCCTCGGCCGCCGACCTGGCCGCGCAGGCGTTCATGACCCGGCTGGCGCACGCCATCGCCCTTGCCGCCCTGCCGATGACCCTGTTCGGCCTGGCCGACTTCTCGCGCCGCATGGGCTTTGCACGGCCTGCCGCGACCGCCGGCCTGGTCTTCTTCGCCTTTGCGTGCGCGGCGGTGATGAACGCGGCCCTGATGAGCGGCTTCGTGCAGGCCTCGTTGATGGACAGCTACGCCGGCGCCGACGCGGCCCAGCGGGCCGCCCTGCCGCAGCTGATGACCTACACCCACATGCTCAACCAGGCCTGGGCCATGGTCTATTCGGCGGCCTCGGCGGCCGGGATCCTGTTCTGGTCGCTGGGACTGATGCGCCTCAAGGGCGCGCGGGTGCTGGCCTGGCTGGGCGTCGCGGTGGCCGTCGGCGAGGCGGCCCTGATGGCCTTCGGCGGCTCCGATGCGCTCAGCGTGCACGGTTACATGCTGATGGCGCTGGGCGAAGGCGCCTGGCTGATCGGCGTCGGCCTGATGCTGTGGCGCGGCTGGAATCCGGACGAAGCCGCGGCCGAACCCGCCGCTTGAGGATTCAGTAAGCGGCGCATGCGCTCTAGGGTGAGCCATGCGCCGCGTCCTCCTCGCTGTCCTCATCGCCGCCCTCGGGACGGCCCCGGCCTGGGGCCAGCGCGAGGACGCCTACGCGGTGGAGATGCAGCGCCGCGACAAGGTGCGCGAACGCGACGCGCTGCGCGCCGACGCCGCGGCCGCCGCCCGCGAGGTCGAGCGCCTGCGCGCGCGGCTGATCATTCTTTCGCGCAGCCAGGCCACCGACGAGGGCACGGCCCTGGCCCAGCGGGCGCGCTTTTCGGCCCTGTCGCAGCGCGAGCAGGCGCTGAACGCCCTGATGAACCACGAGCGCGACCGCCAGGGCCGGCTGCTGGCGGCCCTGCAGACCTATTCGCGCCACCCGCCGCCCGCCCTGCTGGTCTCGCCGCGTTCGGCCAATGACGCGGTGCGCGCCGCCATCCTGATGCGCGCCGTGGCGCCTGAGCTGCAGCGCCGCGCCCGCGCCCTGCAGGTCCAGCTCGACGCCGTCGCCAAGGTGCGCCGCGATGCGGCGCTGGCCGGCGAAGCCCTGTTCATGACCGAGAGCGAACTGGCCGAGCAGCGCGCCGAGACCGAGCGCCTGATCGCCCAGAAGACCGCCCTGGAACGCCGCCTGGGCGCGGCCTCCGACGCCGCCGCCCGCGAGGTCGAGGCCCTGGCCCGCCGCGCCGCCAGCCTGGGCGGCTTCGTCGGCGACCTGGGCCAGCGCGCGCCGGAGCCTCGCGTCACCGCCCCCGATCGCCTTTCGACTCCCGTCCGTGGCGCGCTGATCCGCCGCTTCGGCCAGGCCTTGGGCGCGACCCGTTCCGACGGCGTCGCCTGGCGCGCGGGCCCGTCGGCCCAGGTGCTGGCCCCGGCGGGCGGGCAGGTCGAATACGCCGGGCCGCTGAAGAACTGGGGCGCGGTGGTGATCCTGCGCCTGGACGGCGGCTACCGTGTCGTCCTGGCCGGCCTGGACGAGGTCGCGGCGCTGACCGGGCGGCGCGTTTCGGCGGGCGAACCCGTTGGCCGCATGGCGAAATCCCGTAGTGGATCCCACGATCTCTACATGGAAGTCCGCCGCGGCGGGGCGGCCGTGGACCCCTCGCCGTGGCTCGACGCGCGACCGCAACGCTGATTTGATGCAGAGGGTAAACATGGCGGCCACGATTTCGTCGCGGTCGGTGTGTTGTTTGCAGGTTGAAGAGCCCCGGTGCTGTTCCGGGACATGAGGACTAGATGCGCCAGTTTCTGTTGGGCTTTGCTTCCGCCGCGGCGCTCGGGGCCGGGGCGATCGCCTTTGCCGGCACGACCGCGTTCGCGCCCAAGGCCGAGACCTTCCACATGCTCGAGCTGTTCGGCGACGTGCTGGCCATCGTCGAGCAGCAATACGTGGTCCCCGTCGACGACAAGAAGCTGATCGAAGCCGCGCTCAACGGCATGATGGGATCGCTGGATCCGCACTCCAACTACCTGAACCAGGCCGACTTCCGTGAACTGCGCGAGACCTCGCAAGGCGCCTATGGCGGCCTTGGGCTGGAGGTCACCACCGAGGACGGGGCGGTGAAGGTCATCACCCCGATGGATGACACGCCCGCCGGGCGCGCCGGCGTCCAGGCCGGGGACTTCATCACCGCCATCGACGGCGAGAGCGTCATCGGCAAGCCGCTGCAGGAAGCGGTCAAGGGCATGAAGGGCGCGCCGGGCAGCACGGTGACCATCACCATCGCCCGCGAAGGCGTCGACCCGTTCGACCTCAAGCTGACCCGCGAAATCATCAATGTGAAGTCGGTGAAGGCGCGCATGGAGGGCCAGTACGGCGTCCTGCGCATCACCAACTTCAACCAGAACACCGGCCGCGAGACCGCCGAGGCGGTAACCAAGCTGCGCGCCGAGAACCCCAACATGCGCGGCCTTGTGCTGGACCTGCGCAACAATCCGGGCGGCATCGTCGAACAGTCGGTGCTGACCGCCGACGCCTTCCTCGACGGCGGCGAGGTGGTCACCCAGCGCGGCCGCAACCCCACCGACATCGAGCGCTACAACGCCCAGCCCGGCGACCTGCTGCAGGGCCTGCCCATCGTGGTGCTGATCAACCCCGGCTCCGCCTCGGCCGCCGAGATCGTCGCCGGCGCCCTGCAGGACCGGCACCGCGCCACGGTCGTGGGCCTGACCAGCTTCGGCAAGGGCTCGGTGCAGCAGGTGATCCCGCTGCGCGGCGGCGCCGACGGGGCGATCAAGATCACCATCGCGCGCTACTACACGCCGTCGGGCCGCTCCATCCAGCGCACCGGCATCACGCCCGATCTCGAGGTCGCCATGACCCGCGAGCAGGCCGAGCGCCTGGCCACCTCGCGCTTCCAGTTCTCCGAGGCCTCGTTCTCCAACGCGCTGAACGCCGACGAGGGCAAGACCCGCGTCGGCGCCCACGCGCCGTCGGAATATCCGCCCGACGGCTTCGACACCAAGAAGGGCGACTTCCAGCTGGCCCGCGCCATGGACGTGCTGGCGGTGAACGGCAACCTGGCGGCGCTCAAGCCGGTGCCCAAGGTGGCCCTGGCCGCGCTCGGCTCGACCCTGCCCGGCCGCCGCACCGCCGCGACGGCCCCGGCCACGGCGTCCAGCCCGCAGATCCCGGACCATCCGCAGCCCTACCGGCCGAGCACGCCGCCTCCGGGCGGAGCGGTCGCGCCGAAGAAGTAGGGCGCTCTCCCCTTCTCACTCGTGAGAAGGGCCTTCCCCGTTAGGCTTTCTTAACCGGCTCCCGCCACGGTGGACGAAGGTCGGGCGAAGTGTGTCCGGCCCTGGTCCTCCAACGCTTCGGTTCGCCCTTTCATGTTCGCCAAACGCCAGCCCGCCTTCGTCGGCGTCCAGGCTCCCCAGCCGGGGGGCCGGTTCAATCCGCGCGCCCTCCTGGAGTTGGCGAAGAAGCCGTGGGTGGCGATGACCGGCGCCGCCGTCGTGTTCGTCGGCGCGGCCGCGACCCTGGTGCTGGTGGCGGGCGATCCCTTCGCCGGTTCGCCGATCATCAAGACCGCCATTCACCGCCCCGCCGCGGCCGGCCCGGGCGGATCCTCGGCGCCCGCCAACGGCAACGACGCCTTCACCCTCGACAGCCTGAACATGAACCAGGACGTCACCGCGCCCGGGTTCGACCTGACCGACGCCCCGCCGGTGCAGGGCACCGCCGTGATCACCCTGCCCGACGGCGACGGCATCCCCGGCGGTTCGCCCGCCTCGGTGTCCAGCCCGCCCATGCCGGTGACCCGCCGCGCGCCCTCCGATCCCCTGCCCGCCGCGCCCCTGGCCGGCGTGGTCCAGCCCGGCCCGCTGGGCCCGTTGCCGACCATCGCGCCCGATGGCCGCACGCCCTTTTCCGCCTACGCCCGGCCCTGGAAGTCCAACGGCAAGCCCAAGGTGGCGCTGATCGTCGGCGGCCTGGGGCTGAACGCCGCGGCCACCCGCGCCGCCATCGAACGCCTGCCCGCCGAGGTGACGCTCTCCTTCGTGCCCTATTCCGAGGGCCTGCAGGGCTGGATCGACCTGGCGCGGGCCAATGGCCACGAGGTGCTGCTCGAGATCCCGATGGAGCCGGTGGACTATCCCGACAACGACCCGGGCCCCTACACCCTGCTGTCCAACTCCAACCCGCAGGAAATCAACCGGCGCATGGAATGGCTGCTGTCGCGCGCCGCCGGCTACATCGGCGTCACCAACTACCTGGGCGACCGTTTCGTCACCTCCGACGCCGGCATGAACGCCTTTACCGCCCAGCTGAAAAGCCGCGGCCTGGCCTTCTTCGACGACGGATCGGCGCGCACCCGCACCGGCGCCTGGGCCCGCGCCTCGGCCGCCACGGTGGTCGACGAGCAGACCACGCCCGAAGCCATCGTGGCCCAGTTCAACGCCCTGGAAGCCGCCGCCAAGAGCCACGGCTCGGCGCTGGGGACCGGTTTCGCCTATCCGGTGACGGTCGATATCGCCCTGCGCTGGGCGGCCGGCGTCAATGCGCGAGGCTTGCAACTGGTGCCCGCCTCTGCTGTCGCTAAGCGGTGAATGGCGAACCCCACCCCCTAGACCTCGATCTCTACCGTCCCAATGTCGGCATCGTGGTCTTCCATCCCGATGGCCGCGTCTGGCTGGGCAAGCGCTCCGGCGCGCGGCCGCCGCATGACTGGCAGTTCCCCCAGGGCGGCGTCGATCCGGGCGAGGACTGGGAGCAGGCCGCCCTGCGCGAGCTGAAGGAGGAGACGGGAATCACGTCGGTCAGCCCACTGGGCGAGACCGAGGGCTGGATCACCTACGACTTTCCGCCCGAGGTGCTGGCCGGGCCGATGCGCAAGCGCGGCTTCGTCGGCCAGAAGCAGAAGTGGTTCGCCATGCGCTTCGAGGGCAAGGACTCAGAGGTCGACCTCGACCTGCACCCGCCCAAGGAATTCTCGGTCTGGAAATGGGCCGACTACGGCGAGGTCATGGACCTGGTCGTGCCCTTCAAGCGTCGGGCGTATCAGCAAGTGCTTGCCGCTTTCCGTGCCTTCGCTGCCGCCGCCTGAGCCAGCCGAACAGGCCGGCGATGGCGATCGCGGCCCAGGCGACCTCGAGCACGAAGGCCGCCACGTTCGGCTTGAAGATCAGCGACACGATGACCAGTGACGCGCCGCCCAGATTCAGCAGCAGGGATGGAAGCTGGTGAGGATCGAGCTTTTTCAGCTGCACGCCGGCGAAGGCGCCCAGGATGCAGGCGGCGCCCAGCAGGCCGAGGATGTCTCCGAGGTCCATCACCGGCTGGCCGGCGGGCGGAAGTCGAGGCGGCGGTCGATGTCGGCCTTGGTTTCGGCGCTGCAGGGGCCGATGCGGGCCATGGCGGCCTTGGCCATGCCCTTGGCGATGTCATGGATGGCGCCAACGAGCACGATCTGGCGTCCGTTCATGTGCCGGGCGGTCTGCCACCACGTCATCATCGGCGCGTAGTTGCGGCTCTGACCGTCCAGGCCGCAGTGCTCGGCCGCGCCGGAATAGACGCCGCGCTGATAGGCGATCTGGGCTTCGGCGTCGCTGACCGGCGGGTGGGCCAGCTCGGCGTCGGTGGCGGCCGCGCACGGCATCGAGCCGCAGGTGAAATTGCTCATGCCCTGCAACGCCTTGGCGCGCACTCCGATCCACGGCGTGGCGTTGGGCGCCACGAGGGGCGGATTGGCCGCTACGGCGGCGCCCCCGACGAGGCCGGCGGCGAGGCTGGCGGCGAGGGCCAGGGTGATCACAGGTCTACGCAAGGCGTACTTCCTCCGGTGGTCCGGGACCATCACCGCAATTCGGCGGCGGGAGCAAGGCGGCGCAACCTCGCCGCTATTTGGGGCGGGCGTAGGCCACGTCCAGTTCGGAGGGCCGCGAACCGTCGGCCCAGACCAGCAGGGAGTAGGTAATCTTGCCGACGTGCTCGTCGCCGCGACGGCGCAACAGGCCGACGTGGTTGTCGGTGAAGGTGTCTGGCTGGGTCAGGCGCAGGCCGTGGCGGTCGGCCCAGGCAATGAGCGCGCGATCGGCGAGGCGCAGGGGATCTTCGGGGCCGACCACGGCGATGGTGCAGCCGGCCGGCGAGGGCTTCAGCTTGAACGTGCCCTCCGCGCCTTCGAAAGAATAGACGCCGTCGGCGAAGCTCCAGCCGTGCTGGCGCTCCATGCGCGCGGCGAAGGCGGGGGCGGTGGCCGCCGCCTGCGACAGGCCGCAGACCTCGTCCAGCGCCGCCACGCTGGCCTCGCCGGTGGCGGAAGTGAAGCCTTGGGCTACAGCGGGCGGGCCGAGGACGGACGCAGCCAACAGGGCCAGCAACACAACGCGCATAAGAAAAATCCTCCCCCGGTCACCCGGGAGAGGATCATTTCAAATCTTGGCTGTCGACCGCTAGTGCGTCGTGCCGTCCGCTTCCGTGGCCTGTTCGGCCAGGATGGTCAGGCCTTGCGGCGTGACGTCGGCGAAACCGCCCTGGACCTCGAAGCGGCGCGTATTGCCGCCGTCGCGAACCACGACATAGCCTTCGCGCAGCGCGGTCATGAACGGCGCGTGGCCGGCCAGGACGCCGAAGTCGCCTTCGACGCCCGAGGCGTCGACCTGGTCGACGAGGCCGGAGAAGACCTCGCGCTCGGGGGCGACCAGCGAGAAGTGGAGCTTTTCAGCCATTACGCTTCCGCCGCCATCTTTTCGGCCTTCTCGACGGCCTCTTCGATGGCGCCGACCATGTAGAAGGCGCCTTCGGGCAGGTGGTCGTACTCGCCGTCGCAGATGGCCTTGAACGAGCGGATCGTGTCGGCCAGCTCGACGAACTTGCCGGGCGAGTTGGTGAACTGCTCGGCGACGAAGAACGGCTGCGACAGGAAGCGGGCGATCTTGCGGGCGCGGGCCACGGTCAGCTTGTCGTCTTCCGACAGCTCATCCATGCCCAGGATGGCGATGATGTCCTTCAGCTGCTTGTAAGACTGGAGGATTTCCTGGGTCTGGCGCGCGACGCGGTAGTGCTCTTCGCCGATGACCAGCGGGTCCATGATGCGCGAGGTGGAGTCCAGCGGATCCACGGCCGGGAAAATGGCCTGGGCGGCGATATCGCGCGACAGCACGGTGGTGGCGTCCAGGTGGGCGAAGGAGGCGGCGGGCGCCGGGTCGGTCAGGTCGTCGGCGGGCACGTAGATGGCCTGCACCGAGGTGATCGAGCCCTTGTTGGTCGAGGTGATGCGCTCCTGCAGGTTGCCCATCTCGGTGGCCAGGGTGGGCTGATAGCCCACGGCCGAGGGGATGCGGCCCAGCAGAGCCGACACTTCCGAGCCGGCCTGGGTGAAGCGGAAGATGTTGTCGATGAACAGCAGCACGTCCTTGCCTTCCACGTCGCGGAAGTACTCGGCTTGCGCCAGCCCGGTCAGGGCCACGCGGGCGCGGGCGCCGGGGGGCTCGTTCATCTGGCCGTAGACCAGGGCGCAACGGCTGTCGCCGCCGCCGCCGGGCTGGTTCACGCCGGACTCGATCATCTCGTGATAGAGGTCGTTGCCCTCGCGGGTGCGCTCCCCCACGCCGGCGAGCACCGAATAGCCGCCGTAAGCCTTGGCGATGTTGTTGATCAGCTCCTGCATGGTCACGGTCTTGCCCACGCCGGCGCCGCCGAACAGGCCGATCTTGCCGCCCTTGGTGTAGGGGCACATCAGGTCGATGACCTTGATGCCGGTGACCAGAACCTCGGCCGAGGTCGACTGCTCGGCGAAGGACGGGGCCTCGCGGTGGATGACCGAGTAGTGGTCGGTCTTGATCGGGCCGGCTTCGTCGATCGGGTCGCCGATGACGTTCATGATGCGGCCGAGCGTGGCGGGACCGACCGGAACGGTGATGCCCTTGCCGGTGTCGACCACGGGCTGGCCGCGGGTCAGGCCCTCGGTGGTGTCCATGGCGATGGTGCGCACGGTGTTCTCACCCAGGTGCTGCGCCACTTCCAGGACCAGGCGGAACTCCTCGCCGGTCTTCTGGTCGCGGTTGGTCGTTTCCAGGGCGTTCATGATCGCGGGCAGGTGGCCCTCGAACTCGACGTCGACGACGGCGCCGATGACCTGGACGACGACGCCCGTGGCGACGCCGGTCGCGACGCGCGTGGCGCCGGACGTCGAAGCGGCGGGAGCCTTGGGCGCAGCGGCCTTCTTCGGCGCGGCCTTGGCGGCGGGTTTCTTAGCGGCGGTCTTGGGAGCGGCTGCCATGTGTCTGGTCTTCCGTGCGAACTTTAATGCGTCAGAGGGCTTCGGCGCCGGAGATGATCTCGATCAGCTCCTTGGTGATCTGCGCCTGGCGGGATCGGTTGTATTGCAGGGTCAGCGCCGAGATCATGTCCCCGGCGTTGCGGGTGGCGTTGTCCATGGCCGTCATCTGGCTGGCGTAGAAGCCGGCCATGTTTTCCAGAAGCGCGGTCAGGATCTGCACCGCGAGATTGCGCGGCAGCAAGGTTTCCAGGATCGCGTCCTCGGACGGCTCGTATTCGTAGGCGGCGCCCGCGAGATCGACGGCGGGACCGTCACCGGCCTCGACGACGGCGGGGATCAGCTGCTTGGCCACCGGGGTCTGCGAGACCACCGACTTGAAGCGGCTGAAGAAGAGGGTGACCACGTCGGTCTCGCCGGCCTCGTAGACCTCGACGATCTTGTCGGCGATCGGCTTGGCGGCGGCCATGTCCAGGGTGCGGAAGGCCGACATGTCGTAGCTCTCGACATAGCGGTCGCCGTAGAGCCGACGCAGCTGCACCGCGGCCTTGCGGCCGATGGTGATGATCTTCACGTCCTTGCCGGCCGCGATCAGCTCGGCGATGTGGCGGCGCGCCATGCGGATGATCGAGGACGTGAAGCCCCCGGCCAGGCCGCGGTCGGCGGCGGCGACGACGACGAGGTGGCGCTGGTCAGAGCCGGTGCCGGCGAGCAGCTTCGGCGCGCCTTCACCGGAGACGCCCGCCGCCAGGTTGGCGATCACCGCGCCCATGCGCAGGGCATAGGGGCGCGCGTTCTGGGCGGCGTCCTGGCTGCGGCGCAGCTTGGCCGCGGCGACCATCTGCAGCGCTTTCGTGATCTTCTGCGTGGCTTTCACGCTTCCGATCCGATTGCGCATTTCCTTCAGGCTGGCCATCGAGGGCTACTTTCCTTCAGCTCTCGGGGCGATCAGGCGAAGGTCGCGGTGAAGGCTTCGAGCGCGGCCTTCAGCTTGTCTTCCAGATCCTTGCTCAGCGCCTTTTCCGTGCGGATGGCGTCGAGCAGGGCCTGGTGCTTGGCGTGCAGGCGCGACAGGAATTCGCTCTCGAAGCGGCCGACGTCGGCGGTCGGGATCTTGTCGAGGTAGCCGCGGGTGCCCGCGTAGATCACGCAGACCTGCTCTTCGACCGACTGGGGCGAGTACTGGGGCTGCTTGAGCAGCTCGGTGAGGCGCTCGCCGCGGGCCAGCTGGCGCTGGGTGGCGGCGTCCAGGTCGGAGCCGAACTTCGCGAACGAAGCCATCTCGCGGTACTGGGCCAGCTCGCCCTTGATGGGGCCGGCCACCTGCTTCATCGCCTTGATCTGGGCCGAGGAGCCCACGCGCGACACCGAGATGCCGACGTTCACGGCCGGGCGGATGCCCTGGAAGAACAGGTCGGTTTCCAGGAAGATCTGGCCGTCGGTGATCGAGATCACATTGGTGGGGATGTAGGCCGAGACGTCGTTGGCCTGGGTTTCGATGATCGGCAGGGCCGTCAGCGAGCCGGAGCCGTTATCCTCGTTCAGCTTGGCGGCGCGCTCGAGCAGGCGGCTGTGCAGATAGAAGACGTCGCCCGGATAGGCTTCGCGGCCCGGCGGGCGGCGCAGCAGCAGGGACATCTGGCGATAGGCGACGGCCTGCTTGGAAAGGTCGTCATAGATGATGACGGCGTGCATGCCGTTGTCGCGGAACCACTCGCCCATGGCGCAGCCCGAGAACGGGGCCAGGAACTGCAGCGGGGCCGGCTCGGACGCCGTGGCCGAGACCACGATGGTGTAGTCGAGCGCGCCGTGCTCCTCGAGGGTCTTGACGATCTGGGCGACGGTGGAGCGCTTCTGGCCGATGGCGACGTAGATACAATAGAGCTTCTCGCCCTCATTGCCCGACTGGTTGATCGCCTTCTGGTTCAGGATGGTGTCGATGGCCACGGCGGTCTTGCCGGTCTGGCGGTCACCAATGATCAGCTCGCGCTGGCCGCGGCCGATCGGGATCAGCGTGTCGATGGCCTTCAGGCCGGTCTGCACGGGCTCGTGCACCGACTTCCTGGGGATGATGCCCGGCGCCTTGACGTCCACGCGGCGGCGCTCGGCGACGTTGGTCAGCGGGCCCTTGCCGTCGATCGGCTCGCCCAGCGGGTTGACGACGCGGCCCAGCAGGCCGCGGCCGACCGGCACGTCCACGATCTCGCCCAGGCGGCGGACTTCGTCGCCTTCGCCGATCTGCTTGTCGTCGCCGAAGATCACGACGCCGACGTTGTCGCGTTCGAGGTTCAGGGCCATGCCCTTCACGCCGGCGCGGGTGAACTGGACCATCTCGCCGGCCTGGACCTTGTCCAGACCGTGGATGCGCGCGATGCCGTCGCCGACGCTCAGCACGGTGCCGACGTCGGAAACGTCGGCTTCAACGCCGAAGTTGGCGATCTGGGACTTGAGAATGGCCGAAATTTCGGCGGCGCGGATATCCATGGGTCTTACGCTCTCTTGAGGGCGAATTTCAGTTGGTCGAGACGGGTCTTCAGCGAGGCGTCGTACAGGCGCGATCCCACCTTCACCTTGAGGCCGCCGAGGATGGTCGGATCGACGCGGGTTTCGATTTCGGGGTCCTTGCCCAGCGACGAACGCAGCTGGGCCTTCACACCCTCGAGCTGCTTGGCGCTGAGCGCGACGGCGGTGACCACCTCGGCGGCGACCGAACCGGTCTGGGCCGCGTAGAGGCGCTCGAAGCCGGCGATGACGCCGGGCAGGTCGGCGGCGCGGCGGTTCTGGGTCAGCAGGCCAAGGAACTTGGCCGTGGTCATGTCGAAGCCGGCCTTCACGGCCAGGGCCACCAGGCCCTTGCCCTTGTCCTCGGCCGACCAGGTCGGCGAGGCGATGAGGCGGCGCAGGTCGGCGCTGTCGGCCATCATCGCCTTCAGCGACTTCAGGTCACGGCGAACCGCGGCCGTCGCGCCGGTCTCGGCGGCGAGGTCGAAAAGGGCGCGCGCGTAACGCGCTCCGGCTTCAGTCTCTCTGATGTCGTCAGCCAATGGATCGTCGCCCGGTGTGTATCGTGTGCGCCGGCGGCGGACTCGCCCCGGCGAAAGCTTGCAGCGCTTGGGAAAGCACACTCAAGGCGGCCCCCGTGAGAGGGCCGCCCTGTGGAAGCCGGGCGCCATGTAGCATGGGCTTTTCGCACCTGCAACCGAGGCCGAAAGGCCTTTTTGCGACAAGGCGAAGCGGAGGGGGGAAAGGTGCGGCTGAAGTGGCCGCCAGAGACGACCCGGAATGGGTGATTCCAAGCCTGCGAAATGCCGGTGGGGTCCGCCCTTCAAAGCCTCGCGCAGCGCGCAGGGCCCGCCATTCTTCTCTTGGTGGATTGCCGCGCTCGGGGGGAGGCCTGTCAAGGACGCGAAGCGCGGCTCCGCCGTAAATCCTTGACAGGCCTCCCCCCGAGCGCACCCTCGCCTGCAAGAGAATAAAGGCTGGAACCGCCCCTTGGCGCCTCGTCCTGTTAGTCGGTTCCCCTGGCGCACATCTGCAAAAGCGCCTCCGCCGCTCGCCCCGCGCCCTCTCCGTCGCACAACGCCGCCGCCGCGCGCGCCATGCGCCCGCGCCGCTCCGGCGACCGCATCAGCCCAAGGAACGCCCGGTCGAAGGCGGCCTCGAAGTCATCTCCCCGTGCGTCAACCGCCTCCGCCGCGCCGGCCGCCGCCACGGCGCGGGCGCCCGGCTCCTGGTTGTCAGCCAGCACGACCAGCACCGTCGGCAGGCCAATGACGCACCGCTCCCAGGTCGAGGACCCGCCGGCGCCCACCGCCAGGTCGGCCTGGGCGCACAGCTGGTCCATGTGCGGGGTTTCGACGTGCAGTGTGATCCGCGGATCGCGCGCGGCCAGACGCTGCATCTCCGCGAGCGAGGGCGCCGCCCCGCCCAGGACCACATCGAGACCGGCCTCGCCCAGCCTTGGCAGCAGGCGCCCGACGATCCGGGCGGTGACGCCGCCGACGTCGGTGAGGCCCAGCGACACCAGGGCGCGGCCCACGGTTTCGCCGCCGCGCCGCGCCATCGCCGCCTCGCGCCGCGCTGAAAATTCCGGCCGCACCAGGGCGTACCCAGGCCCCAGCAGCAGCGTCGCCTCCGGCTCGACCAGCCCTTCGTAGTCCGCTGCCCGCCGCGCCGGACCGACATCCAGCACCATGTCGACGCCCAGCCGCCGGTCGGCCAGGTCATCGACGGCCAGGCTCGGGCGGCCGCCGGCGATGCGGTAGTGCTCGCGCGCGCCCAGGCGGAAGTGATCGAACACCACGGCGTCGAAGCCCGAGGCAGCGTCCGCCGCCGCCTCGGCGAAGGCCGCCAGCTCAAGATCGGCGCCGTCGACCCGCCCGATTCCCGGCCCGGCGAAACGATCCAGCAGCTCCGCCACGAACGGCGGCGCCAGGAAGGACGGGCTCGCGCCGCGCTCGGTCAGGGCGTCCGCCAGGGTCAGGGCGCGCATGACGTGGCCGCCCCCGATCTCGGGGCCGCCGTCGGCGATGAAAAGGACGGATGGACCGCTCACGGTTCCTGTCTAGTTGCGGCTTTGTGGCGCGTCTCGCCCCCACGGCGGGAAAAAGTCGCCTTTCACTCCATTTTAAAGTAAAGAGCGCCCCTCTCCTGAGGGGAACGGGCGGCCCGCGCGGCCGCTTTTTGTTGCGCGCGGTCGCCAGTAGGACGTCATGGCTTTCAAGCTCGGTGAACTTGCCTCGGCTCCTGAACCGCTTGGCGCAGCCCTGCGCGCCTGCCGGCGGCACTTCACCTCGGCCTTCATTTTCAGCGCCTTCGTCAACATCCTCTACCTCGCGCCGACGCTCTACATGTTGCAGGTCTACGACCGCGTCATGTCGACCGGCGGGATCATGACGTTGATCTTCATCACCGTGGTCATCGTCATGGCGCTGGGCACCCTGTCGGTGCTCGACAACATGCGCTCGCGCCTGCTGGTGCGCGCGGGCCTGAGACTCGACCGGCTGCTGGCCGGCGAGGTGCTGGGCCGCCTGATCTCGCGCGCCAAGGCCGGCGCCGGCGCGCCGCGTGTGGGCCAGGCCATGCGCGAGTTCGACACCTTCCGCGGCACCCTGGCCGGACCGGGCATGCTGTCGCTGTTCGACGCGCCCTGGACGCCGATCTACCTGGCCTTCGCCTTCCTGCTGCACCCGTTCCTTGGTCTTGTGACCCTGTTCGGCGGCGCGGTGCTGCTGACGCTCGCCATCCTCAACGAGAAGTCGGTCAAGCCGCGGCTGCAGAAGGCCGGCGAGGCCGCCGCCGCCGCCTACATGGCGCAGGAGACCGCCGCCAACTCGGCGGAGGTGGTCAAGGCCCTGGGCATGCGCAACGCGCTCGTCGCGCGCCAGCTGACCGACCGCACCGTGGCCACCGAGATGCAGGCGGAAGCCGCCTTCGCCGGCGGCAAGTACACCACCGCCATCAAGTTCGTGCGCCTGTCGCTGCAGTCGCTTGCCCTGGGTCTGGGCGCCTACCTGGCCATCGAGCGCCAGATTTCGGGCGGCGCCGTGATCGCCGCCTCGGTGCTGCTCAGCCGTGCGCTGCAGCCGCTGGAGCAGATCGTCGGGGCCTGGCAAGGCATCGTCAACGGCCGCCAGGCCTTCGTCACCCTGTCGGACCTGTTCAACACCTATCCGCCCGAGCGCCCGCGCACCCAACTGCCGCCGCCCAAGGGCCTGGTGCAGGTCGAGCAGGTCGGCGTGCGCATCGGCGAGGCCATGATCCTGAAGGGCGTCTCCATGTCCATTCAGCCCGGCGAGGTGGTCGGCCTGATCGGCCCCTCCGGCGCCGGCAAGACCACCCTGGCCCGCGTCGTGGCCGGCGCCGTGCCGCCCGATTTCGGCACCGTGCGCCTGGACGGCGGCGACCTGAAGGACTGGGAATCCGACCGCCTGGCCAAGTACGTCGGCTACCTGCCCCAGGACTCGATCCTGTTTCACGGCACCATCCGCGACAATATTTCCAGGTTCCAGGCCTTTACCGGCGCGCCGGCGGAAGAGATCGACGCCAAGGTCATCGCCGCGGCCCAGTCGGCCGGGGCCCACGACATGATCCTGCGCCTGCCCAAGGGCTACGACTCCATGCTCGGCGTCGGCGGCCGGGGCCTGTCGTCGGGCCAGAGCCAGCGCATCGCCTTCGCCCGCGCCATCTACGGCCAGCCGGCCATGATCGTGCTGGACGAACCCAACGCCCACCTCGACGCCGAGGGCGAGGGCGCCCTGATGCGCACCCTGCTGGAGCTGAAGGATCGCGGCGCCGCGGTGCTGCTGGTCGCCCACCGCACCGGCATCCTCAACGCCGCCGACAAGCTGCTGGTGCTGCGCGAGGGGTCCGTGGAGATGTTCGGTCCCCGCGACGACGTCATCGCGCGCCTGCAACAGCAGGAAAAGGGCAGCCGGCCCGGTCCTCGCCCAACTGTGGTCTCAGGCGGTTGAGACGATAGATCATGTCCCTGACCCTCAGCCCTCCCGAAGACGACAAGACCCCGCTGGTTCCGGCCCTGTCGCAGCCTGTCGAAGGCGTGCATCGCCCCGGCGCGCTTGAGGACGATCCCAGGAACGAGCTGCGCATCGGCGGGCTGATCGGTTTCCTGTTCTTCGTGGTGTTCCTGGGCTGGGCCGCCTTCGCCCCGCTCGACGCCGGGGCCTTCGCCCACGGCGTGGTCACCGTCTCGGGCAACCGCCAGTCGGTGCAGCACCGCGACGGCGGCACGGTTTCGGCCCTGCACGTGCGCGAGGGCGATCACGTCAACAAGGGCGACGTGCTGCTTGAGCTCGACGCCGACGAACTGCGCGCCACCGAACGCTCCCTGACCACCCAGACCTTCGCCCTGCTGGCCACCCGCGCGCGCCTCAACGCCGAGCGCCTGGGGCGCTCCACCTTCGCGCCGCCACCCGAATTCGCCAACCTGCCGGCCGAGGACCGCCCCATCGCGGCCGAGGCCATGTCGCTGGAACGCGCCCAGCTGAACGCGCGGCTGAGCGCGCTCACCACCCAGCAGTCGGTGCTGACCGCCCGGGTCTCGCAGCTGAACCAGCAGATCTCCGGCCTGACCGAGCAGAGCACGGCCAATGTGCGCCAGCAGCAGTTGATCGCCGAAGAGACCGAAGGCATGCAGTCCCTGGCCGACCGCGGCTACGCCCCGGTCAACCGCGTGCGCGCGCTGGAGCGCACCGCCGCGGGCCTGGAAGGCGACAACGGCAACCTGACCGCCAACGTGGCGCGCGTGCGCGACCAGATCGGCGAGACCCGGACCCAGATCGTCTCGCTGCAGCGCCAGCAGATGGAAGACATCGCCAAGCAGCTGTCCGAGACCGAACGCATGCTGGGCGAGGCCCAGCCCAAGCTAATCGCCGCGCGCCAGCAGTTGAACGGCGTGCTGGTCCGCGCCCCGGCCACCGGCCAGGTGGTCGGCCTGTCGATCTTCACCGTCGGCGGCGTGGTGCGTCCCGGCGACAAGCTGATGGATATCGTGCCTGACCGCGCCGCCCTGGTGCTGGACGCCATGGTCTCGCCCGACGACGCCGACGACCTGAAGATCGGCCAGGTCACCGAGGTGCGCTTCCCGGCCTTCCACGAGCGCAACATGCCGCTGCTGCACGGCCGCATCACCAAGCTGTCGGCCGACAGCTTCCTGGACGAGAAGTCGGGCCAGCGGTTCTTCAAGGCCGAGGTGACGGTGCCGGAATCGGAGATGCGCATCATCCGCCAGGTGCGCGGGGCCCAGACCGGCCTGCGCTCGGGCTTGCCTGCCGAGATCGTCATCCCGCTGAAGAAGCGCACCGCCCTGCAGTACATCTTGGAGCCGCTGGAACAGCGCTTCTGGCGGTCGTTCCGCGAGCACTAGGGACAGGGGCGGGCAAGGTTCCGTCACGAATTCTCACGGCGGCGTGAACCTTCTACCGTCGCCGTGAGTTTAGCTCCCGACACCAACGGGAGGACACCCATGTCCATCAAGACCATCAGCCTGATCGCCGCCGCCGCCGCCGCGGGCCTCGCGCTCGCCGCCTGCTCCAAGACCGAAGCGCCCCCGCCGGCCGACGTGACCGTCAACACCCCGCCCGCCGACGTCACCGTCAACACCCCGCCGGCCGATGCGCCGATGGCTCCGCCGGCCCAAGACACCACCTCGACCACCAGCACCGCGCCGGACGGCTCGAGCACCACCACGACCGAGACCACGACCCCGCCGCAGCAATAGGCTGACGAGGGTCTAGAGACGGAAACGCCGGCGCCCTCGCGGACGCCGGCGTTTTCTTGTCTCATTTTCCTCCCCCTTCATGGGGGAGGGGGACCGCGCAGCGGTGGAGGGGGCCCGAGCGTGGAGCCGGGCGTCTCCCCACCCGTCCGCTTCGCGTCCACCCTCCCCAGACGGGGAGGGAAGGGCGTCTATTCCACGGTGACCGACTTGGCCAGGTTGCGCGGCTGGTCCACGTCCGTGCCCTTCAGCACCGCCGTGTGATAGGCCAGCAGCTGCATCGGCACCGCGAAGACGATGGGCGCGACCAGCGGGTCGCAGTGCGGGATCTCGATGGTGCGGCGCGCCAGGGTGATGCGCGCGGCGCCCTGCGGGTCGGTGATGGCGATCACCCGGCCGCCGCGGGCGGCGACCTCCTGCAGGTTCGACGCGGTCTTTTCGAAGAATTCGTCCTGCGGGGCCAGGATGACCACCGGCGTGTCTTCGTCGATGAGGGCGATGGGGCCGTGCTTGAGTTCGCCGGCGGCATAGCCCTCGGCGTGGATGTAGCTGATTTCCTTGAGCTTCAGCGCGCCTTCCATGGCCAGCGGATACATCGCCCCGCGGCCCAGGTAGAGCACGTCACGGGCGTGCTGCAGTTCGGCGGCCACCTCGCGGATGGCCTCGTCCTGCTTCAGCGCCTCGTTGATCAGCCCCGGCGTCTCCATCAGGGCGGCCACGGCGCGGTCCTGTTCGGCCACGCTCATGCGCCCGCGCGCCACGGCGGCGGCGATGGCCAGGCAGGTGAGCGCGGTAACCTGGGCGGTGAACGCCTTGGTCGAGGCGACGCCGATCTCGGGACCGGCGCGGGTGGGCCACAGGTGGGCGACCTCGCGGGCCATGGTGGATTCGTGGGAGTTGACCACGCAGGCGGTGACCAGCCCGCCCTGCTGGCACCAGCGCAGGGCCGCCAGGGTGTCGGCGGTTTCGCCCGACTGCGACACGGCGATGGCCAGGGTGCCGGGAACCAGCGCCGGCGAGCGGTAACGGAATTCCGAGGCGATCTCGACGTCGCAGGGCAGGCCGGCGATCTTCTCGAACAGGTAGCGGCCGATCTGGCCGGCGTAATAGGCGGTGCCGCAGGCCACGATCTGGACGCGCGGAATGGTCGACCAGTCGATGTCCGTAGGCGCGGAAACCACGCGCGACACCGGATCGACGTAGGCGGTCAGGGTGTGCTGGCAACTCTCGGCCTGTTCATGGATCTCCTTCTCCATGAAGTGGCGGTAGTTGCCCTTCTCGACCAGGGCCGCCGAGGCCGAGACCACCACGGCGGGGCGGTCCACCTTGCGGCCGGCCTCGTCGTAGATCTGGGCCGAGTTGCGGTGGATCGCGACGTAATCGCCCTCCTCGAGGTAGGTCACCTTGTTGGTGAAGGGCCCGACGGCGAGCGCGTCGGAGCCGATGAACATCTCGTCGTCGCCCCAGCCGACCACCAGCGGCGAGCCGCGCCGCGCGCCCAGCACGAGGTCGTCCTCGCCCTCGATCAGCACCGCCAGGGCATAGGCGCCGTGCAGCTTGTCCAGGGTGTGCTTCAGCGCCGTGACCGGATCTGAGCCGGCGTCCAGTTGCGACTGGATCAGGTGGGCGATGACCTCGGTGTCGGTGTCGCTGTTGAAGGTGTGGCCGGCGGCCAGCAGGTCGGCCTTCAGCTCGGCGAAGTTCTCGATGATGCCGTTATGGACCACCGCCACCCGGTCGGTGATGTGCGGGTGCGCATTGCGCTCGGACGGCGCGCCATGGGTGGCCCAGCGGGTGTGGCCGATGCCGACGGTGGCCGGCAGCGGCCGGTCGCGCAGAACCGCTTCCAGGTTGCGGATTTTGCCCGAGGCGCGGCGGCGGTCGAGATGACCCCCCGCGCCCAACGCCGCCACGCCGGCGGAATCGTAGCCGCGGTATTCCAGCCGCTTGAGGCTGTCCAACAGCCGGTCGGTGACCGGCGTGCCGCCTGAGATGCCGATAATGCCGCACATGGGCGCAGACCTTGCAGGATGAGGGCCAGACTGGCGGTTGGCGGGAGCTTCGTTCCGAAACCGGACAGGCTGAGGTATGAAAACGCTTGGAGGAACGCTATAGGGCGCGCCCTTTAGCACTTGCACACCGCGATGCATCTAAAACTGCATTTCGCATCGTTTCGCTGGGCGGCGGGAAAGAACTCCTGATGGGTAAACGGTCCTATTTCGGCACCGACGGTATTCGCGGCAAGGCCAACGCCCACCCCATGACCGCCGAGGTCGCGCTGCGCGTCGGCCTGTCGGCCGGCAAGCTGTTCCGCTCCAAGGACAACCGCAGACACCTTGTCGTGATCGGCAAGGACACGCGCCTGTCGGGCTACATGATCGAGCCGGCGCTGGTGGCCGGCTTCACCTCGGTGGGCATGGACGTGCGCCTGTTCGGGCCGCTGCCGACGCCGGGCGTGGCGATGATGACGCGCTCGATGCGCGCCGACCTGGGGGTGATGATCTCCGCCTCGCACAACGACTTCGCCGACAACGGCATCAAGCTGTTCGGGCCCGACGGCTACAAGCTGTCCGACGCCGCCGAGCTGCAGATCGAAAAGCACATGGATGAGGGCCTGCAGGAGGGCCTGGCCGGACCGCGGGACCTCGGCCGCGTGGTGCGCGTCGACGACGCCCAGGCGCGCTACGTCGAGATCGCCAAGGCCACCTTCCCGCGCAAGCTCAGCCTCAACGGCCTGCGCGTGGTTATCGACTGCGCCAACGGCGCCGGCTACCGCGTCGCGCCCACCGCCCTGTTCGAGCTGGGCGCCGAGGTGATCCCGATCGGGGTCGATCCCAACGGCTTCAACATCAACGACGGCTGCGGCTCGACCCATCCGGGTCCGCTGATCACGGCCGTGAAGGAATACCGCGCCGACGTCGGGATCGCGCTGGACGGCGACGCCGACCGGCTGATCCTGGTCGATGAGAAGGGCGCCATCGTCGACGGCGACCAGATCATGGCTATCGTCGCCGGCCACTACGCCGACGAGGGCCGGCTGACCGGCGGCGGCGTGGTCGCCACGGTCATGTCGAACCTGGGCCTGGAACGCTTCATGACCGGGCGGGGACTGACGCTCGAGCGCACCGGGGTGGGCGACCGCTACGTCATGGAGCGCATGCGCGAGGGCGGCTTCAACCTGGGCGGCGAGCAGTCCGGCCACGTCATCCTGCGCGACTACGCCACCACCGGCGACGGCTTGCTGGCCGCGCTGCAGGTGCTGGCCGTCATGGTGCAGCACCAGAAGCCGATGAGCGCGCTCGCCCGCCAGTTCGACCCCGTGCCGCAGAAACTTGAGAACGTGCGCTTCGCCAAGGGCGGCAAGCCGCTGGACAACGCCGCCGTGAAGGCCGCCGTGGCCAGCGCCGAGGCCAGCCTGAACGGCTGCGGCCGCGTGCTGGTCCGCCCCTCCGGCACCGAGCCGCTGATCCGGGTCATGGCCGAGGGCGACGACGAGGGCCTGGTCGACAGCGCCATCCGCGACATCGTCGACGCCGTGAAGGCGGCCTCGCCGGCGGCCTAGTCGGCGCCGCTAGTCGGTCAGGCGTTCGGCGATCTCCTGCGCCTGCACCCGGATCTCGGGTACGGCGACCACTTCCCAGAAGGCGCTCTTGGTCGGCGGGCCGATGGCGAACAGGCGCGAGTGCGGCGCGCCGTCCTTGTCCTGCACCCGGCAGTCGGGCTCCACGTCCAGGCCGAGGCTGGCGGCGTCGACGCGGGCCACCCCGTCGGCGAACAGGGCGGTCAGCAGCCGGTCTTTCGACCGCGCCAGGTCCGACAGCGGGCCGGTGCAGTTGACCATCCAGCCGAAGGTCTCGTTGCGGCTGTGCTCCTCGCCGCGCGGGCGCCATTCGATCATCAACCCGTCCTCGACCGGCTCGATCATGGCGATGCGGCCGCCGGCGATGCGCAGGCGCGCCTTTTCGACCAGGCCGCTGATGCGCGCGCCGACTTCCTCGGCGGTGCGGTGGCGGTGCACGTCCCACCACGGCCGCAGGTGGCGCAGGAAGCGGCCCCGCTCGGCGTCGGTGGCGCTGCGCCAGGCCAGCTGGTTGAAGGGGCGGATCTCGTCCATCGCCTCGGCCCAGCCCACCTCGCGCATGCGCGCGCGCACCTCGCGCATCATGCCCAGCAGGTGGGTGGCCTCGGGCTTGCGGGCCATGGCGTGGGCCTGCACCGGATCGTGCGGCCGCGGCAGCAGCCCCCGGCGCGACAGGGCGAGCGCCCGGCCCTTCCAGCCCTGTTCGACCAGGGCCAGCACCACGTCGATCATGGTCAGGCCGGCGCCCAGCAGCAGCACGTCATCCTTCTCGCCGACCTTCTCCAGCTGGCCCGGCGCCCAGGGGTCGGCGAAATAGCGATCGCTCTCGCCAAGGCCCTTGGCGTTGGCGTCATCCGGCGGCGGGTTGCCGGTCGCCAGCACGCAGGCGTCGGCCTCGATCGCCGTCCCGTCGGCCAGCAGCAGGTTCACCCCCGAGCCCGAGGGGTCGATCCTGACCACCTCGGCGGCGATGCGCTCGATTCCCGCGCCTCCGGCGGCCAGGATCGACTGCACATAGTCGCCGTAGATCATCCGCGGCGCGAAGCCCTGCGGATTGGCGAACTCGGGCCGGTTGGCCTTCAGCCAGTCGACGAAATGGTTCGGATCGTCGGGGAACGCGCTCATCCGTCCGGACCGCACGTTCAGCAGGTGCGCCGCGCAGGTGGTGCCGTAGGCGAGCCCGCGCCCGAACACGCCCGACCGCTCGATCAGCAGCACCCGCGCCTGCGCCGAGCGGCGGGCGATCTGGGCAGCCAGCAGGGTCCCGGAAAAACCGGCTCCCACGATGGCGATGGTGCGATAGCTCATGGACGCCCTCCCGCGCCCGCTTGCTAGCCGCCCGCGCCGCCGATGGGAAGCGGGGCCGGGTGCAATGGGCGCCGATCCGCCGCAGCCATGCGAGGTTGCGGCCAAGCTTACAGCGCGGTTTAATTGCGCCGACGGTTGGGGGAAACGACATGTCCGCCTATGACGGCGCCGCGCGGCCGGCGCGGCCAAAGCCTGCGCCGGCCTGGCCCGGCCTCCTGATCAGCCTCGTGGCCCCGCTGGCCCTGACCTTCGGGCTCTTCTGGCTGCGCGCCTCCCTGCCCGACACCAATTTCGGCCGCAGCGCCGATGACGCCCTGGTCCGCTACTGGGTGAAGGTGATCGTGCTGTGCGTCGGCCTGGGCGTGGCGTTCTGGGCCGCGCTCTGGTTTGGCTTCGTGGCGCGCACCGGGCGTGACATCGGCGCGACCCTGTTCGGCGTCGTGCTGGTCGCCACCGCCGCCGGCGCCGGCGGCGCGATCCGGCTCAAGGAACAGGCCCAGGCCGGGCCGCGCGAGGTGGCGCGGCTGGAGCAGCAGTGGCTGGCCACCCAGGACCGCGACGTCGACACCCTGATCGGCGAGGTCAACGCCATGCGGCTGAGCGAGGTGATCAACCCGCGCTCCATCGCCAAACACGCGGATTTCGCCGAGCAGGCCTCGCGCCTGGCCCGCGCCCGCGCGGCGCTCGAGGCGCGGCGCCGCTGGCGCGAGGAGCGCATCGCCGACTATCGCGCCAGGCTGGGCCGCGTGCATACCGATGCGGCCTCACGCGCCCTGCTGCTGGCCGCCTTCGACCGCCAGCGCCTGCACACCGAGGTGATCACCCAGGAATTCCTCGACGCCTACGAGAACGCCCTGCTTGAAACCGAGGCCCTGGCCAAGTTCCTGCACAAGAACCGGGCCCGCTGGCGGCTGGAGGGCGAGCGGGCCATCTTCCGCAGCGAGGCGGATTTCAACTACTTCGACCGCGGCGTGCGCCACTACGAAGAGACCTTCAGCGACCAGGCCCACCTGCGCTGGGACCTGCGCGGCAATCCGCTGCTGGCCCACGACCGCGATCTGTTTCCCAACACCCGGCCTTCCCCGCGCCACGGCTTCGTGCTCTTCTGAGCGCCTTACCTGAGGCGTCCGTTGCCAGGCTATCGCCACGTCCCTGGCGCCGAGGGCAAGTCAGACCGTCATGGAGGACATGACGATGCGGCCGCCGGCATTGAGCGCCGCGGCGTCCAGGCGTGCAACCTTCAGCGCCGCCTTCAGAAGCTCCACCGTGCGCCGCTTGGTCTTCGAATGGCCGGGCCCGCCCGCGTAACGCACCGCCCCGAACACCGTCGAGGCCAGCTCCACCAGGTCCTTGAAGCGCTCGCCGTCGAGCGTCGCCGTCGTCCCGCCGCCGAGGGAGGCCTGCAGGTCGGCCTGTAGCCGCCCGTCCCGCGCCCCGCCCGAGCTGCGCCGCGACAGGTGGATGAACATCCCCGCCCGCTCGCCCGCCGGGATCGCCTCCAGCAGGCGGTGGTAGAGGGCGAAATAGGTCGAGAGCTGCTTGTGCTCCGGCTGGCGGGCCCAGCCGGCGAAGGCGGTGGCGGTGACCGAGGCCAGCTTCAGGTCAGGGCTCCCGGCCAGGTGTTTGAAGGCCGGCTCGAGGTAGGCCAGCTTCCACTTGTTGGTGGAGGCGAAGGAAAGATCGGTGCGGAATTTCGTCTGCCGCCGCAGGGTGGCGAGCGCCAGCACCTGGGCGGCCGGATCGCGGGTGGCCAGGAAGCCTACGGAGAAACCCGGCTGGCCCAACTGGCCGTTCTCGACCGGAAAGACATGCAGCGGGCCGGTGGCGCCGGCCGCCGCGCCCGGCCGGGCCGGACCCGCCGTCTTCTTCTGGCAGGCGGCCAAGCCCGTCGCGGCCGCCAGGCCTGAGGCGAAGAAGCGTCTGCGGTCGGTGGCCATGGGCTTCCTCCGGCGCGGGGTCGGGGACGCTTACTGGCCGTGACAGTGACCCCGCCGGGCCGCGGAGGTCAAATCAGCGGGTCGGGCACAGCGGCACGTCAGCGTCACGGTGGAGGGTGTCGCGCAGCTGGGCCACCTCCTGGTCAGACGCGGTGGTGATCAGAATCTCGCCGCCGGTGACGGGATCCAGGAGCTTGGGGGCCATGAGAACCCGACCGTTCAGGAAGATGGCGATGCGGTCGCCGACGTGGGCGCCTGTGACGGCCGCGAGCGCCGTCTGCTTGTCGCCGGTGAACACCAGCCGCACACCGCGCAGATCGGGCCGATCGGCGTTGGCGATGCCGACGCACGTAACATCCGCCCCCGAGAGCAGCACCTGGCGCGAGACGCTCAACGTCGGCTGTTCGGGATTGCCGGTGGGCAGATTCTCGGCGTCCGGCCCCGGCGCCGCGACAACCTCACGGAACGCGAGGCTGGACCTGGACGATGCCGGCGCGGCCTCGGCCAGGCCGGGCAGGAGCAGTCCCGCCAGCATGGACAGGGCGAGCAGGGCGAGCACGATGCGGCGGAACAGGCGCATGGAAAGTCTCCGGTCTGGCTTCACCGGGATGTCGGGTGCGGACCAGGCCGATCAAGCACTGGCGCGAAATGAATTCGCGCCTATGTCCGTCGGCTGGCCTGCGCCGATGCTCAGTCGCGCCCCTTCGGCTCGACCCATTCCATCTCGTTGTCCTTGCCGGCCTTCCAGTGGGGAGGCGTGCCCAGCTTGGGGCTGTGGCGCTTGGCGTGGCCGTTGCAGACCGTGATCAGTTCCTCGACCTTCTTCCCGTCGCGTTCGTAGGTGTCCATGACCATGACGGAGAAGCCCTCGCGCGTGCGGGCGCGGGTGTTGGTGGTGCGGTTGGGACGGGACATTCAGATCTCCTGGTTGTAGACGCCGACTTCGGCGTGTCGGGCGAGGCGCGGTTTCACCTCTTCGTGGAACAGCGCGCGCATGTCGTCGGCCGAGCGGGTGCTTTCCACCACGACGACCAGCTCAGGCTTGTTGGACGACGCCCGCACCAAGACCCAGGAGCCATCCTCCAGGGCCACGCGCACGCCGTTGACAGTGATCACCTCGGCGATCTTGCGGCCAAGGATCTTGCCGCCCGCGGCGGCCAGGTCCTCATACTCCTTCACGATCAGATCGCACACGCCGTACTTGGTCTCGTCGGCGCAGTGGGGGCTCATGGTGAGCGAGGTGAAGGCCACCGGCAGGGCGGCGCGCAGCTCCGAGAGCTTCTTGCCGGGGTTGCGGTCCAGCATGGCCAGCACGGCCGAGCCGGCCACGATGCCGTCGTCGTAGCCGCGGCCCAGCGGCGGGTTGAAGAAGAAGTGGCCCGACTTCTCGAACCCGGCCAGCGCCCCCAGTTCGGCGGTCTTGCGCTTGATGTAGCTGTGGCCGGTCTTCCAGTAGACGGTTTTGGCGCCGTTGGCCTTGAGCACCGCGTCGGTGGCGTAGAGACCGGTGGATTTCACATCCACCACGAAGGTGGAATTGGGGTGCAGCGCCGACAGGTCGCGCGCCAGCATCAGGCCGATCTTGTCGGCGTAGATTTCCTCGCCCGTGTCGTCCACCACCCCGCAGCGGTCGCCGTCGCCGTCGAAGCCGAGCGCCAGGTCGGCGCCGTGCGCGCGCACCGCCTTGGCCATCTCCATCAGCATCTCGTGGTCTTCGGGATTGGGATTGTACTTGGGGAAGGTCCAGTCGAGCTCGCAGTCCATCTCGATCACCTCCGCGCCCATGGCCCGCAGCGCGTCGGGCGCGAAGGCCCCGGCGGTGCCGTTGCCGCAGGCGCAGACCACCTTGAGGGGACGGCGCAGCCGCACCCGGTCGGTGATGTCCTTGAGGTAACGCTCGCGAACCCCGTCAACCTTGATCAACGTCCCGCCCGGCCGCTCCACGCCCGCGCCATCCAGCACGATCGCCTTCAGCCGCCCGATCTCATCGGGGCCGAAGGTCAGCGGCGGCTGGGAGCCCATCTTCACCCCGGTCCAGCCGTTCTCGTTGTGTGAGGCGGTGACCATGGCCACGCACGGCGCATCCAGGTCGAACTGGGCGAAATAGGCCGTCGGCGACAGCGCCAGGCCGATGTCCAGCACCTCGCAGCCGGCGGCGACCAGGCCCTTGATCAGGGCCGCCTTCACCGTCTCGGAATAGGAGCGGTAGTCGTGGCCGACCACGATACGCGGCTTGACCCCGATCTCGTGGATGTAGGTCCCCAGGCCCACGCCCAGGGCCTCTATGCCCAGGAGATTGATCTCCTTTTCCAGGATCCAGCGCGCATCGTACTCGCGAAAGCCCGTGGGCTTGACCAGGGGCGTGGTCGCGAAGTCCGGCGATCCGGGATCGATCGCCACGCGCGGTTTTGGCAGGGACATCTGGGAGTCGACTCCTTGGGAGACGCCTTTAAGGTCGGGAGAGGGGTTCTTCGCAAGGGGGGAACGCGTTGATGGCAAGGTTCGTCGCATGGCTGGCGGCCCCCGTCGCCGCGGCGGCCGCCCTGTTGGCGGCGCCGGCGGGGCGCGCCGAATCCTTCACGGTGCTGCCCGAACAGACCTTCGACGTGAACCAGCCGGGTCCGCGCGGCGACATCGCCATCTGGCTGGCCGAGCCGCCGGTTGCCTACAATTCCATCCGCGCCTGCGCCCGGGTGGTCGAACTCGATCCGCACCGCCTGTTCTCACCGGCCTTCGCCGTGGTGCTGATCGCCGGCGACGAGGTGCTGAAGCTGAAGTTCGTCAACGACGACCGGCGCACCACCACCCTGCCCGTCTACATCCGCCGCGACAGCGTCGAGGCGCCCGAGACCGCCACCCTGTCGGGCAGCCGCCGCAAGCCGGTGAAGAAGGAAGTGCGGATGGGCCCGGTGGTCGAGGTCGGCCAGACCTTCGACCTGGGCCTGAGCTGGACCCCCGAGGGCGTGGTCGATGTCATGGTCAAGGTGGCCGGGCGTGAGAACCACGTCACCGTTCGGCTGGCGACGGCGCCCACCAAGATCCGGGTGGTCGCCTCTTCGGGCACCTGGCGGCTGACGCCCTTCGAGTTCGGCAACCTGACGCCGGACGATCCGAACCTGGACCCGGACCTGCGGCCCAGGGCCGGCTGCGAGGCGCCCGCCGCGACCCGGATCGCCGAGCCGCCCGCCGACGAAGAGGTCGAAACCGCGCCGAACTAGGGCGCTAGAGCACGCCCGCGCGCAGCAGGTCGTGGACGTGGAGGATTCCGACGGGCTTGCCGTCCTCGACCACGAACAGCACGGTCACGCCGCGGTCGTTCATGATCTTAAGCGCCTCGCCCGCCAGCATGCCCGGCGTGACCGTCAGCGGCCCGCGCGTCATCACCTCGGCGGCCGTGTGGGTCAGAAGCCCGTCCATGTGCCGGCGCAGGTCGCCGTCGGTGATCATCCCCGCCAGCTTGCCCGAGGGCTCGACCACGCCGACGCAGCCGAAGTGCTTCTCGGTCATGACCAGCAGCGCCTCCTTCATTGAGGCGGCCGGGCCGATGGTGGGCACTTCACTTCCCTTGTGCATCAGGTCGCTGACCGTGCGCAGCAGGCTCCCCAGCTTGCCGCCGGGGTGGAAGACCTTGAAATCCTTGGCCGTAAAGCCGCGCCGCTCGACAAGGGCCACGGCCAGGGCGTCGCCGATGGCGATCTGCAGGGTGGTGGAGGTGGTGGGCGCATCGACCCCTTCGGCCGCCTCCGGCGCATTGGGCAGTTCCAGCAGCACATCCGCCGCGCGGCCCAGCGCCGAGCCCGCGACCGCTGTCACGGCGATTAGCGGGATGCCGAAGCGCTTGGCGTAAGCCACCACGTCGGCCAGCTCCTTGGTCTCGCCCGACTTCGACAGCGCCAGCACCGCGTCCTCCTGGCGCACGATGCCCAGATCGCCATGGCTGGCCTCGGTGGCGTGGACGAACACCGAGGGCGTGCCGGTCGAGGCCAGGGTGGCGGAAATCTTGCGCGCCACGTGACCTGACTTGCCCACCCCGGTGCAGACCAGCTGGCCCTTCAGGCCGTGGACCAGCTCGACGGCGGTCGAAAACGCCCCGTCCAGGCCGTCGGCCATCAGCACCAGGGCGTCCGCCTCGGTGCGCAGCACGCGGCGTCCGACCTCGGCGGCGTTGAAGCTGTCGCTCACTGGCTCTTCTCCGCGGGCAGGGCGTCGGGCGCCTGGATGCCGCCCGAGGCGTTCTCCCGGGCGGCCTCGGCGGCGCGCAGGATGTCCTTGCGGGCCTTGGCTTTCTTCTCGTCGATCTTGACGTAGTCGGGGATCACCACCGCGTGGCCGAAGGGCGCGGGCGAGCGCGCGCCGATGCCCTGCGGCCACAGGGCGGCCAGCACGATCATGGCGACAGCGAGGGCCGCGAGGCCGCCGAAGAACCAGCGGTCGGATAGGCGCAGGAACATGGGCGGGGGCTATAGCGCGCAAGGCCGGGCGCGTCACGGGGATACGCGCGGCGAGTTAGGCCGTTTCGCCCATTCCTTGTCATCCCGGACGACGCGACGCGGCGATCCGGGACCTCATGCGACGCCGCCTGTCGCTCAGGAGGTCCCGGATAAGCGCTCCGCGCTTTCCGGGATGACAATGAGTGGGTAAACCCGCCCTGTCCCCAACCGGAGCCCGCCCATGCCCCGTCTCGTCCTGCTCCGCCACGGCCAGAGCCAGTGGAACCTGGAAAACCGCTTCACCGGCTGGGTCGACGTCGACCTGACGCCCGAGGGCGAGGCCCAGGCGCGCAGCGCCGGCGAGCAGATCAAGGCCGAAGGCGTGCATTTCGACCGCGCCTTCACCTCCGTCCTGACCCGGGCCATCCGCACCTGCACCCTGGCGCTGCAGTCGGCGGGGCAGTCGGACTGCCCGGTGACCCAGGACTGGCGGCTGAACGAGCGCCACTACGGCGGCCTCACCGGCCTGGACAAGACCGAGACGGCCGAACTGCACGGCGCCGACCAGGTGAAGCTGTGGCGGCGGTCCTACGACATCCCGCCGCCGGACATGGCGCCCGACAGCCCCTGGAGCTTCGCCAACGACACGCGCTACGCCGGCATCAGCATTCCCGCTACCGAGAGCCTGAAGACCACCCTGGAGCGCGTGCAGCCCTACTGGGAAAGCGACATCGCTCCGCTGCTGGCCGGCGGCCAGACCCTGCTGGTGGCCGCCCACGGCAATTCCCTGCGCGCCATCGTCAAGCTGCTGTTCAACGTCGGCGAGGCGGAGATCGTCCACGTCGAGATCCCCACCGGCAATCCGCTGCTCATCGAACTGGACGCCGGCCTGAAGCCGACCGCGGCGCGCTACCTCGACCAGGGCCGCGCCCAGCCCCTGCCGCTGGCGGCGTGAGCGGGCCCGCCACGCCCGACGAAGCCTTCATGCGCCTGGCCATCGCCGAGGCGCTGCGCAACCACGGCCTGACCGCCCCCAACCCCTCCGTCGGCTGCGTGCTGGTCAGGGACGGCGCGGTGCTGGCCGCCGCCGCCACCGCGCCCGGAGGACGGCCCCACGCCGAAGAACAGGCCCTGGCGGCCGCCGGCGAGGCGGCCCGCGGGGCGGTCGCCTATGTGACGCTGGAGCCCTGCGGGGCGCGTTCGGCGGGCAATGCGTCCTGCGCGACCCTGCTGGCGCAAGCGGGCGTGCAGCGGGTGGTGATCGCCTGCGAGGATCCCTCGCCCCTGGCCTCGGGCCAGGGCGTGGAGCGCCTGCGCGCCGCCGGCATCATGGTTGAGACGGGCGTGCTCGCGGGCGAGGCGGAATTCCTCTACGCCGCCTGGATCAAGAGCTTGCGCAGTCAGTGAAGGGTTAACCGTCGGCGCGCGATAACAGCGGTTGCAACCGGAGTAAGTGATGCAAGCGCGCGAGGCCGGGGGCCGACTGAGGCGTCTCAGCCAGCCCGAGATCGACTCCATCTGCAAGAAGCACGACCGGCTGTGGTCGTCGCTGCCGGGCGGCGCTCGCGCGGTGTTCGCCTGGTGCGACCTGTCGGGCATGCACCTGGCCGGCCGCAACCTCTCCGACGCGGATTTCACGGGCGCCTGCCTGTCGGGCGCCAACCTCAGCAACGCCAAGCTTGAGGGCGCCAACTTCTTCGGCGCCGACGTGCAGGAGGCCAACCTGTCGGGCGCCAGCCTGCGCCGCGCCGACCTGCGCGGCTCCTGCCTGCGCGGCGCGGACCTCTCGGGCGCCGACCTGTTCGAGGCCGACCTGCGCGAGGGCGTCATCGCCGCCGCCGACGCGGCCCTGGGCATCCGCATCCTGGAATCGCCCCTGCGCGCCTCGGAGGCCCAGGGGGCCAACCTGTCGGGCGCCAACCTCGAACGCTCGAAGCTGTCGGGCATCGTGGCGCTGAAGGCCGACTTCTCCGACGCCATCATGAAGGACTGCAAGCTGGTCCGCGCCAACCTCAAGCAGGCCAACTTCCGCGGCGCCGACCTGGCCGGGGCGGACCTGACCTCGGCGGACCTGTCGGGCGCGGACATGCGTGACGCGGTGCTGGTGGGCGCCAAGACCGGCATGTGGCGCACCGACGGGGCCGACATGACCGGGGCGCTCACCGACAAGCCGGTGGGGGTGGCGGTGGCCTCCCTGCCCTACGACGTGATGCTGCGCGACCATGCCCTGTGGTGCGAGACGGGCGGCCGCGAGGGCGCGCCCTCGGCCTTCGACAAGGCCGACCTGCGGGCGCTGAAAACCATTCGCGGCCTGAACCTGACCGCCCTGTCCGCCCGTGGCGCGGTGTTCTACGGCCTGGACATGGAAGGGGTGCAGCTGCAGGGCGCGCACCTCGAAGGCGCCGACCTGCGCGGCTGTAACCTGCGCAACGCCGACCTGCGCGGCGCGCGGCTGGTGGGGGCGAGGCTATCGGGCTCGGATCTGCGCGAGTGCAGGCTGGGGCCCTTGATGATCGCCGCCGACCGGCTGCTGCCCGCCGACCTGACTTCGGCCCAGCTCAAGAACGCCGACTTCTCCGGCGCCGATCTTTCCCGCGCGGTGCTGAAGGACGCGGACGCCACCCGGGCCAATTTCCGCGGCGCGGACCTGCGCAACGCCGAGCTGGGCGGCATGCTGAAAGCCGGGGCGCTCGGCCTTTAGAAAATTGCGCGCGCGAAGCCATCATTTCCTTCCCGGTTAACCGGGCGGCGAGAATTGGCGGGTTAGAAAGAACGTCGTTACGGGGGAATTTGAGCGTGCAAGCTGCGTCTGCCGCGGGGCGACGGCGACTGTCGCCGGGCGAACTTGAATTGATCCTGACCGGCCACGAGCGGCTGGTGGCCGGCAAGCCGGGCGGCCGCCGCGCGGTGCTGAAGTTCGTCGACTTCTCCGGCGTCGACCTGTCCGGCCGCATGCTCACCGACGGCGATTTCACCGGCTCGGTGTTCGACGGCTGCAAGCTGGTCAAGACCCAGTTCGAGCGCGCGGTGCTGTTCGGCTGCGACCTGCGCAACGCCGACCTGCGCGGGGCCAACCTCAAGCGCGCCGACCTGCGCGGCGTTTGCATCCGCGGCGCCAACCTGTCCCTGGCCGACCTGACCCAGGCCGATTTCCGCCAGGCCGCCATCGGCATCCCGCACCCCACCAAGGGGCTCAACACCATGCGCCACGAGAACCGCACCGGCCAGCTGGACGGGGTGAATTTCGCCGGCGCGACCCTGGACGGATCGCACCTCGACGAAGCCTCGGCCTTCGCCGCCGACTTCTCCGACTGCTCCATGCGCGGCACCAAGCTGACCGGCGCAAACCTCAAGGACGCCAACCTGTCGGGCGCCATGCTGGAGGGCGCCGACGTCTCCGGCTGCAACCTGGAAGGCGCGCGCCTGTGCGGCGCGGTGCTGACCGGCGTGGACGTGGCCAGCGCGCGCGCCTCCGGCGCGGACTTCACCGGCTCGATCCGCACCCTGACCGCCGAGGTCTCGGCCCAGGCCGATGAGCTCTACGAACGAGCCCGCGGCGGCCAGGCCTGGTGCGATTCCGGCGGAGCCCAGGGCGCGCCGGCGATCTTCGACGGCGTCGACATGCGCGCGCTGACAGACCGGCTGCGCGGCTTTCGCCTGCCGGCCATGCGCGCCAAGGGCGCCTGCATGGTCGGGCTGGACCTTTCCGGGGCTCAGCTGCAGGGCGCCAATCTGGAAGGCGCCGACCTGCGCGGCTGCAACCTGCGCGGGGCCGATCTGCGCGGCGCGCGGCTGAACGGCGCCAACCTGACGAAGGCCAACCTGCGCGAAGCCGCCCTGGGCGCCCTGCCGCTCGGCGGGGGACGCACCATGGGCGTGGCCTTCGACGGCGCGCGCCTGCGCTACGCCGACTTCTCCGGCGCCGACCTGGGGGGCGCCTCGATGGACAACACCGACGTGGTGGGCGCCAACTTCACCGGCGCCAAGGTCTCCACCGCCAGCTTCCGCGGCGCCAACCTGGAAGAGGCGCTGGGCTTCGACCTGGCCGCCTGACCTCCACGTCGCGAAGCGACGTTGAAGAAGAGAGAATCCGCGAAAGTCACGAAGGTCACGAAATTGCGCGCACGCGCGCCTTCGCCTGGCTCCCGCCGTCGCGTTTGACCGGGTTCGTTTTCGTGGCTTTCGTGACTTTCGTGGACCCAAAGAAAAGGCGGCGCATCGCTGCGCCGCCTTCGAGTTCAGGGAGGAAATGAAGAGGGACTGAGACGGCCTTAAGCGGCCGACTTGCCCTTCTTCGGCTGGCCTTGGATCAGGCCCTTCGCGTCCGAGGACGCGATCTCGATGCGCCGGGGCTTCATGGCCTCGGGCAGTTCACGCTTCAGCGACACCGTCAGCAGGCCGTTTTCCAGGCCGGCGTCTGTGACCACCACGTAGTCGGCCAGCTGGAAGCGGCGCTCGAAGTCGCGCTCGGCCAGGCCGCGGTGGAGGTAACGCTTTTCCGTGTCGTCATTGGCGGTCTTGCGGCCGGTGACGGTGAGCAGGTTCTGGTTGACCTCGAGCGTCAGCTCTTCGGTCTTGAACCCGGCCACGGCCAGTTCGATGCGCCAGGCGTCTTCGCCCGTCGATTCGATGTTGTAGGGCGGCCAGTTGGACGGGGATTCGCTCTTGGCCTGCTCAAGTTGCTGGGCCAGCCGGTCGAAGCCGACGACGGAACGGTAAAGGGGGGAAAAGTCGATGGTACGCATGCACGAACCTCCTGCTTAGCAAGGTTGCGACGCCCCGGCGGTTTGTCCCGGGACGCTGGGGTTTGAACCGGATGCCGTCCCACTTGGGCGACGACGTTCGATCCGGAGGCCCGGCGAACCAGCGCCTCCGTGAAGACAGATGGGAAGCGCTTTTCGCTCCGCAAGGGGGCGCCCGCACAAGCGTTGCCGGAGCCCGGCGGCCGCCAGCGACCACATGACGCTAAGGTTTCGGAAACCGGCTTAGTTCACGCCCGGTTCTTTGACGCCTACAACGGTGCGGGCTAAACGCTGGCGGCCCACGGAAATGGGGCGCCGCCGGCGGGGGTTGAGGGGCGCGGAAGGAAGTCGATGATCGATCGCTCGCCCTGGCTATCCAGGCGAACCCTGTTGAGCGGAGTGGGCGCCGCAGCGTTGGCGGGTTGCGGCAAACCCAAGGCCGAGCAATCGGCTCCGGCCGTGCCTGTCCCCGTCGCCGACGGGCCCCCCGAAGGCTCGCTGGAGTGGGCCGTGGCCGGCCCCTGGCGCGCCTCGGACCGCGTGCGCGACCGCTTCCGCCATCCGGTGCAGACCCTGAAATTCTTTGGCCTCGGCGAGGACCAGGCGGTGGTCGAGCTGTGGCCGGGGGCCGGCTATTACACCGAGATCGTGGCGCCCTTCCTGGCCAGGAACCGCGGCCGCTACTACGCCGCCCAGTTCGCCGTCACCGAGGACGCCGATCCGGCCATGGCCCAGACGGTGGCGCGCTTCAAGGAGCACTTCGGCAAGGATCGAACCCTCTACGGCGATATCCGTTTCACCCAGTTCCCGCCCGCCGGCGACCGGGCCTCGGCCCCGCCGGCCGGCGCCGACCTGGTGCTGATGATGAACAATTTCCACAACTGGATGGGCGCGGGCATGGCCGAGATCGCCATGCACGAGGCCTTCGCCGCCCTGAAGCCCGGCGGCGTGCTGGGCGTGGAGCAGCACCGCAAGCCGATGAGCGAACTCTCCGACATCCAGGATCCCGCCGCCACCGACGGCTATGTCCAGGAAGCCTACGTAAAACAGATGGCGGCCGAGGCCGGATTCGTCTTCAAGGCGGCCAGCGAGATCAACGCCAACCCCAAGGACACCCACGATCACCCGTTCGGGGTCTGGACCCTGCCGCCCAATCGCCTCTCGGCGCCGCGCGGCGAACCCGATAACCCCAATTTCAATCATGCCAAGTACGATCTTATCGGCGAGAGTGATCGTATGACGCTGAAGTTCAGGAAGCCCGACAGTTGAGCCGTATCGCCGCCTTCGCCGCCAATGCGCCCCTGATGAGCGTGCCGGGCGCCCCCGCGCCGGCCGGAGGCGTGGGCGAGTGGTACCGCGGCGCCGGCGGCCTGCGCCTGCGCGCCGGATTCTGGCAGCCCGCCATGAACCAGGGAGGGGGCCAGCCGCGCGGCACCGTCATCCTGTCGCCCGGCCGCACCGAGCCGATCGAGAAATACTATGAGGTCATCGGCGACTTCCTCCGCCGCGGGTTCTGCGTGCTGGCCCACGACTGGCGCGGCCAGGGCCTGTCGGCGCGCCTGACGCCCGACCGCCTCAAGGGCCACGCCCGCGCCGTCGAGGAATTCCTCGACGATTTCCAGCGCCTGCTCGACACCTACGAGGGCCGCGCCCCCAAGCCCTGGATCATGGTCGGCCATTCCATGGGCGCGGCGCTGAACATCCTGTCGCTGGAGACCGGCGAGCCGCGCGTGCTCGGAGCGGTGCTATCCTCGCCGATGCTGAAGATCCGCACCGGCAAGCGTTCGCTGTGGTCGGCGCGGTTCGCCGCCAAGTGGAACGTCAGCCACGGCAAGTCGGCCGAGTACGTGCTCGATGACCACGACGATCCCTTCGACCATTCGTTTGAAAACGACGCCCTGACCACCGACGAGGTGCGTTACGAGCGCTGGCGCGAACAGCTCTACGCCTGCCCCCACCTGGCCGTGGGCGGGGTGACCTGGGGCTGGCTCGCCTTCGGCATCGAGGTCGGCGAGCGGGCGCTCAAGCCCAAGTCGCTGAAGAAGATCCGCGTGCCGGTTTCGATCGTGCAGTCGGGCGATGACGACCGGGTCTGGAAGCAGACCAACAAATGGGCCGCCAAGCGCATCGCCGGCTGCCGCTATGTCGAGGTCCCCGGCGCCAAGCACGAGGTGATCATGGAGACCGACGACAAGCGTCAGGTCTTCCTCGACGAGTTCGACGCCCTGGCCGAGGGCATCGCGCCCCGCGGCTATGCGCCGGCCATGGCCGCGGCCGCCGCCCCCGAGCCCGAATCCGGACCCACGCCTGAAGCGACGCCGCTTCCGGTCGAGCCGATGATCGAACCCGTGGCGGAGCCGCTGGCCACCGCCGCGGGGATCGCGGTCGAGCCGACGCCCGACGCCATGCCTCTGGAAGCCGGACTGGAGGACGCCCCCGAGGCCGATCCCGGCGCGCTGGAGCTGTCCACCTCGGCGCCCCTCGCGCCCGACACCCTGGACGTCCCGGCCCAGTCCGATGAGCCCATCGCCGATGACGACGGCGCCCCGCCCCGCGAGGTCAGCGGCGGCTAGGTTTTCGCGGTGGATGGGGGGTCGTCAGCCGACCAACGACGCCCGGTGCGCTACTTGAGGGGGGTTGTCAGCGGTCGTTTTCGGACTCTGCCAACGAAAACAATTACTTAGCGATCGCGCATGAAAAACCGCGCAGGCCCCGATCCAATTTGCGTTCGGTGGGGGACCTGCGCGGCCTAGTCGCTAAACAGAGGACTGCAATCGGTACTGGGCACTCGGTACTGAGGTAGGCTGAACTCTACGCGTACTAGGCCGCGTCGCCTTCGTTGTGGAGCGACTTGGCGAGATCCAGGAGACGCCGGCGCGGGCGCTCCGAGAGCTGGTAGTAGGCCTGGATCAGATCCAGGGTCTCCTTGCGGGAGAACATTTCCCCGCCGCGGTCGGCCTCGAGGTTCTGGCGTTCAGCCGCCTCGGCCAGGCCGTCGTAGAAGTAGCCGACGGGCGTCTCGAGCGCTTCCGACAGCTGCCACAGGCGCGCCGCCGAAATGCGGTTGGCGCCGCACTCGTACTTCTGGATTTGCTGAAAGCGGATGCCCACGGAATTCGCGAGCTGCTGCTGGGTCAATCCGAGCAGACGACGGCGGCGCCGCAGCCTCTTGCCCAGATGAAGATCGATGTCGGTCGCCATGGCTTCCTCGTACCCCCGGTCCATTTCTGTGTGGCGGCCCGTTTCATTCCGGGACGCCTACACCGGTGAGGTTCAATCCTCGTGCCGTAGGCGAAGGATGCTCACGCGGCGGGTGAATGACGCCTGACGCGACAAGGCGGCGAGGCGTTCACCTCGCCGCCCTGATTTGGACGCAACCGGCCCGGCGGGCCGGAATGGATCACTGCCGGATCAGTTCGACGGCTTGCCGACGTGCGGGCGGTCGTGGTCCGGCTTCTTGGGCTTGGTGGGCTTGGCCGGGGCGGCGTCATCGGTCGTGTCGGCCGCGTCGTCGCTGGCGCTGGCGTCCTCATCGGTGGCCGCCGCCGCATCGCCTGGGGCCGGCGCAGCCACCGCCGGATCGGCGGCGGGCGGGGTCGCCGTGGCCGCGGCGGACGCTGCGGGCGTGGCGTCCGGCGCGGCGATCAGCGGACTGGCGGGAGAAGGCGTGGCCGCGGCGCCGGGCGCAACCGCCGCGGCGGGCGCGGCCGGCGCGGCGCGAAGCTGACCGGCCGGAGCGGCGGTGATCTGGGCGTCGGACCAGGTCGTGGCCACGGCGCCGTCCTTGGCCGTGAAGGCGGCGGCCGGCAGGGTCTTCAGGGCGCCGGCCTGGGTGCGCACCACCACATTCACCGAGCCGTCGGCGGCGCGGTCGACACTCATCACCTGGCCGACATTGGCGCCGCTCATGTTCATCAGTTGGGCGCCGGCCTCGAGGCGCGGCGCATTGGCCGGCGCGGTGGCCGGGCCGGTCGCGGCGGCGCTGCCGCGGTAGGGGGCGGTCGTGGCCGGGGGCGTCGTGGTGGCCGGGGCCGTGGCTGGGGCGGTCATGGCCGGGCCCGCGGCCGGGTTGGTGGCGCCGGCGTCAGCAGGGGCCGGGGCGGTGGTCGTCGCCGGCGGGGCGGCCGGCGGCTGGGTCGGAGCCGGGGCGGTCTGGGCCGCGGCGGCGGAAGCAAACAGAAGGGCGGCGACAGCGCCGCCGGCGTACAGCATCGAACGCATGGAACAGCATCCTTTGAGGCTTGCGGCGCAACGAGCCGCTCGCAAACCCAACCCGTGAAGCTGGTGAATCGTTGCGCTTCCCGCCAAGGTCATTTTGGGGCGCGCGCGTGGCCCTACGGCGCCGGGGCCGTCGATTCATAGAGTTGCGGCATGGCCGCTCGATGGTAGCGCACCGCAAGGACCAACAGGTCGTCGGTCTTCATGCGCCAGTTCGGTCCCATGTTCCCCGCCGCCCCGAGATTCGCGGCCCAGCTGGTCATGACGTCGGTTGGCTGGCGGCCGGGAAGATAGTCGAAGGCCACCAGGCGGACGCTGCGGTGTTGCCAGATGAACAGCCTAGCGATCGCGTCCCAGCGGTAGAACACGCGCGGCCGGAATGACTGTTCAAGGGCGAAGCCTTCCGCCCCCAGCGTCAAGCGCGCGGGCTTGATGGCGCGCAGCACGCCGACGAGAAATCCCAGGACGCCCATGACCAGGCCCGCCCAGCTGGCCAAGACCAGTTTCAGGTTGTTCGGGTCCACGTGTCCGATCATCTGCCAACTGACGGCGACAAAGATAAGTCCCAGCACGGCGATCCCGGCGCTCTTGGCGCGCGATCCCTCGATCACCGTCTTGTCCATCAGTTCCCCCCCGGATCGACGAAGCCTGGTCGGGCCCTAGTCCTCGCGGACGCGCTTCTTGCGGAACGAGGGGTTCAGCACCTGCTTGCGCAGGCGGATCGACTTGGGCGTCACCTCGACCAGTTCGTCCTCGTCGATGTAGGCGATCGCCTGCTCCAGCGTCGGGCGGCGCGGCGGGGTGAGGCGGATGGCCTCGTCCTTGCCGGACGCGCGCACGTTGGTCAGCTGCTTGGCCTTCATCGGATTGACGTCGAGATCGTCGATGCGCGAGTTCTCGCCGATGATCATGCCCTGGTAGGCCTTCTCGCCGGCGCCCACGAACATCACGCCGCGGTCTTCCAGGTTCCACAGTGCGAACGAGGCCGTCTCGCCGTCCGAGTTCGAGATCAGCACGCCCTTGGTGCGGCCCTCGATGAAGCCCTTGTGCGGCTCGTAGTGGGAGAAGACGCGGTTCAGCACGCCCGAGCCGCGGGTATCGGTCAGGAACTCGCCCTGGTAGCCGATCAGCGAGCGCGACGGCGCCATCAGGGTGATGCGGGTCTTGCCCGCGCCCGACGGGCCCATGTCCTTGAGCTCGGCCTTGCGGGCCGACAGCTTCTCGATGACCACGCCGGAGAACTCGTCGTCGACGTCGATGACGACTTCCTCGATGGGCTCCATCCGCTGGCCGGTTTCCTCGTCGGCGCGATAGACCACGCGCGGACGCGAGATCGAGACCTCGAAGCCCTCGCGGCGCATGGATTCGATCAGCACGCCCAGCTGCAGTTCACCGCGGCCGGCGACCTCGTAGGCATCCTTGCCGCCGGTCTCGGTGACGCGAATGGCGACGTTGGATTCGGCTTCCTTGAGCAGGCGGTCGCGGATGACGCGCGACTGCACCTTGGAGCCTTCGCGGCCGGCCAGGGGCGAATCGTTGACCGACACTGTCATGGAGATGGTCGGCGGATCGATGGGCTGGGCCGGCAGGGCCTCGGTGAGGCTGAGATCGCACAGGGTGTCGGCGACGGTGGCCTTGCTGAGGCCGGCGATGGCGACGATGTCGCCCGCTTCGGCCTCTTCGATGGGCTGGCGCTTGAGGCCGCGGAAGGCGAGGATCTTGGTGATCCGGCCCTTTTCGATCTCTTCGCCGTCACGGTTCAGGGCCTTGATGGCCATGCCCGGCTTGAAGGTCCCGGCCTCAACGCGGCCGGTCAGGATGCGGCCCAGGAACGGATCGCTCTCGATCAGCACCGCAAGCATCTGGGCCGGCTCCTTGACGCGCGCGACCGCCTTGGGCTCGGGCACGTGGCGAACGATCAGGTCGTAGAGCGGGGCCAGGCCCTTTCGCTCGTCGTCCATGTTGACGACGGCCCAGCCTTCCTTGCCCGAGGCGTAGAGGTGCGGGAAGTCCAGCTGCTCGTCCGTCGCGCCGATGGCCGCGAACAGGTCGAAGGTGTCGTTGAGGATCTTCTCGGGACGCGCGTGGGCGCGGTCGACCTTGTTGAGCACCAGGATCGGCTTGAGGCCGAGCTTCAGCGCCTTGCCGAGCACGAACTTGGTCTGCGGCATGACGCCTTCCTCGGCGTCGACCAGCAGCAGGCAGCCGTCGACCATGCCCAGGATGCGCTCCACCTCGCCGCCGAAGTCGGCGTGGCCAGGGGTGTCGATGATGTTGATGCGCGTGTCGCCGGCCTCGCCGTGCCACAGCACGCTGGTGGCCTTCGCCAGGATGGTGATGCCGCGCTCGCGCTCCTGGTCGTTGGAGTCCATCGCGCGCTCGACCGTCGCCTCGTTGGCTCGGAAGACGCCCGACTGGGCGAGCAGCTGGTCCACCAGGGTGGTCTTGCCGTGGTCGACGTGGGCGATGATGGCGATGTTGCGAAGATTCATGGCGGATGCGAGCGCGGCGAAGGCCGCGACGCCTTTCGGACTGAGCGGGTACGGGAGGAGAAGCGCGCGCCAGATACACGAGCGGGCGGCGAAAGGCTAGGGCGCGGAAGCCGCAGCTTGGCGCTGTCGTTGAAGTTTCATGGAGAATCAGGTCCGCCGATGGGCGGCGGACCCGACTTTGTCGCCTGGCGGGCGAAACGGGCGGGGCCCGCTCAGCCGCCCTTGGCCAGCCTCCCGGCCTTGCCGGCCGTCCACAGGTAGAGACCAAGCGAGATCACCGCGAAGGCGATGGCGCCCACGCTGATGGCCGGGAATCCTTCGCCCACGATGGCCAACGGCGTGCCGTTGTCGGTGGCCACCACGATGCCGGCCAGGGCCACGCCGAACAGGCTCTCGCCCACGATCAGGCCCGAGGCCAGCAGCACCCCCAGGCGCTTGCGCGCCTCGGCGTCCGGGTGGCGCTCGCACCACTTGTCGTAGATCCAGCCCATGATTGCGCCGATGACCACCGCGGCGGTGGTGCCCATGGGCAGGTAGATGCCGATGCCCACGGCCAGCGGCGGCAGGCGGATGGCCTTCACCCGGCCGAGGAATTCGTCGAGCGCGATGACCAGCACGCCGAGGCCGGCCCCGATGCCGATCAGGTCCCAGCGCAGGTCGCCGGTCAGCACGCCCTTGGCGAGCGCCGAGATCAGTGTGGCCTGCGGCGCCGGAAGCGGCTCGGTGCCGTGCACGTGCGGCGGCGGGCCGCCGACGAAGCCGTTGGAGGCGTTGAGCAGCTCCAGGATGGGCGGGATCACTGCCGCGCCGGCGAGCACGCCGACGATGAGCGCCACCTGCTGGGCCCAGGGCGTGGCCTCGACCAGCTGGCCGGTCTTCAGGTCCTGCAGGTTGTCGTTGGAGATGGTGGCGATGGTGAAGACCACGGCGGTGACGAACAGCGCATAGGCGATCACCGACTTGTCCGCCGGCAGGCCGAACACGCTCATCGCGCCCAGCAGCAGCAGGGAGGCGCCGATGACCGCCAGGATGCCGATGCCCGACAGGGGGCTGTTGGACGACCCGATCAGTCCGGCCATGTAGCCGCACACCGCCGCCACCAGGAAGCCGACCACCACGACGTAGAGCAGCGCGCTGCCCACCAGCACCGGCGCGAACTGGGCCAGCACCGGGGCCTGGTTGGTGGTGAAGTCCCAGAACAGCCAGGCGATGGGGACCAGGCAGGCGATGGAGATCAGCCCCACCAGGCCAATGGGGATGTCGCGCTCGGTGATGGGCAGTTCGGCGGCCTTGCCGGCCACGCGCTTGGACTGGGCCGCCAGCGCCGAGGACAGGCCACCCACGATCGGCTTGAACAGCTTGCCCAGCGTCCACAGCGCCGCGACGCCGATGGTGCCTGCGCCCATGAAGCGCACCTGGGTGGCCCACAGGCCGGTGGCGGCCTCTTCCGCCGTCCCCACCGTGTGCTGCATCGCCGTCATGATCGGCACCGCCCCGCCCCAGGCCATCAGGAGGCCGAACAGCATGGCCAGGCCCACCGACAGGCCGACCAGGTGGCCGGCCCCCAGCAGGGCGAAGGACAGGCCCGCGGCCGCGCCGGTGGCGCCGCCGTTGGACAGTCGGAAATACTTGGAAGCCTCGGCGGCGAAGACCTGCATGGCGGCGCCGATGGCGAACAGCAGCGAAACCACCGAACCGACGATCACCGTGACCAGGCCGGCCTTGCCCTCGGCGGCGGCCTCGGCGGTGTCGGCCCGCGAGCCCGAGCCGACCTTCAGCACCTCGGCGGCGGCGACGCCTTCCGGGTAGGGCAGGGGCGAATTGGTCACCAGCGCGCGACGCAGGGGCACCGAAAAGGTCACCCCCAGAATGCCGCCCAGCGCGCAGATCAAGAACGAGGTCCAGAACGGAAAGCCCGTCCACCAGCCGATCATGATCAGGCCGGGCAGCACGAAGATGATCGACGACAGGGTCCCGGCCGCCGAGGCGACGGTCTGGACGATGTTGTTTTCCCAGATGGTCGAGTTCTTGAAGAGCCGCAGCACCGCCATGGAGATCACCGCGGCGGGGATCGAGGAGGCGAAGGTCAGGCCGACCCGCAGGCCGAGGTAGACGTTGGCGGCGGTGAAGAAGAGGGTGATGACCGCGCCGAGGAGCAGGCCCCGCAGGGTCAGCTCAAGCCGACGGGCGCCGGGGGTGGTGGGGGATGCGGTGGTCTCGGTCACTGGATTTACCCGGCGCTGTTCGGGGCCACGTAACCCCAAGCTTGCGGCCCTAGCAACCGAACTCGCCTGACGTCCGGCCCCTATTCGCCGTCGTTCATCTCAGCGTCATCGCCGGCGTCGGGCGGGCCGGGCTCGAAGACCAGCAGGTCGCCCGGCTGGCAGTTGAGCTCGCGGCACAGGGCGTCCAGCGTCGAGAAGCGCATGGCCCGCGCCTTGCCGGTCTTCAGGATCGACAGGTTGGCCAGCGTGACGCCGACGCGGTCGGCGAGCTCGGTCAGCGACATGCGCCGGTCGAGGAGGATGCGGTCAAGCTGGACGCGAATGGGCATGGCGGGTCGCCTCAGATCGTCAATTCCGCTTCGCGGCGCAGACGCGCCCCTTCGCGGAACACTTCAGCCAGCACGAAGACCACCAGCACGGAAAACCAGGTCGGCATGTCGACCCAGCCGCCGGGCGGGTTCAGGCCCGGGATGACCAGGGCCACGCCCTTGCGGATCAGCACATTGCCCACCGCCAGGCCGGCGAGGCCCAGCCCGATGAGGCGCATGCGGTTGATGTTGGAGGGATGGAACGGGTCGCCGGCGGTCAGCGTCGCGAACACCCGCCGCAGCTGCCGAACGACATAGAGGATGATGCCGCAATAGGCGGCGATGGCGGCCAGGCCGCCGGCCAGCAAGGGCTTGGTGAAGTGAATCTCGCGGGCGGCCCCGTCGATGGTGGCCGTCATGTTGCGGTCGACGGGGAGCAGCAGGGCCGAAATGGCCGCGACCAGAAGCGCGCCGATGATGCCCCAAAGCGCGACGTACACGACGTCCAGCGCAATCTTGAGAAGGCTCGACACAGAGCCAGGGCCCATAGCCCGCATCCGAACGCCTCCCGGTACCCCTTTTCCGTCCTGCTCCTGGGTTAGGCCCGGGATGCTGTTTCTTCTGGGGTCCCCAACCCTAAGCCTGGGGACCGGTCTTTCGTATCAGTCGGCCTGGCGATCGGTTCGCCGTCCGTGGGCCTTACGCACCACGAAACGGCGAACACTTTCCAGACCGCGTCCGCATTAGAACGCTTTGACCAGGATGGCCACGAGGGCCAGCGGCAGGCCGGCGAGCAGGATGGCGTTGACGACCGTCATGCCGACCTTGTCCATCCATTGAGAGGCGCCCATCGATTGCATTTTCATATCTCCGTTTTCTCAGTCCTGTTGGCCCGAGGGCCAGTTGTGCGCTGCAACATTAACTCGCGGTTAGATTTCGCGGTTGCGAACGGTGCAGCTCCGTTCTTGCTGACTATCAATACGAAATCGTCGAATAGCGATCAAGCGGAATTATCGATAAACGATATTAAACTTTTGCAATGCATTAAAGCTGCGTAATTCGCCTTCGCAATTCCTTGACTCTGTTGGGCTTGCGAAACCGCTGTTCCGCGAGCGGAGCCGTAAATAGGCGCCGTCGGGGGCCGATCAACGGGCCAGCGGATCACCAATCATTACGGGAACGCAATCCTGGTAACGGGTTTTCGAGGTCCAAAGCGTCTCCGGCCGGGGCCGAAACGCCCACAGTCGCCCCCTCGGCGGCGCGGCGACCGCGAGATGGGCGCCCTAGACCCGGTTTCCCCTGCTTGCGCGCCGCCGGCCTTTGCATCACACGACCAGCCATGCCGCTGTCCCTGCCCCAAGGCTCCCGCCTGGTCGCCGCCACCCACAATCCGGGAAAGGCGCGCGAGATCGCCGCCCTGTTGGACGGCCGCTTCGAGGTGGTCGCCGCCTCCGCCCTTGGCCTGGCTGAACCGCACGAGACGGAAGCCACCTTCACCGGCAACGCCCTGCTCAAGGCCCGCGCCGCCGCCGATGTCGCCCGCCTGCCCGCGCTCGCCGATGACTCGGGGCTGTCGGTCGCGGGGCTGGACGGGGCCCCGGGGATCTTTTCGGCGCGTTGGGCCGGGCCGGAGAAGGACTTCGCCCTGGCCATGCGCAAGGTCGAGGAGCGGCTGGATGAAATCCGCTCCGACGATCGCCACGCCTGGTTCACCTGCGCGCTCGCCCTGGCCTGGCCCGACGGGCCCGCGGTGGTGGTCGAGGGCCGCATCGACGGGCGGCTGACTTTTCCCGGCCGGGGCGAGCGGGGTTTCGGCTACGACCCGATCTTCATCCCCGACGGCCACGACGAGACCTTCGGCGAGATGGACCCCGACAAGAAGGACGCCATGAGCCATCGTGCGCGCGCCTTCGCCAAGCTCAAGGCGGCCCTGTTTGACTGAGACCCCGACCCTCGCGGTCTACGTCCACTGGCCCTACTGCAGCCGCATCTGCCCCTACTGCGACTTCAACGTGGTGCGCGACCGCGGCAAGGCCGCCGAACAGGCCGCCCTGGCCGCCGCGATCATCCGCGACATGGAAGAGCAGGCGGCGCGGATCGGCCCGCGCCGGCTCGCCTCGGTCTTCTTCGGCGGCGGCACGCCCTCGCTGATGGATCCCGACGCGCTCGGCCGCGTGGTCGAGACGGCGCGGCGGCTGTTTCCCGCCAGCGGTCCGGTCGAGGTCACCCTGGAAGCCAACCCCACCGATGCCGAGGCCGCCCGCTTCGCCGCCTTCGCCGCCGCCGGCGTTGAGCGCCTGTCGCTGGGGGTGCAGTCGTTGGACGATGACGCCCTGAAGTTCCTTGGCCGCAACCACACCGGCGCCGAGGCCCGGCGCGCCGCCGAGATGGCGCGGGCCGCCTTCCCTCGGCTGTCCCTCGACATGATCTGCGCCCGCCCCGGCCAGAGCGTCACCGGCTGGCGGGCCGAGCTGGCCGCGGCGCTGACGCTGGGGCCCGAGCACGTCTCGCCCTACCAGCTGACCATCGAGCCGGGCACCGCCTTTGGGCGCGCCGTCGAGCGGGGCGCGTGGCGGCCGCCCGGCGGCGACCTGGGCGCCGACCTCTATGACGCAACCCAGGCCGTGCTCGAGGCCGCCGGCTTCGAGGCCTATGAGGTTTCCAACCATGCGCGCGGCGAAGCCGCCCGCTCGCGCCACAACATGATGATCTGGGAGGGCGCGGAATACCTGGGCGTCGGCCCCGGCGCCCACGGCCGCATCGTGCTCGACGGCGGGCGCACCGCCACCCGCGGCGCCAGGGGGATCGGCGACTACCTCGCCCGGGTCGGCGCAACCGGCGTCGGCTTCGACGAGATCGAGCAGCTCAATCCGCGCGCCGCGGCAGAAGAGCGCCTGCTGCTGGGCCTGCGCATCGCCCAGGGCGTGCCCCTGGCCGAGATCGCAGCGCTCGAGCTTTCGCCGACCGATCCCCGGGCCGCCCCCCTCGTCGACATGGGGTTGATCGACATTGACGCTCATCGCCTGCGGGCCACCGCGGCTGGAAGGCTGGTGCTCGACCGGGTGATCGCCGAGCTTGCCGGTTGACCGCTCGCCGCAGCCTGCCACCTTGCCGCAGATGATCGCGCCCCCGCCCAAGCCCGTGACCCCCGGCCTCTACCTGGTGGCGACGCCGATCGGGAACCTGCGCGACATCACCCTGCGGGCGCTCGACGTGCTCAACGCCGCCGATGTGGTGCTGGCCGAGGACACGCGGGTCTCCGCCAAGCTGCTGGCCGCCTACGGGATCAAGAAGAAGCTGGTCCGCTACGACGACCACATCGGCGAGAACGTCCGACCCAAGGTGCTCGGCGCCCTGAATTCCGGCCAGGTGGTGGCCATGGTGTCGGACGCCGGCACGCCGCTGGTCAGCGACCCGGGCTACAAGCTGGCGCTGGACGCGCTGGACGCCGGCTTCAAGGTCCACCCCGTGCCGGGCCCCTCCAGCATGCTGGCGGCCCTGACCCTGGCCGGCCTGCCTTCGGACCGCTTCCTGTTCGCCGGCTTCACCCCGCACAAGTCGGCCGGGCGGCGCACCATGTTCGAAGAGCTGCGCCCCACCCGCGCCACCCTGATCTTTTTCGAGACCGGTCCGCGCCTGCGCGCCAGCCTGACCGACATGGCCGGGGTCTTCGGCCCCGATCGCCCGGCCGCCGTCGCCCGCGAGCTGACCAAGCTCTACGAGGAGTGTGTGCGCGGGACCCTGGCCGAGCTGATCGCCGATCCGAAGCTGGAAGCCCCCAGGGGCGAGATCGTCGTGCTGGTGGGCGCAAGCGAAGAGGCGGTCGCCACCGAAGCCGACGCCGATACGGCCCTGGCCGACGCCCTGCAGCGCCTGGGCCCCGCCGACGCCGCCTCGGAAGTCGCCAAGTCGCTGGGCCTCAATCGCAAGGCGCTCTACCGCCGCGCCCTGGAGCTGAAGGGCCGGGCGTGACCACCGCCCCCAAATCCGGCCCGCGCCGGACCCGCCAGGAGAGCGGCGCGCGCAGCCGTAAGGAAGGCCGCTTCGCAGAGGCCGTCGCCGCCCTGTGGCTGATGCTGAAAGGCTACCAGATCCTGGGCTTTCGCCTGAAGACCCCCGCCGGCGAGATCGACCTCCTGGCCCGCAAGGGCAAGACCCTGGCCGTGGTCGAGGTGAAACGCCGCGCCAGCGTCGAAATAGCCCTCGCGTCGGTAAGCTCCACCCAGCGCGATCGCCTGCTCCGCGCCGCCCGCGCCCTCGCATCCCGGCGTTCGGGGCTGCGACAATTGGCTTTGCGAATGGACCTGATCGCACTGGCGCCGGGGCGACTTCCGCGTCATGTTCCCAATATCTTCAACGATCTGGCGCACGGTTAAGCTTGCAACCGACAGCCGGACGGCAGGGGCCGATGACCCGCGAAGAGGCGGAACTGGTTCTGACCAGCGCCGGCGAGAGCGCCGATGCCGACTTCCCGTTGTTGGAAGCCGCGATCGCCTGCGCCATCCACGACCTGCCCTTCCGCGACACCGATCCGGTCCGCGCCGTCGCCAACAACGCCGCCGAACGCCTGGCCCAGCGCATGCAGCGCGAGAGCCCAGACGAGGCCCTGGCCGAGACCATGTCCGGCGAGCTTCGCCTGAACGGCGACCTGCTCACCTATGACGACCCCGCCAACACCGACGTCATCGACGTGGCCGAGCGGCGCCGCGGCCTGTCGGCGACGCTGGGGGTCTATTACCTGCACGCGGCGCGCAAGTGCGGCCTGCCGGCCCAGGGCGTCGACTTCCCCGGCCACTTCCTGCTGCGTGTCGAGACTGAGGATGGCCCGGTGGCGCTCGATCCGTTCAGCCAGGGCCGGCTGGTGCTGCCCTCGGAGCTGACCCGGCGCGCCCTGCGGACCGGCCTGACGCCCGACGTGGCCGACCGGCTCGATGTGCTGATGAGCCCGGTGTCCGACCGCGAGATGCTGATCCGCCTGCAGAACATGATCTTCGCCCGGGCGCTCGCCTACGCCGACTACGAGGCCGCCGAGCGCTCGGCCGTGCGCCGCGCCCTGCTCGACCCCAACGACCACCGCCCCTGGCTGGACGTCGCCACCGCCCGGGAGAAACAGGGCGCGCTCACCGGCGCCCTGGAAGCCCTGGGCCGCGCCCACCAGCTCGACGGCGGCGTCGCCATGGCCGCCCAGGCCGCCCGCGAACGGGTCAGGCTGCGCCTCAACTAGACAGACTTTTGTCGCAAGGCCGCTTCCCACGCGCGCCCGCTCGCCTATGTTCCGCCCTACCTGACAAGCGAGACGCAGCATGAGCCTGAAAGTCGCGGTCCAGATGGACCCGATCCAGTCGGTCAACATCGAGTCCGACACCACCTTCATGCTGGCCCTGGAGGCGCAGAGCCGCGGCCATGCGCTGTGGGTCTACCAGCCCGAGCAGCTGGCGCTGGAGAACGGCAAGGTCTCCGCCCGCGCCCGGCCGATGAGCCTGCGGCCGGAGAAGGGCAATCACGTCGACCTGGGCGATGAGGTGAATCTCGACCTGCACAGCGACGTCGACGTCGTGCTGCTGCGCCAGGACCCGCCCTTCGACATGGCCTACATCACGACCACCTTCATGCTGGAGCTGATCCATCCGAAGACGCTGGTGGTGAACGATCCGGCCGAGGTGCGCGGGGCGCCCGAGAAGCTGTTCGCCCAACACTTCCCCGACCTGCAGCCCCCGACCATGATTTCCGCCGACGTGGCGGCCATGGTCGACTTCCACCGCCGGCACGGCGATGTGGTGGTCAAGCCCCTGCACGGCGCCGCCGGCTCGGGGGTGGTCAAACTGGGGGCGGGGGATCCGAACCTGGGCGCCCTGCTCGACCTGCACTTTTCCATCCAGCGCGACCCGGTCGTCATCCAGGCTTTCGTGCCGGCGGTGGTGCAGGGCGACAAGCGCATCATCCTCGTCGACGGCGAGCCGGTCGGCGCCATCAACCGCGTGCCCGGCAAGGGGCAGATTCGCTCCAACCTGGCGGTGGGCGGCACGGCCCAGCCCGTCGAGCTCAGCGATCGCGACCGCGAGATCTGCGCTCGCCTGGGTCCCGAACTGAAAAGGCGCGGCCTGCTGTTCGTCGGCCTCGACGTGATCGGCGGCTACCTCACCGAGATCAACGTCACCTCCCCCACCGGGGCCCAGCAGCTGAAGCGCTTCGGCGGCGGCGACGCGGCGGCGGCGCTGTGGGACGCCATCGAGGCCCGGCGCGGCGCCTAACCCAGCGCGGGAAAGGTCGCGACGGCCAAGCTTGGCGCGGCTAGGGTGACCGCGTTGGGGAAATAGGGGGATCACGGCATGTTTCCCATGATGCTGCTGATGCTGCTGGCGACCGCCGAACCGGCCACTGAGGCGCCTGCAGGCGAACCAGATGCGCCGGCGCCGGTGGCCGAAGTCACCGTGCGCAATGTCGAGGACGGCTGCAGCCTGGTTCTGGGGGTGGGCGGTCAGACCCAGGTCACGCCCTTGTCGCCGGACGTGCGGGTTCTGGGCGTTGCAGGACCGATCAAGGTCGCGGTTCCGGCGGGAAGTCGGCTATTGGGACTGATGTGCCACCGCTCGGTCGTGGTGCCCGATGCGGAGGACGATCGCGTCATCCGCCAACTGGACGTGCCGCTCTACATCGCCGGCAATGGAGTCACCGTGAAACTGCAGCTGGCCAACGGGTCCTATATCCTCAAGGGACTGGACGGGAACTGGGACCCGGCCGACCAGCCGGCCATCGACGCCGTTCTGTCGCTGTTCAAGACCCGGCTGGCCGCGCGTGGCTGACAAGGGCGCGCCGGACCTCGGACCGGAATTGGTGAGCGGCGCGATAGAGGCGATGTTCGATCTGGCCGTGACGCCGGACGACCGGGCCGGGGTGCTCACGGTCGGGCAGCTCCAGGCGCTGGTGCTGCGGCGGGTGCGTCTGCGGGCAGGGCCCTCGACCACCGCCATGGCCTTCTACCGCCTGCGCCGGACGCTGCAGCCGCAAGGGCAGCCGGCCCTGGCCGTGACCACCCTGACACGCAGCCTGTTCAGCGGCAGTGCGCGGAACTTCCGGCGACGCCTGCTGGCCGAAACCGGCCTCGAGATCCCCGGCATGGCGGCCACCAGCCTCTCGCTGGCCGGCTACGCGCTTTTCCTGGTCGCCTTCTGCGCCGGGGTCCTGGCGCTGTTCCAGCAGAACCTGCGGACCGGCATCTACGCCCTGGCCGGCCTGGCGCTGAGCATCGCGCTCATTCGCCTCGATCCGCAGAGCGTGCCGGGCGAGTTCAAGACCCTGGGCCAGTTCGCCCAGCACACCGCCACCCTGAACTTCCAGAAGATGGCCAAGGGCGGCGCCGAGGTGACCGACGAGGCCGTCTGGCAGGCCCTGCGCCTGGCCCTGGCCGACGCCGCCGGCGTGGCGCCCGACCAGATCACCCGCGCGACGGCCCTGGCGCCGGACTGAACCGATCCCAGCCGACGGGCCCCAGGTCGAGCCCGCGCCCGCCTTCCACAAGGCGCCGCGCCACCGCCTCGCCGATGGCGGCGGAGTGCTTGAAACCGTGGCCCGAGCAGGCCGATATGACCGTGGTGCGCTCGCTGCCGGGGAAGGCGTCGATGACGAAGCCGGCGTCGGGGGTGACCGTGTAGAGGCAGGCGGCGGCCTTGATCAGGCGGTTCGACACGGCCGGCATGAAGGACGCGATACAGTCGCGGTGGGTCTCGGCGGCCTCGGCAGGAGAGACGGCGCGGTCGACGGTGTTGGGCGTGGTGGCGACCCCGTGCTGCTCAGTGGCGACCTTCACGCCTCCCCGAGGCCCGTCGACGGCGGGGAAGCCGTAGATGACGCGGTCCTCCACCGGCAGCTCCCAGATGAACACCGGGCAGCGGCCGGGCTCGAACGCGGCCGGGTCGCCGTCGATGTCGAACCAGAACAGCGCCTGGCGCCGGACGGTGAACAAAGCCCGCTGCGCTGGAGCCAGGAACGCGGGCAGCCAGGCGCCGGCGCACACCACCAGCCGTCCGGCGGCGTAGACGGCCTTGTCGGTGCGCACCGACACGCCGGTCGCGGTCTCGTCAAAGCCCAGCACGGCCTCCCCGCGCCTCAGCGCCGCACCGTTCCGCTCGGCCAGCTGCAGTTGGGCGGCGATGCAGACCTCCGGCCGCAGGAATCCCGCGGAGGGCTCGTAGTAACCCAGCTCGTCGTCGGCGGCGGCGAACTGGGGAAAACGGCGACGCATCTCGCCCGCGTCCAGCCGCTCGTGGGCGATGCCGAACTGTTCGGCGGCAGCGAATGTGTTGTCGAAGAAGCAAGGCACGTGGACGCTGGCGTTGGTCGCCGCACTGGAGATGACCAGCATGCCGGTGGTGGTCATCAGATCCGCGCCGGTCTCGGCCTCCATCTCGCGCCACAGGTCGTGACTGCGCATGGCCAAGGGCGAATAGTGGGCGCCCTCGCCGATGGCCAGGCGCGTGATGCGCGTGTCGCCGTGCGAGGAGCCCAGGGCGTGCGGCGGTGCATATTGATCAATGCCCAGCACACGTACGCCTGACCTGGCCAGCTGGTAGCAGGTGGCCGCCCCCATGGCCCCCAGGCCGATCACGATGACGTCGAACGATTCCACGGCGGCAACCTATCAGCCGCGCCGCGTGTGGCTATGGGGCCGCCCGCGCGTTATGCCTTCCCCATGAGTGACAACGACGACCACAAGATCGTCTCCCTCGACCAGCGCCGCCGCGCCGACCAGGCCCGGCAGAAGGCCGAGCTGGCCGCGGCCGCCGCGCGCAAGAAGCAGAACGGTTCGAGCCGCCCGCTGAACCAGCCCCACGGCCAGCCGCTGCGCCGCGCCGGCGGATCGGGCGGCGTCGCGCGAGGCCTGGGCGGCGTCATCGCCTGGCTGGTCTGGGGCGGGCTGGCGGCCATGCTGGCGCTGTCGGTGTTCTGGTGGGTAACCCACCCGGGAGAGCAGCCCGGCACGAGGCCGCCGTCGTCCGTGACGCAGCCGCGGACAGTGATCTAGGGACTGTCGCTGGCGGAGCCCGCCGCAATCCTCTTGGTGGCAGAATCGCGCCTTCGTCTGACCACGGCGCACCATGGCCTTCATGAGGTCGGGGGCGATTGGGTTTGCGGACGAAGGCGCGTGCGCCCCTTTTTCCCACAGGGAGAGGGCCAGGGAGGGTGGGGCTACAGCCGCCCCAGCCGCGCCCCGTGGCGGGCGCTCAGCGCCAGGGTCCAGTCGTCGGGCAGGGCCTTGAGCAGGGCGGCGATGGTCTTGTAGGGCGCGCCCGGGACGCAGATCGGCCGGTTGGCCTCAACCGCCTCGTAGCCCGCCTCGGCGACCTCGTCGGCGCCCATCCACAGCCACTCGGGGATGGCGTTGTTCATGGCCGCGCGGCTGCCGTTGACGTCGTGGAATTCGCTGAAGGTGTAGCCCGGGCAGAGCGCCGAGACATGCACGTCGCGATCGCGCACCTCCAGGTGCAGGCCCTGCGAGAACTTGATCAGCCAGCTCTTGGTGGGGCCGTAAAGGGTGTCGCCGCCGGTAGCCGGGAGTAGGCCGGCGATTGAGCAGACGTTGATGATGCGCCCCAACTTGCGCTCCAGCATGTTGGGCAGAACCCGGTGGGCCAGTTCCGCCGGGGCCAGCAGCAGCACCTGCAGGAAGGCGCGATGGGCGCTCCAGTCGGAGGGCGCGAAGCCCCCGGTGTTGGAATAGCCCGCGTTGTTGACCAGCGCGTCGACCACCCGGCCCTCGGCCTCGATCTCGGCCATCAGCTGTTCGGGCGCGGAGGGGTCGGTCAGGTCGGCGGGGACCACCAGGGTCTCAACGCCATATTTCATACGCAACTCGTCGGCCAGCTGGTGCAGGCGCTCGGCCCGGCGCGCGGTCAGGGCCACGTCCCAGCCATGGGCGGCGTAGATCCGCGCGAAGGCCTGGCCTATGCCGGCCGAAGCTCCGGTGATCAGGGCGAGGCGGCGGGTCATGACCTGTTTTGGACCGCCTTCACCGTGCTTGTCATCCCGGAAAGCGCGGCGCTTGTGAATCAGGCCACGGCCGGCGCGTCGATCTGCGCCAGCAGGTCGGCGACGGTGATGGTCGACAGCCGCTCGGAGGCGGCTTCGTCGGCGGCCTTGATCACCGCGGCCACGGCGCGGGGGATCTTCTCACCCACCGGACAGCCCTTGGCGCCCGGCGGCGGGGCGCCAAGGTGGGCGCAGCCGTCCACGGCCTTGAGCACGAGATCCAGCGTGATCTTCGCGGGCTCGACACAGAGCCACGCCCCGCCGCCCGCCCCGGCGCGGGCCTCCACCAGCCCCGCCTTGCCGAGCATGGCGGTGACGCGGCGCACCACCACCGGATTGGTAGGCATGGACGCGGCCAGTTCGGCGCTCGACACAGCGTCCGCCGCCGACCGCGCACGACGGTGGGCCAGGTAGACGAGGGCGTGGACCGCGACAGGAAAGCGCTGGCTTTCGGACATGCAACAAACGTAAGCACGGGCGCGGCGGGATCAAAGCCCCCAGCTTCGTTGGGGGCTACGATTGAACCGGGCGGCGAAAGGGCGTAACAGCCCCGCCCGATTGGCAGGGACGGTCAAGTTGACCGCGCCCGGAGGGATTGAATGTCTGGGGATGTCCCCGGCGCGGAGGACTCCTCCCCGAGTCCAGCGCCTGAGGCGGCCGCCGCCGCCGAACACGAATCCACCGCCGCGGCGACGAGCGCGGGCGCGCAGGGCGCAGCCCAGGCGAATGGTCATGGCCACGGTCATGGCCACGGCGGACCGATGAGCAAGAAGGCCTTCGTGGGCCTGGCCATCGGCTCGGTCGGCGTCGTCTTCGGCGATATCGGCACCAGCCCGCTGTACGCCATGCGCACCGCGCTGCATCACGCGCGCGCCGGGGTGTCCAGTGAACTGGCTGTCCTGGGCGTGGTCAGCCTGGTGTTCTGGGCGCTGATCCTGATCGTCACGATCAAGTACGTCATTTTCCTGATGCGGGCCGACAACAAGGGCGAGGGCGGCACCCTGGTGCTGATGTCGCTGGCCCAGCACGCGCTGGGGCGACGCTCTTCCGTGCTGTTCTTCCTGGGCATTATCGGCGCCTCGCTGTTCTACGGCGACGGCATCATCACCCCGGCGGTGTCGGTCTTGTCGGCGGTGGAAGGGGTCAAGGACGCGCCGGGAATCCCGGCAGGCTTCGCCGCCTATGTCGTGCCCATAGCGGCCGGCATCCTGATCGCGCTCTTCGCCGTGCAGCAGAAGGGCACGGCCAGCGTCGCCAAGTGGTTCGGTCCGATCACCGCCATCTGGTTCCTGGTCCTGGCCGGGCTGGGGCTGTTCCACATCCAGGAAGACCTCTCGATCTTCCGCGCGCTCAGCCCCCACTACGGGGTGCAGTTCCTGTGGGAGAACGGCCTGGTCGGCTTCGTCATCCTGGGCAGCGTCTTCCTGGCGGTGACCGGGGCGGAGGCGCTCTACGCCGACATGGGCCACTTCGGCAAAGCGCCCATCCGCGCCGCCTGGGCCTTCCTGGTGCTGCCGTGCCTGACGCTGAACTACCTGGGCCAGGGCGCCATGGTGCTGGCCCATCCGGCCACGGCGGCCAACCCGTTCTTCCGCATGATCCCCGAGGTGGTCTACTGGCCGGTGCTGCTGCTCGCCACCGTGGCCACGGTCATCGCCTCGCAGGCCGTGATCACCGGCGCCTTCTCGCTGACCCAGCAGGCGGTGCAGTTGGGCCTGCTGCCGCGCATCCAGATCAGGCGGACCTCCGAGACCCAGGCCGGCCAGATCTACGTGCCGCAGGTCAACACCTTCCTGATGGTCGGGGTGCTCATCCTGCTGGTGGTGTTCCGCACCTCCGACAACCTGACCGCCGCCTATGGCATCGCGGTCACCGGCGCCATGTTCGTCGACACCTGCCTGTTCTTCGTCATCGTCCGCTTCCTGTGGAAGCGCCCGCTGTGGCAGGCCATCGCGGCGGTGGTGGTGTTCGGCTCCATCGACATGGTCTTCATCAGCTCCAACCTGCTGAAGGTGCCCGACGGCGGCTGGCTGCCGCTCGTTCTCGGCGGCATGCTGATCATCATCATGTGGACCTGGACGCGCGGCGCCCAGATCCTCACCGACAAGACCCGGCGCGAGGCGATCCCGCTGGACGACCTGATCGGCATGCTGAAGGCGCGCCCGCCCCACCGCGCGCCGGGCACCGCCATCTTCCTGACCTCGGACAACACCACCGCGCCCGTCGCCCTGATGCACAACCTCAAGCACAACAAGGTTCTGCACGAGAAGAACGTGATCCTGACGGTGCAGACCGCCGACATCCCGCGCGTCGCCGAGAACGACCGGGTGGTGATGGAGTCGGTCAATCCCGACTTCAAGAAGATCACCATCTCCTACGGCTTCATGGAGAGCCCGCACGTGCCCAAGGCGCTGGGCATCTGCCGCAAGCAGGGGCTGAAGTTCGACATCATGTCGACGAGCTTCTTCCTGGGCCGGCGTTCGGTGGTGCCGAGCGCGCACTCGGGCATGCCGCTGTGGCAGGACAACCTGTTCATCTTCCTGATGAAGAACGCGGCGAACCCCACGGACTTCTTCCACATCCCGCCCGGGCGTGTGGTGGAGTTGGGCGCGCAGGTCACCGTCTAGCGGCGCGCGAAGCCGGCCCTACACGTGCTGGAAAAACGTCGTCATCGTCCGGACCACGAAGCCGAACAGCCGCACCTGGGTCAGGCCCACCGCCGTGCTGTCCGAGGTCAGGGTGTAGGTCGCCGTGGTCCGGGCCTTGATCAGCTTGCCCATCGGGCCGGTCAGGCCCGGCAGCGGCTGGCCCGCGAACTTCCACTGGAAGTCGTCGCCGACGAACTGGCCTCGCCCCTCCAGCCCGGTCTTCAGGTCGCGGGCGAAATAGTGCCCATCGGCGTCCGACAGGATGTCCATCTCGATGGTCTGGGTCACGCCCGAGGCAAAGGTGAGGGTCATCTGGCTGGAGGCCGAGCGTGTGCCGGCGCGGCCCTGGCCCTGGGCCGTATAGCGCTCGATGACCTTCCCGGTGCGGTCGCGCATCACGCCCCAGCCGCGCCACGGCTTCAGGAAGAAGGTGTCCGGGCGGAACATCAGGTTTGGATTTACAGGCTGGTCGTCAGTCATCGCCGTCCCCGAGGCCTTCAATAAACACGTTCAACGAACCGCCCAAGCGCTATTGAGAGAACGCTGGCGCCCCAACCGCGCCGCAAAGCTTGGGTTTCCTGCGGCGATGTTGCACCGCCGCGCCCTGCTCACCGGTTTCGCCGCCTCAGCCGCGGCCGGCGCCGCGAACGCCGAGCCCGCCGCCTGGCCAGCCCGCCTGATCAGCGCCGCCGAGGGCCAGGTCGGGCGCACGGTGCTCTACGACCCGGCCTATGTGCGCCTCGCCTATCCGGGCGGCGACGTGCCCATCGAGCGCGGCGTCTGCTGCGACGTGGTGGTGCGCGCCTATCGCGCGGGCCTGGGGCTGGACCTGCAGAGGCTGGTGCACGAGGACATGGCGCGCGCGTTTTCGGCCTATCCCAGGGCCTGGGGACTGCGCCGGCCCGACAGCAACATCGACCACCGCCGGGTGCTGAACCTGGAGACCTTCTTCCGCCGCAGGGGCGCAGCCCTGCGCTTCACCTCGGCCCTGGACTTCCAGCCCGGCGACCTGGCCACCCTGCGCCTGCCCGGCAACCTGCCCCACATCGTGGTCGTGTCGCACCGCCGCGCGCCCTCGGGCCGCCTGCTCTGCGTCCACAATGTCGGCCGCGGCGCCCAGCAGGAAGACGTGCTGACGGCCTGGGATCTGGTGGGGCGTTTCCGCTACGCCGCGGCCTAGGACGTCGCCGGTCATCCACGGTTCAACTTGAACCCGCCACGGATGGGCTCTAACACGCCCGCGCGCCTCCCCGCGCCGCTCCCCAAGGATCACCGCCCGTGTCTGACCGCCCCGACAAGCCTGCCGTGAAGAAAGTCGTCCTCGCCTACTCCGGCGGGCTCGACACCTCGATCATCCTCAAGTGGCTGCAGACCGAGTACGGCGCCGAGGTGGTCACCTTCACCGCCGACCTGGGCCAGGGCGAGGAACTGGCCCCGGCGCGCGAGAAGGCGCTGCTGCTGGGCATCAAGCCCGAGAACATCTTCATCGAGGACCTGCGCGAGGAATTCGTGCGCGACTACGTCTTCCCGATGTTCCGCGCCAATGCCCTGTACGAAGGCCTCTACCTCCTGGGCACTTCCATCGCGCGCCCGCTGATCGCCAAGAAGCAGATCGAGATCGCCCGCCAGGTCGGCGCCGACGCGGTCTGTCACGGCGCCACCGGCAAGGGCAACGACCAGGTCCGCTTCGAGCTGGGCTACTATGCGCTGGAGCCCGACATCACCGTCATCGCGCCCTGGCGCGAGTGGGACTACCGCTCCCGCGAGGCGCTTATCGACTTCGCCGAAAAGCACCAGATCCCGATCTCCAAGGACAAGCGCGGCGAGGCGCCCTTCAGCGTCGACGCCAACCTGCTGCACTCCTCGTCCGAGGGTAAGGTGCTGGAGGACCCCAACGTCGAGGCGCCCGAGTTCGTCTACCAGCGCACGATCGCCCCGGAGGATGCGCCGGACAAGGCGACCGTCATTGAGATCGATTTCGAGAAGGGCGATCCCGTCGCCATCGACGGCAAACGGTTGAGCCCTGCTCAACTGTTGACGGCGCTGAATCAACTCGGTCACGACAACGGCATCGGCCGGCTGGACCTGGTCGAGAACCGCTTCGTCGGCATGAAGTCGCGCGGCGTCTACGAGACCCCGGGCGGCACGATCCTGCTGCAGGCCCACCGCGGCATCGAGTCGATCACGCTCGATCGCGGCGCGGCCCACCTGAAGGACGACCTGATGCCCCGCTATGCGGAGCTGATCTACAACGGCTTCTGGTTCGCGCCGGAGCGCGAGATGCTGCAGGCCCTGATCGACAAGAGCCAGGAACTGGTCACCGGGCGTGTCCGCGTGAAGCTCTACAAGGGCAACGTCACCGTCATCGGCCGCACCAGCCCCTACAGCCTCTACGACCAGGACCTGGTCACCTTCGAGGAAGGCAAGGTCGCCTACGACCACCGCGACGCGGCCGGCTTCATCAAACTGAACGCCCTGCGCCTGCGGGTTCAGGCCAAGCGGGACGCGCGGGGCTGATTTTCTTCCCCCCTTGAGGGGGAAGACTATCCGCGCACGATCAGCGCGCAGCGGTGATCGTGCTTCGCGCGGCAAGAAGGGGGGCCGCGCCACGCCGGCCGATGTCGAGCAACCCCCCCATCCTCCCACGCAAGAACGGCCCCGCTTGCGCCGGGCCGTGCGTGGGTTCCCGCCTTCCCCCTCAAGGGGGGAAGAAAGTCAGGGACGGTCCACCGCGATCCTGAGCACCGTGGCGTTCTTGTCCTCGGCCACCCACAGCGCCCCGTCCTGGGCCACCGCAAGCCCCACGGGCGTGCCCATGGGCCGGACGCCGGGCTTGGCATCCCAGCCCGGCGTCAGCACGCGGCTCTCGGCCGCCGATCCGGGATAGCTGCGCTGGGTCACCGCCCCGCCGGCCGCATAGGCCGGATAGCGCGCGCCGGTCCGCACCGGCGGCAGGCCGTTGGCGCCGACGTCGAAGGCGACGATCCGCGCGCCCGTCGCGCGGTAGCCGTGCAGGCTGATCAGCAGCCGCCCCTGCAGCGACGGGAACATCGCCCCGTCGTAGTAGAGCATCCCCAGCGGCGCCGCGTGCGGCGGCAGCAGGCTCCAGGGACGCTTGGCCGACGCGCACGGGACCGCCGTCTGGCCCGCCCACACCGGCGCGGGCGTCGCGTTGTCGTAGCAGTAGGGCCAGCCGTAGTGCCCGCCGGCGACCAGTTGGTTCAGCTCTTCGAAGGGCCGCGTATCGCTGTCGTAGTCAATGGAGTTCTCGGCCTGCACCAGCGTGCCGGACGAGTGCCGCGCCAGGGCCAGGGAGTTGCGCAGGCCCTTGGCGAACATGGTGAAGTCGGCGCTCCACCTGCCATTACCCTGGTAGGCGTAGCGCCGCACCCCGGCGGTCAGTTCGCCGCCCTCGCTCTCGGCGCAGCGGCCGTTGGGGAGCTTGTTGGACTTGCCGGCGGTCCCGCACTGGTCCGACGGCGCGCCGACGTTGACGAGCAGGGATCCGTCGCCGTCGAAGATGAAATTGGACAGCGGGTGGCGGTTGGCGTGCAGCCGGTTGTCGGGAAGGCCCGTGACTACGTACGTGACGGTCGAGGCTGGGTTGGCCGCCATGGGATCGAAGCGGAAGATGCGGCTCATCTCGCCGACATAGACCTTGCCGTCCGGCCCGCGCCCCAGGCCGTGCGGCATGGTCAGGCCGCCCAGCAATTTCACCAGCCTCACCGGCTTGCCGCGCTCGGCGGTCATGCGCCAGACCGAGCCCTGGCTGTTGCCCCAGCCGCCCATGTCGACGACGACCCAGTCCCTTGCCGACAGCTGCAGCAGGGTGCGCGGCATCTTCAGCTGCCGCGCCGCGAAGGCGCCGGGCGCCGGGGCGTAGACGATGCCCGCGCACATGCCCGGAGCCATGCCGATCGGCGCGCGGGGCCAGCCGTCGCAGGTGGCGCGGCCCACAGTGTAGGCCTTCTGGGCCGGCGCGGCGGAGGCGGCGCCAACGGACAGCAGGGCGGCGACGGCGGCGATCAGGACAGGCGTGCGGCGCATGAGCATTCCTCTTCGGTCGCGAAGCTTAGCCACTTCCTACCGTTCGTCACCCGTTCAACGCCCTACACCTATCCACTCCGTCACCCTCCCCGATATCGTCACCCCAGGGCTTGTCCCTGGGGTCCAGGGCTTCGGTTCGCGGGATGGATTGGATTGATCGGTGAGGGCGGCGCTCGTCCCCGTTCGCTCATGCGGCGGACAGGCCGGGCCCCAGGGACAAGCCCTGGGGTGACGAGCGGAGAGTGAGTGACCCGGGGGCCCCCGCCTTACCGAAGCTTAAGGTGCGGCTGCGGTGGAGCTGGGTCATGCTCGGCTTGCCTGGGGAGGCCAACGATAATCAAACGGAGGACACTGCCGTGAGAATCCAACAGATCGCCCTGGCCGGCGTCGCCGCCGCCGCCCTGCTCGTGGCGGGCTCCGCCTCCGCCAGCGGGCAACCCGCGCCTTCGCAGGCCCCCGCCGCCGCCGCTTCCACCGAGGCCGACCTCGACGCCCAGGACGCCAAACTCGACGCCGCCGTCGATCAGCTGGTCGCCGCCATCGAGGCCCGCACCCAGGGCATCGAGGCCGATGTCGAAGCCCGCCAGGAAGCCCTGCAGGCCGTGATCGAGGCGCGCGTCGAGGCCGCGACGGAAGCGCGGATGGAAAGCGCCGCCGACGTTCGCGTCACCCTCACCGACGCCCAGGTCGACGCGATCCGCGACAGCGCCCGCGAGGCCGCCGCCGAGGGCCGCCGCGCCGCCGCCGAGGCCCGCCAGGCCGTGGCCGAACTCGCCCCCCAGATCGCCGAGATCAAGGCCCGCGCCGCCGCCCAGCGCGCCGCCGCCCTGGCCTCGGTCCCCAGCCGAGTCGAGATCGAACGCATCCAGCAGGACGCGCGCCGCGCCGCCCTGGACGGCCAGCGCGCCGCCGAGGTCGGCCGCCAGGCCGCCGAGCAGGCCCGCCGCTCCGTCGAGGCCATGCAGCCGCAGATCAATGCCCTGACGGAACGGGCCAGGAAGATGAAGGCCGACTGCCTGGCCGGCCGCATCGCCTGCGAACGCCACCCGGACGGCTCGATCACCATCCGCGGCGACAACGAGAACTGGTCGTTCAGCGACGACCACGACGAAGACGGCGACAACCACTAGGGCGCTTGTCATCCCGGAAGCCGCGCAGCGGCTATCCGGGACCTTCAATGCGTCTTCGAGGTCCCGGATAGGGTCGCGGAGCAAGTCCGCGCCCCTTCCGGGATGACAATTGTTGGTATCGTGTTGAGCGTTGGCGTCCGGCGCCCTAGAGGCTCATCGCGTGTCTCTCCCGGTTGATCCCAGTCGTTTCTCGGCCTTCCTGGCCACCATGGCGGTGCTGGCGGTGACGCCGGGGCCGGCCAACGTCTTCGCCGTGGCCACCGGCATGCAGCGCGGCAAGACCGCCGCCGTGATCGGCGTGCTGGGCATGACCAGCGCCACCCTGGTCTGGTTCGTCGCCGCCTCCCTGGGCCTGGGCGCCCTGGTCGCCGCCTTCCCGGCCGTCTTCCACTGGGTCTCGATCGGCGGCGGGCTCTATGTCGCCTGGCTGGGGCTGAAGGCGCTGATCCGGGCCTGGCGCGACAAGGTCGAGGCCGTCGAGACGGTCACCGCGTCGCGGGGCAAGCGCGGCGCCTACGTCGACGGCTTCATGGTGCAGATCGCCAACCCCAAGGCGGTGCTGTTCTTCTCCGCCGTGCTGCCGCCGTTCCTCGACGTCGGCCGCCCCGTCCCGGCGCAACTGGTCATGTTCGGCGCCGCGACCATGTGCTTCGATCTGGTGGCGATGAACGCTTACGGCCTGGGCGGCGCGGCCCTGGCGCGGTTCATGAACGAGCCCCGTTTCCGCCGCGCCTTCGAAGCCTTTGTCGGCGTGCTTCTGATGACGGCGGCCGGGCTGATCCTGCTGCGGCAGGTTCACTAACCTGTCTCCCTTTCCTTCAGGAAAGGGTGGCAGCGAAGCTGACGGGTATGGTCTTGCTTTCGTGCAGGGCCCAATCGGCCAGCGTCGCTAGGCCATACCCTGGCGGCTCACGCCGCCTGTCCCTTTCCTGAAGGAAAGGGAGAAGCGTAGCAGCACTCCCGCCTGAACGCTGCTAAAAGCTTGTATTCATAAAGCTTCTTGCAGTCTCGAGCGGACCGCGTCCTAATCGATGCGGGGGAGATGAGCAAGATGATCAGTGAGTTCGAACGGCAGCTCCGCGGCGAGCGTCTGGCCACCGCCGAGGTGATCTACTTCATGCCCGACCATCCAGCCCTGCTGCAGGCCTTCACCTGGCAGACCCAGGACATGGCCCCGGACTACCCGCGCATCCGCGCCTTCCTCGACCACTGGCGCCGCGAGATCGAGGCGGTGATCCACTCGGTGCGCGTCAGCGTCGCCGGGGGCGTCGGGCCGGCCCGCTTCCGCGAGGTGCAGGACCTCGGCCTGCTGCACTGAAGCAGCGGAAATCGCAAAGGTTTCATCGGCGCGGAACGGCCGCGTCCGGCGCGAGTTGACTCGCCAACCGGGGCCGCGAGGTTCATGCTCCCGCCAGTCCAGGCAGGAGCCAGGAGAGCGAGATGAAAAAGTTTCTTATCGCGGCGGCGGCCGGGGCCCTGCTGCTCTCGGCTTGCGCCACCGCCACGCCCTACCAGCCGGTCGGCGCCACCTCGACGCGCGGCGGCTATTCCGAAGAGCGCATCGCCGCCAACCGCTTCAAGGTCACCTTCTCGGGCAATTCGGTCACCTCGCGCGACACCGTGGAGATGTACCTGCTCTACCGCGCCGCCGAGCTGACCATCGACAACGGCTTCGACTGCTTCGCCACCGAGAACCGCGCCACTGACCGCGACACCCGCTACGTCGGCTCGCCCGACCCCTATTGGGGCGGGTCGCCCTGGGGCCCCTACTGGCACCCCTACTGGCGCCACTACAGCCGCCTGGGCTGGAGCCGCTGGGATCCGATCTGGGGCGATGACTGGGACGTGCAGGAGATCACCCGCTACGAGGCCTCCGCCGAGGTCATCATGAGCAAGGGCGCCTGCCCCGCCGGCGACCGCTATTCCTTCGACGCCCACGAAGTGATGACCAACATCGGTCCGCGCGTCGTGCGGCCGGGGGTTCCGGACGGTCGGCAGTAGGGTCTCCCTCTCCGTCAGGAGAGGGTGGCAGCGAAGCTGACGGGTGTGGTCTTGCCACAGCTCGACGATCATCGGGCCAATGTCGCTAGACCATACCCTGGCGGCTGGCGCCGCCTGTCCCTTTCCCGAAGGAAAGGGAGACGGGTCAAAACATCCGGATCGGCTTCAGCCGCCGCTTGTTCACGTGCGCTTCCGGCTTGGGGCCGGTGTTCTCGGGCATCTCGCCCTTGAAGTAGTAGCGCTGCCACGCCTCCTTCACCGTCTCCTTGTCGCCCATCGCCAGCTTCTTGTTGAAGTCGCCGCGCAGCTTCTGCCAGGCGTCGAACTGGCCCTTCAGGTTCAGGTCGCTCTCCATGTTCCTGAGCACCGGCTGCACCGCGTCCATCTTCAGGTGCTCCATCAGGGTGATGAAGCAGAAGGGCTCGCCCTTGGCGAACTTGACCCGGCCCGGCCGCGTGAAGCGCCAGTTCATGGTGAAGGGAAAGGGCAGCCAGTCGGTCTCGACCAGGCCGGTCAGCGCCTGGATGCCGTCCTTGATGTGGTTGGGGGCGCCGGAGGTCCAGACCGCCCAGCCCGGCGGAGTGCGGAACATGTAGCCCGGGTGCAGGGTCAGCACGCCGCCGGCGAAGTGGCTCTGGGCGAAGTGGTGGAAGTCGGGGTGCGGACGGTCGGGCGTGATGACGATGTCGGCCTGGTTGGGCCCGCCGTTCCACTCCGCCGAAAAGCCCATGGGCGTCAGGATCTCCCAGCCCGTCGTATTGGCCATGGTCAGGGGCAGGCATTTGTAGGGATGGCGGTTGTGGTGGTTGTCCATCCAGTCGCGGTCAGGCCGACCCGGCACGATGTCGGGCGGCCGGATGCTCATCGGGTAGCACTGCAGTTCCATGGCGCGGTCCGAAGCGGCTAGAGAGGAGGCTCACCTATCCGCGAAAGCCCCGCGCACTCAAGATGCCAGACCTGACAAGCGTCCCTGTCCCCGCCGGCCGCGCCGACTTCGAGGCCTTCCTCGGCCGCTTGGGGGTGGCGTTCCGCACCCTGGAGCACCCGGCGGTGTTCCGCGTCGGGGAGGGGCTGGACATCAAGGCCGACATGCCCGGCGCCCACACCAAGAACCTGTTCCTGAAGGACAAGAAGGGCCAGCTGTGGCTGATCTCGGCCAGGCAGGACACGGTGATCGACCTCAAGCGCCTGCACCGCCACATCGGTTCGGACCGGCTGTCGTTCGGCAACGAGGCCCTGATGGTTGAGACCCTGGGCGTCACGCCCGGATCGGTCACCGCCTTCGGCCTGGTCAACGACCGCGCCCACCGGGTCCGGTTCGTGCTCGACAAGGCGCTGGACGACGCGGAGGTGGTCAACTTCCACCCGCTCACCAACACCGCCACCACGGCGGTCAGCCGCGACAACTTCCGCCGCTTCCTGGCCGCCGTGGGCGTGGAGCCGATGGTGGTGGATTTCGCGGCGCTGGCCGCGGCGGACGGCGCCTAGGTCTGAAGCCGAGCCGGCGCAGATAGCCATTCATCTCTTGTCGGCAAGCGTGCGCCGGTGGGGAAGCCTGTCAAGGATGCGAAGCACCGCGAAGCTGCAAGTCCTTGACAGGCTTCCCCACCGGCGCGGTCATCATCCAAGAGAAGAAAGGCCGGGTCTCCCCGATGCGGGGCCGCTTGAGAGGCTAGTCCTCAGCGCACGTCGACGCGTCGGTCGTCTCTTCCGAGATCAGCACCGCGTAACCGTCGGGGTCCCGGAACGAGAACTCCCGCCTGCCGTACCAATAGACCTCCGGCCCCCAGTCGATGGTGACGTGATCCTTCACCGCCGCGTGCACCGCCCGCGCGTCCTCGACGTCGATGGAGAGGGTCGCGTGACCGCAGGGCTCGGGCGGGTCGGGGACGTAGAACTGCAGCGTGACCGCGTCGCGCGTCATCAGCACGAAGGCGGGCTTGTCCTTCGGCCACGGCTCGCCGGCCTCGAATCCCAGCCAGTCGCGGTAGAAGGCGAGGGTGCGGCCGAGGTCGGCCACCGGCAGGCGTGGGGACACTCCGAGAAAAAGGGTCATGCCGCCCCCGGCGCGCCGGCGGCCTCCGCGGCCTCCTCCGCCTCGGCCTGCTTCGCCGCCCGCGAGGCCCGAACCCCGACGATCATGTCGTGGGCGAAGTGCACCGCCATGGCCACGTAGAGCGAGCCGGTCAGGCCCACCACCAGGTGATCCCTCAGGCCGTAGAAAACGATCACCAGCGCGTGGCGCCAGCCATAGGCCAGGTGCGCCAGGCCGAACGCGATCGAGGCCAGCACCGCCGCGATCCACCAGCTGCCGGTCAGGGCCGCGAACAGCATGAACAGCACGCCGCGGTAGATCACCTCCTCGCCGAAAGCCGCCATGGCCGCCACGGCGGTGAAGCCGGCGGAGTCGGCGGCGCTGCGCGGGGCCAGCAGGCTGACGCGCTTGCGCCCCGGGGCCAGGAACTTGCGCAGCGGCAGGCCGGCCAGCAGGCCGATCGCCAGCCCGCCGACGCCCACCGCCGCGTCTGTCAGGCTGACGTGCGGCGGCGGGAACAGCCAGATCCCGCTCTGCCGCGCGGTCAGGACCGCCAGCACGGTCAGGGCCGCCAACCAGATGAAGGTGCTGGCGTAAATGCGCAGCCGCGGGACCGGCAGGCTCTCGCCCGCCAGCACCTTGCGCGAGCGCAGGGCGCTCAGCGGCCCGACGCCACAGACAAGAAGCATGTACAGCCAGGCCGCGGGCCCCGGCTCCACCCAGGCCGGATCGGAGACGAAGGCCAGGTCCAGGCTCATTGGCCCGGCGCCGGGATCGGCAGCCCCAGCACGCCGAGCGCGGCGGCCGTCAGGCTGTCGACCAGCGGCTTCTCGGCGAAGCGCAGCGAGCCGTTGCGCGCATCGCCCCTGAGCGCCGCGTCATTGGCCCCCACCGCCACCAGCCAGACCGCGAAGGCGGCGCGGCGGCGCGTCTCATCCACCCCGCAGCCGGTCGCCATCAGCTCGCTGCCCACCAGGCTGAGCAGGGTCAGCACCGCGTGGTCGGCCAGCTCGCCGCGGCGGCGCGCATAGGATCCGCTCGCCGCCCCGCCCGCCAGCCAGGCCTGCACCGCCAGCAGCACCGGACGCCGGTCGCGATAGTGCGCCACCCGCTGGGCCACATAGGCGCGCACCTTGCCCGCCGCCGTGCCGTCCGAGGCGGCCGCCAGGGCCGTGGCGTCGATGGCCGCGCGCCCGCGTTCGAAGGAGCGGTCGAAGAAGGCCTCGAGGAACGCCTGCTTGTCGGCGAAGCGGCCGTAGAAGGCGCCCACGCTGAGCCCCGCCTCGGCCACGATCCCCGCCACCGTCGCGGCCGCGAACCCCTCGCGCACGAACACCCGCTCGGCGGCGTTCATCAGCTTTTCCACCGTGCGCCGGCTGCGCACCTGCATCGGCGGCAGGGTCTGGCCCCGTCCATCCCCAACCTCTCCACCCCCCGCAGCGCCCTGCCCTTCAACGATCATGACCGCCTATCCGAATGCGAATTCGAGTTCTTGTTTCGAATATGCTGGCGCTTTCAGAGGGTGTCAAACCCGCGGGGCGGGCGGTTGGAGGGGCGGGCAGTGTGGGTGAGATGGGCGGCCGGCGAGCTAGCCGCTGGCCATCAGCAGCATCATCCCCACCGCCACCGGCAGGAAGGCCAGGCAGAGGGCCACGCCGGGGCGCTTCATGGCGAGCGCGAACCAGCCGGCCGCGGGGCCCAGCGCGATGGAGGCCAGCACCAGGGCCATGAACCCCGCCGCCTGGCGGTCGGCCTGCGGCGCGTCGGCCGAGGGCCAGGCCAGCACCAGGGCGCCCATCAGGAACGGAACCAGCGCGATGGCCGCGCTGGTGGCCAGGAACAGCACGCCCTTGCTGAGCGGCGCGACGCCCCCGGGGCCGAAGCTTTCCCGGCGCAGGGGCTGGGGACTGAGGGACATGGGGCGGGCTCCGTCGACCGTGGGTGACGACGCTCCTTGTCGCGGCCTTGCGGGCAGGCCGTTGCGGGTTCATTGAGCAGTTCCGATGAAGATTTCGCGCACCGACGTCCTGATCGCCGGAGCCGGCATGGCCGGCGCCACCGCCGCCCTGGCCTGCGCCCATGCGGGTCTGCGCGTCGTGCTGGTCGATCCCCTGCCCTTCGAGACCCAGCTGGAGCCGACCTTCGACGGCCGCGCCTCGGCCATCGCCTGGTCGTCGTTCCGGCAGTGGAAGGTGCTGGGCATGGCCGAGGCGCTGGAGCCGCACGCCTGCCGCATCGACCACATCCTGGTCACCGACGGCCGCACCCCGGGCGCGGCATCGGGCAAGGCCCTGCCCTTCTTCCTCAGGTTCGACGCCGCCGAGATCGCCGACCGCTCCGACGGCGAGCCGATGGGCTGGATGATGGAGAACCGCCACACCCGCGCGGCGCTCTCCCAGGCCGTGGCCGCCAGCCCCGACATCACCGTGCACGCGCCCGCCAGGGTCGCCTCGGTCGAGCCCGGCCCCGGCGCGGCGACGGTCACCCTGGCCGACGGCCGCGTCATCGAAGCCTCTGTGGTCGTCGCCGCCGATGGCAAGTTCAGCCAGCTGCGCGAGGCCGCCGGCATCGGCGTCAGCGGCTGGGACTACGGCCAGTGCGGCGTGGTCGCCACCGTCCAGATGGCCCACGACCACGGCAATGTGGCGCACGAATATTTCCTGCCCGGCGGCCCCTTCGCCATCCTGCCCCTGACCGGGTCGCGCGCCTCCCTGGTGTGGACCGAGCCCAAGGCCATGGCGGGCGCGCTGCGCACCGCCTCGGACGAAGCCTTCCACGCCCACCTGATGCGCCGCTTCGGCGACTTCCTGGGCGAGGTGCAGGTGGTCGGGCCGCGCTTCGTCTATCCGCTGTCGCTGTCGCTGTCGGACAAGATGACGGCCCCGCGCCTGGCCTTGCTGGGCGACAGCGCCCACGCCATCCACCCCATCGCCGGCCAGGGCCTGAACCTGGGCCTGAAGGACGCCGCGGCGCTCGCCGAGGTGCTGGCCGAGGCCTCGCGCCTGGGCGAGGACATCGGCTCCGACGCGGTGCTGGAGCGCTACGCCGCCTGGCGGCGCTTCGACAACGTCACCGTGGCCATGGCGACGGACGCCTTCGTGCACCTGTTCAGCAACGACAACCCGCTGCTGCGGGCCGCGCGCGGCCTTGGCATTTCGGTGGTCAACCGCATCGGGCCGGCCCGGCGCTTCTTCATGGCGGAAGCGGGCGGCAGCGTCGGCGACCTGCCGCGACTGCTCAGGGGCGAGGCGCTCTAGAGCTTGCGCGCCTCTTCCGGCAGCATGATCGGCACGCCGTCGCGGATCGGATAGGCCAGCTTGGCCTTCTTGCTCACCAGCTCCTGGGCCTTGCGGTCGTAGTCGAGCACGCCGCCGGTGGCGGGGCAGACGAGGACTTCCAGCAGACGAGGATCAACGGTGCTCGGGGGCGATTTCTCGGTCATGGTCTCAGCCTATTGCACGGACGGGGGCACGCCGTCGTCGTCGTTCGAGGCCGCGTCGATGGCCAGCAGGGCGGTGAGCGTGCGCGCCCGTGCGCTCAGGTCGGGGGCCTCCAGCAGCGCCTGCTTGGCGCCCGGTTCGAAGGGCAGGGCCATGGCCAGGCTGTTGACCAGAGCCTCCTCCGGCGCCTCGCGCGCGGTGTCCCAGTCGACGTCCAGCTCGTGGCGATTGAGATAGGCTCTGAGCGCCGTCAGCATCGGTTCGCGCACCCAGTCGTCGCTCTCGGCCGGCGCCGCCAGGTCGGCCTCGAAGGCGTCGTACGAGGCCCGCACCTGCCGGTAGGGCGTGCGCGTCGGCAACTCGTCTCCGGTCCTGAAGCGGATCACCCCGGTCAGGGTGATCAGGTAGCGGCCGTCGGAGGTCTCGGCATAGCTGGTCACCCGCCCGGCGCACCCGACCGGCGCCAGCAGGGGCCGCGCGCGGCTGCCCCCGATGGTCTGGATCATGCCGATGATGCGGTCGCCGGCCATGACGTCGTCGAGCATGTTGAGATAGCGCGGCTCGAAAATGTTCAGCGGCAACTGCCCGCGCGGCAGCAGCAACGACCCGTCCAGCGGAAACAGCGGAATGACCTGCGGCAGGTCGCTGGAATGGACGTAGCCCTGCGGCATGGGAAGCCGGGGACCGGTCAGGAGAACAGCAGCGACGACAGGCGCCGGCGGCCGTTCTTGGCCACCTCCGACATCGGCCCGGCCGCCTCGAACACCTTCAGCAGCTGCTGGCGCGCCGCCTGTTCGTTCCAGTCCAGGTCCGCCTCGACGATGCGCAGCAGGTGCTCGGCGGCCTCGTCCAGCCGTCCTTGGGCGGCCAGGGCCTTGGCCAGTTCGAAGCGGGCGGCGTGGTCGGCGGGATCGGCCTTCACCGCCTGCGCCAGGGCGTCGGTCTCCGACGGCGGCGGCGCATTGGCGGCCAGCTCCAGCGCGGTGCGCACGCTGGTCAGCTCGGGATCCTTGGCGTCGGCGGGGGCCATGGCCACGATCTGGCGGGCC
>Ga0209023_10000207_pt1 | contig 102405 bp, 89 predicted proteins | sample LakOneMetagenome_FD_187468 | JGI IMG/M metagenome (GOLD analysis project Ga0209023, IMG submission 187468) | Freshwater and sediment microbial communities from Lake Erie, Canada (SPAdes) (version 2) | ecosystem: Environmental > Aquatic > Freshwater > Lentic | place: Lake Erie, Canada...
TCCGTCTCGCTGCGTATCCGCAGCGAGCCACCTCCCCCGCAGGCGGGGGAGGAGAAGAGCGCTTTCCTCCTCACCCGTGAAACGGGGGAGGTGGCGCGGCGCCGATAGGCGACGTGACGGAGGGGGCTCCTACGGCCTCAACACCACGCCCACGTCCGGCGCGGAGCTTCCCTCCACCTGCGCCTGATACGCCGCCTGCATCGCCTCGCGGCCGGCCGAGGTCTCGACCTTCAGCCATCGCGGCGCATCCGCCACGAAGCCGGCCCAGGCCTTGCCATAACGCTGCTCGAACTCGCCCGGCGCCCAGTCCTGCCGGCGCTTGGCGATGCGGTCGGGCGCGAAGAAGAATACCGGCCGGACCCCCGGCAGCTCACCGCCGCCGCGCTCGGCTTCCCAGTGCGTGCCGCCGACCAGCAGCGAATAGGCCAGGTCCGCGCCGAACGTCTCGTGCACGGCCCGCAGCACGCTCGCGTCGCCGGCGAAGTCGACGAACAGCGCCGGCCGTTCGATCGCCGCGCCGGGCAGGTCCGCATAGGTCACTACCTGGTCGTAATAGCCCAGCCCCTCGACGAACCCGACATTGCGCGGCGAGGTCAGGCCCACGACCTTGGCCGCTCCGCGCTGCTTGAGCAGATAGGCCAGGCCGATCGCCGTCTTCGACGAGGCGCTGGACAGCACCACCGACCACGCGCCGTAGAGGGCGTTCTCGTCCAGCAGGTCCTCGATGAGGAACGAGGTGATGTAGAGCGGCTGCAGCAGCGCCTTGTGCGCCTCCAGCCCATCGTCGGCGCCCACCGCCTGGTACTGGTTGTAGACCACCGCCAGGTGCTGACGGTGGGGCGAGACGTCGGTGAAGCCGGTCTTGCCGACCTTGGCCTGCACGGTCAGATGCGTCGACATCGGCCAGTAGCCGTAGAACCGCTGGCCGACCGCGATCTCCGGGTTGGCCGAGGCCTCGACCCGGGCGTGGCCCCAGACCGGCACGCGGCCGAAGCCGTCCGGACCGGGGAAGAAGTCCCAGTCCTTCATCGCCTCGCCGAACACGGCGTAGGTGATGTTGTTGGCGGTCAGGGCGAAGCTCTCGATGGCCAGGCGGACCTGGCCGTCTTCCAGCGGCGGCGGCTCGACATCGCGGAATTCACTGCGGCGCAGGTCGCCCTTGGCGACGACGAAATCCCAGGCCATGCGGGCCTCCCAGCTTGGTTCGGACGGAGTTAGCGGGAGGCCGCGCAGCAAGTCAAACGCGCGTTTGACCTAGGCGTCGACCCACTGGCCGTGGAAGCCGAACGGCACCCGGCGCGGCAGCCTGGCGCCGGCGATCGGCCCCTGCGCCACCTTCTGGGCGTCGAACACCACGAACTCGCTCACATCCTGCGCCTGGCGGTAGATCACCGCCGTCAGCCAGCCCTCGCCCTCGGCGGCGTCCGGCCCGGCGGGCGTGAACACGGCCTCGGAGATCGCGTCGCCCTGCGGGACGGTCCAGGTCTGCCGGGCGCCGGAGACCAGGTCGATCTGCACCACGATGTTGGAGCGGAAGTCGCCCGGCTTCAGACTCTGGCCGACGAACCAGCCGTGGCGATAGGCCCGGCCGGCGAAGCGCTCGTCGAAGCGCGGAAACTCGCCGGGGGTGTCGTCCAGGTCGGCCTCGCTCACCGCCCCGGCCTCCAGGTCGATCGTCCAGCGCACCAGGTTGGCGGCGGCGTTCTCGCCCCGGGCCCCGTCGGCGTTGGGGAACAGCGGCGCAGCGGCGTAGCGCATGACGTCGGCCACGATCCGCCCGCCCTGCTCGAAGGCGTTCATGGCGTGGAAGATGTAGCCCGCCGGAGCCGGGATCCAGCGCAGGCTGGCCACGCCCTGGTCGCGGCGGATCACGGCCAGATGGCCGCCGACCTCGGGCTCCCAGGCGAAGACCGGCTTGCCGCCCATGGCGCGCGGCAGGCTGCCGGTCAGGGGCAGCACGGGAATGACGATGTAGTGCTCGGTGACGATGCAGTCGTGGATCATCGAGCAGTACGGCGCCTCGAAGGTCTCGCGCTTGATAAGCTTGCCGTCAGCGTCGGCGACGCCCCAGCTGACCTTGTTCGACAGCGGCATCGGGTCGTCGGCATAGGCGAAGAACACCAGCTCGCCGGTGATCGGGCAGGCCTTGGGATGGGCGGTGACCTTGCCGCCCAGGTCGTAGGCGCCCAGGCTCTCCAGGTCCGGTCCGCTCATCTCGAACGGGGCGTGGGCCTCTTCCAGCGCCAGCAGGCGGCCGCCGTGCCGGATGATGTTAGTGTTCATCGCCCCGTCGTTGGCGACGCCCAGCACCGACGGGTCGGTGGTCATCGGATTGCCCCAGCTGCCCCACAGCGCCTGGCCCGCGTCGCGCTCCATCCGCCACTTGGTGGTGCGGACCCAGCGGTTGCGGTAGCGGACCTGACCGTCGGCGACCGTGAACGCATGCAGCATGCCGTCGCCGACGAACCAGTGATAGTTGGCGTCGCGCGGGTCGAACTGCGGGTTGGGGCCGTTGCGATAGAGCGTGCCCTTCAAGCCCGGCGGCAGGGTCCCGGTGACCTCCAGCGTGAAGTCGTCCTCGCTGCGCACCGGCGCGAAATTGCCCGACAGAAACGGGTTGATACGCACATCGCCATCCATGACCGCTCTCCCAGTGTTCTATTGTTTACTTTGTAAATTTATGTTGTAAGCGATCGAGCGAGTCAATTGGGATTCTGAGTTGCCGCGCGTCCTGTCGTCCGACGATGTCGAAGCCTTCCGCGCCCGCCTGTGCGAAGCCGCCGAGCGGCTGTTCGCCGAGCACGGCATCGAGGCCGTGACCATGCGCGAACTGGCCCAGGCCCTGGGCGTCAGCCCGATGACCCCCTACCGCTACTTCAAGGACAAGGACGCCATCCTGGCGGCCGTCCGCGCAGCGGCCTTCACGCGGTTCGCAGCCCGGCTGGAGGCGGCGAGCGGCGAGACGGCCCAGCCGCTGCATCGCTCGCGCAACGCCGGCCAGGCCTATGTCGATTTCGCCCTGTCAGAGCCGCAGGCCTACCGCCTGATGTTCGACCTCAGCCAGCCGACCGAGGGCGACTATCCCGAGCTTCAGGCCGCCATCGTCCGCGCCCGCCGCACCATGACCGTCCATATCGAGGCGATGATCGCGGCCGGCCAGCTGGAGGGCGACGCGGAGCTGATCGGCCACCTCTTCTGGTCGGTGCTGCACGGCATGCTGATGCTGCAGCTGACCGGCAAGCTGGCCCCGACGATCGACCCGGCCAAGCTGCGCGCGCTGGCCCAGACGACGCTTGTCCGCGGCCTGGGCATCACCGCGCCCTGATTGTCACGGGGACAATGTTTCCGTTGCGACGCCGGGCCTGAGGGCGCAAGCGGAACCCAGTCCAGCTTGCGATTGGAACCGTCATGTCGACCCACGCCCCCCTGCCCTTGCGCCACTTCCTGCTGGCCCTGGCCGTGGTGGCGGTGTGGGGGACGAACTTCGTGGTCATCCGCATCGGCCTGAATCACCTGCCGCCGCTGCTGTTCGCCACCTTGCGGTTCTGCATGGTGCTGGTCCCCATGGTGTTCATCGTCAAGCGCCCGGCCGTGCCGTGGAGCAACCTGGCGGCCTATGGCCTGCTGATCGGCGCGGGGCAATTCGGCCTGCTCTTCGTGGCCATGAAGGGCTCGATCTCGCCGGGCCTGGCCTCGCTGATCCTGCAGACCCAGGTGTTCTTCACCATCGGCATGGCCATGTGGATCAGCAAGGAGCGGATCCAGGGCTTCCAGATCGCCGCCCTGCTGCTGGCCGTCGCCGGCATCGTAGTCATCGCCGCGCACGGCGGCGGCGCGGCCACGCCGCTGGGGGTGATGCTGGGCCTCTTGGCCGCGCTCAGCTGGTCGGGCGGCAACATCGTCGCGCGCCAGGCCGGTCCCGTGAACATGCTGGGCTATGTCGTCTGGGCCAGCCTGTTCTCGATCCCGCCGCTCTTCCTGATGTCGCTGTGGCTGGAAGGCTGGCCGGCCATCGTCAAGGGCGTGACCGGCGCGGGCTTCACCACCTGGCTGGCCGTCGCCTGGCAGGCCGTCGGCAACACCATGTTCGGCTACGCCGCCTGGGGCTGGCTGCTGGCGAGGCACCCCGCCGCGACCGTGACGCCGATGGCGTTGCTGGTTCCGGTCTTCGGCATGAGCGCTTCGGCGTTGTTGCTGGGCGAGGGCCTGCCGGCGTGGAAGCTGATCGCCGCGGCGCTGGTGCTGACGGGACTGGCGGTGAACATGCTGTGGCCGAAGGTGCGGATGCGGTTCCTGGCGGCGGCCTAACGCCTTCTGCTCCCCCTCTGGGGGAGCTGTCGCGGAGCGACTGAGGGGGTCAGCTGGGCATAGGCCGAGCTGCCCCCTCCGGCCCTCCGGGCCACCTCCCCCAAAGGGAGAGGAGAGTTTGTGTTGACCTCCCCCGCGTCACCCGCCTGACGCTCCTCAAAACAAGGGAGGCCGCCATGGTGACGCCGTTCAAGGTCGAGTGGAGCCGCGAGGCTGTCGACAAGGTCCTCGGCCAGGTCCGCGCCTACGAGTTCCCGCCTGCGCCCGAAGGCGGGGGCTGGAACTATGGCTGCGACGCCGACTTCCTGAAGGCCCTATCCGCTTACTGGACGGACGGCTTCGACGTCACCGCCGCCCAGGCCAACCTCAACCGCTTCCCGCAGTTCACCACCACCATCGACGGCCTGGACATCCACTTCGTCCACGTCGTCGGCGAGGCGGGCGGCAAGCGGCCGCTGTTGATCAGCCACGGCTGGCCGGGGTCGCACTTCGAGTTCTGGGACGCCATTGAGCCCCTGGCCTTCCCGTCGCGCCACGGTGGCGATCCGGCCGATGCGTTCGACTTGGTGATCCCATCGCTGCCGGGCTTCGGGTTCTCCGGCAAACCCAAGCGGCCGCTCGGCCAGCGCGCCACCGCGCGGATGTTCGACACGCTGATGGGCCAGCTGGGCTACGAGACCTACCTCGCCCAAGGCGGCGACTGGGGCGGCCTCGTCACCTCGTGGCTGGGCCTGGACCACGCCGCGCATGTGAAGGCCATCCACCTCAACATGATCGGCCTGCGTCCGCACGGCCCGCCCACGACACCGGAAGAGATCAGCTGGATCACCGGCTTCGGCGCCCAGATGGACCTGTGGGGCGCCTATTTCCGCCTGCAGGCCAGCAAGCCGCAGTCCGTCGCCTGGCTAGGCGCCAACAACCCTGTCGGCCAGGCCGCCTGGATCCTGGAGCGCTTCCACGACTGGGCCGATCTTTCGACCAAGCCCTTCGAGCAGGTCTTCACCCGCGACCAGCTGCTGACCAACATCATGCTCTATGTGATGACCGGCAGCTTCACGACGGGCGCCTGGTACTATCGCGCGCTGCTGGAGGAAGGCGGCCCCGTTCTCGCCGAGGGCCAGCGGTGCGAGACGCCGACCGCCTTCGCCAACTTCCCCGGCGAGAGCATCTACAAACCCCCGCCCCGCTCGTGGGCCGACCGGGCCTACAACATCGTCCGCTGGACCGACCAGCCCCGCGGCGGCCACTTCGCGGCGATGGAGGAGCCGGGGCTGTTCGTCGACGACGTGCGGGCGTGGGCGCGGGAGCTCTAGACGGCCAAGCCTGGGCCGTGGCATGCCCGGCGCGGTTCCCCTCAGGAGTTGCCCGCTCATGGCCCGCTACGATTTCGCGTCCGACAACGTCGCCGGCGCCATGCCCGAAGTCATGGAGGCCATCGTCGCCGCCAACGCCGGGACGGCCTCGGGCTATGGCACGGACCATGTCAGCAAGGCCGCCGGCGACCGTATCCGCGCCCTGCTGGACGCCGACGCCGAGGTCAAGTTCACCGCCTCGGGCACGGCGGCCAACGCCTTCGCCCTGACCCTGCTGGCCGCGCCGCACGAGGCGGTTCTGGCGCACGAGCACGCTCACATCTGCACAGACGAGACCGGCGCGCCCGGCTTCTTCAGTCAGGGCGGCGGCCTGATCGGCCTGCCCGGCGCATCCGGCAAGATCGAGCTTGCTGGCCTGGAAGCCGCCCTGAAGCGGCCCGAGGTCTCGTACAACCAGCCCGCCAACGCCCTGTCGCTAACCACCGCCACCGAATACGGCACGGTCTATTCGGAAGAGCACCTGCGGGCGCTGATCGCGCCGGTGAAGGCCAAGGGCTACGGCGTCCACCTGGACGGCGCGCGCCTGGCCAACGCCGTGGCCGCCGGCTTCGACCTGAAGAGCGTGGCCAAGATGGGCGTCGACATTCTCGTGATGGGCGGCACCAAGGCTGGCTCGACCCCGACCGAGGCCGTGGTGTTCCTCAACCCCGCCCACGCCCGCCGCCTGGACGCACGCCTCAAGCACGCCGGCCAGCTGGTCAGCAAGGGCCGCTTCCTGGCCGCCCCGTGGCTGGGCCTGCTGGGCGAAGACGGCTCCACCGGGCCGTGGGCGGCTCGCGCGGCCCACGCCAACGCCATGGCCCAAAAACTGGCCGCCCTGATGCCGTTCGAGATCAAGCACCCGGTCGAGGCCAACGGCATCTTCGTCGAGATGGACGAACCCACGCTGGAGCGCCTGCGCGGCGAAGGCTGGTTCGTCTATCGCTTCCTCGATGGGACGGTGCGCTTCATGTGCTCGTGGGCGACGACGCCGGAGATGGTCGAGGATCTGGGAGAAGCGCTGAAGCGGGTGGCGTAGACTGAATCTGCTCCCCCGCTGGGGGAGCTGTCGGCGAAGCCGACTAAGGGGGCATCGCCGGCCTACGCCGAGCTGCCTCCTCCGGCCCTCCGGGCCACCTCCCCTCGAGGGGGAGGAGATATTTCTTACGACGCCTGGCGATCCAGCGCTTGAGGCGCAGCCGCCACCTTCGCTTCCGCGCCCAGCACCGTCACTGACGCGCCGGCGAATTCCATGCGCTCCACACCCAGCATCTTGGCGATCTCGGCCGCCGGGGCCGGGCGGCTGATGTAGTAGCCCTGGATCTCGGCGCAGCCTTGGCCGCGCAGGGCGTTCAGCTGTTCCAGGGTCTCGACGCCCTCGGCCGTGGTGACGATGCCCATGGACGAGCCCAGGTCCAGCACGGCCTTGATGATGGCCATGGCGTCACTGTCTTCCAGGATGTCGCGGACGAAGGTCTGGTCGATCTTGATCTTGTCGAACGGGAAGCTGCGCAGGTAGCTCAGCGAGCTGTAGCCCGTACCGAAGTCGTCCATCGAGATGCGCACGCCCAGGGCCTTGAGGTCATGCAGCATCTGCATATTGGCCTGGCTGTCCTGCAGCAGCACCGACTCGGTGATCTCCAGCTCCAGGCGCTCGGCCGGCAGGCCCGAGGCGGCCAGGGCCGAGACGACGGTGCGCACCAGGCCACGGTCGCGGAACTGGGCCGGCGACAGGTTCACCGCCAGGCGCACGTGGTCCGGCCACTTGGCGGCCTCGGCGCAGGCCGTGCGCAGCACCCACTCGCCCAGCTGGACGATCAGGCCGATTTCCTCGGCCAGCGGGATGAAGTCGGCCGGCGAGACCATGCCCCGCTCGGGGTGACGCCAGCGCAGCAGGGCCTCGCAGCCCCTGACCTGCTCGGCGCCCAGATTGTAGAGCGGCTGATAGAACAGCTCGAACTCGCCGGCCTGCAGGGCGCGGCGCAGGTCCAGCTCCAGCGCGCGGCGGGCCTGCAGCTGCTCGTCCATGGCGCGTTCGAAGAAGTGGAAGGCGCCGCGGCCGTCGGCCTTGGCGCGGTAGAGGGCCATGTCGGCCTTCTTGAGCAGTTCGTCGGCGTCCTCGCCGTCCGAGGGCGCGGCGGCGACGCCGACGCTGGCGCCGATCACCACCTGGTGGCCCTGGAGGTCGAACGGCTGGGACATCGCCTCGACGATGCGGCCGGCCAGGCGCGTGGCGCCGCCCATGTCCTTGAGGCCGGTCTGGACCACGGCGAACTCGTCGCCGCCCAGGCGGGCCACGGTGTCGCCCTCGCGCACGCAGCTGCGCAGGCGCTCGGCGGCCACGCGCAGCAAGGCGTCGCCCAGCGGGTGGCCCAGGGTGTCGTTGACGGTCTTGAAGCGGTCCAGATCGATGAAGTGCACGGCCAGCTGGTCGCCCTTGCGGGCGCGGCGGGCCAGGGCGTCCGACAGGTCCTTCTGGAACAGCACGCGGTTGGGCAGCTCGGTCAGCGGATCGTAGTGCGCCAGGCGGGCGATCTGGGCCTCGGCGCGCTTGCGCTCGGCGATGTCTTCCGAGACGCCCAGCAGGTATTCGGCCTGCCCCTCGGCGTTGCGCAGGGCGATCTTCTTGGTGCGCAGGATGGCCATGCCGCCGTCCTTGCGCGGCACGTGGTCCTCCTCGATCACGCGGACCTCGCCGGACTCCAGCACCTCGCGGTCGCGCTCGACATAGAGGCTGCCCAGCTCGGCGCCGTGGAAGTCGGAGTCGGTCTTGCCCACCACCTCCTCGCGCGAGAAGCCCAGGGTCTTCTCGCCGGCGCGGTTCAGCAGCACGTAGCGGTGATCGTCGGCGCGCTTGACGAACACCATCGAGGGCATGGCCTCGACGATGGCGGTCATGAAGGTCTGGGCGCGTTCGACATCGGCCTTGGCCGAGGCCAGCTCGGCCACGGTCCGGCGGTTGGTCTCGTTGGCGGCCTGCAGCAGGGCCAGCACCGTGCCGACGCCGATATAGCGACCGCCCTCGGTGACGATGAAGCCGCGCAGCAGGTCGGAGGCGCGGTAGGACAGGCTGTCGGTGGTGAACTCGGCCAGGGCCATGTCGGCGTCGACGACCAGCGGCTCGCGGTCCATCAGCGTCGAGATCGGACGGTTGGCGTAGAGCGCGCGGCCGTACTCGGCGGCCATACGCAGGAAGAAGGCGTTGCGTTCGACAATGCCGATCGGACGCTCGTCATCATCGACGACGGGCACGATCAGCGTATCGGGCTCCTCACGGAACCGATCGTACAGGGTCTTGCCGAGGTCTTCCTGACGCGCGGGCTTCAGGGAAGAAACGGTGTCCCGTAGGGTGAACATGGTTACGCCTCCACTCGGGTGAGGGAAGGACCATTTCTGCGCTAACGAGGTGCTAATAGCCCCGCTTGGGATAACGGATTTCGCCAAAACTTCATGACGCTGTCACAGTGTTTGAAGCGCTATTTACCGTCGTTATTATTGGGACTGGCGTGTGCTCGGGAGCACTACCTGCCCGTGTCCAGGAAGTCCTGGGCGCTGAAGCCTTCCGGCGGGGCGACTTCGACGATGGGTTCGTCGCGATCGTCGAACTCGGTGCGCAGGGCCCGGCTCATCACCGCGTGCATCTCGTAGAGGCAGGTGATGTAGGTCAGCTCCAGGATCTGCTCGTCGGAGAGGAAGGCCTTGAGGGCGGCGAACACCCCGTCGGCGATACGGCCGCCGTCCAGGACGAGACCGTCGGCATAGGCCAGAACGGCGCGCTCGTTCGCATCGAAGACGTCCGAGACCTGCCAGTGCGGCACGGCGGCGATCTTGGCCTCGGGGACCTTCAGGCCGCGCAACGACTTGCAGTGCTGGGAGAACACGAACTGGCTGCCACGCGTCCAGCCGGCCCGGGTCTGGGCCAGTTCGCGCAGCACCGGATCCAGCTTGCGGGCCGGATCGCGGTAAAGCGCAAAGCCCTGGACGGCGTGTTTGAGCACATCGGGGCTGCCGGCGAAAACCGTCCACCAGTCGCCGCGCGTGCCGGTGTCGGTGCCGGGCTCGGCGACGGGATCGCGGTCGCCGAACAGCAGGTCGTAGAGCTTCAGCGTGCGCTCGTCCGTGACCTCGGCGCGGGGAATCTCGCGCAGGCGCGGCATCTAGGCGTCCACCGTGGCGCGAGCGGGTTCGTGCTTGACGTCCTCCGGCCCGAAGTCGCGGGTGAAGGCCGCCAGCTCCATCATGATGCCGTTGGGATCGGTGAAGTAGACCGAGCGGACGAACACGCCGGGATGCAGCTTGCGGGCGACGCCCATCTCGCTGTCGTCGTGATTGACCACCATCGGGAAGGCCGGCACGCCCGCCGCCTGCAGGCGCTCCAGGCAAGCCTCCAGATCGGCCTCGTCGACCGTGAAGGCCACGTGGTTCATCGAGCCGACGGCGGTCTTGCTATCGGCCGGGAAGCTCTTGACCGACGCGATCCCCGGCGCGGCCGGCGGCGTTTCGGGCCACCAGAAGAAGGCCAGGCACGACCCGCCCCCGCAGTCGAAGAAGAAGTGCTGGCCGCCGTCGGGCAGGGCCACGGTTTTCACGAGGGGCATCTGCAGCACCTCGGAATAGAACGTCACCGTCTGGGCCATGTCGCGGCAGACCAGAGCCAGGTGATTGACGCCGGTGATCTTCATCTCGGCTTCCTCCCGGAGACCGAGGTTACGCCACTTGCACGACGCGTACAGTGTGCCGTTGGGGCGCCCCCAATCCTCAAACCGTCATCCCGCGCTTTATGCGCGGGATGACGGGAAAGGGGTTGGGTAAGCGCTAGTCCCGCTCCCTCTTCGCATCCCCCATCACCACCTGCCCGACCCAGCTGACGACGCCCGTGACGATCGCCGCCTGCACGCCCGCCCACAGGCCGTGGACCTCCATGCCGGGCACAAACAGCGACACCAGGCCGATCATCGCCGCGTTCACCACCAGCAGGAACAGACCCAGCGTCAGCATGGTCAGCGGGAAGGTCAGCACCGTCACCACCGGCCGCACGATGGCGTTGACCAGCCCCAGCAGAAAGCCGGCGATCAGCAGGGTGGTCCAGCCCTGGGCGACCACGCCGGCGATCAGGCGGTCCGAAAGCCACAGGCCCGCGGCGGCGATCAGGATGCGGAAGATGAAACGGAACATGCGAGGCGACTCCCCCTTTCGGATTCAGGGGAAGATTGGCCCAATCGCACGGCGGATCAAAGTCACGCCGCATTCGTACAATATCCAAGCGGGCAACTCGGACATTACAAATGCGTTACCGCTCTTCAAACCGCAGCTTCGCGAACTATCTAGTCCCTCGTGTGAGGGATGATCGCGCGCACTTGAGCAGCGGATCCGCACGCAAGGGGATATAAGAAGTATGGCCGTGAATTCTCTATCGGTGATGTCGCCGGACGGCGGCCTGTCGCGTTATCTCACCGAGATCCGCAAGTTCCCGATGCTGCCGAAGGACGAGGAGTTCATGCTCGCCCAACGCTGGAAAGAGCATCAGGACTCCGCCGCCGCCCACAAGATGGTCACGTCGCACCTGCGTCTCGTCGCCAAGATCGCCATGGGCTATCGCGGCTATGGCCTGCCGATCGGCGAAGTGATCTCGGAAGGCAATGTCGGCCTGATGCAGGCCGTCAAGAAGTTCGAACCCGAGAAGGGCTTCCGCCTGGCCACCTACGCCATGTGGTGGATCCGCGCCTCGATCCAGGAATACATCCTGCGCTCGTGGTCGCTGGTGAAGATGGGCACGACCGCCGCGCAGAAGAAGCTGTTCTTCAACCTGCGCAAGGCCAAGAGCCAGATCGCCGCCTTCCAGGAAGGCGACCTGCATCCTGACCAGGTCAGCGCCATCGCCACCAAGCTGGGCGTGCTGGACAGCGAAGTCATCTCGATGAACCGCCGCCTGTCGGGCCCCGACGCCTCGCTGAACGCGCCGCTGCGCACGGACGGCGAAAGCGAGTGGCAGGACTGGCTGGCCGATGACGATCAAGTCTCGCAAGAGACCGTCGTCGCCGAGAACGAGGAAAAGTCGCTGCGGATGTCGCTTCTGGAAGAAGCGATGGTCGAGCTGACCGACCGCGAGCGTCACATCCTGACCGAGCGCCGCCTGAAGGACGACCCGACCACCCTGGAAGAACTGGCCGCCCAGTACGGCGTCAGCCGCGAGCGCGTGCGCCAGATCGAGGTCCGGGCGTTCGAAAAGCTGCAGAAGACCATGCGCGAGGCGGCCATCGCCAAGAACATGGTCGACGCCTAGCACCTACTCACAAGCGTGAGACGGAAAGGGGCGCTCTTCGGAGCGCCCCTTTTTCGTTGCGGCTCTGCTCGCGCGCCCTTGGGAGAACAGTGAAATCCGGTGAGGGGATCGCGCGGGCGAGACGTCGTTACGACGCGCCCCCCAGCGCGTGCAGTGGATTTCGCCCGTGCTCGCCCCCACTTGGACCGTCGCCGAGACCAAAGCGCCATCGGGCCCTGGACTGGATCCGGTCGACTGGCGGCCCCTGCGCGCCCAGGGCCACGCGATGCTGGACGCGATGTTCGACCATATGGAGGGCCTGGCCGACGGACCGGTCTGGCGGCCGGCCCCGGCCGAGGTCCGCGCCCGCTTCGCCGCGCCCCTGCCCGTCGCCCCCACCGATCTGGCCGACGCCCACGCGACCTTTCTCGAGGCTGTGCTGCCCTACGGCGGCGGCAACGCGCACCCCGGCTTCATGGGCTGGGTGCAGGGCGGCGGCACGGCGGTGGGCATGCTGGCCGAGATGCTGGCCGCCGGCCTCAACGCCAATCTCGGCGGCCGGGACCACATGCCCATCGTCGTCGAGAAGCAGATCCTGGCCTGGACCCGCGAAATGTTCGGCTTTCCGGACGCGGCCAGCGGCCTGTTCCTGACCGGCGCTTCCCAGGCCAATTTCCTGGCGGTGACGATCGCCCGAACCCGGGCCCTTGGCCTGCGCGTGCGAGGCCGGGGCGTGCTGGCCTGCATGAGCCGCCTGACCGCCTACGCCTCCACCGCCGTCCATGGCTGCGTCGCCCAGGCCATGGACCTGGCCGGGCTCGGCGCCGACCAGCTGCGGCGCATCCCCGTCGACGCCGACCATCGCATCGACCTGGCCGCGCTGAAGGCCACGATCGCCGCCGATCGCGCCTGGGGCTTCACGCCCTTCCTGCTGGTCGGCACCGCCGGCACGGTGGATGTCGGGGCGATCGATCCCCTGCCCGCCCTGGCCGACATCGCCGCCGACCAGGGGCTGTTCTTCCACGTCGACGCGGCGTTGGGCGGGCTGGCGGTGCTGTCGCCGGAGCTGGCCCCGCGCGTGGCCGGACTGCAGCGCGCCGACAGCCTGGCCTTCGATTTCCACAAGTGGGGCCAGGTCCCCTACGACGCCGGCTTCCTGCTGGTGCGCGACGGCGAGCTGCACCGCCGCACCTTCGCCGCCGAGGCCGCCTATCTCAGCCGCGCCGATCGCGGCCTGGCGGGCGGCGACTGGTGGCCCTGCGATTACGGCCCGGACCTGTCGCGCGGCTTCCGCGCCCTGAAGACCTGGTTCACCCTCAAGACCTATGGCGTGGCGGCGCTGGGCGAGGTCGCGGCCCAGAGCTGCCGGCTGGCCCGGCGACTGGCCGAACGGATCGCCGCCGAGCCGGAACTGACCCTGCGCGCGCCCGTGGCCCTGAACATCGTCTGCTTCGGCTATGGCGACGGCCGCCACGACGCCGGGATTGTCGCCGACCTGCAGGAGGCCGGCCGTGTTGCGCCGTCCCTGACCCTGATCGACGGCCAGGCGGTGATCCGCGCGGCGATCGTCAACCACCGCACCCGTCCCGAGGATATCGACGCCCTGGTCGACGGCGTACTCAACCTTGGCCGCGCGGCGACGCGCGAAGGGCCGACGCCATGACCACAGACCTCATGAACGACCGCGCCGACATCGTCGGCCAGGCCGGCATCGTGCGCCTGGCCTATGAGGGCGGCGACCTGCAGGCGCTGCTGGAGCGATTGGTCGACCGCGCCCGGCGCAACCCGAACGACGCCGCCGCCCTGCTGGACTTGTCGACCCTGATGCTGGTGACCGTCCAGCCCGAGCAGGGCCTGGCGCTGCAGGCCGACGCCCTGGCCCGGCGGCGGCTCTATCGCCGCACGCACGGGCGCGGCGACCACCTGACGGTCCTGGCCGTGGTCGCCCCCGGCGACTTCATGACCAACACGCCGATCGACCTGCTGCTGGAGGGGTCCGACGTGACCCTGTGGCTGTGCTATGTCGACGCCGAGACGCAAAGCCTTGCCGACATCCCCGACCACGACGTCGCCTTCATGGCCATCGGCGAGTCGGAAGACAACCTGCCGATCCTGGAGCGCGCCGCGCACCTGCTGGCGGACTGGCCCCGACCGGTGCTGAACGCCGCCCCCGTCTCGATCGCCGGCCTGACCCGCGACGTCCTGAGCCGCCGGCTGGAGGGCGAGCCGTCGCTCTACGCGCCCCGGACGGCCCGCGCGGACCGAGCCGAGCTGCGCGCCCTGGCCGATGGCCGGGCGACACTGGACAGCCTGCTGCCCGGCGAGACCTGGCCGCTGATCGTCCGTCCCGTGGGCACCCACGCTGGCAAGGGCCTGGAGAAGATCGACGGCCCGCAGGACCTGGCCGCCTATCTGGACGCCAATCTCGACGCGCAGCTCTATCTGGCGCCGTTTGTCGACTACAGCGGAGCCGACGGCCTCTATCGCAAGCAGCGCATCGCCTTCATCGACGGACGCGCCTATCCTAGCCACTTCGCCGTGTCCGAACACTGGATGGTGCACTATCTCAGCGCGGACATGACCGAACGCGCCGAGCGCCGAGCCGAGGAAGAAAGCTGGATGACGGGCTTCGACGACGGCTTCGCCGTCCGCCACGCCAGCGCCTTCGCGGCGCTGAGCCAGCGGCTGGGCCTCGACTATTTCGGCATCGACTGCGCAGAGACGCCCGACGGCCGCCTGCTGGTCTTCGAGGCCGACGTGGCCATGATCGTCCACGCGCTCGATCCGGCCGGGATCTTTCCCTACAAGAAGCCCGCCATGCGCCGGCTGTTCGAGGCCTTCGTCGAAGCTCTGGCCGTCCGGGCGGCGCGGCCATGACGGGCGAGACCGTGATCTGCGCTCACACCGGCCAGCCAGCCGTCTACCAGCGCTCGCCCGACGACTGCATGATCTGCGCGTTGGCGATGCTGACCGGTCGCACCTACGAGGAGGTGGTCGCCGCCGCGCTGGCCCATGACGCCGCGTTCCCGGTCCAGGGCCCGCTGAGCCACTCGATGCTGCGCAGCGTGGCCCACGGCTGGGACTTCATGCTGCTGAGCAGCATCTACATGCTGTGGTCCAGCCCCGGCATCGTCGGGGTGCTGTCGCCCACCATTCCGGGCACGGGCCATGCGGTGTTCTGGGACGGCGAGAAGATCATCGATCCCAAGCCGGGCGGCGAGGTCGATCGCGCCTATGTCAACGCCCATGGCCTGGAGTTCACCCAAAGGGCCTCGGATCTGCTGCCCCTGGCCCCTCACGAACTGGCGCTGGCCGCCGCGCGCACGATCGACGAGCCGTTCTGAGCCGCCGGTTGCGACGGAGCCTGCGGCTCGGGCTATAAGGCCACGATGACTGCGCCCCTGCCCCAGCTGATCCTGCTCCCCGGCCTGCTCAACGACGCCGAGCTATGGCGCGACCAGATCGAGGGCCTCGCCGACGTCGCGCGCATCTGGGTTCCGGACCTGGCGCCCTACGCCACCCTGCGCGAGATGGCGCAGAGCGTGCTGGACAAGGCCGAGCCGACCTTCGCCCTGGCCGGGTTCTCGATGGGCGGCTTCGTGGCCCAGGAGATCGCGCGGATCGCGCCGGAGCGTATCGAGCGCCTGGCCCTGCTGGACACCTCGATCCGCGTCGACACATCCGAGCGCGCCGCCCAGCGCAAGGCGCTGAACAAGGCCGCCGCCAAGGGCGGGACGTTCCTCGGCATCGGCCAGGCGATCCTGAAGAGCTATGTCGACGCCTCGCACCTCTCCGACACGGAGCTCACCACCCGCATCGTCGACATGACCCAGCGCCTGGGCCGCGAGGTGTTCCTGCGCCAGAACAGCCTGGAGCGCGAGGACGGCGAGGCGGCCCTGCGGGCGCTGCGCGTGCCGCTGGCCATCATCGTCGGCGAGAACGACCAGATCACCCCCGCCGCCGGCCATCGCGAAATGGCCAAGGCGATCGGCTGCTCGCACCTGCTGGTCATTCCGCAGACGGGCCACATGACGCCGATGGAGGCCCCCGGTCCGGTCAACGGCGCGCTGCGCCACTGGCTGGCCCGCCCCGCCGGCCACCGCTGAGCCTGAAACGAAAAACCTCCCCGGGGGTCCGGGGAGGTTCTCGCAAGGCCGGGTCTCGACCCAGACTTAGAAGTTGAAGCGCACGCCGCCGACATAGCGACGACCGAACTTCTCGTACTCGATCGGGTAGCGCGACTGGTCGCCGTAGCGGCGCGAGCCCTGGTTGGTCAGGTTGCTGGCGTCGAAGAACACTTCCAGGTTCTTGTTGACCCGGTAGCGGGCCGAGAAGTCCAGCTCCTCGTCGCTGTCCCAGAAGATGTCGCCGTTGTCGGTGGGATAGGTCCCGCCGTTGACGACGCGATAGGCGCCGACCGACTGGCCCCACGGCGTGCGGTACTGGTAGGCCAGACGCAGGGTCATGCCGTACTTTTCGTAGATGGCCTGGACGTTGTAGACGGCGTCCGAGGTGCCCAGCACCGAGATGGTGCGGGCCGGCACGCCGCCGACCGACGGCAGGGTGACCTTGGACGAGGTCCAGGTGCCCGACAGACGCGTGCCGAAGCCGCCCAGCCAATCAGGCAGGTTGTGCTCTTCGACGAAGGTCTTGGCGGTGCCGCTGAAGAACAGCTCGATGCCCTGCAGGTGGCCTTCGCCGGCGTTGTCGATGCCCGTGAAGGCATAGCCCGAACGGTCGACGCCGTTGCTGTTCAGCGAGGTGTCGCCGAACGTGCGCGAGGTCTGGACCAGGACGTCCTTCAGGTCCTTGTAGAACACACCCGCCGAGAAGAAGGTCTCCTGGCCGGCGTACCATTCCAGATAGGTGTCGAGGCCGACCTGGCGCTCGGGCTTGGCGTTCGGATTGCCGCCCGAAATCGTCTGGTTGCTGTCGCTGAACGTGAAGTTCGGACGCAGGTCGTCGAAGTCGGCGCGCGAGGCCGAGGTGGTGACGCCGACGCGCAGCTTCAGCTCGTCGTTCAGGTTCCAGTTCAGGTGAGCGCTGGGATAGTACAGCGTGTCGTCGCTCTTGGTCTGAACCAGGCGCACGCCGGCCGGGGTCGTTCCCGAGGCCGGGAAGCTGACATAGGCCTGGCCTTCGTTCTCGATGTGCTCGACGCGCACGCCGTAGACGATGTTACCCCAGTCGAACCGGGTCGTGCCCATCGCGTAGCCGGCGGTGATCTTCTCGCCCACGCGCCAGTAGTTGGCGGTCGTATCGGTCTTGGTCGCGGTGCCGGCGGTGACCAGGCCCTTCACGAAGTTGGTCGTGTAGTCCTTGTCGGTGTAGCGGAAGGTGTAGTTCAGGTTCTGGCTGCCCAGATAGGCGGTGTTCGTCGTGAACTGCGCCCAGGCCGGCGCGGTCGAGCCCGAGAAGGCCTGGCTGAAGGCGCTCTCGCGCGACTTCTTGGTGCGGCTGGTCCACAGGCCGCCGAACTCGATCTTGGTCTCGCGGCCGCCCAGCTCGGCTTCGTAGTCGAAGTCGACCTTGCCGGTGTAGGCGTTGGTGAAGTCACCGCCCTTGAGGTTGCCGGCGCTGGTCAGCGGGAACTGGAAGTCTTCGATGTTGGTCACCTGGGCGCCGCGGGTGCGCGCGCCGGTCAGGCCGCCGGTCTGGAAGAGCTTGACCGTGTTCACGTCGCCGTTGCGGAAATCGTACTCGACGGTCGGACGCAGCGAGAAGGTCGACGGGCTCTGGAACGCCATCGTCACCGGGGTGTCGCGGCCGTCCTGGGTGTAGGTGTAGTTCAGGCGCCAGGTGGCGCTGAGCTTGTTCCACTTGTGCTCGCCGCCGACCGTGTTGGTCGACATGGCTTCCTTGGTGTTGCGGTAGTCGATGCGGCCGTTGATGCGCGCGCCGTACGACGTGCCGAAGGTCGGGTTGTTGCCGTTGATGTAGGCGGTGCTGGTGTAGCTGTTGCCGGCGGCGTCCGTGCCCTGATCCAGGCGGAAGATGAAGTTATCGCGCAGTTCGTCGTCGTGATAATAGGTGTTGATCGTGCTGACGAAGATCGAGTTGTTGTCGTCGAACTTGTAGTCCGCGCGGATCGACGCCGACATGTTCTCGCGGGTCAGGCGATAGTGCTTGTTCTCGTGCTCGCGGGCGAAGTGCTTGGTCGGGTCGACGGTGTTGCTGAGATACGGGTCGGTTTCCCAGTTGTCGGTCGCCATCTCGCGCGAATAGTACGAGGCCTGGGCCACGATGCCGAACTTGTCGCCGAAGACGTTCGAATAGACGAGGTTGGTGTCGTACTCGTCGCCGCCGCCCAGCTTCACGCGGCCGAAGCCCAGCTTGCCGTTGATGCGCTGGCCCTTGTAGTCGAAGGCGCGGCGGGTGCGGATGTCGACGTTACCGGCGACGGTGTCGCCCGGCATCGACGGGACGATGGCCTTCTCGACCGTGATCAGGCTGGCGATGGCCGACGGGATGTTGTCGAAGCGGCTGGAGCGGCCTTCCGGGCTGACGACCGACAGGCCGTCGAACGACAGCGTCGTCCAGTACACCGGCGCGCCGCGCAGGTTGACGTAGCGGGCCTGGCCTTGGTCGCGCTCGACGGCGACGCCCGGCAGGCGGCCGATGGCGAAGGCGATGTTCTGGTCAGGCAGGGCGCCGACGGCGTCGGCCGACAGGACGCTGACCAGCGAGTCGGAGTTCTTCTGCAGCTGCAGGGCCACGGCCTGGCTCTCGGCCATCGGGCGGCGACCGGTGATGACGATGTCGGTGACGATGGTGTCGTCGTCGTTGCCGGTCTTGTTCGATTCATCGGCCTGGGCCGCGCCGCCCATGGCGACGAGCATGAGCGACAGGATGCTTGCGCGGCGCAGCAGCGCCGCTCGCGAACGGATGGTCATGAGTACCCCCAAACACCACCGCGGCGTTGCACGGCGGTCCAGCTTTTGTGTTGGGGAGGCCTTAACGGCGCTGAGTATCCTTTCGGCGACGAAATAATGACGCCTTAATGACGACACAGTTTGACACACTTCAGCCTTAGTTCGACACACTTGCCCACCGAACGAAAAAGGCGGCGCCCTCGCGGACGCCGCCTGGATGTCTCTGCTCCCCCGCCGGGGGAGGAGACCCTATTCCCCCCTAAAAGCTCAGCTGAACCCCCGTGCGGAAGGTGCGGCCGTAACGTTCGTTCTCGCCCAGGTGATGCGGCTGGCCGACGAAGGTGCGCCAGGGCTCGTCGTTCAGGTTCGAGCCTTCCAGGAACACCGTGGCGCTGCGGGCCTTGTTGCCAATCGCATAGGCGATGCGGGCGTCGACCTGGCCGTGCTTGTCCCAATAGACGTCCGAGTTCGCATCCGCGCCCAGGGTGTAGAGGAACTTCGAACGGTACGAGTAGGCCACGCGGGCCGTCAGGCCGTGCTTCTCGTAGAACAGCTGGGCGGTGCCGACGGTCTTGGACTGCTGGACCAGCGGCAGGTTGTCCAGGCGCCCCGGGACGCCCTTGATCGACGAGTCGATGAGCGCCAGGTTCACGCCGACGCCGAAGCCGTCCAGCGCGCCGGGCAGGAAAGCCAGCTGCGACTGGGCGTTCAGCTCCAGGCCCGTGACCGTGGCCTTGCTGGCGTTCAGCGGCAGCGAGACCGCCGCGCCGGTCATGGCCACGCCGCCATAGGCGCCGGTCTGGTTCAGCAGGGTGCGGGTGAAGATCGGGTCCTGGATGTCCTTGAAGAACACCGAGGCCGACAGCACGCCCTGGCCCGGCAGGTAGTACTCGAAGCCCGCGTCCAGGTTGGCCGAGGTCAGCGGCTTCAGGTCCGGATTGCCGGTGCTGACGGTGTTGGCCGTGGCGTCGACCGTGATGGCCGGAGCCAGTTGGACATAGTCCGGACGGCCGATCGCCGTGGTGGCGGCGGCGCGCAGGACCAGGCGGTCGCTGACGTCCATCTTGGCGTTCAGGCTAGGGAACCAGTTGGTGTACTGGCTGCCGCCCGTGGTGTCGGGACCGCGCAGCGAGGTCGCGTTGTTGAACGTCTTGGCGGTGTAGTCGCCGTCGGTGTGCTCGACGCGCATGCCTGGCACCAGGGTGACGCGGCCCAGCTTCAGCGTGGCCATGACATAACCGGCGCTGATCTTTTCCGAGACGCCGTAGTCGCTGAGCAGGTCGGTGCTGAGCGACTTGGCGGCGTTCAGCTTCAGGGTCGTCGGGTTGGCGGTGACATAGGCCTGGGCCGCCGTGTAGTCGACCTTGGGCCCGAAGGCGTAGCGGCCGTCATAGGTCGAGGCCAGGGTCGGCGGGTTCAGGGCCGCCAGGGTGAAGGCCAGCGCGCCCGGGTCGTAGGTCTGGTACTGGCGGTCGTTGGTCTTGTCGCGATCGGTGAACTTTGCCCCGAACTTCAGCGACGAGCCCTCGCCCACCGAGTCCATCGGCAGGGTGTAGTCGGCGCGGACCTGCTTCAGGGTCTCGACCGCTTCGCGGTGATCGTAGTTGACGCTCTTGAAGATGTACTGGGCCGGATCGAAGGCGCTGGCGCCCGGGGTCAGCTGGAACAGGACGTCGGTGGTGTCGTAGGTCCCGGTCATGGTCTTGCCGGTGGCGAACTGGAATTCGCTGCGCAGCGGATCGGTCTTCTCGGCGCGGCTGTAGGCGGCGTCGATCGAGAGCTTGCCGGTCCCGACATTGAACTTGCCGCCGGTCGAGACGGTCTTGGTGTTGTCGTTCTCGTCGCGGCGACGGACGTAGCGGGTGCCGGTGGCCTTGCTGAACGAGCCCGTCGTGGCGTTGGTCGGAACGATCGTGCCGGCGATCGGCAGGCGGAAGCGGTCGCGCGTCTCGTGGTCGGTGAACTTCGAGTACTGGGTGCGCAGATAGAGCTGCACGTCGTCGTTCGGACGCCAGTCGAAATTGCCGACCACGCCGGTGCGTTCGCGGACCAGATTGTAGTCGCGCTGGTCGAAGTCGGCCGGGATGTCGAAGCCGCCCGCCGTGGTCCAGGACGCGCCGGCGATGTTCTGCGACTCGACCGGACGCTTGGAATAGTTGGCCGAAATGACCGCGCCGAACGCCTTGTCGGCCCCGAACGTGCCGCCCAGGGTCAGGTCGCCCTCGTAGGGGTGCTTGTCGTTCAGGTCGAACTGGCCATAGGCGGCGCGAGCGCTGCCGAACGTGCCATGGCGGTCGAAGGCCGACAGCGTGACGATGTCGACTTGGCCGGCGATGGCGTTGGCGTCGAGATCGGCCGTCAGGCTCTTGATCACCGTGACCGCGCCGATCAGCGACGAGGGAATGTCGTCCAGCTTGACCTGGCGGTTGTCGGGCTCGGGCGCGGCGGCGGTCTGGCCGTTGACCGTGACGTTGGCGTAGCGCGGATCCACGCCGCGGATGATCACGTAGCGGCCTTCGCCCTGGTCGTTGGCGATGCTGACGCCCGGCAGGCGGTGCACGGCCTCAGCCACGTTCTGGTCGGGCAGCTTGCCCACGTCGTTGGCGTAGAGCGCCTCGACGAAGTTGTTGGCGACCTTCTTGGTCTGCAGGGCGCGGCGCTCGGCGGCGCGCTGGCCGGTGACGACGATCTCGGCGACGGCGTCTGGCGGGGTCAGGGTGACCTCGACCTCGGCGGTCGTGCTGTCCGACAGCGCCACCGGCGTCGTCGTGGCGCCATAGCCGACATAGTTCACCCGCACCTCTGCGGCGCCGGCCGGCAGGCCGCTCAGCGAGAAGCGACCGTCGGGACCGGCGACGGCGCTGCGGCCGCCAACCGACACCGCCGCGCCCGGCAGCGGCAGGCCGCCGGCGTCGACGACGCGACCGCTCAGGTCGGCGGCCAAGGCCGGACCGGCCAGAGCCATGGTGACGAGCGCCGCAGCGCTCACGCGACGCAGCAGCGCCGCCTTGCGGATGGTGTGCATGAGAGACCCCCGAACTCGACGCCGCGCCCATGCGCGGTCTGGTTCGGGATCGGCAGGTAGGCCCCGCGCATGGCGCGCGGGCGACGGTCTCGCGACGTTACAGTATAGGTTTCAGGGCTTTATTGTGGCCGAGATTGCCGCGTTGAAACACGAAAAATCAGGCCGCGCGGCCGGTGTCCTCGCCGGACATGAAGCCCAACAGGGCGTCGATGCGCTTGACCAGTTCGACCCGCGCCGCAGCGCCGGACATGTCGGCGCCCATGCAGGTCTCGAGCGCAGCGGCGGCCTCGACCAGGCGCGTGTCCTTGACGAACTCGCCCACCTTGCGCAGCTCGACCGCCTGGGCGATCAGGGCGCGACGGGCCTGGGCCGGATCGGTGTCCAGCGCCGTGGCGGCGGATTTGACGATGCGCAGGGCCTGGCTCAGACGCGCGGCGGGCGTGCCGGCGCCGTCGGCCTTGCGCTTGCGCGGACCCTTGTAGTCGGCCGAGTTGAAGCGGCGGCGGTCGGGACCGACATAGGCCACGGCCTCGATCCAGTCGCGCGGCTTCAGGGCCACCGCCTCGAGGCGGCGCTCCAGGTCGCCCAGGTTGAAGGGCTTGCGCATGAATTCGTGCACGCCGGCGTCGCGGGCGCCGAAGATGGCTTCGGCGGTGGCTTCGGCCGTGCACATGATCACCGGAGCCTCGCGGCACAGCAGGTCGCTGCGGCGGATCTTGCGGGTGAAGGCCAGGCCGTCGACGCCGGCCTGATTGTGTTCGACGAAGATCAGTTGCGGGTCCGTAGCGCGCGCCATGGCGTAGCCCTTCTCCGCCGACGGGGCGGCGAAGATCTGCACGCCGCCCAGCGGACGCAGGTGTTCGGCCAGCAAGCGCGCGGTCGCCGGGTTCGGGTCGACGACCATGACTCGCTGCACCTTGGCGGCGACACGTTGGATTGTGCGGACGTTACCGTCGAACACGGACGAGAGGCTCCTCGAAACTAGACCCTGACGGTTAGACCCAGAACGTAAAAATCCGCTTATGATCTGCGCGCGATTAACCGCGTCAGTTTGTCGTGCCTATTAATTGCCCAGAGGCACGGACAGGCCGGCCTCGAAGTCCATAAGGATATCAATCGCTTCCTCGACGTCCGCCGTGAGCGGCTCATTTTGGGGAAAGCGATACCGCCAATAGCTGGAGATGTGGGAGATCACCCCCACACGCTCGCCCAGCGACAGGAACATCTCGGGCGCACGCAGGAGGAAGTCGCGGAACGCCGTCGGGCGGCCGTTCTCGATCAGGTCCTCGAACGCGTCGTCATAGACCTTCAGCGTGCGCATGATCGCCGAGCGCTCGACCAGCACCCCGCCCTGCAGGCGACGGCGAGATTCGTCGATGAACTTGGCTGTCTCGGCGTCCTTGTTGCCGGTCACCACCAGCTTGCCGATCTCCTGGCCCACCGTGGTCAGCTGCGGCCACAGCTTGGTCAGCATCCACTTGTAATAGAGGAAGCCCTTCCAGCTGAAGACGCCCTCCTTGAAGCTCTCGCCCTCCATGACCAGGGTGTCGCGCAGCGGTTCCAGGCGCTCGTCGACATCGGTCGACAGCAGGGCCTCGACCAGGCGCGCGGCGTGGGCGCGGCCGACGCCGCCCGAGCCGCGATAGGCCAGTTCGATCAGGCGCGAGATCTCCAGGGTCACGAAGCCCTGCATGTTCTCGTAGTCGGCGGTCGACAGGGCGAAATAGCAGTTGGCGACCAGCACGCCGTGGCGGCGCAGGTGCTCGCGCAGCAGGAACGGGTCCAGCGACGGCAGCATGTCGGTCAGGCGCAGGGTGGCCAGGTCGCGGCTCATGTCGCCCGAGGCGTTGCAGGCCTCGACCACCAGTTCGGCCCAGCCGCGCTGACCCACGAACACCGACTGGCCGCCCAGGCCAAGGTCCTTGCGGTCGAAGGGAATGATGATCTTGGTCGCCGTCGGCCGCGCCTCGTCGAACAGGTACATGTCGTCGTTGCGCAGGCGGTGCTTCAGCACGATGGCGGTGTTGAGCACGCGATTGCGGAACAGCGGGGCCTGGGCGTATTCGGGCCGGTGCGCGCTTTCGGCCTCGACGGCCAGCAGGTTCAGGACGCGGCTGGTCGACGCCGTGCGCTCCAGGGCGCGCAGGCTGCGCATCATCCGGTCGGCCTTGTGGACCGGCTTCAGCTTACGACGACGCGCGAGTGCGGACACGAAACCCCCTGTGTAGACAAGTCGTCATAAGGCCAGGGTGGCTAACAAACGCTAACCAGAACGATGTTCACTCAGATGCACGCAACCGGAAGTGGGGACGGCGCTTTAGCAACCGCCCCACGCCGTAGGGTCAGGCCGTGACGACCGCCGCGAAGTCGCGATAGGTCCGCAGCGGCCGGCCCAGGATCGTGGTCAGGCGTCCGACGTCGCCAGCCTCCGGGATCATGCCGTCACTGACATAGCGCTCGGCCATCAGGCGCATCTCATAGGCCATCCACTTGGGCATGAAGGCCGCCGCGGTCTGCTCGAAGCCGCTGGGATCGTCGCCGCCATAGACGACCGGGCGGCCCAGCACGCCCGACCAGATCGCCGCCACGTCCGTCCCCGTCAGGGTGTCGGGGCCGACCAGATTGATCGTCTCGACCGGCAGCAGGCCCGGCGCCTGGTCGCGGCGGATCAGTTCGATGGCCGCGACCTCGGCGATGTCGCGGGTGTCGACCATAGCCACGCCCTTGGCCCCGATCGGCATCGGATAGACGCCGTGGTTCAGGACCACGTCCTTGATCATCAGCTCGTTGTCGATGAAGTAGGCCGGACGCAGGATCGTGGCGGAAAAGCCCATCTGCTGGATCATCCGCTCGGCGCCCGACTTCACCGCGAAGTGCGGCACGTTCACGAAGCGGTCGGCGTGCAGCACCGACAGGTAGACGACGCGGTCGACGCCGCTGTCGCGGGCGATGTTCAGGGCCACCAGCGCCTGGGTGAATTCGTCCCCGGCCACGGCGTTCAGCAGGAACAGGGTCCGCACGCCCTTGAAGGCCGCGCGCAGGGCGTCGAGGTCGAGCAGGTCGCCCTTGGCGATCTCGACCCCGGTCGGAAAGTCGGCCTTGGCCGGATCGCGGACCAGGACGCGGACCTTGGCGCCGCGTTGGATCAGCTGCTGGACGACGTGGCGGCCGACACGGCCGGTGGCGCCGGTAACGAGGATGGTCATGGGAAAATCTCCGGGTTGAGGGGGTTGGACACCCGGAAAATGATCGGTCCACACATGGGCCAATAGCCGCTATATCTGGGCATCCTGTCTCACCGGCGGAACACATGGATCTCCTGGCCCTCGCCGACTTCAACCTGGTCGCGCGCCACGGCGGCTTCGGCCGCGCCGCGCGCGAGGCCGGCCGGCCCAAGGCCACGCTGTCGCGGCGCGTCGCCGAGCTGGAGGCCAGCCTCGACCTGCGCCTGTTCGAACGCGGCCGAACCCTGAGGCTGACCGAGGAAGGTCGGGCGCTCTACGCCCGCACCGGCGCCCTGCTGGCCGAGCTGGACGAAGCGGCGGCGGCCATCGCCTCGGGCGGCGAGACGCCCCGCGGCCGCCTGCGGATCAGCGCGCCGTTGCTGTTCTCCCAGACCGCCATGGGGCGACTGGCCGCCGCCTTCGCGCGCCAGTATCCCGAGGTGCGGCTGGAGGTGACCACCGACGACCGCGCCGTCGACATGGTCGAGGAAGGCTACGACCTGGTGATCCGCGTGAACCCGGACCCGGACGCGGGCCTGATCGGCCGCATCTTCCTGCGCGACCGGCTGGTGATCGTGGCTCCGCCCGGCCTGGTTCGAGGCGATGGACCGGTCCGGGCCGTGGTGCGGGGGGCCAGCGACGAGGCCGGCGTCTGGCGGGCGAAAGCATCCGGCATCGCCGTCGAGCCCGTCCTGCGGCTGTCGTCGCTGATCATGGTCCGCGATGCGGTGCGCGCAGGCGTCGGCATCGCCCGTCTGCCCTATTCCCTGGTGAGCGGCGACCTGGCCGCCGGCCGGCTCCTCTCTTGGGGCGATGTGGCCGGACCCGAGATCGCTCTATGGGCGCTCTATCCCTCGCGGCGGCTGCTCAGCGCGCGGGTATCGGCCTTCCTGGAACACCTGAAGACGGCCTTCCCCACCGGCGCGCCGGAGGAGCTGGCCCGGTATATCGACGGCTAGCTGGCCGCCTTCAGCCGCAACGTCGCCGAGGCCGAGCCGCGCAGGGCCGCCACCGTCGCCAGCAGGCCGGCCGGCTGGATCGGCTTGGGATGGGCGTCGTCGAAGCCCTGGCTGAGCAGGCGCTCGGCGTCGCCGATCATCGCGTCGGCGGTCAGGGCCACCACCGGCAGGTCGACCCGGCCGCCCTCGCCCGCCCGGATGCGGCGCACGGCCTCGACGCCGTCCATCACCGGCATGTGGACGTCCATCAGCACGACGTCGAAGTCCTCGACCCGCAGGCGGGCCAGGGCCGTGTGGCCGTCGGAGGCCGTGGCCACCGAGACGCCGACCGCCTCCAGGATCGCCCGGGCCACCATCTGGTTGACCGCGTTGTCGTCGACCACCAGCACTCGCGCGCCGGCCAGGTCTAGGTCCGGCTCGGCATCGACCGCGTCGTCGGGCGCCGCCGCCGTCGACATGGTCAGGCGTACGGTGAAGGTCGAGCCTTGGCCCGGAACGCTTTCAACGCCGATCTCGCCGTCCATCAGCTCGGCCATCTGCCGGCAGATCGCCAGGCCCAGGCCCGTGCCGCCGAAACGACGGGCCGTCGAGCGGTCGCCCTGCGCGAACGGCGTGAACAGGCGCGCGCCCTGCTCGGGCGTCATGCCGACGCCGGTGTCCGACACCGCCATGACCACGCCGTCGGCCGTTGGCGCGATGCGGATCGCCACGTGGCCGACATCGGTAAACTTCAGGGCGTTGGAGACCAGATTGCGCAGGATCTGGCGCACGCGAGTGTCGTCGCCGACCAGCCAGGCCGGCGTCGCTGGATCGACCTCGAGCCTCAGGTCCACGCCCTTGAGGCGCGCCGTCTCGGCCCAGACCAGCACGATCTGGGCGGCTGACTTGCGGATGTCGAAGGCCGCGGCTTCCAACTCCAGCTTGCCGGCCTCGACCTTGGAGAGGTCCAGGATGTCGTTGAGGATCGTCATCAGGCCGTGGCCCGACTGCTCGATCATCTCCAGATAGCCCGACTGCTGGCGGTCCAGGGTGGTGCCGCGCAGGGCGTGGGCCAGGCCCAGGACCCCGTTCATCGGCGTGCGCAGCTCGTGGCTCATCATCGCCAGGAAGGTGGACTTGGCGCGGCTGGCCTCAAGCGCCTCGGCCTCGGCCTTCTCCAGCGCCTTGGCCGAGCTGCGCATCAGGCGCACGGCGTCGAAGGCGTAGCCCAGGAGGCCCGCCATGGCGACCAGCGCCACGGCCTTGTCCCAGACGGTGAACTTCGGCGACATCAGCGGCGTGGCGATCAGGGCGATGACCGGCCCCGGCAGGATGGCCAGCATCGCCGCCCAGCTGACGGTGGCGTATTTCAGCCCCTCGACCATCAGGCCGAACAGGATGATCACGGCCGCGAACTTCATCGACATCGGGCCGTGCAGGGCGCTCCAGCCGGCCATGACCGACCAAGCCAGGGTGAACGCCGCCGGCGGCCCCAGGCGCGTGAACAGCGAGGTCCGCCCCGTCTCGCGCGGCTTGAAGGTCAGCTGCAGATAGACCAGCCAGCCTTCGAGGACGATGTTGACCGCCGCCCAGACCAGCATGGGCTTGGGCCCGAAGTTGAAGGCCAGGAGGCCGCCAACCAGCGCGGTGACCGTCAGACGCGCGATCCGGCTGCGCTTGCTCATGACGAGCGTCGCGCCTTCCTGGCCGTCGTCGAGGATTTCTCGAAGCCCCACTCGCCGCCCTTTCGCGGTGATTGTTGCGGCGGAGCTTCGCCGACCAAGGTTCACAAGCATTTACCGTGCGACGGGTTGTCGCACCTTTTTTAGGCGCCGCGTCCCCGGCTTGGGTCGCGACGCCTAAAGCCTCAGCCCTGGAAAGGGTCGCGCATCAGGATGGTGTCGTCGCGCTCGGGGCTGGTCGACAGCAGGGCCACGGGGGCGCCGATCAGTTCCTCGACACGGCGCACATACTTGATGGCGTTGGCGTTGAGATCCTTGAACGAGCGCGCGCCGGCGGTGCTTTCGGTCCAGCCGGCGATCTCCTCGTAGACCGGCGTGGCGGCAGCCTGGTCGCGCAGGCCGGCCGGCAGGTAGTCGACGACCTTGTCGCCGATCTTGTAGCCGACGCAGATCTTCAGGGTCTCCAGGCCGTCCAGCACGTCCAGCTTGGTGAGAGCCACGCCGTGGATGCCGTTGATGGCCACCGACTGGCGCACCAGCACCGAGTCGAACCAGCCGCAGCGACGGGCGCGGCCGGTGTTGACGCCGACCTCGCGGCCGACGGTCGACAGGTGCTTGCCGACGTCGTCGAACAGTTCGGCCGGGAACGGGCCCTCGCCCACGCGGGTGGTGTAGGCCTTGACGATGCCCAGCACGAAGCCGGTCGCCGACGGGCCCATGCCCGAGCCGGCCGAGGCCTGGCCGGCGGCGGTGTTGGACGAGGTGACGAACGGATAGGTGCCGTGGTCGACGTCCAGCAGCGAGCCCTGCGCGCCTTCGAACAGGATGCGGCGGCCGGCCTTGTGGGCCTGGTCCAGCACGCGCCACGCGGGCTGGGCGTAGGGCAGGATGCGCGGGGCCAGTTCCATCAGCGCGTCGAACAGCTCTTCTGCCGACGCTTCCGGCAGATTCAAGCCGCGACGCAGGGCGCCGTGGTGGCTGAGCAGGCGCTCGATCTTCGGCTTCAGGGCTTCGGGGTCGGCCAGGTCGGCGACGCGGATGGCGCGGCGGCCGACCTTGTCCTCATAGGCCGGGCCGATGCCGCGGCCGGTGGTGCCGATCTTCTGGGTCGAGGCGGCCTCGCGGGCCTGGTCCAGGTCGCGGTGCAGCGGCAGGATCAGGCAGGCGTTGTCGGCCAGGATCAGCAGCTCGGGCGTGATGTTGACGCCCTGGTCGGCGATCTTGTCGATCTCGCTCAGCAGGTGCCACGGGTCGACGACGACGCCGTTGCCGATCACCGACAGCTTGCCCTGCACGACGCCCGACGGCAGCAGGGCCAGCTTGTAGACCTTGCCGTCCACCACCAGCGTGTGGCCGGCGTTGTGGCCGCCCTGGAAGCGCACGACGACATCGGCTCGGTTGGAGAGCCAGTCGACGATCTTGCCCTTGCCTTCATCGCCCCACTGGGCGCCGACGACGGTCACATTGGCCATGGTAGAGATATGCCTTGTCACCTGCCCGGTGACGTCCAGCGGCCCTTCGACAGGACTCGGCCGCAGACGTTTATTCAGTTGTGGCCACCCTTGTCTTAGGGCGTGCGTCCCTCAAAGGCGGGGCGCGAAGTCAGAAGGCGTAAACCAGCCGAACCCCTGCGTCGTCAAGCCCCTGGTTCTTGCCCTGGTGGAAGATCTGGCCGTTCGACAGGTGGGTGTAGGAAAGCTCGACCGACATCTTGTCGCTGACCTGGTAGCCCAGGGCCAGTTCCGGCTCGAACAGCACGTGCGAGCCGAATTCGATGCGGTGATAGTAGAGATAGGTGCGGCGATCGATCTCGGCCTGGGTCAGGCCCGGGGCGTTGGCCGGCGGCAGCTTGGCCTTGCCGTCCGTATAGGCCAGACCCATGCCCGGACGCAGGTAGAAGCCGCCCGGCTGGCCGAAGTCGATCTTCCAGTCGAAGCCGGCGGCCACGAAGTTGGAGGTGTTCTTGCTGTTGATCGACACCATGGCGTGGACCTGCGGCTTGCCCAGCCAGGTCAGGTTTTCCAGCTTGTTGGTGCGATAGCCCAGATGAACGTCGACGCCGTCCTCGCGGCCCGCGGCGCCCAGGCCGACGGCCTTGCCGATGAAGGTCACGTCGTGCTTGTAGACCCCGACGAAGGCCTCTCCGGCCATGGCGGGAGCGGCGGCGAACCCCAGCGCGGCAGCGGCCGCGGCGGCGAACATGGCGGTCTTCATCGAGTCGTCCTGAACAGCATGGCCCGCAATCCTTATGGCTTGAACGGCGCGTCCCGGAAAGGGTTTCGATACGTCACGCGGCGAGCTAGACCTTGCGCCCATGACCATCTCCCTCGCCGACATCCAAGCCGCCGCCGGACGCCTGAAGGGCCTGGCCGTCGAAACGCCGCTGATCGAAAGCCCTGCGCTGAACGAACGCCTGGGCGGGCGGGTCTTGCTCAAGCCCGAGACCCTGCAGCGGGCCGGGGCCTTCAAGTTCCGCGGCGCCTATAACCGCCTCAGCCAGCTGAACGATGCCGAGAAGGCGCGCGGCGTCGTGGCCTTCTCCTCCGGCAACCACGCCCAGGGCGTGGCGCTGGCGGCCAAGCTGCTGGAGATCCCGGCGCTGATCGTCATGCCGTCGGACTCGCCGGCCGTGAAGGTCGAGGGCACCAAGGGCTTCGGGGCCGAGATCCGCTTCTACGACCGCTTCACCGAGGACCGCATCTCTATCGCCGACCAGATCGCCGCCGAGCGCGGCTGCACGGTCGTGCCGTCCTATGACGATCCGCACATCATCGCCGGCCAGGGCACGCTGGGGATCGAGATCATCGAGCAGGCGAAGGCGTTGGGCGTCGAGCTCGACCGCGTGCTCTCGCCCGTCGGCGGCGGCGGCCTGATCGCCGGGACGAGCACGGCCGTGAAGGGCCTTTCTCCGTCCACGGAAGTCTGGGGCGCCGAACCGGCCGGCTTCGACGAAACCCGCCGCTCGCTGGAGAGCGGCGACCGCGAGACCATCGACAAGGACGCCCGCTCGATCTGCGACGCCCTGCTGACTCCGATCCCGGGCGAGCTGACCTGGCCGATCAATTCCAAGACCCTGTCGGGGATCGTGGCGGTGACCGACGCCGAGGTGGCTGAGGCGATGCGCTATGCGTTCGGGACGCTGAAGCTGGTCGTGGAGCCGGGTGGCTGTGTAGCGCTGACGGCGGCGCTGACCGGGAAGATCGACGTCGCGGGCAAGACCGTGGCGATCGTGCTCTCGGGCGGGAATGTGGATCCGGGGTTGTTCGCGCAGATTCTGCGGGGCGAGATCTAGTTCTCCCCACGCCCACAGCCGTCATCCCGCGCCTTATGCGCGGGACCCATGATTCAGCTCGCATGTGAGGGCTAGCTTTTCTCCGCTTCTGCGGCGGACAAATGGGTCCCGCGCATAAAGCGCGGGATGACGGGGTTGGTATGGGGATGAGTGACATGAACTTTCCAAGCGCGACCGCACTCCCCCAGACCCCCCTCCTCGTCGTCGACCGCGCGGCGCTAACCCGCAACCTCGCCCGCATGCAGGCCCTCTGCGACGCCGCCGGCGTGCGCCTGCGCGCCCACGGCAAGACCCACAAGTGCTCCACGCTCGGCCGCCTGATCATCGAAGGCGGCGCCGTCGGCCTGTGCTGCCAGACGGTCGGCGAGGCAGAAGCCTATGTCGCCGGCGGCATCCAGGACGTCCTGGTCACCGCCCCCGTCCCGCCCTGGGGCCCGCCTCGCCTGGCCGCCCTTGCCCGCACCGGCGCAACCATCGGCGCGGTGGCCGATGACGAGGGCCAGATCGACCGGCTGTCGGACGCCGCCGTCGCGGCCGGCGTCATGCTGGACCTCGTCGTCGACCTCGACCTGGGCACCCACCGCGCCGGCGCCTATCCGAAGGACGCCCTGCGCCTGGCCCGCGCCGCCGACGCCTCGCCCGGCCTGCGCTTCGCCGGCATCCAGGCCTATCTCGGCCACCTGCAGCACATGGACGACGTCGCTCTGCGCAAGTCCGCCGACGAGGCCGCCCACGCCACGCTGAAGGCCCTGGTCGCCGAATTGGCCGCCGCCGGCCTGCCGCCGCCGGTGGTGACGGGCGGCGGCACCGGCACCCACGCCTACGACCTGGCCTCGGGCGTCTATACCGAGCTGCAGGCGGGCTCCTACGCCGTCATGGATGTCGAGTACGACGCCTGCGGCGGCCCCGACGGCGACTGGGGCTTCGAGCCGGCGCTGTTCATCGCCGCCAGCGTCGTCTCGGCCAACCACAAGAGCCACGTCACCTGCGACGCCGGCTTCAAGGCCGTGTCGATGGACGGCCCGCCGGCCCGCGTGGTGGCCGGCGCCGCGCCCGGCTCCCTCTGGCGACCGATGGGCGACGAGCACGGCATGATCGCCCACCCGGCGCTGATCGACGTGCTGAAGGCCGGCGGCCGCGATCCGCTGGGCTTCGACCGCGCCGTGGCCGCCGCCGACGCCGATCCCGAACGCGGCGCCCCCGCCGATGCGCCCAAGGTCGGCGACCTCGTCTGGCTGCAGCCCGGCCACTGCGATCCGACCATCAATCTCTATGACGCCCTGCACGTCTGGGACGGCGAGAAGCTGGAGCGCTGGGCGGTGGACGGCCGCCGGGTCTCCCTCTAGGGTCCGCGCCAAGATTTCCCCCAAAGAGGGTTCCGGATGAAACGCCTGCTGCTCGCCACCGCCCTGATCGCTGCGCCCATGCTCGCGCACGCAGCGGATGCGCCCAAGATCGACCCCGCCAAGCTGTCGGCCCACATCAAGATCCTGTCGTCGGACGCGTTCGAGGGCCGCGGCCCCGCCACCGAGGGCGAGAAGAAGGCCGTCGGCTACATCGTCGACCAGATGAAGGCCATCGGCCTGTCGCCCGCCGGCGACCTGCAGAAGGACGGCAAGCGCGCCTGGACCCAGAACGTGCCGCTGGCCCGCTTCGAGATGGCCGGCCCGGTCGCCGCCAGCGTCACCGTCGGCGGCCAAAAGCAAGCCCTGGCCCAGGGCGACGACGTCGCCATCCGCGCGGCCATGACCAATGTCGACGCCGTCTCGATCAAGGACGCCCCGCTGGTCTTCGTCGGCTATGGCGTCAAGGCCCCCGAGCGGAACTGGGACGACTTCAAGGGCATGGATCTGAAGGGCAAGGTCCTGGTCGTGCTGATCAACGACCCGGACTTCGAAACGGGCTCGGGTGACTTCGGCGGCAAGGCCATGACCTACTACGGCCGCTGGACCTACAAATACGAGGAAGCCGCGCGCCAGGGCGCCGCCGGCATCCTGATCGTGCACGAGACGGCGCCCGCCTCATACGGCTGGAACACGGTCAAGAACTCCAACACCAACGTCATGTTCGACATCGTCCGCAAAGAGCCGGCCAAGTCGCACCCGTCGATGGAGGCCTGGATCCAGCGTGACGTCGCCGTCGACCTGTTCAAGAAGTCGGGCCTGGATTTCGACGCCCTGAAGAAGCAGGCCCAGACCCGCGACTTCAAGCCGGTGGAACTGAAGGGCGCGACCTTCTCGGCGGACTTCAAGGTCAAGCACGAGGTGATCGTCTCCAAGAACGTCGCCGGCCGCATCGTCGGCGCGAAGTACCCGAACGAGACCATCATCTACAGCGGCCACTGGGACCACCTGGGCGTCGGCGCGCCTGACGCCAAGGGCGACAAGATCTACAACGGCGCCATCGACAACGCCGACGGCATCGCCGCCCTGCTGGAACTGGCGCGCGCCTTCAAGAGCCGGCCCGCGCCGCAGCGCTCGATCCTGTTCCTGGCGGTGACGGCCGAGGAGAAGGGCCTGCTGGGCTCGGAATACTACTCGGCCAACCCGCTCTTCCCGCTGGCCACCACGGTCGGCGACATCAATATCGACGCCCTGTCGGCCGCCGGTCCGGCCAAGGACATCGGCACCTCGGGCGACGGCAAGGTCGACCTGCAGGACATGCTGGTCGCCAAGGCCAAGCTGCACGGCCGCTACTTCACGCCCGACCCGGTGCCGCAGGCCGGCCACTTCTACCGCTCGGACCACTTCCCGTTCGCCAAGCGCGGCGTGCCGGCCATCTCGATCGGCTCGGGCAACGACCTGGTGAAGGGCGGCAAGGAGGCCGGCGAGAAGGCCGAGGCCGAATATACCGACAAGCGCTACCACCAGCCGGCGGACGAATGGTCGGCCGACTGGGACCTGTCGGGCCAGGCCATGGACCTGGGTCTGGTCTACGAGATCGGCCACGACCTGGCCAACTCGCGGGTGTGGCCGCAATGGCAGACGGGCTCGGAGTTCAAGGCCCTGCGCGACAAGACGGCCGCGCAGCGGAAGTAACTTAAAACCGCTCATCCCCGCGAAAGCGGGGACCCATTCTGAATCGCCGCTTGGGTCCCCACTTTCGTGGGGATGAGCGGGAGTTTGTGTATGACCGCCTCCGTCTTCGACCTCTTCAAACTCGGCGTCGGCCCGTCGAGCAGCCACACCATGGGGCCGATGACGGCCGCGGTGCTGTTCATCGGCCGCTTGCGCGACGCCGGTAAGCTGCCTGCCGTCCACCGGGTCGAGGTCCGCCTCTACGCCTCCCTGGCCCTGACCGGCCGCGGCCACGCCACCGACCGCGCGGTGATCCTGGGCCTGATGGGCTTCGTGCCCGCCACGCTGGATCCCGACGCTGGCGAGCGCGCCTTGCTGGAGACGCAAGCGACCCAATCGCTGAACCTGGGCGGCGACCACGCCATCGGCTTCGACGAGGCCCACGACATCGTCTGGCTGGGCCACGAGCGCCTGCCGCAACACCCGAACGGGCTTACCTTCACCGCCTTCGACAAGGCCGGCGAGACCCTGGCCGAGCGCACCTATTTCTCGATCGGCGGCGGCTTCGTCCGCGATGAATTCGAGATGGGCAGCAACGCCCCGCCCGAGCCTGGCCCGATCATCCCCCATCCCTTCGAGAGCGGCGCCGACCTGCTGCAGCGCGCCGCCGATGCGGGCCTGTCGATCGCCGGGGTCATGGGCGCCAACGAGCTTGCCCGGATGTCGCTGGATGACATGAACGCCGGCCTCGACCGCATCTTCGAGGCCATGGAAGCCTGCATCGATCGCGGCATGCGCCAGGACGGGACTCTCCCCGGCGGCCTCAGCGTCAAGCGCCGCGCCCGCCAGATCCATCAGACGATCCTCGGCCGAATGGAGCGCCAGATGAGCGACCCACTGGCGGCCATGGACTTCGTCAACCTGTGGGCCATGGCGGTCAACGAGGAGAACGCCGCCGGCGGCCGCGTCGTCACCGCCCCGACCAATGGCGCCGCGGGCCTGGTCCCGGCCGTGCTGCGGTTCTTCGTGCGGTTCCACAAGGGCACGCCCGAGCAGATCCGGGTGTTCCTGCTGACCGCCGCCGCGATCGGCGCGCTCTACAAGCGCAACGCCTCGATCAGCGGGGCCGAGGTCGGCTGCCAGGGCGAAGTCGGCGTGGCCTGCTCGATGGCCGCCGCCGGTCTGGCCGCCGCCCTGGGCGGCACCAACGCCCAGATCGAGAACGCCGCCGAGATCGGCATGGAGCACAATCTGGGCCTCACCTGCGACCCGATCGGCGGCCTGGTGCAGATCCCCTGCATCGAACGCAACGCGATGGGCGCCATCAAGGCCATCGACGCCGCGCGCCTGGCGCTGCTGGGCGACGGCCAGCACTCGGTCAGCCTCGACAAGGTCATCGCCACGATGAAGCGCACCGGCGAGGACATGAACGAGATCTACAAGGAGACCTCGATGGGCGGTCTGGCGGTGGGCCTGTCGGTCAACCGGGTGGAGTGCTGACCGCAGGAGTCAGCAGGCTGACGCCGCGCTCTTGCCGAACCGGCCGGCGATGCTAGGGTGCGCGCCGAGAACAGGAAGGGAACAGGCATGGCCAAGGGCGTGATCCGGACGGGCATCGGCGGCTGGACGTTCGAGCCTTGGCGCGGGACCTTCTACGGCGATGACGTCAAGCAGAAGGACGAGCTGAAATACGCCGCGTCCAAGCTGACCAGCATCGAGATCAACGGCACCTACTATTCGACCTTCAAGCCCAACAGCTGGCAGAAGTGGCGCGACGAGACGCCCGACGACTTCGTGTTCGCGGTCAAGGCCAGCCGCTTCTGCACCAACCGCAAGGTGCTGTCGGAGAACAACGACTCCCTGCAGAAATTCCTGTCCCAGGGCCTGGAGGAGCTGGGTCCGAAGCTGGGTCCCATCAACTGGCAGTTCATGGCGACCAAGAAGTTCGATGCGGCCGATTTCGAGGGCTTCCTCAAATTGCTGCCAAAGGAACAAGGCGGCGTCCAGCTGCGCCACGCGCTGGAGGTCCGCAGCCCGACCTTCGCCTGCCAGGAATTCTACGACCTGGCCGCCAAGTACGGCGCGGCCATCGTCTACGCTGTCGACGACGAGGAGCCGACCTGGCCCTGCATCGACCAGCCGACGGCGGACTTCACCTATGCGCGGCTGATGTCCAGCAAGCCTGACGAGCCGACGGGCATGAGCTCGGAGGAGCTAGACGGGGTGGTGACGCAGGCGCGGAAGTGGGCCGAGCGCGGCGATGTGTTCGCGTACTTCATCGCGGGCGCGAAGGTGCGGAATCCGGCGGCGGCGATGGCGCTGATCGAGAAGCTGGGGGGCTAAAGAACACCCTCTCCCCTCGGGAGAGGGAGGGACCCGCGCAGAGCGCGGGAGGGTGAGGGTCAAGGCCTCGACCGCATAACCCCCTCACCCTCCCACCGCTTTCAGCGGCGGGCCCCGCCCTCTCCCTCGGGGAGAGGGTGTGCACGAGGAAACCACGGCACGAACCCACTCGTCCGCGCCACGTACGCCTCATACCCCGGCTTGCTCTTGCGCATCTTGCCTTCGGTGGTCGGCACGCCGCTCCACCGCGTCAGCAGCACGGTGATCAGCACCGGCCCCGGCAGCGCCCAGGCGCCAAGCCCGGTCTCGGCGGCGATCAGGTAAAGCCCCCACCAGACGCAGGCGTCGCCGAAGTAGTTCGGATGCCGCGTGTAGCGCCAGAGTCCCTTGTCCATCACCTTGCCGGCGTTGGCGGGATCGGCCTTGAACGCCGTCAGCTGCGCGTCGCCGATGGTCTCGAACAGGATGCCGATCACCGCAAGCGCCGCGCCCGCAAAGGCGAGCGGTCCCAGCGGCCCGGCCTGCTGGCCCAGCTGCACCGGCAGCGCCACCACGAAGCCCAGCGCGTACTGCAGCGAGAACACCAGCAGCAGCGCGGTCTTGGCGAAACTCCAGCCGCGATGCTTCTCGGCATGGGCGATCATCGAGACATAGCGGCGGTCGGCGCCGTGCTTGCGCCAGCGCCAGAACAGATACCCGCCCAGCCGCGCCGCCCACAGCGTGCATAGGCCCGTCAGCAGCAGGCCGTGCGGCGTCGCCCCCCATGCGTTCAGGGGATGCTGCAGCAGCGTGCTCCACGCCAGCAGCGCCATGCTGGGTCCCCACCAGGCGTCGATGAAGCTGACGTCCTTGATCCGCAGGCTGACGAGCCACAGGGCCAGGAAGGCGACCGCCGAGACGGCGGCGTTGACGAGCAGGAGTTGGAGCAGCGGCGGCATTCGGGGACCTTGAGCGGGGGTCGCGAGAGATACGGGTCGGCGTCGGAAGGGGTTTCACGTCCCCACGACGAAACTCACCGTCGTGGTGGTCGAGCCGCCGATATTCAGCGTCTGAACCGTCTTGGCGCCCTCGACCTGGTAGTCCTCGGCCCTTCCCGAGGTCTGTTTCCAGGCGTCCAGCAGCATCCGCACGCCGGTGGCCCCGACCGGGTGGCCGGCGCCGATCAGCCCGCCGGACGGATTGATCGGCAGCCTGCCGCCCATCGCGATGTCGCCGGCCTCGACCGCCTTCCAGCTCTCGCCCGGCGCGGTCAGGCCCAGGTGGTCGATGGCCATGTATTCGGTGGCGGTGAAGCAGTCGTGGGTCTCGACGGCGTCGACGCCTGAGACGTCCGGCGCGATCCCGGCCCGGGCGCGGGCGTCGAGGATCGCCCGGCGGACCTGCGGGAAGACGTACTCGCTGTCGCGCGACGCCTCGACCTTGCGGGCGTAGCTGATCGGCGCCGAGCGATGCCCCCAGCCCTTGATGCGCGGAATGGTCTCCAGCGCAATCCCGCGCTTGTCGGCGTATTCCCGCGCCCGCTGCTCCGAGGCCAAGAAGACCACTGCGGTTCCGTCCGTTACCTGGCCGCAGTCCTGCTTGCGCGTGCGGCCCTCGACCACCGGATTGGCGACGTCGTCGGCGGTGAAGGCTTCCGGGCCGAAGTTCCAGCCGCGCGTCTGGGCGTTGGGATTGCGCTTGCCGTTAGCGAAGTTGATCTCGGAGATCCCCATCAGGTGCCGGTAGTCCAGCCCGTAGCGGCGGTCATACTCGTCGGCCAGGTCGGAGAAGGCGCGCGGCCACAGGAAGCGGGCGTCCTGGAACTCGTGGCCGGCCCAGGCGGCGGCTCCTAAGTTCTCGGCCGCCTTCTGGCCGGGGACGTTGCGCATCTGCTCGATGCCGACGACGCAGGCCAGGTCGTAACGCCCCGCCTCGATCTCGGCCGTCGCGGCCAGGATGGCGACGCTGCCCGAGGCGCAGGCAGCCTCGTGCCGCGCGGTCGGCAGGCCGTCGAAGGCGGGATGGACCAGGCCGAACATCCCGCCCAACAGGCCCTGGCCCGCGAACAGCTCGGCGGCGAAGTTGCCGACATGGCCGGTCTCGACGTCTTCGGGCTCCAAGTCGGCGGCGGCCAGCCCCTCGCCCACGGCGTCTGCGAAGGCGTCGGCCAGCTCGCGGCCTTCACGGCTCCAGTTGGCGGCGAAATCGCTCTGCCAACCGCCCAGCACATAGACCATGCGCCGCCTCCCTGCTCTTAGTTAGTCCGATTATACAAGCGACCTTCGGCGAGTCCACGATCTTGTCGAACAACGGTTTGAACCCGCGTTGACTCCTTCGGCCGAAACGCCCCACCAAGCCGCATGGTCCACGAGAAGACCCCCGCTCTAGTGAGACGCAGTTCAGCCGCCCGCGCGCTGAACCTGATCGGCGACCGCTGGACCCTGCTGGTGCTGTACGCCGCCTTCATGGGCGTCAAACGCTTCGACGGCTTCGTGGAGATGACCGGCGTCGCCCGCTCGCTGCTGACCGACCGCCTCAAGCGCCTGGAGGCCGGCGGAGTGCTGGAGCGGCGGCTCTACCAGGACCGCCCGCCCCGCCATGAGTACCGGCTGACGGCCATGGGCCGCGACCTCTATGACGCCGCGCTGATGTTGCTGGGCTGGGAGATGCGCTGGCGCTTCGATCCCGACACGCCCTCGCACCAGATCGTGCATGAACCCTGCGGCCAGCCGCTGAAGCCGGTGCTGGTCTGCAAGGCCTGCGGCGAGGCGGTGAAGGTGCGCGACATCACCCTCGCTCCTGGTCCGGGCGCGGGCCTGGAGCCCGCGCCCCGCGCCCGCCACTCGCGCCGCGCCAGCCATGACGACGTCGGCGGCGAGGGCCTGCACCCGATGCTGGAGCGCGGCGTCGAGGTGCTGGGCGACCGCTGGACCGCCCACGTCCTGGCCGCGGCCTTCTACGGCAAGCAGCGGTTCACCGACTTCCAGGACGAACTGAAGGTCGCCAGCAATATCCTGACCGACCGCCTGGCGCGGCTAGTCGATCGGGGGATGCTGGAGCGCGTGCGGTATCAGGAACGTCCGGAGCGGTGGGAGTACCGCCTGACAAAGGAGGGCCGGGACCTGTTTCCGCTGGTCGTGGCGCTGATGACCTGGGGCGATCGCTGGCTGGCAGGAAACGAGGGATCACCGGAAATTCTGACGCACCGCTGCGGAGCGCGGTTGGAGCCTCAAGTTCGGTGCGGGGCGTGCGGCGGCGGAGTGGATGTGGGCAATACGCGGATCGCGGCGGCTTCATAGATCCTCCCCCGCGATGCGGGGGAGGATCTACGATCTCACAGCCAAAGCCCCTCGGCCTCCACCGCATCCCCCCAGAACCCCGCAACCGGCGGCGTGATCCGCCCGCGCTCGACCCGCAGGCCGCCGGGGTGATCCACCGCCAGCCACCACGGCCCGTCCAGGTCCGCAAAATCGCTCGCCCCGCCCAGATGCAACGCCGGCGCGACGCCCAGGGACGAGGCGACCATGCAGCCGGTCATCACCTGGAAGCCCAGGGCGCGCGCCGCCTTCAGCATGCCGACCGCCTCGGTCAGGCCGCCGGTCTTGTCGAGCTTGAGGTTTACCGCCTTGTAGCGGCCCTTCAGCGCCGCAAGGTCGCCGCCGACATGGACGCTCTCGTCGGCGCAGACGGTGAAGGGCGGGTCCCAGCCCTCGAGCGCGTGGTCGGCGTCGGCCGGCAGCGGCTGCTCGACCAGCGCGATCGGCAGGTCGGCCAGCAGGCCCTTCAGCCCGTCGAGGATGTCGAAGGTCCAGCCCTCGTTGGGGTCGACGATGAAGCGGGAATTCGGCGCGGCCGCCGCGACGGCGCGCAGGCGGGCGGCGGGATCCTCGGCCGAGAGCTTGATCTTGATCAGCGGCGCGTCGGCCACAGCGCGCGCGGCCTGTCCCATGGCTTCAGGGGTGTCGAGGCTGACGGTCACGGCAGTGACCAGCGCGGTCGGGACCGGCAGGCCGGTGGCGCCCGTGACGCTGACGCCGGTGCGCTTGGCGCGCAGGTCCCAAAGCGCCAGGTCGAGGGCGTTGCGGGCCGCGCCGGGCGGCAGGGCGGCGCAGGCGGTGTCGATATCAGCGGCGGCCAGGGCCGGCGCCAGTTGCGCCAGCACGCTGTCGACCGTTTCGCCGTAGCGGCCGTAGGGCACGCTCTCACCGCGTCCGACAAGGCCGTCGGCCTCGGCGCGCACCTCGACCACCTCGGCCGCCGTCTTGACCCCGCGCGAGATGCGGAACGGGGCCTTCAGCAGGTGCGAGACCGAGCGAGCGGAGACGGCGATCGACATGCCCGAAGGGATGCCGCGTTTCGCAGGCTCCTACCAGCCCCCCAAATCACCAGCCCCAGTGGCGCGGGATCGGCGAGTCGGCGCGGCGCTCGGCCATCACCTTCAGGGCTAGGGGGCGGTCGACGACGAACAGGGCCAGCCAGACCAGCAGCACGCCGGCATAGTGGATCGCGCCCAGCACGCCGCCGGGACGACCCGGACGCACGAATCGGGCGGAGCGGCGCTGCACGGCGAACGGCGGGGTCATGGCGAAGTCGGTCATGTCGGGGTCCCTCATCTGATGAAGACGACCTTGAGCGTGCCATGCGCCAGAATCGGACGTATTGAACGGGCCGACCAAACCGTTTCGTATCCGGCTGCGTTTCGTCGGAAAGCGCTCAAGAGGACCTCATGGCCAAGACCGTCAGCATCAACATCCCCCACCAGCTGGGCGCGGCCGAGGCCAAACGGCGCCTGGAACAGGGCCTGTCGCAGCTGGCCGGCCAGATCCCCGGCGGCGACGCCAAGGGCTTCACTCAGAGCTGGGCCGGCGATGTGCTGAACTTCTCGGCCGTGGCCATGGGCTCGACCATCACCGGCGTCGTCCAGGTGCTGGAGGACCATGCCCGTCTCGACATCAGCCTGCCGGGCCTGCTGGGCATGGCCGCCGGCAAGATCAAGGACGAGCTGACGCGGCGCGGACAGCTGCTGCTGAAATAGGCGGCCCCTAGTCGGTGACGTAGGCTTCGTCGGCGGCGGTGGCGCGCATCTGGCGCGAGTCGTCCTTGCCCCAGCCGCCACCGCCGCCGATCCGCACCGCCAGCCAGATGATGTTGCGGCGCACGACGTCCACGCCTCGGTTCCGCAAGGCGTCGCGCAGGATCCAGTCGGCTTCGGCGCGGCTATAGGGTTCGGCGCGCGAATTGCCGGACGGATGCTTCTTCCAGATCCCCGTCCCCCGGGTGGCGTAGAGGAAGTCGTGGATCACCGCGCCCTTCACCCAGGGGCCGTCCGGCGGCAGCACGATCCAGCCCCAGCGCGGAATCGACGCCAGGTCGGTGACGAAACCCGGCGGCGCGGTGATGGTGTGGGCGGCGTCGCTGGGCGTGGAGGTTTCTCGTCAGCGTTCGAGAAGACTTCGCGCCGCGCGCCGGGCGCTCGGGGATCCAGGTTCTTCAGAGCCGCCGCGAGTCGAAGTCGTGGCGGCCCAGGCTCTCGAAGCGGCCTTCCTCGGCCTTGTTGATGAACTGCGAGGCGACCAGCCAGCTCTTCACCGGGCGCAGGGTGGCCAGACAGCCGATGATCAGCGACGGGAACACCGTCACCAGGTGCACCCAGATCGGCGGGTGATAGGCCACCTCGACCCAGGCGAAGACGGCGATCACCAGGATGCCGATGCCGCTCATCACGAAGAAGGCCGGGCCGTCGGCCGGGTCGGCGAAGCTGTAGTCCAGCCCGCAGCGGTCGCAGGACGGCGCCAGTTTCAGGAAACCGCTGAACAGCTTGCCCTCGCCACAGCGCGGGCAGCAGCACTTGAAGCCCGCTTCGACGGGCGTCGGGGAGTCGTAAACGTCATAGTCGGCCATCGGTGGCCCCTTCCTACAATCGCAGGATTGATCCATACATTGTGCGATTAATGTATGGAAATCGATCTATGCCCGCAACTAAGGGATCACCGAATCCGGCCGCGGCGTGGTTGCGCCGCATCGAGGCCCTGGACGGCCCCGCCTACCGCCGCGTGGCCGAGGCCCTGGAACAGGCGGTGGCCGAGGGCGAGCTGCAGGCCGGCGACCAGATCCCGGCCCAGCGCGAGGCGGCGCGGATCATCGGGATCGACTTCACGACCGTGACCCGCGCCTACGCCCTGGCCCGCGAGCGCGGCCTGATCGAGGGAACCACCGGGCGTGGCACCTTCATCCGCTCACGGACGAACGAGGACGATGCCGGTCTGGTCGACCTGTCGATGAACCTGCCGCCGCCACCCGTGGGCCTGAATCTGGCGGCGCTGCTGCGCGAGACGACCGGCGCGATCTTGGCGCGGACCGATCCGGCGACCTTGATGGCCTATCACCCCGGCGCAGGCTCCCTGGCCCAGCGGACGGCCGGCGCGGCCTGGCTGGCGCCCAGCCTGGGCGAGATCGAGCCTTCGCGGGTGATCGTCGCCAGCGGGGCGCAGACGGCGCTGTCGGCGCTGCTCGACCACCTGACCGCGCCGGGCGATGTGATCCTGGCCGAGGCCTTCGCCTATCCGGGCCTGCTGGCCACCGCCGCCCGGCGCGGGCTGACGGTCGTGGGCTGTCCGCTGGACGCCGAGGGGGTGGAGCCGGAGGCCTTGGCGCGGCTGATCGCCGAGTATCGTCCGCGCCTGCTGGTGTGCACACCGACCTTCCAGAATCCCACGGCGGCGACCATGAGCCGGGTGCGGCGGGAGGCGGTCATCGAGATCGTGCGAAAGGCCGGCGTGACCATCGTCGAGGACGACGCCTACGGCCTGCTGCCGGCCACGCCCCTTCCCGCCCTCGCCAGCCTGTGGCCCGAGGGCGTGTTCCATGTCGCCACCACCGCCAAGGCGCTCTCGCCCGGCCTGCGGCTGGCCTATGTCGTCGCGCCGCCGGGGCGGGCCGAGGGTGCGGCGGCCGCCCTGCACGCCATCGCTCAGATGCCCGCGCCGCTGATGGCGGCTGTGGTGACGAGTTGGATCCGCGAGGGGGTGGCGGGCCGGGTGCTGGCCGGGGTGCGCGAGGAGGCGGTTGCGCGGAGAGCCCTGGCGGCCGAGCTGCTGCCGACGGCGATCGGTGGGGCTGAGAGCCTGCACGTCTGGCTGCCCGGCGCGACGGCGACGGCGGCGGCGAAGGACCGGGGCTTGGCGCTTGTGGGGGCAGAGGCGTTTCGAGCGCCCGGCGTCGTCGGTGAGGGCCTGAGGATCTCACTCGGCGCGGCGGCCAAGCGGGCGACGCTGGGTCGAGCGCTGACGGAGTTGCGAGACCTGAACAAGCTCCCTCTCTCTTAGAGAGAGGGGAACTACTCCGTCACCCCGCCCCGCTTGAACGCCTCCGCCAAGTGGTCGATCAGCGACCGCACCGCCGGCGGCAGCCCGCGCCGCGTCGTGAACACCACGTGCACGATCCCCGCTCGGCTGCTCCAGTCCGGAAACACCCGCACCAGCCGCCCAGTCTCCAGCAGCTCCCGGCAGGCATGATCCGGCAAGAACGCCACGCCCAGGCCGGCGGCCGCCGCATCGCGCAAGGCCCCGAAGTCGCCGCAGGTCATGCGCGGCGTGTGCTTGACGCTCCGCGCCTCGCCGGCCGGATCCAGCAGCTCCCACTCCAGCTCGCCGATCTGGTCGGTGGGGCTCAGCGTCGGCAGGTCCGCCAGCGCCGACAGCGGTTGCCCCGCGCAGCGCATCGCCAGCTTCGGATCCGCCACCAGGATCCGGGTCGAGCGGCCCAGCGTCCGCATGGTCAGGGCCGCGTCCGTATCGAGCGTTAGGCGTACGCGGACGGCGACGTCGATGCGCTCGGTGATCAGGTCCACCGGCCGGTCGACCGCCACGATCTGCAGCCGCACCTTCGGATAGCGCGCCATATAGGCCTGGAAGGTCAGCGACAGGCTCTCGACCAGCCCGACCGGACAGCTGCAACGCACCAGACCATGCGGCTCGCTCAAGGCCTCGGCCACAACCGCGTCGGCCTGCTGGGCGTCAAGCATCAGCAGGCGGCAGCGCTCGTGGAAGGCCTGGCCGACCTCGGTGACCCGGAAGCGGCGGGTCGAGCGCTCGATCAGCCGCACGCCGAGGCGGGCTTCCAGCGCGGCGATCCGCCGGCTCAGGGTCGACTTCGGCTGGCGCAGCGCCCGGCCCGCCGCCGCGAAGCCGCCGTGCGCCACCACCTCGGCGAACAGGACGTAGTCGTTGAGATCGATCGCCACGATTGTCTCACCAATGGAACGCTGAGAGCCGATTTACCCGTCTACTCTGCTTTCTGTCCCGAATGCATCTTGTTTCCACCGACGGACGCCCCGCCGGCCAATCCAGAGGAACAAGACGATGAGCAAGACTTTCGAAGGCAAGGTGGTGGTGGTGACCGGCGGCGCCAGCGGCATCGGCCTGGCCACGGCCAAGCGGTTCGCCGACCTCGGCGCCTCGGTCTACGTGACCGGCCGCCGCGAGGCCGAGCTGGCCGCCGCCGTGAAGGCGATCGGCGGCGACGTGACCGGCGTCCAGGGCGACGCCTCCAAGCTGGCCGACCTCGACAAGCTGTACGACACCATCCAGCAGCGCCACGCCCATATCGACGTGCTGGTGCCCAACGCCGGCGGCGGGACCATGCTGCCGCTGGGCGCGATCACCGAGGCGCACTACGAGGACATCTTCGGCCGCAACGTGAAGGGCGTGATCTTCACCGTCCAGAAGGCCCTGCCCCTGCTGCGCGACGGCGGCGCCATCGTGCTGGTCAGCTCGACGACCGGCGTCCAGGGCGTGGCCAATTTCAGCGTCTACAGCGCCTCCAAGGCCGCCGTGCGCAACCTGGCCCGCGGCTGGACCAGCGACCTGAAGGACCGCCAGATCCGCGTCAATGTCGTCTCGCCGGGGCCGGTCAAGACGCCGGGCCTGGTCGAGCTGGCCGGGACCGACGCCGCCGCCCAGCAGGGCCTGGTCGACTACATGGCCAGCCAGGTGCCGCTGGGCCGCGTCGCCGATCCGTCGGAGATCGCCAAGGCCGTGACCTTCCTGGCGTCCAGCGACGCGAGCTTCATCGCCGGCGCCGAGCTGTTCGTCGACGGCGGCATGACCCAGGTCTGAGGAGAGCCGACATGACCATCGAACAACTGCTGACCCGCAATCTGCACGGGGTGTTCGGCGAGGGCGATCCGGCCAAGCGCCGGGCGGTCGCCGACGAGATCTTCGCCGACGACATCGTGTTCCACGGTCCGAAAGGGTCGACCTATCGCGGCCGCGACGCCATCGTCGAGATGGCCGGCGTGGTCCGGGCTTCGCACCCGACCTTCGCCTATACCGAGACCGGTCCGGCCCAGGCCAATGCCGACAGCGGCATGGTCGCCTGGGTCTCTGGCCCGCCCGGAGAGCCGCCGCGCTATGCGGGGGTGGACTTCATCCTGGCTCGCGAGGGGAAGATCGCGGCGATCTACCTGTTCCTGGATGGGGAGGGGTAGGTAGGGCGGTCCGGTCCTAGACTAAACCCGCAAATCCCCGTCATTCCCGCCACAAGGGCGGGAATGACGGATGTGAATAGGGGAAAGCCCTAGAACTCCACGTCGTCGACATCGCCCTCTTCGCCTTCACCCTCGCCGCCCATGGCGTTCTCGAGGCTGTCGATGATGTCGTCCATCTGGTCGGCGGTGATCGAGACGTAGAGCGACTCGCCGCCGATGGCCGAGACCAGCAGGCGGTAGCCATCGTCCGTTTCCTGCAGGCTGAACGATTGGAGCGGCAGGAGCTTGGCCATGGGGGATCCTTCGAAAAGCGAGGCGCTCATCTAGAGACGCGGGAGCCTTACTTCAACGCCCCCCTTACTTGAGCGCCCCACGTCGCAGCATGGCCACATGGGTGGCGATCAGTTGCTCCCGGTCGATCCACGGAAACTCCGGCCGGGCGATCAGCAGCGAAACCAGGCCGTGCAGGCCGGCCCATAGCGACTGGGTCGCCGCCATCACGTCGTCGCCGGCCATGTGGCCCTCGGCGTGCATCTCGCCGACCATCTCGACGAAGACGTGGAAGACTTCTTTGCCGGCGGCCATCGGCTTTCCGCCAGTCTTTTCCAGAAACGAGCCGTCGACGCTCTTCTCCAGCATGAAGGCCACGCGATACGCATCGGGGTGGTCGAGACCGAAGTCGATATAGACCCGCAGGCAGCGCTCGAAGCTCTCGGCCGTCGGCGTGTAGTCCACTCGCGCGGCTTCCATCCGCGCCGACAGGATGGCGAAGGCCCGCACGCACAGCTCGGCGGCGATGTCGTCCTTGGTGGTGAAGTAGGCGTAGAGGGCCGGCTGCGAGATGCCGGCGATCTCGGCGATCTGGCGGGTCGAGACGGCGTGGACGCCCTTCTGGGCGAACAGGCTCTGGGCGGCGTCGAGGATCTCCTCGCGGCGCTCGGCGCCCTGGCCCTTGGGTTTGCGCGGGGAACGGGTTTGTGGAGACTTCATCGACGGTCGTTGACCACTGCTATCCAAGCTTGACAAGCAAGCGCGTTATCAATCACTGATAACTTATCATCGATCGATTTGGAACAGCTTATGTGGCGGACCCCGCTCCCTCCCCTGGCGGCGCTGCTGATGACGACGGCGCTCGTGGCCTGTGGCGGCAAGCCCAAGACGGAAGCCGCGACCGCGCCGACGCCGGTCGAGGCCGCGCGCGTGGCCGCGCCTGGCGCCGCCGGCGCGGTGACCGGGGCCGGCACGCTGGAGCGCCGCCGCGAGATGGCGCTGTCGTTCCGCATTCCCGGCGTGCTGACCGCCATGAAGGTCGAGGCCGGTGATCGCGTCTCGGCCGGCCAGCTGGTCGCCGCCATAGATCCGGCCGGGGTCGACGCTCGCCAGCAGCAGACCTCCGCCGACCTCGACCGCGCCCGCCGCGATGTCGAGCGCGACAAGACCCTGTTCGAGAAGGGCTATGTCAGCCGCCAGCGCATCGACGACCGGACGAGCGCGCTGAAGGCCGCCCAGGCCGCCTATGACGCCGCCCGCTTCGACCGCCGCTGGGCCAGCCTGTTGTCGCCCGCTTCCGGCGTGGTGCTCGAACGCCGCGCCCAGACGGGCGAGGTCGTGGCCGCCGGCCAGGTGGTGGCGCGGATCGCCGACCTCTCCAGCCCGCTGGTCCTTCGCCTGCCGCTGGCCGCCCGCGACGCCGCCCGCATCCGGGTGGGCGACATGGCGCAAGTGAAGGTGGAAGAGCTGGGCGAACAGGCGCTGGCCGGCCGGGTCACCCGCGTCGGCGAGGCCGCCGACACCCGCACCGGCGCGATCAGCGTCGAGATCGAGCTCTCGGCCCCGCCCGCCGCCCTGCGCAGCGGCCAGGTCGCCCACGCCAGCCTGTCGGTTCGCGCAGCCGCCGGCCAAACCACCGCCTACGCCCGCATCCCCGCCGAGGCGGTGCTGGAAGCCAACGGCCAGCGCGCCTTCGTCTACCGCTTCGATGCCGGCAAGGCCCGCCGGACGGCCGTCGGCTTCGGCGGCTTCGACGGCGACGACGCCCTGGTCTCGGGCCTGCCGGATGGAACGCAGGTGATCACCGCCGGCGCCGGCTTCGTCGCCGACGGCGAGGCCGTGCGGGTCATCGATCCCAAGCGCCTGGGTCAGTAGCCGTGAAGTTCGATCTCGCGACCTTCGCCGTCCGTCGCTGGCAGTTCACGCTGGTCGCCTTCGGCCTGCTGATCATGCTGGGCATAAACGCCTTCAACAACGTGCCGCGCTCGGAAGACCCGCACTTCCCCACGCCGATCGTCATCGTCCGCGCGGTGCTGCCCGGCGCCGAGCCGTCCGAGATCGAGCAGCTGATCGTCGACCCGATCGAGAGCGCCGTCGACGGCCTCGACGACCTCGACAAGGTCGAATCGACCGCCGTTGACGGGGCAGCCATCATCCGCGTCCACTTCGCCTGGGACGTCGACACCGAGCGCAAGTTCGACCAGGTCGTGCGCGAGGTGAACGCCATCCGCGGCAACCTGCCGGCCGGCGTGCAGCGGCTGGAGATCGAGCGCATCCGCACCACTGAGGTGTCGATCGTCCAGGTCGCCCTGACCTCCGACATCCTGCCGATGCGCCGCCTGGAGAAGACCGCCGACCGTCTGCGCGAGCGGCTGGATCGCGTCCCGGGCGTGCGCGACGCCAAGTACTGGGGGGCGCCCCCGTCCGAGGTGCAGGTCACGCTGGATCTGGCCCGCCTGTCGGCCCTGAAGCTGCCGCCCACCGCCGTGGTCGACGCCCTGAAGTCGGCCGGGGCCGAGGCGCCGATCGGCGCGGTCCAGGCCGGAGAGCGGCGCTTCAACGTCAAGTCCGGCGGCGCCTTCCACGACTTGGCCACCATCGGCGACACGCCGGTGCGCTCGATCGGCGGCCAGGTCACTCGCGTGCGCGATGTGGCCCAAGTCGCTTGGGCGCAAGCAGAACCAACCCACCTGACCCGCTTCAACGGCAAGCGCGCCGTGTTCCTGACCGTCAACCAGAAGGACGGCCAGGACGTCGCCAAGATCACCAAGGGCGTCCAGCAGGTGCTGGACGACTACGAGAAGACCCTGCCCGCCGGGGTGAAGATGGAGCGCGGCTTCGTTCAAGCTGAAAACGTCAAGCACCGGCTGAACAACCTGTTCCGCGACTTCGGCATCGCCCTGTGCCTGGTGCTGATCACCCTGCTGCCGCTGGGGCCGCGCGCGGGCCTGGTGGTGATGGTGTCGATCCCGCTGAGCCTGCTGATCGGCCTGACCATGCTGCAGGCGTTCGGCTTCACCCTGAACCAGCTCTCCATCGCCGGCTTCGTGCTGGCCCTGGGCCTGCTGGTCGACGACAGCATCGTCATCACCGAGAACATCGCCCGCCGGGTGCGCGAAGGCGAGGACCGGGTCGACGCGGCGATCAACGGCACGCGCCAGATCAGCCTGGCGGTGCTGGGCTGCACCGCGACCCTGATGCTGGCCTTCCTGCCGCTGATGGCCCTGCCAGCCGGATCGGGGGCCTACATCAAGTCGCTGCCAGTGACGGTGCTGTGCACGATCGCCGCCTCGCTGTTCGTGTCGATGACCATCATCCCGTTCCTGGCCAGCCGCCTGCTGGACAAGCATTCCGACCCCGAGGGCAACGCCCTGCTGCGGGCAGTCAATGACGGCATCCACCGCTTCTACCGGCCGGTGCTGCACCGGGCGCTGGCTCGACCGTGGGTCGCCATGGCCATCCTGCTCGCCATCTGCCTGACCACGATCCCGCTGGTGAAGCTGGTCGGCTCCAGCCTGTTCCCGGCCGCCGAGACCCCGCAGTTCCTGATCCGCATCGAGACGCCCGACGGCACGTCCCTGGCCCGCACCGACCAGGTGCTGCGCTATGTCGAGCGCCGCGTGCGGGCCGAACCGGACGTCATCTGGGAGGCGGCGAACCTTGGCCGCGGCAACCCGCAGATCTTCTACAACAAGAGCCAGCGCGAGAGCGCCACGACCTTCGCTGAGGTGTTCGTCAGCCTGAAACGCTGGGAGCCCGGCCGCAGCGAGCAGGTGCTGGACCGCCTGCGCAAGGCCTTCGCCGACTATCCCGGCGCGCGGATCAGCGTGCAGACCTTCGAGAACGGCCCGCCGATCGACGCGCCGGTCGCCGTGCGTCTGACGGGCCAGAACCTCGAGGTGCTGAAGGCCCTGGCCGCCCGCGCCGAGGCGATCCTGAAGGCTACGCCCGGCACGCGCGACGTCACCAACCCCGTGCGCCTGGACCGCACCGACCTCGACCTCGGCGTCGACGAGGCCAAGGCGGCCGCCTTGGGCGTACAGGCCGGCGCGACACGGCGCATCGCTCGCCTGGCGCTCTCGGGCGAGGAAACCGCCCGCTTCCGCGATCCGGACGGCGACGACTACGCGGTCAAGGTGCGGCTGCCGATGGCCCAGGCCGACGGCGCGGCGCGCAATCCGCTCTCGGCGCTGAAGGGCGTCTATGTCCCGACCGCCGACGGCCTGGCCGCGCCGCTGGACGCCATCGCCACGCCGCGCCTGAAGTCCAGCCCCTCGCGCATCGACCGCTTCGACCGCGAGCGGACGGTGACGGTCAGCTCGTGGGTCCGCACCGGCTTCCTGGCCTCGGGCGTGACGGAGGACGCTCTGGCGCGGCTGAACAAGGACCTGCCGCTGCCGCCGGGCTACCGCCTGTCGCTGGGCGGCGAGGCCGAGGCGGCGTCGGAAAGCTTCGCAGGGTTAGGCGCGGCGGTGCTGGTGGCGGTGTTCGGGATCCTGGCCGTGCTGGTCCTGGAATTCCAGAAGTTCAAGACCGCCCTGGTGGTCGCCGGCATCATCCCGTTCGGGGTGTTCGGCGCGGTGCTGGCCCTGGCCCTGACCGGCTATTCCCTGTCGTTCACCGCCACGATCGGCGTGATCGCGCTCATCGGCATCGAGATCAAGAATTCGATCCTGCTGGTCGACTTCACCGAACAGCTGCGCCGCGAAGGCATGAACCTGCACGACGCCATCGAGAAGGCCGGCGAGGTGCGGTTCCTGCCCGTGCTGCTGACCAGCGTGACGGCGATCGGCGGGTTGCTGCCGCTGGCCCTGGAACGCTCGGGCCTCTACTCGCCGCTGGCCATCGCCATCATCGGCGGGTTGATCACGAGCACGCTGCTGAGCCGGGTGGCGACGCCGGTGATGTACTGGCTGACGGCTCGGGGGAAGGCGGAGCAGGCGTAGCCAACTCTCCCCCTTCCTTTCCAACCGTCATTCCCGCCACAAGGGCGGGAATGACGGATGTATTAGGGGTGAGTTTCGTCCCGCTAAGGCGTCAGCCCCGCCGCGCTGTAGGCCGCCATCGTCTGATCGAAGATGGCGATATCCCCTCGCCCCCGCGCGACCAGCTGCGCGCCCTCGATCGCCGCGAAGATCGCCAGCGCACGGTCCCGCAGCGCCGTCTCGTCCAGCTCAGGGTGGCGCGGCCCTAGCAGCTTCACCAACCAAACCACATTGGCCTGGCTGAACGCATCCACCTCCAACCGCACCGCGTCCGGCAGGTCGCCGTACTCAGCGGCCATCACCCCGTACAGGCACATGCGGTTGTCGTTCTGCAGCGCCGCGCGGAACACCGCGACATAGCGCCGGAACGTCTCGTCCACCGGCCCGCCGTCGGCGATCAGCTTGTCGAAATACCCCATCGCCGTGTCGGTGTAGCGCCGCGCCAGGGCCGCGCCGAGGTCGCCCTTGGTCGGGAAATAGTAGTGGATGCTGGCGCTCTTGATTCCGACCTCCTTGGCCAGCTCGCGGAAGCTCAAGGCGTTGTAGCCCTTGGCCTGCACGGTCGCCTGGGCGGCCTTCAGGATGGTCTCGCGGGTGTCGGTGGCGCTCATCGGTACTCCTACCTATCGGTAGATAGACGTTGACTCCGACCAAGGGAAGCCTTTACCCATCTCACTACCTACCTATCGATAGGTAGATACGAGGAGAGACCCCATGAAGATCCACGACGTCCCTGGCTTCCCCAACCCGCTGCGCGTCCGCATCGCCCTGGCCGAGAAGGGCCTGACCGACCAGGTCCAGTTCGTGAAGGTCGACCTGCCCGGCGGCGAGCACAAGGAAGCCGCCTTCCTGGCCAAGAACCCGTCCGGGACCGTGCCGGTGCTGGAGCTGGACGACGGCGTCTACATTTCCGAATGCACGGCCATCACCGAGTATGTGGACCATCTCGACGGCAAGCCCGTCCTCACCGGCGCCACGCCGCGCGAGCGAGCCAGCATCCACATGATGCAGAAGCGCGCCGAGGCCGAGCTGATCGACGCCGTCGCCGACTACTTCCACTACGCCACCCCCGGCCTGGGCGCGGCGATCGAGGACGGTAAGAAGGCCACCTGGACCGGCCGCGACGCCTTCGGCCGCAAGCAGGGCGAGCGGGCCATCGCCGGCATGCGCTATTTCGACGGCGTGCTGCGCGAGCAGCCGTACGTGGCCGGCGATGCGTTCTCGATGGCCGACATCACCGTGCTGGGCGGCCTGGTCTTCGCGGGCTTCGCCAAGATCGCCGTGCCGGAGGATTGCACCGCGCTGAACGCCTGGCGGGCGCGGGTCAGCGACCGCCCCAGCGTCAAGGCGGCCTGAGGCGAACGCGGGAGCGGCGACATGGCCGCTCCCGCACCGCTCTAAAGGCTGGCCAACGTACTGCGCGCCGGGGCGAAGAAGTACTCGCCGCCCTTCATGGTGACGAAGCCGCCGAAGACCTTGTCCACACTGCCCGCGGCCGGGTCATTCCAGCCCTTGGGGTGGCGGAGCAGCGATGGCGTCCCCTGCCCGATGATGGGATCGATGCCCGTGCCGCCGTCCAGGAAGTTTTCGTTGTTCGCCCACGAGATCTGGGTGAACTCGAACTGGTTGGCGATGTCGGACTGATAGGCCATGAACAGCAGGCCGACCCCGCCCTCCGGCTCATCCTTGGGATCGACCGTGCTGGTCCGGCGGCCATAGGGGATGCCCCGCCGGGCCATGATGTGGGCCCGCTCGCTCTCCAGCGGGATACCGAACTTGGTCGCGCTCTCGCCTCGCGGATTGGTCTTGCGCACGTGGGCGTGCACGGGACAGCGGGCGCCGGCCGGATCGCTGGCATAGGTGAAGTTGTTGCTGATCGGATCGACGTGGCCGTCGTCGCCGAACAGCTCGACCGAGGTGCCGTCCTCCCAGCGCCCGACCACCGTCGCGCCGGCCAGTTCGCCATTGCCGGCCGCCGCGCCCAGGTCCTCTTCGGCCTTCTTGAAGGCCTTTACGTTCTGCTCAAGCTTGCGGAACACGAAATAGCTGCCGAACGCCGTGGGCGAGGTCGAGCCGGGGTCCCTGACCAGCACCTGCTTCAACGGGAACTTGGGGTCCCAGACATCGATGCCGCCCTCGTCGACCTCGCGCGCGACGTCCTCCTTTAAGAGCAGCGGCTGGCTGCGGCCGTCGACATAGCCGAAGTGCTCCAGCCCGCCGCCGCCGGCGTTGAAGATCGCTCGCCCGGCCTCGGACGCGACGACCTTGCCGCCGCCGCCCAGCAGGTTGAGGATCTTGGTCTCCAGGTCGTCGACCGCGCTGGACGTCCAGCTGGCCTTGCTGTCGGGATCGCCCGCGATCAGCACCAGGGCGTGGATCGCCCCGCGATAGCCGCGATCCAGCGCCGCGACCGGCGGATCGCTCAGGTCGCCGCCCCGCGCCTTCATGCCCTGGCGGAAGGTGGCGTCCTCAGGCGCGCTCTCCGCCAGGTCCAGCGCCTGGTACCCCTCGAAGGACAAGTAGAAGGACACGAATGGCCCGCCGCTGACCTTGACCAGCTTGAACGCCTCGGCCTGGCGCAGCTGCTCCTTGGCCGAGATCAGCAGGATCGAGATATCGCGCACGAACTTGCGGGCGCGCGTCACGTCCTTGCCGAACTGCAGGAACAGCAGCCGCGTCGCATGGCGGCCGTGCCCCTTGAGGATATTGCCCTGCAGATCCGAAAGCATCGCCAGCTCGTCAGGGCTGGCGCTTTTCCATGCCAAGGCGTCGTCCAGATTGATCGTCATGAGAATTCCCCCGCTTCCTGAATGAGGGGAACTTAACCTTAATACTCGTCTGACGCGAATCTTGGATAACAGTGTTCTCTAATTCGTGAACACCTCGCTTGCCTATTGTACGATCGTATAGCAACCTCTCTTCCTATCCTGGGGAGCATTACGCATGGCCGAGACCACCAATCGCGACGCCGTGATCATCGGCGGCGGCCACAACGGCCTGGTCTGCGCCTTCTACCTGGCCAAGGCCGGGCTGAAGGTCACGGTCTGCGAGGCCCGAGGCGTGGTCGGCGGGGCGGCGGTGACCGAGGAGTTCCACCCCGGTTTCCGCAACTCGGTGGCCAGCTACACGGTCAGCCTGCTGAACCCGCGGGTGATCGCCGACATGGGCTTGCACGACTACGGCCTGACGTTCCTGGAACGGCCGATCTCCAACTTTCTGCCGATCAGCGACGACAAGTACCTGAAGCTGGGCGGCGGGCTGGAGCGCACGCAAGGTGAGTTCCGCAAGTACAGCTATCGCGACGCCGAGATGCTGCCGGCCTACTACGCCATGCTGGACGAGATCGGCGACGTGCTGCGCGACTTCGCCCAGGAGACGCCGCCGAACCTGGGCGACGGCCTGCCGGGCATGCTGCGCGCCCTGCGCCAGGGCGGCCGGCTGGCCATGCTGTCGCGCCAGCGCAAGCGCGACCTCTTAGACCTGTTCACCAAGAGCGCCCGCGACGTGCTGGACGGCTGGTTCGAGAGCGACGCCGTCAAGGCCGCCTTCGGCTTCGACGCCGTGGTCGGCAACTTCGCCAGCCCCGACACCCCCGGCTCGGCCTATGTCCTGCTGCACCACTGCTTTGGCGAAGTGAACGGCAAGAAGGGCGCCTGGGGCCACGCGGTCGGCGGCATGGGCGCGATCACCCAGGCCATGGCCAAGGCCTGCGAGGCGGCCGGCGTCGAGATTCTCCTGAACGCGCCCGTCGAGGGCGTGCATGTCGATGGCGCCAAAGCCGTGGGCGTGCAGTTGGCAGACGGCCGCCAGGTCATGGCGCCGATCGTCAGCGCCAACGTCAATCCGGCCTTGCTCTACAAGAAGCTGGTCCCGCCCTCGGCCCTGACTGCCGACTTCCGCAAGACGGTCGACGGCTACAAGAACGGCTCGGGCACCTTCCGCATGAACGTGGCGCTATCGGAGCTGCCGTCGTTCACGTCCCTGCCCGGCAAGGAGACCGCCGAGCACCACCAGTCGGGCATCGTGATCGCGCCAAGCCTGGACTACATGGACGCCGCCTATCGCGATGCGAAGGCCGACGGCGTCAGCAAAGCCCCGATCGTCGAGATGCTGATCCCCTCGACCATCGACACCTCGCTGGCCCCGCCCGGACAGCACGTCGCCAGCCTGTTCTGCCAGCAGTTCGCGCCGGAACTGCCGAACGGCCGCAGCTGGGACGACGAGCGCGAGACCGCCGCCGACCTGATCATCGACACGGTGGAAAAGTGGGCCCCGGGTTTCAAGGCCTCGGTGCTGGGCCGCACGATCCTGTCGCCGCTGGACCTGGAGCGGAAGTTCGGCCTGATAGGCGGCGACATCATGCACGGCCATATGTCGCTGGATCAGCTGTGGGCTACGCGGCCATTCCTGGGCCACGCCAGCCACCGCGCGCCGATCCACGGCCTCTACATGTGCGGGGCCGGCACGCACCCCGGCGGCGGCGTCTCGGGCAATCCGGGGCGCAACGCGGCGCGGGAGATCCTGAGGGACAAGGACTTCGTCACGGCCTTGAAGCTGTCGGTGGTGGGGCGGTGACCGCCATCTCCAACGAGGACCCGCAAGCCGACTGGGGTCTGCCCGGCTGGATCTACGGCTCCGAGCGGTTCTTTCGCGAGGAGCAGGACAAGATTTTCCGCCCGTCGTGGCAGATCGTCTGCCACCTGAACGACATCCCCAAGGCCGGCGACTTCCACACCTTCGACTTCGTGGGCGAGAGCCTGGTCGTGCTGCGCGGCAAGGACGGCGGCGTGCGGGCGTTCGCCAATGTCTGCCGCCACCGGGGCGCGCGGCTGCTGGACGGGCCGGTCGGGCGTTGCGGCGGGCGGATCGTCTGCCCCTACCACGCCTGGACCTACGACCTGGAAGGCCGGCTGATCGGCGTGCCGATGCGCGACGACTATCCCGCGCTGGACATGGCTCAGGAAGGCCTGGCGAAGATCGAGACCGAGATCTGGCGCGGCTTTGTCTTCGTGCGGATGGAAGGGGCGGGTCCGTCCGTCGCGACCATGATGGCCCCCTACGAGGACGAGGTCGCTCACTACCGCTTCGAGGACCTGCAACCGTTCGGCCGCGTCACCCTGCGGCCGCGCGAGGTCAACTGGAAGAACATCAGCGACAACTATTCGGACGGCCTGCATATCCCGGTCGCCCACCCCGGCCTGACGCGGCTGTTCGGCAAGGGCTATGGCGTCGAGGCCAAGACCTTCGTCGACAAGATGTGGGGCCAGTTGATCGACGAGCCGTCGGAAAGCCCGTCCGAGCGGCTCTATCAGGACCTGCTGCCGGACGTCCCGCACCTGCCGGACGACCGCAAGCGCCTGTGGACCTATTTCAAGCTGTGGCCGAACTTCGCCTTCGACATCTATCCAGACCAGGTGGACTTCATGCAGTTCATCCCGGTGTCGGCGGGCAAGACCATGATCCGCGAGATCGCCTACGCTCTGCCCGATGAGCGCCGGGAGATGAAGGCGGCGCGCTATCTGAACTGGCGCATCAACCGCCAGGTCAATGCCGAGGACACCGAGCTGGTGGCGCGGGTGCAGCAGGGCATGGCGTCGCGGACGTTCACGGCGGGACCGCTGGCGACGAGCGAGGTGAGCTTGCGCAGCTTCGGCCGGAAGATGCGGGCGCTGATCCCGGAGGCGCGGATGAGCCGGCCGCCGGAGGGATGGTGAGCCAACCCCGCGCCGCCTTCACCCGTGAGACCGCCGACGTCCGCCGCCAGGCCCTGGTCGCCGCAGCGGAAACCGTCCTGGCCCGCGAGGGCGTCGGCGGGACCAGCGTTCGCGCCATCTGCGGAGAGGCTGGCGTCTCCCCCGGCCTGCTGCGCCACTATTTCGAAGGCGTCGACGACCTGATCGCGGCCGCCTACGAGGCTGTCGGCCAGCGGATCGACGCCGCCCTGGACACCGCCCTCGCCGCCGCCGGCCAAACCCCGCGCGAGCGCCTGCTGGCCTATCTCGGCGCCAGCTTCGCCCCGCCGGTGCTGGACCCGCAGCTGCTGGCCGCCTGGATCGGGTTCTGGTCCCTGGTGAAGACCAAGCCGCGCATCGCCGCGATCCACGCGACGTCGTACGCAGACTTCCGGGCGCGACTGGAGAAACTGCTGAGCGAGGCGGACGTCGCCGACACCCGCCTGGCCGCCATCGCCCTGACGGCGATCGTCGACGGCCTGTGGCTGGAGCTGTGCCTGGATCCGGCGACCTTCAGCCCGGACGAAGCGCGCGCGGTCGTGACGCGCGCGCTGGCCGGCTGGCTTTAGGCCGCGACGACCTGGTGCGCCGCGCGGTTGCGGCCCCACGAGGGCGTGCGGACTTCCGGCTCATCCACGTGGACCTCGGCCTTGCGGCCCTGGGCGCGCATGTGGCGGGCCAGCAGCTGGGCCAGGGCCTCGGCTTCGGCTTGCGCGGAATAGCTGCCGATCAGCTCGGCCGAGTCGTTCCAGGTCACATGCCACACACCGGCGACCGGGCGGACGTAGTAGTGATTCTCGGTCATGGCGACCTCCTTGGACGTACTCAACGTGAACTAACCACGCTGGCATGACAGTTGTTTCGCAATCGCACAATGAAAATGCGTTGCGATGCACAATGCATGATCCAAGCCACTCCCGGATGTGCCGGAAATCACCGCATCTCAAGGTTCGCTCTTCACGACCTCGCCGCCCTTCATGACCTTGGGAATCTTGGTCAGGATGGAGATGTCCGCCAGAGGATCGCCCGGCACGGCGATCAGGTCGGCATAGCAGCCGGCCGCGTCGCAGCCGACCTGGCCGGTCTTGCTCATCAGCTCGGCCGCCACGGTGGTCGCCGACTGGATCGCCTGCATCGGCGTCATGCCGTACTTGACCATGTAGGGCAGCTGGCGCGCGTTCAGCCCGTGCGGATAGACGCCGGCGTCGGTGCCGAACGCGATCTTCACCCCCACCTTCACGGCCTTGCGGAAGCCGTCGCGCTGGGCCTGGGTGGTCTCGTAGTTCTTGCGCAGGGTCTCGGCGGGCCAGCCGTGGGCCTTGCCGTATTCGTCGATCCAGTCGCCGTCATAGATGTCGGCCACCAGGAACACGCCCTTGGCCTTCATCATGGCGATGGCCTCGTCGTCCATCAGCGAGCCGTGCTCGATCGAGCGCACCCCAGCCTTCATAGCCACCTTCATGCCCTGCGCCCCATGGGCATGGGCGGTGGCGTAGGTCCCGCGCTTGGCGGCCTCCTCGACGGCGGCGCGGATCTCGTCCTCGGACAGCTCCAGCTGGCCCGGCTCGGTGCCGACGGTCAGCACGGCGCCCGTGGCGATCAGCTTCAGGAAGTCGGCCTTGTGGGCCAGGATGTTGGCGGCCTTGCGGTGGGCATCCGCCGCATCCTCGACCACGCCCACCCGCATCTCGGCCGGGATGCCGACGTCGGCGGCGATGCCGGTCACCTCCCCGCCACCGCCAGGCACGGTGATGTAGGCGCCGGCCACCGACATGCGCGGGCCGGGCACCAGGCCGTTGTTGATCGCATCGCGCAGGGCCACGTCGCCGAACGCCCGCCAGGTCCCGACGTCGCGCACGCTGGTGAAGCCGGCCATCAGGGTCTTGCGGGCGTGGTCGGCGGCGATGAACGACTGGTAGGCGGCCGTGGTCAGCAGCGGCTCGGCGATGTTCTCGGTCTGCTCCTGGTCCACCAGGTGGGTGTGCATGTCGATCAGGCCGGGCAGCACCGTGAGCTGGCTCCAGTCGGTGACCGGGCCGTCGGTCGGCGCGGTCTTCCACGGCGTGACGGCGGTGATCTTCTCGCCCTCGATGCGGATCAGCTGGTCGCTCAGCACCTTGCCGGCCTGCGGGTCGACCAGCTTGCCGGCGTGGACGTAGGCGACCTGGGCGGCCAGCAGCAGGGCGACGATCATGCGGAGATCTCCGGAACGGGACGCGCCGCGCGGGCGGTCAGGAAGCGGACAGGCAGGCCGGCGATCAGCAGCACGACGCCCCACAGGGTCGCCGAGGTCCCGGCGCCATAGAGGGTCCAGACCGAATAGACCGCCGCCAGGATGGCCAGCACAGTCAGCGGCATGGACGCCGTCATTCGCCTGACCTGCTGCAGGCGCAGCGCCGCCAGGGCGCTGAACAGGTAGGTGAACAGGCTGGCCGACGTCGCCAGCAGGGCGATGAAGGTGAAGAGATCGGCCATCGACTTGGCGTAGTTCATCAGCACCAGGAGGGTCAGCAGCGCGCTGGACAGCACGTGGGCCCGCACCGGCGTCCCCCGCTTGCCGGCCTTGCCCAGCCACGCCGGGAACACCCCATCGCGGGCCATGGCGTAGGGCATCTCGCCCTGCAGCAGCACCCAGCCGTTCAGGGCGCCCAAGGCGCTGATCGCAGCGAAGGCGGCCAATACCAGCCGCAAGTCGCCGCCGCCATGATAGCCGACGAAGTCCGCGAACGGGGCGTTGGAGCTCTTCAGCAGATCGGCGGGCGACAGCAGCACCACCGCCGAGCAGACGACCAGATAGATCAACCCGGTAAAGGCCGTGCCGTAGAGCGTGGCCCTAGGGATTGTCCGGGCCGGATCCTGCACCTTGTCGGCGGGCACGGTGGCCGACTCCAGGCCCAGCAGCGCCCACAGGGTCAGGGTGGCGGCGGCGGTGATCCCGCCGGCCGACAGCTGCGAGGGCTCGAACGGCGTCACCGCCGCCCCGCCCTTGCGCGCCAGGATGACGACGGCCAGGCCCGCCACGGCGACCAGCGGCAGGAGCTTGAGGATCGTGGCCACCACCTGCAGCCGCCCCGCCGACTTGGAGCCCCAGCAGTTGATCGCGGTGATCAGCCAGACGATGGCGACCGTGACCAGGGCGGCCAGCCCCGGGACCTTGGCGATGGCCGGGACGAACACCGACAGGTAGCTGACCCCGCCGATGGCGATGGCCGCGTTGCCGACCCACATCGAGATCCAATAGGCCCAGGCGACCATGAAGCCGGCCGTCGGTCCGAACGCTTCCTGGGTGTAGGCCAGCGGTCCGCCGGCGCGCGGAAAGGCCTCGGCCAGCCGGGCGAAGACGAAGGCCAGGCACAGCGCGCCGCCGATGGTCAGAACCCAGGCGATGACGGCGTTCCAGCCATAGGGCGCCAGCGAGGCCGGCAGCATGAACACGCCCGAGCCGATCATGTTGCCCACGACCAGGGCCGTGCACATCCACAGGCCCAGCGGGCGGGCGCTCGACGCCGCCATGTTTCCCCCTAACGCATACGAAAAGGGGCGGCCCTCGCGAGCCGCCCCCTGATCTCAGACGCGAACTAGAACTTCTTGCCGAGCTTCACCCCGATGGTCCGGGGCTGGTTCGGGACGATGTAGTACTGGGTTCCGCAGACGCTTTCGGCGCATTCGGCGTAGCGGTTGAGGCTGGCGCGCTTGTCGAAGGCGTTCTTCAGATAGACCGAGAAGGACAGGCCATCCTTGTCGACGCCGGCCGAGAAGTCGGCGGTCGTGTAGCCCTTCTGGCGGCCGATGATGTTGCGCTCGACGATCCGCAGGTCGGTCCAGTTGCCCGACTGGCCGACGACCGAGCCTTGCGCGAAGGCGTCCCAGTCCCCGAGGTTGAAGTCGTAGCGCGCCGTCAGGTTGGCCTTGTACTTCGGCGTGATCGGCAGGACCGTGCCGTCGGGCGCCTGCGGCGTGGCGCAAGTGGTGACCGGATTGCCCGAGGCGTCGGTGAAGCCGCAGTAGTTGGCGGTCAGCTTGGCGTCGGTATAGGCGCCCGAGGCGTTGATCGTCAGGCCGTGGACCGGGACCCAGGTGATGTCGCTTTCCACGCCCTTGATCCGGGCCTGGTTGGCGTTCTTGATCTCGGTCAGGCCGTTGGCGCCCAGAATCGAGAACTGGAAGTTCTTCCAGTCCTCCATGAACACCGCGCCGTTCCAGCGGAAGCTGTTGTTCAGCCAGGTGGTCTTCCAGCCGGCCTCGTAGTTCTCCAGATAGTCGGCGCGATACGGCGGCAGGGTCGAGCGACGGTTGATGCCGCCCGGCCGGAAGCCCTTGGAATAGGTGGCGTAGACCAGCTTCTTGTCGTCGATCTTGTAGGTCAGCGTCACCTTCGGCGAGTTGCCGCTTTCCTTGGTGCCCTTGTCCAGGTTGGTGCAGGGCGAGCCGGGCACCACCGCGGCCTTGAAGCAGGCGCGTTCGCCGGTCGAACCGTAGCCCGTGCCGTAGCCATAGAAGCCGACCAGGGTGTTGTTGGCCTTGAAGAAGCGGATGCCGGCCGTCAGCATCAGCTTGTCGGTGATGTCGTACTCGGCCTGGCCGAACACGGCCTTGTCGCGGTCGACCCGCTGCTGGGCGGTCAGCCAGATCGTGCCGGTATAGCCAGGCACCGACAGGGTGCTGCCCAGGCCGTCGATCTTGTAGTTCTGGAAGATGCCGTGCTTCTGCTTCTGGTAGAAGCCGCCGACCACAAACCGCAGCTTCTGGTCCTGCGGCGAGGCGATGCGGATCTCGTGGCTTTCCTTGCGATAACGATCCTTGCCCTGGATGTACTGCGACGGGTTCACCAGGTTGCCGGCGTTGTCGGTCCAGTAGAAGCCGTAGCCGACCTGGTCGTAGAAGTACGAATAGTCGGTGTAGTCCTGGTTGGTCTCGTCGTTGCGCTTCAGGTACGAGCCGGCATAGGTGACGTCGAGATTGGCGATCTGCCCCTCGATGGTCAGGGCCGCCTGGACCCACTTGTCCTTGGCGCTTTCCGGATAGAAGTGCGTGACCTTCAGGTCGCCGACCTTGGGGTCGAAGGCGAACAGGCCGCCCGACTTCTGCACCTGGCCCATGACCGTGGGCGTGATCACCCAGTTGTCGTCGACCTCGATGCGCAGGGCCGCGCGGCCGCCTTGGGTGTAGACGCGGTTATAGTTGTCGCGCACCCGGCTCTTGTTGTTGATCGTGTAGTCGTTGGTCGGGTCGGTGTCGCCGCGCGTATAGGTGCGCGTGCCGGCCACGTTGTCGATATAGCCGGCGTCGCGGACGTCCCAGCCGACCAGGCGCACGGCCATCTTGTCCGACAGCGGAACGTTGACGAAGCCTTCGACCGTGTGCCCCGTGCCGCCGTGATCGACCTTGTTGGCCTCGACGTCGACGCCGGCCGAAAAGCCCGCGGTCGTCGGCTTGTTGGTGATGATCCGCAGCGTGCCGGCCTGCGAGCTGGCGCCGTAGAGCGTGCCCTGCGGACCGGCCAGGGCCTCGACCCGGGCGATGTCGTAGACGTGGATGTCCAGCGCGCCCTGGATGGTGGTGACCGGCTGTTCGTCCAGATAGACGCCGACGCTGGGCAGCGAGCCGGAGTGGTTGCCGTCGCCGCCGCTGGCCACGCCGCGCATGTAGACCTGGCCAAAGCCCGGACCGCTGGTCGTGAACGACACGCTGGGCAGGTACTTCACATAGTCGACGAAGGCCGCGACCTGCAGTTGCTCCAGCTTTTCGCCGCCCATCGCCTGGATGCTGACGGGCACGTCCTGGAGGTTTTCAGACCGCTTCTGGGCGGTGACGACCACCTCTTCCAGAGCGGTCGATGATTGCGGCGCCTGCGCCTGGGCGAAGGCGACGCTGGTGAGCATGGTAGAAGCGAACAAGGCGGCGGAGCAGGCGCCGACCTTCTTCAAACGAACCGATCCCGACGACATACAGTCGCTCCCCTTGGGCTTTTGATCGAACGAGGTTCGACCTGCCTCAAGGCCTCGGCAAGATTGGAAATTTCAGTTTGATGTCAATTCCTTGAAGTGTTGCACAAATGGCAAGGCTCAAGGCGGATGGTCAAATAACGGGCGCGTTCGGATAAGCGTCCAGAACCGGTCCCAATGCCTGCTTGAGGGGGGTCAGGTGCGATTCGAATTTCTGCCAGTGCTCGACCGCATCCTTGAAGATCGGGCGGCGCACCTGCTCTGAACTGGCGGTGCGCACGGCGCGGTCGTTCTCGTGCGGCGACAGGCAGGCGGCCTCGAACGGCAGACCGCAGTGATCCAGCAGAGCGCGGATCTGCGCTTCTGGATCCTCGATCATGTGCTCGTAGATCACGCGATGCACGCGGCCCGGCAGCACCGCGTCGAAGTGGGCCATCAGGTCCACATAGTCGGCATAGTAGCGGCCAATGTCGGTCAGGTCGTAGCTGAACGCCTGCCCCCGGGCGAAGTGCTGCTTGAAGCCCGAGAAGCAGCAGCCCAGCGGATGGCGCCGCGCGTCGATGATCTTGGCGTTCGGCAGCATCAGGTGGATCAGCCCGGCGTGCGCGAAGTTGTTGGGCATCTTGTCGATGAAGAACGGCTTGTCGGTCTTGCGCTGGATGCGGGTGCGCTCCAGGAACTCCTCGCCCAGGGCCTTCAGGTCGGCGGGCGACAACTCGGCCAGGCTTTCGGGATAGCTGGACTCCGCGCGGGTGGCGGTCTTGCCGCCGAGACGCCGGGCCATGACGATCAGGTCGGGCAGCTCCATCGTGCCCTCGACCATCGAGTGGCTGGCCAGGATCTGCTCGACCAGGGTCGAGCCCGAGCGCGGCAGGCCGACGATGAAGATCGGGTCGGGGGCTTGCGAGCCCTGCCCCGCCCGCGCGGCGACGAAGGCGGGCGTGAACACCGCCTTGGTTCGAGCCGTGTCGGACGCGTTCTCCTCGGGATCGTAAGCCAGTTGCTTGCGCCGGATCGCGGCGCCCTGCGCATAGCGCGCGAACGACTCGTCCCAACGCCCGGCGTCCTCGAACGCCTTGCCCAGGGCGTAGTGCAGGTGCAGGCGGTCTTCGTCCGACAGGTCCGAGGCGTCCAGGGCCGTGGTCATGGCGGCCAGGTCGTCGTCGGTAAACTTGACGGTCTTGAGGTTGGCCAGACTCCACCAGGCCTCGCCCATGGTCGGCAGCAGGTCGAGCGCCTTGCGATAGGCCGCGACGCAGTCGGCCTGGCGGCCCACGGTCTTGAGCGCATGGCCATAGCTCATCCAGCCCTTGGGCTGATTGGGATAGTCGGCCAGCACGCGGTCATAGACGGCGATGGCGCGGTCGTACTCGCCCAGCCGCGCCAGGATCGCGGCGTACAGGTTGGCATAACCGGGATGGCGGGCGTCCTTGGCCGTCAGGGCTTCGATCTGCGCCAGCGCCTCCAGGTTCTTGTTCTGGCGATAGAGCATGGTCGCCAGGTTGTGCCGGGCGGCGGCGAAGTTCGGGGCCAGCTCGACGCAGCGGGTCAGCAGGCCTTCCGCGTCGGCATAGCGGCCCAGGCGCGCGCCGGTCTCGGCCAGCATGCGGATGGCGGCGATGTCGCCGGCGTCTTCCTTGAGGCGCTCGCGCAGCAGCCGCTCGGCCTCGCCGAGACGATTGTCGGAGAGGGCGGTGGCCGCCTCGACCAGGACGGGATCGCGGGTCGACGCGCGCAGCTGGCGGGCCAGGGCCTTCTCGGCGCCGGCGCTGTCGCCCAGCAGTTCAAGGGTCTCGGAGAGCCCGCGCCAAGCTTCCGACAGGCGCGGCTCCAGGGCGCTGGCTCGATCGAAGGCGCGGGCGGCCTCGGCGGTGCGGCCCAATTGCTCCAGGCCGAGCGCCAGCTCCAGCTGGGCCAGCGGCAGGTTCGGCAGGGCGTGGGCCAGGGGGGCGACGGTCTCGACGGCGCCGTGTGGGTCGCCCGACAGGCGCAAGGCGGCGGCCAGCACGCGGGTGGTGTCGGCGTGACGCGGCACGACCTCCAGGATCGCTCGCGCCTGCTCGGCCGCCATCCTCGGGTCGACCTCCAGGAGCCGCTCGGCATGGTCGAGCGCCGCGGCGAGGCTGACGGCGGGCTGGGCGGTCGTGGACTCCATGGGGCGAGGAGAGCGGAGCGTCGGCGTGAGTGTCAATGAAATCTGCTCCCCCTTTGGGGAAGCTGTCGGCGAAGCCGACTGAGGGGGCAGCACCGCCATCGCCGCGCTGCCCCCTCCGGCCCTGCGGGCCACCTCCCCCAGCGGGGAGGAGATTACTTGGCGAACTTCTTCTTCAGCTCCGCCAGCGTGTACGCATTCCCCCACTCGAAATGCCCGTACACCGTCCTGGCCTCGTCGCTGTCGCCATAGCCGGTGTTGGTCAGCCGCACGCGCGTGCCGCCCTCGATCGGGGTCAGCTCGATGATCGTCACGGTCTTCTGGAACTCGCCCTTGCCCGGGAAGCCCTCGGGGGCCTGGACGTTGCGAATCACCAGCAGGTGGTCGGGGATGAAGGTGACGATCTGGTTCTTGATGTTGCCCGGATCGCCGATCTTGGCTTTCGGATCGTAGCTGGCCTCGATGTCGCCGCCGGTGCGCAGGTCGACCTTGGCGACGGCGACCGCCCAGCTCTTGAAGCCGTCGGTGGTGGCGAAGGCGTCGAACACCTGGTGCGGCGTGGCCGGGATATCCATCGACAGCTGCAGCGCCTTCTGGCCGGCGGCGTCGACATAGGACGTGTTTGAGACGCCCGGAAAATCCTTCCAGCTGCGCGTCTGCTCGGCGTGCGTCGGTCCGGCCAGCGCCAGCAGTGCGGCGGCGGCGATCAAGGTCGATCTGAACATGGCTTGGGCCTCCCCTGCCCCGCCCTACAGACGATCCCTCAGCGCGTACCAGGTCAAGCCCGCCACCGTCAGCGGCCAGCGCAACAGGCGGCCGCCCGGGAACGGCGGGGTTGGAACGCGAGACAGCAGCTCGACCCCGGCGGTGTCGCCCAGCGCTGCGTCGGCCAGCAGCTTGCCGACATACGGCGCCAACATCACCCCCTGCCCCGAATAGCCGGACGCCGCACGCACGCCCGGCACGACCTCGCCGACGAAGGGCATGCGACTCATGGTGATGCCCAGCGTGCCGCCCCAGGCGTGGGTGATCGGTATGTCGGCCAGCTGCGGATAGACCTTGGCCAGGTTCTTGCGGACCATGCCGGCGATGTCGCTCGGAAACCCCGGCCGGTAGTTCTCGCCACCGCCGAACAGCAGCCGGCCATCGGGCGTCTTGCGGAAGTAGTTCACGACGAAGCGGCTGTCCGACACCGCCGCGTTCGAGCGGATGATCGTCTCGGCCGCGTCGTCCAGCGGGGCGGTGACGGCGATGAAGTTGTTGATCGGCATCACCCGCGCCCGCGCCTTGCCCGCCATGGCGTTCAGCAAGCCATCGCCGCTGAGGATCAGCTGGTCGCAGATGACCCGGCCGGTCGCGGTCTCGACCACGATCTTGCCGCCCTCGCGTCGCCAGGTCTCGGCGCGGGTGTTCTCGTGGATCGTCAGCCCCCGCGCCATGCCCTGAGCCAGCTTCAGAGGATGCACATGGCCGCCGCCGCGATCGACCAGACCACCATGGTAGACGTCCGTCCCCAGCTCGGCGGCGAGGTCGGCCTCGCCGATCAGCGCCAGTTGGTCGTAGCCGTAACGCTCAGCCATCAGCGCCGCATAGGCCGTGTCCTCGGCCTCGCCGTTTGGCTTGTGGCGGGCGTGGATCATGCCCGGACGCCAGTCGCAGGCGATGCTGTCGGTCAGGGTCTGGAAGTGCGCCCGGGCGTCTTCAGCCAAGCGCCACAGCGCCATCGCATCGTCGCGGCCGACGGCCTTCTCCAGCCAGGCCTGGTCGCGCCGCTGGCCGGTATGAACCTGCCCGCCATTGCGCCCACTCGCTGCGCAGCCGACCCGGCCGGCCTCCAGCACAACGACGCTTGCCCGCCCAGCCAGCGCCATGGCCGCGCCGAGGCCGGTGAAACCCGCCCCGACGATGCAGACATCGACCGACATATCGCCCGTCAGCGGTGGCCGCTCGGGCGCTTCGCCCGCCGTCGCGGCGTACCAGTTCCCCGCGCCGTAGACGTCAGACATTCAGCAGCAGGAACTCCCGCTCCCACGGGCTGATCGTGCGCATGAAGGTCTCGTACTCGGCCTGTTTCACGCGGTCATAGGCCTGGCAGAAGGTCGGCCCCAGGATCTCGACCAGCGGCTTGCAGGCCTCGAACAGGCGCAGGGATTCCGACAGGCTGCGCGGCAGCTGCACGCCCGCCACGCTGGCGTCGGTCGCGACCGGATCGCTGGGCTTGAGCCCGTCGACCATGCCCAGATAACCGCAGGCCAGCACCGCCGCGATCGCCAGGTACGGATTGGCGTCCGACGAGGGAATGCGGTTTTCCAGGCGGCGGTTGGCCGGATCCGACGGCGGCACGCGCAGGCCGCAGGTGCGGTTGTCGTAGCCCCATTGGGTGTTGACCGGCGCGCCTGAGTCCCGCGCGATCCGGCGGTAGGAATTCACGTACGGCGCCAGGATGGCCATGATCGCCGGCAGGTATTTCTGCTGGCCGCCGATGAAGCCGTGGAAGAGCTCGGTCTCCTGCCCGTCCTCGTCGGAGAACAGGTTGCGGCCCTTCCGGTCGACGATCGACTGGTGGATGTGCATGGCGCTGCCGGGCTCGCTGGCCATCGGCTTGGCCATGAAGGTGGCGTAGATCTCGTGCTCCAGCGCCGCCTCGCGGATCGTGCGCTTCATCATGAACACCTGGTCGGCCAGCTCCAGCGGATGGCCGTGCCGCAGGTTGATCTCCATCTGCGCCACGCCGCTCTCGTGGATCAGGGTGTCGATCTCCAGACCCTGGCGCTCGGAGTACTCGTACATGTCCTCGAACAGCGCATCGAACTCGTTGACCGCGCTGATCGAATAGCCCTGGCGGCCGGTCTCGGGACGGCCCGAGCGGCCGATCGGCGGCTTCAGCGGATAGTCCGGATCGGTGTTGCGCTCGACCAGGTAGAACTCGATCTCCGGCGCGACGATCGGGTTCCAGCCCCGCTCGGCATAGAGCGCCAGCACCCGGCGCAGCACCTGGCGCGGGGCCTCCTCGACGGGACGGCCGTCAGGATGGAAGGCGTCGTGGATCACCTGGGCCGTCGGGTCCTGCGCCCACGGCACGGCCGCCAGGGTCGCGAAGTCCGGGGTCAGGAAGATGTCGGTGTCGGCCTGCACCGCGTTCACCGCGCCCTCGAACTCCGGGAACTCCCCGGCGATGGTCTGGTAGAACACCGCCAGCGGCAGATTCATCGAGGGGGTGCCTAAGAACTTGCGCACCGGCATGATCTTGCCGCGCGCCACGCCGGCAAGATCGGGCACCACGCACTCGATCTCCTCGATGTTCTGCCGCGCGAACCAGGCCTGCGCCTCCTCCAGCGTCGAGACGCCCCGGTCCAGGGTGGTCTCGCGCTTGGCCTTGTTGTGCTTGGGTTTCATGCCGTCGCCTCCGGTTTCAGGGCGCGGAGCACGGGCTCGGCCTCGGTCAGAGACTGACGGATGATGGCGACAAGTTTGTCGATCTCGGCGTGGGTGATGATCAGCGGCGGGCAGCACACGATGCTGTCGCGGATGGCGCGGACCATCAGGCCGTTCTTGATGCACAGGTCGCGAACGATCGGACCGGCCTCGCCTTTCTTGTCGAGGAAGCGATGGTTGGTCCCCTTTTCGCGGACGATCTCGACGGCGCCGATCAGGCCGAGCGAGCGGGTCTCGCCGACCAGCGGGTGATCGTTCAGCGAGGCGAGCGCCTTGGCCAGGTAAGGGCCGGTGTCATCGCGGGTGCGCTCGATGAGGTTCTCGCGCTCCATGATCTCGATGTTCTTCAGCGCCACCGCCGCGCAGGTCGGGTGGCCCGAGTAGGTGAAGCCGTGGATGAAGTCGCCGCCCTTCTCGCGCAACTCGGCGACGATGTGGTCTGCGACGCCGACCGCGCTGATCGGCAGGTAGCCGGACGACAGGCCCTTGGCCATGGCGATCAGGTCCGGCTTGATGCCGTAGTGCTGGTGGCCGAACCACTGGCCCAGACGCCCGAAGCCGCAGATCACCTCGTCGCAGACCAAGAGGATCCCGTACTTGCGGCACAGGGCCTCGACCGCCGGCCAGTAGCCGTCCGGCGGGATGATCACCCCGCCCGCGCCTTGCACGGGCTCACCGATGAAGGCGGCGACGTTCTCGGGGCCGACCTCGAGGATCTTGTCCTCGATCTCCTTGACCGCGCGATCACGGAAGGCGGCCGGGTCCTCGCCGAAGCCGTCGCCGAACGCGTACGGCTGCATGACGTGCTCGACGCCCGGGATCGGCAGGTCGCCCTGCTTGTGCATGTGCTTCATGCCGCCCAGGCTGACGCCGGCCACGGTCGAGCCGTGATAGGCGTTCCAGCGGCTGATGAAGACCGTCCGTGACGGCTGCTCCTTGAGCTTCCAGTAGTGGCGGACCAGGCGGAAGACCGTGTCGTTGGCCTCAGACCCCGACGAGTTGAAGAACACGTGGGAGAGATGCCCGCCCATCTTTTGCGCGATCTTGGCCGCCAGGGTCACGGTCGGCGGCGTCGCGGTCTTGAAGAAGGTGTTGTAGTACGGCAGCTCCAGCATCTGCTCGTAGGCCGCGTCGGCCAGCTCCTTGCGGCCGTAGCCAACATTGACGCACCACAGGCCGGCCATGCCGTCCAGGATCTGGCAGCCCTCGCCATCGTGGATGTAGACGCCGTCGGCCCGGGTGATGATCCGGCTGCCGCCCAGCTCGGCGATGACCTTGTGGTCGGCCTGGGCCGGCAGGTGGTGGGCGACGTCCAGGCGGCGGAGTTCGGCGATGTCGTGGTTGCGGATCGGGACGGTCATCGGTGGGCTTCCCTGTACAATTTTCTCTTTTTGCTCCCTTCCCCCTTGGATGGGGGAAGGGTTGGGGATGGGGGTGACACCGCGTCCGAACCCAGCTCGGCCGAACCGCCGCATCACCCCCCCCCCCCCCCCCCCCCCCCCCCCCCCCCCCGGCCCTCCCCCATCAAGGGGGAGGGAGAATTCTCAGCTCAACAACACCGCCGGCGAGCATGCGTGCCAGCACAGCCACACGGTCTCGCCCAGCTTGAAGTCCTCCTGGTCCCAGCGGGTCAGGTTCGAGCGCTGGACCTTGATCCGGCGGCCGCCCTTGATCTCGACCTCGTAGGTCGAGGAGCCGCCCAGATAGGCCTCGTGCCTGATGACGCCGGCGATGGCGTTGGTCCCCTTGGGCGCGTCGCCGAGGTTCGGGGGCTCGTCGCCGGTCTTCTTGTGCAGCTCGATCTTCTCGGGACGGATCGCCGCCCACACCGTGCCGCCGCGCGGACCGGTGACGCCGTGGTCCAGGAAGATGTCGACCGGCAGGTCGGGCGAGCGGATCACCGCATGGCTGGGCTCGTCGACCGCCAGCACGCCCTCGAACAGGTTCACGCTGCCGATGAAGTCGGCCACGAACCGGCTGTTGGGAAACTCGTACAGATCGTTGGGCGTGGCCACCTGCTGCAGGACGCCCTTGCTCATCACGGCGCAGCGGGTCGCCAGCGCCAGGGCCTCGTCCTGGTCGTGGGTGACCATGATGAAGGTGATGCCGACCTTCTCCTGCAGGGTGCACAGCTCGGTGCGCATCTGCTCGCGCAGCTTGGCGTCCAGGGCCGACAGCGGTTCGTCCAGCAGCAGCACACGGGGGCGTTTCACCAGCGCCCGGGCCAAAGCCACGCGCTGGCGCTGGCCGCCCGACAGCTGGTCGGGCTTGCGGCCGCCATAGCCGCCCAGCTGCACCAGCTCCAAAGCCTCCTCCACGCGGCGGTCGCGCTCGGCCTTGCTCACCTTATCGACCACCAGGCCGTAGGCGACGTTGTCGGCCACGGTCATGTGCGGGAACACGGCGTAGGACTGGAACACCATGTTCACCGGCCGCTTGTTGGGCGGCACGTTGGAGATGTCCTGGCCGTCGATCAGGATCCGGCCCTCGGTGGGCGTCTCGAACCCGGCCAGCATGCGCAGCAGGGTGGTCTTGCCGCAGCCGGACGGCCCAAGCAACGCGAAGAACTCGCCCTCGGTCACGGTCAGCGAGACGTTGTCGACCGCCGCCAGCTTGCCGAAGCGCTTGGTGACGTTCTCGAAGGTGATGATCGGCTTGCTCATTTAGCGTCCCCCGCCCCGTGGCCAGCCGTGGCCGCCGGGTCCCCCTGCAGTTTCAGCGCCGCCGCGGTCAGCAGCACGGTCAGCACGATCAGCACCGTCGAGGCCGCATTGACCTCCGGCGTCACCGAGAAGCGGACCATCGAATAGACCTTCACCGGGAAGGTCACCGTGTCCGGCCCCGCGGTGAAGAAGGTGATGACGAAGTCGTCCAGGCTCAGCGTGAAGGCCAGCAGCGCGCCGGCCACCAGAGACGGGGCCATGTGCGGCAGGATCACGTCCTTGATGGTGCGGAACTCGCCGGCGCCCAGGTCGCGGGCGGCCTCTTCCATCTCGCGGTTGAAGCTGGCCATGCGGGCGCGCACGACCACCGCCACGAACGGGAACGAGAACGACACGTGGGCGATGATGATCGCCCCCAGGTTCAGCGGCCACGGCAGGCCCTGCGGCCACGGCATGACCCGGGCGAAGAACACCAGCATCGCCACGCCCATGCAGATCTCGGGCACCACGATCGGCAGGGCCAGGGCCCCGTCCAGGGCCGTCTTGCCGGGGAAGCGGAAGCGCCACAGCAGCAGCGCCGCCGAGGCTCCCAGGATCAGGCTGAGCACGGTCGAGACGGCCGCGATGGTCAGGCTGTTGCCGAACGCCTCCAGCAGGGCGGAGTCGTTGAACAGCTTGTCGTAATATTTGAGCGTGAAGCCCTTCCAGACGATGTTGCGCCGGCTGTCGTTGAAGCTGAACGCCATCAGGGCGACCAGCGGCGCGTAGAGGAAGACCGCCACGGCCGCCAGCCAGGCCTGCATCTGCCAGCGGCGGAGGTATTCGAGGGGACCGGGAGCGGCGCGCTTGCTCATGCCTTGGCCTCCGGCGTCTTCTTGGCCAGGACCGCCTGGATCGCGATGGCGATGAAGGTCAGATACATCAGCACGAACGACATGGCCGCGCCGAAGGGCCAGTCGTTGGCGCGCTTGAACTGGCGCTCGATGACATTGGCGATCATCTGGCTGTCGGGACCGCCCAGCAGGTCCGGGGTCAGATAAGCCCCGAGCGCTGGGATGAAGGTGATCAGGATTCCAGAGGCGATGCCCGGCAGGGCCAGCGGCACGACCACCTTGAACAGGGTCCGCATGTGCCCGGCGCCGAGGTCGAGGCTGGCCTCCAGCAGCGACTTGTCCAGGCGGTCCAGGGCCGAATAGAGCGGCAGCACCATGAAGGGCAGGTGCACGTAGACCAGGCCCAGGATCACCGCGAAATTGTTGTGCAGCAGCTCCAGCGGCTGGAAGTCGCCCAGCGGCTGCAGGCCGACCAGCGTCGCCAGCCCGCTGCCGCCCTTCCACAGCCACTCCAGCCCCTGGTTGGCGAAACCCTCGGTGCGCAGCACGGCGATCAGGGCGTAGGTGCGGATCAAGAGGTTCGTCCAGAACGGCAGCATGATCAGCAGCAAGAGCCAGGTCTTGGCCTTGTCGGACGCGAAGGTGATGGCCAGGGCCACCGGGAAGCCGATCACCAGGCACAGGCCGGTGGTCAGCCCCGCAACCCAGGCCGACTTCAGGAAGATCTTCAGGTACAGCGGCTCGATCGCCCGGGCGTAGTTGTGGAACGTCCCGGTGATGGCGATCTCGGTCAGGCCGGCGTTGTGCCCGAAGCTGTAGGCCCAGACGATCGCCATCGGCGCCAGGAAGAACAGCACCAGCCACACCAGCGGCGGTCCCAGCGCCGCGGCGAAGACGGCTTTCGCCTGTTTCCAGCTCTGCTCCATCAAGGTCCCCTCGTCCCTGGAATCTGCTCCCCCGCTGGGGGAGCTGTCGGCGGAGCCGACTGAGGGGGCTAATGCGGCCTAAGCCGAGCTGCCCCCTCCGGCCCTCTGGGCCACCTCCCCCAGAGGGGGAGGAGACGTCAAAGTTAAGCCGCCCGCACCCGCGTGATGATTTCCTCGTACAGGCTAGCCTTCTCGGCCCCTTCGAAGGCCCCGTACTCGCACTTGGCCATGATGTCGGCCGGCGGGAAGATCACCGGGTTGTTCTTGTAGGTGTCGGGCATCAGCGCCTTGGCCGCCGCGTTCGGGGTCGGGTAGAGGATCGTCTTGGTGATCTCCGCCCCGGCCTGGGCGTCCAGCAGGTAGTTGATGAAGGCGTGGGCGTTGCCCGGCCGCGGCGCGCCTTTCGGGATGCACAGGGTGTCGCTGTTGATCAGCGAGCCTTCCTTGGGCACCACGAAGTCGAGGTCCGGGTCGTCCTTCATCACCTGGGCGATGTCGCCGTTGTATTCGAGCACGAGATCGACCTCGCCCGAGACCAAGAGGTCCTGGCCGTTGTCGTCGTGGAAGGCCTTCACGAACGGCTTCTGCTTGATCAGCATCTGCTCGATCTTCGGCAGCATCTCGGCCGGGATGTCGTTGACGCTGTGGCCCAGATACTTGGCCGACAGGCGCACCAGATCGGCGCTCTCGGACAGCAGGGCGATGCGGCCCTTGTACTTGTCGCTGTCGAACAGCCACTTCCAGCTGTCGGGCACGCCCTGGACCTTGCTCTTGCGATAGCCGATGCCCAGCAGCAGCCAGGTGTAGGGCATCGAGTACTTGCGGCCCGGGTCGTATTCCGGATTGAGGAACGACGGGTCGATGTTCTTCATGTTCGGGATCTTGGCGTGATCCAGCGGCTCGAGCAGGCCGGCCTGGCCCATGCGGGTCACGAACTCGTTGGACGGCACGATCACGTCGAAACCCGGATTGCCCGCCTTGAGCTTGGCGAACAACTCGTCGTTCGTCGCGAACAGGCTCATGTTCACGTCGATGCCGGACGCCTTCTTGAAGTCGCCCAGCGTGGTCTCACCGATATAGGTGTCCCAGTTGTAGAAGTTCAGCTTGGGCTCCTCGCCGCCGGCGCCCGCAGCCTTGGGCTTCTCGCCGCAGGCCGTGAAGCTGAAGCCGATCGCCGCCGCCCCGAAGGCCGTCAGCAGCGAGCGCCGCGAGGCCCCGCCATTCCTGTATCCGCTCATCTGAAACTCCCTCTTGTTCCGATGTTTAAGCGTTCATTCCGCACTCAAGCGTTGCGGAGGTACCAGTCGAAATCGAGCTCGGTGACCACCTCGAAGAAGCGCGCCTGTTCGGTGCGCTTGACCGAGACGAACATGTCCACGAAGCGGTCGCCGAGGTAGTCGCGCAGGACCTCCGATTTCTCGAACAGGTCGACCGCCGCGAACCAGTTGGCCGGCAGGCGCGACTTCTCCTTGGCCGCGGCCGCATAGCCGTCGCCGACCACCGCCGGGCCCGGATCGATCTTGTGGGTCAGGCCGTGGTGCGCGCTGGCCAGCAGCACGGCCATGACCAGGTATGGATTGCCGTCGGCGCCGGCGACGCGGTGCTCGACATGGCGCGTCTTGGCCGGTCCCGCCGGCACGCGCAGGCTGACGGTGCGGTTGTTGACGCCCCAGGTCGCGGCGACCGGCGCGTAGGAGTTGGCCTTGAAGCGGCGATAGCTGTTGGCGTTGGGCGCCAGGACGGCCATGCCCTCGCCCAGCAGCACCTTCATGCCGCCGATGGCGTGCTTGAGCATCGCCGAGCCCTCGGTGTCTTCGGCGGCGCACAGGTTGTTGCCGTCGGCGTCGTTGAAGCTGACATGGACGTGGAAGCCGTTGCCCGCCCGGTCGGCCCAGGGCTTGGCCATGAACGTCGCCTCGCAGCCATGCCGCAGGGCCACGCCCTTGGCCATGCGCTTGTACAGCAGGGCGTCGTCGCAAGCGCGCAGGGCGTCGGGCTTGTGCTTCAGGGTCAGCTCGACCTGGGCCGGGGCGAACTCCGAGATCGCGCCTTCCAGCGGCACGCCGATCACGTCGGCGGTGTCCCACAGCTCGCGCAGGAACGGCGCGTGGCCTTCCAGCTCGGGCAGGCCATAGACCTGGATGCCGCTGGGACGCAGGCCGGTCTGCATGGACTTGGCCGGCTGCAGCTCGCCGCTGGGGCCGCGCTCCAGGTCGACAAGGTAGTATTCCAACTCGCAGGCCGCGACCGGCGTCAGGCCGTCGGCGGCGTAGCGATCCAGCACCCGTTGCAGCACGTGGCGCGGGTCCAGGTCGTTGGGCGTCCCGTCCAGCTCGTACAGCGACAGCATCACCTGGGCGACGTCGGGGCCCAGCCAGGGGGCAAGGGTCAGGGTCCCCGGCACGGGCCGCGCGCGGCGGTCGGCGTCGCCGTCTTCCCAGACCAGGCCGGTGTCCTCGCAGTCGGCGCCGTTGGTGTCGACCACCAGGATCGAGCCCGGCAAGAAGCGGCCGTACTCGTAGATCGCCTCCAGCTCATGGATCCGCAGCCGCTTGCCGCGCGGCACACCGGTCATGCTGGTGAAGAACACATCGACGAACCGCACCTGCGGGTGGGCCGCCAGGAAATCCCGGCATTCCTGGATGTCGGCTACAGCGCTCATGCGTCCCCCATCGCGATCGCAAAACCGTCCACGGCCGCGACCAGCCGGTCGATCGCCGCGTCGTCGGTGACGGGCGAGACCAGCATCATGTTGTGGAAGGGCGCGATCAGGACGCCCCGGTTGATCAGCCACAAGTGCAGCGCTTCCACGGCTTCGTGGTCCAGCACTTTCCGCATGGCGGCGGCATTCTTCGGTGGAGGATCGGCGAAGACCAGCTCGACGCGCGCGCCGACATGGGCGACGGACCACGGCAGGCGGCGGCCGGCGATCACGGTCTTGAGGCCGGCGACCAGGCGATCCGCCCCGGCCAGCATCCTGGCATAGGCCGCGTCGGTCATGACCTCGGACAGCATGGCGCGCATGGCGGCCATGGCCAGGGCGTTACCCGACAGCGTGGTGCCGATGCCGGACTGGCCTGGACCGATGCGGGCCTGGGCCTCGTCCATCCGCGCCGAGAGGTCAGCCGTGACGCCCCAGACGGCGGCCGGCACGCCGCCGGCGACGGCCTTGCCCAGGACGAAGACGTCGGGCTCCAGGGCGTAGGCGCGGGTGTAGCCGCCGGGGCCGGTCGAGATCGTGTGGGTCTCGTCGATGATCAGCAGCGTCCCGGCCTCGCGGGTCAGCTGGCGCAAGGCGTCGTGGAAGCCGGGCTCGGGCAGGATCATCCCGCAGTTTGTCATCACCGGCTCGGCCAGCACGGCGGCGACGTCGCCGGACGCGAGGGCGGCTTGCAGCGCTTCAAGATCGTTGAACGGTACGACGCGTGTGGTGGCGGTGAGGTCGTGGACCTGGCCCAGCAGGCCTGGCTTCATTGTCGCGCCGCCGTCCTTCAGCACCACGAAGGCGTCATCGACCATGCCGTGGTAGCAGCCGTCGAACACCAGCACGACCGGCCGCCCCGTCACCGCCCGCGCCCAGCGGATCGCCGCGCGATTGGCGTCGCTGGCCGTGGTCGCCGTCTGCCACAACGGCAGGCCGAAACGCTCGGCCAGCAGCTTGCCGACGATCACCGCCGAGGCGGTCGGCAGCATGAACCCGGCCCCACGCTTGATCTGGTCGGCGATGGCGGCCGCCACCGAGGCGTCGCCGTGGCCGAACATCGCCGGCGTGTCGCCCAGGCAGAAGTCGTCATAGAGCTTGCCGTCGACGTCGGTGACCTGGGCGCCGACGCCCTGGGCGGCGAAGATCGGCGACGGGCTAGCCCAGTCGTTCATCCAGTGCATCGGCGCGCCGCCGCGCCAGACTCCGGCGGCCGCCTTGGCCATGGCGACCGAACGCGGATGCTCGGCCAGGAAGCGCGCGCGTTCGTCGGCGAGGAGGTCTTCGAGCGGGCGGGCGAGCTCGGCGATCATCCCACCCCGCCAAAGCACAGGTACTTGGTCTCCAGGTACTCATCCAAACCCTCGGACGAGCCCTCCCGGCCCAGGCCGCTTTCCTTGACGCCGCCGAAAGGCGCGACCTCGGTCGAGATCAGGCCTTCGTTGATGCCGACCATGCCGGCCTCGATCGCCTCGGCCACGCGCCAGCAGCGGGCGACGTCCTGGCTGTAGAAGTACGAGGCCAGACCGAACGGCGTGGCGTTGGCCAGATGGATGGCCTCTTCCTCGGTGTGGAACTTCACGATCGGGGCGACGGGGCCGAAGATCTCTTCCTGGAACAGGCGCATGTCCGGCGTCGCGCCGCTGAGCACGGTGGGCTGATAGAACAACCCGCCCAGGTCGTGGCGATCGCCTCCGACGACGACCTTGGCCCCGTCCGCGACCGCCTCGCGCACCAGGCTCTCGACCTTGGCGATGGCCTTGTCGTTGATCAGCGGACCGATCGTCACGCCCTCGCCCGTGCCGGGTCCGACCTTCATCGCCGCGACCTTCTCGGCCAGCCGCGCGACGAAGGCGTCGTGGATGCCGGCCTGGACGATCAGGCGGTTGGCGCAGACGCAGGTCTGGCCGGTGTTGCGGTACTTGCTGGCGATCGCGCCGTCGACGGCGGCCTCCAGATCCGCATCGTCGAAGACGATGAAGGGCGCGTTGCCACCCAGCTCCAGCGACAGCTTCTTCATCGTGCCGGCGCACTGCTGGTAGAGCACCTTGCCCACCGGCGTGGAGCCGGTGAACGACAGCTTGCGCACCCGGCCGTCTTCGCACAGGGCCTTGCCGATGCCGGCCGAGTCCTTGCCGGTGACGACATTCAGCACGCCCGCCGGCACGCCCGCCTCGACCGCCAGGCGGGCGGTGGCCAGGGCGCACAGCGGCGTCTCGGCGGCGGGCTTGACCACCACGGTGCAGCCGGCGGCCAGGGCCGGCCCGACCTTGCGGGTGATCATGGCGATCGGGAAGTTCCACGGCGCGATGGCGGCGCAGACCCCGATCGGCTGCTTGATCGACATCAGCCGCTTGCCCGGCATCGGGGTGGGAATGGTGTGGCCGTAGCCGCGCTTGGCCTCGTCGGCGAACCAATCGATGAACGACGCGCCATAGGCCACCTCGCCCTTGGACTCCGCCAGCGGCTTGCCCTGTTCGGCGGTCATCAGCCTGGCCAGGTCGTCGGCGTGGGCGAGCATCAGGTCGCTCCACTTGCGCAGGATCGCCCCGCGCGCCTTGGCGGTCTTGGCGGCCCAGGTCGGGAAGGCCCGATGCGCGGCCTCGATCGCCACCCGCGTCTCGCCGGGGCCCAGGTCGGCCACGTTGGCGATCACCGTCCCGTCGGCCGGGTTGGTCACCTCGAAGGTGGCGTCGCCTTCGATCCAGAGGCCGTCGATGAAGGCTTCGGTTTCAACGAGATTCAGGGTCATTTGGGGCCTACCTCAGCGTCACGGACACCGACTTCAGGTCGGCGTACTTGTGCAACGCATGAAGGCTGCGGTCGCGGCCAAAGCCCGACTGCTTGAAGCCCCCGAACGGCATGGTGATGTCGCAGGCGTCCCAGCCATTGACCCAGACGAGGCCCGCCTTCAGCCGCTTGGCCCCGCGCAGGGCGCGGTTGATGTCGGACGTCCACAGGCCCGCCGCCAGGCCGTAGACGGTGTCGTTGGCCAGCTGGATCGCCTCGTCCTCGGACTTGAAGCTCATCACCCCCAGCACCGGCCCGAACACTTCCTCGCGGGCCAGGGTGTGGTCGGCTTCCAGGCGGTCGAAGATGGTCGGCTCGACATAGAAGCCGCCGCTGTCCTGGCGAATGCGCCGGCCGCCCAGCACCCGGCGCGCGCCCTGGCTGTCGGCGGTGGCGATGTAGTCCAGCGCGGTGTTCATCTGCCGCTCGCTGACCATGGCCCCGAACTGCGTGGTCGGATCGAGGGGATCGCCGACGACCATGCCCTTGGCCACGGCCACGACCTTCTCCAGGAATTCATCCTTGATCGAGGCCTCGACCAGCAGGCGCGAGGCGGCGGTGCAGACCTCGCCCTGGTTGTAGAACACGCCCCAGGCGGCGGCCTGCGCGGCCGCATCCAGGTCCGGGCAGTCGGCGAAGACGATCTGGGGCGACTTGCCGCCCAGCTCCAGACTGACCCGCTTGAGGTTCGAGCGGGCCGAATATTCCATCAGCTTGCGACCGACCGGGCCTGAGCCGGTGAAGGCGATCATGTCGACGTCGTTGGACAGCGCCAGGGCCTCGCCGGCGACGCCGCCCAGGCCGGGAACCACGTTAAGCACCCCTGCCGGGAGCCCGGCTTCCAGCGCCAGTTCGCCCAGCTTCAGCGCCGTCAGCGGAGACTGCTCGGCCGGCTTCAGCACCACGGAATTGCCCATGGCCAGGGCCGGCGCGACCTTCCACATCGCCATGTGCAGCGGGAAGTTCCACGGCACGATCGCCCCGATCACGCCCAGCGGCTCGTGCACCGCATAGCTCAGCCGATCGGCCGGCGAGGCGCCGACCTCGCCATAGACCTTGTCCAGCGCCTCGGCGTACCAGCGGCAGGTGTTGATCGCGAGCGGCACGTCGACATTGCGCGCGTCGCTGATCGGCTTGCCGACGTCCAGGCTCTCCAGCAGGGCCAGTTGCTCGGCGTCGCGCTCCATCAGTTCGGCGAGGCGGAACAAGACCTTCTTCTTCTGGCGCGGACCCTGGTCGCGCCAGCGGCCGTCCTCGAAGGCGGTGCGGGCGGCGAAGACGGCCAGCGCCACATCCTCCTTCTGGCAGGCGGTCACCAGGTTCAGCACCTGGCCGTCGCGCGGCGAGACATTGTGGAAGGTCGCGCCCGAGACAGCCTCCACCAGCGCGCCGTCGATCACCGCCCGGCTGGGCAGCTCCAGGCTGGAAAGACGCTCGGTGATGTCGGCGGGCAGGGTCACGCGGGGAAATCCGTACTGATTGTGATCACAGTTTTCCGGCAAACCGGAAGTGTCAAGCATCCGACTTTATGGCGCGGCGTCTACCGCGGCCCGCATCTTGTCCATGCCTTCGGAAAGGTCAGCGGCGATGGCGCGGCGGGCGCCGTCCGCGTCACCGGCCTTGAGCGCGGCGATGGCCTCGGCGTGGCGGTCGGCGGCCAGGCCGTCCGAGCCCACGCGGCCGAACACCACCCGCATGAACGGCCCGACCTGCAGCCACAGGGCGCCGGCCATCGACAGCAGCACGTCCGCCCCCGCCCGTTCGTAGAGCGCGAAGTGAAAGGCGTGGTTGGCGGTCATGTAGCGGTCGACATCGCCCAGCCGCAGAGCTTCGTCGACATCGGCGTCAATAGCCTGCAGCTGCCGCACCAGGCTGGCGTCGGCGTTGGTCGCGGCGCGGGCGGCCAGCTCCGGCTCGATCCACAGCCGGGCCAGAGACAGCTGCTCCAGGCGGTCGGCGGTGAGCGAAGGCACGGACAAGCGCTTGTTGGCCGGATTGATCGCCAGCGCCCGCTCAGCCACCAGCCGCCGCACCGCGTCGCGCACCGGCATCGGCGAGACGCCCAGCTCGGCGGCCAGGCTGCGCAGGGACACGCCCTTGCCCGGCGCGATGCGGCCGGTGATCAGCGCCTGGCGGATCGCCTCGTACACCTGGTCGTGCACGGCTGTTGAATCGGCGAGCGGCCTGCGGGTCTTCATTCACCAGGTTCCGAGAGGGCTTGCCAGTTGACCCGCAATTGCGATCACAATGCAATACCCGGATGGAGTTCCCGTATGTCCAGCGCCAACGACCTCGACGCCTTCTGGATGCCGTTCACGCCGAACCGGCGGTTCAAGGCCCATCCGCGCATGCTCTCGTCGGCCAGCGGCATGCTCTACAAGACGCCCGAGGGCCGCGAGGTGCTGGACGCCACCTCAGGCCTCTGGTGCGTCAACGCCGGCCATGACCGCCCGAAGATCCGTGAGGCCATCCAGCGCCAGGCGGCCGAGATGGACTACGCGCCGTGCTTCAACATGGGCCACCCGCTGGCCTTCCAGTTCGCCTCGCGCCTGGCGCAAGTGACGCCGAAGGGGCTGGACCGGATCTTCTTCACCAATAGCGGCTCGGAGTCGGTCGACACCGCCCTGAAGATCGCGCTGGCCTACCACCGCGCGCGGGGCAAAGGGACCAAGACCCGGCTGATCGGGCGTGAGCGCGGCTATCACGGCGTCGGCTTCGGCGGCATCTCGGTGGGCGGCATCCCGACCAACCGCAAGTATTTCGGCTCGCTCCTGACCGGCGTCGACCACCTGCCCCACACCCACGGCGTGCAGGGCAACCTCTTCGCCAAAGGCCAGCCCGAGCACGGCGCGCACCTGGCCGACGACCTGGAGCGGATCGTCGCCCTGCATGACGCCTCCAATATCGCCGCCGTCATCGTCGAGCCGGTGGCCGGATCGACCGGCGTGCTGGTGCCGCCCAAGGGCTATCTCGAACGCCTGCGGGCGATCTGCGACAAGCACGACATCCTGCTGATCTTCGACGAGGTGATCACCGGCTTCGGACGCCTGTCGGCCCCGTTCGCCGCTGACCGCTTCGGCGTCACGCCCGACCTGATCTGCATGGCCAAGGGCCTGACCAACGCTGCGGTCCCGTGCGGCGCGGTCGCCGCCTCGACGAAGATCTACGACGCCATGCTGGAAGGCGCCGACGCGCCGATCGAGCTCTTCCACGGCTACACCTACTCGGCCCACCCGCTGGCCTGCGCGGCGGGCTTGGCGACGCTGGAGACCTATCAGGAAGACGACCTCTTCAACCGCGCCGCGTCGATGGAGGCCTACTGGCAAGACGCCATGCACAGCCTGGCCGACGCCCGCCACGTCATCGACATCCGCAACCTCGGCCTCGTCGCCGGCATCGAGCTTGCGCCGCGTGAAGGCGCGCCCACGGCCCGAGCGCTGGAGACCTTCGAGACCTGCTTCGACGAAGGCCTGCTGATCCGCGTCACCGGCGACATCATCGCCCTGTCCCCGCCGCTGATCCTGGAAAAGCCCCACATCGACCGCATGGTCGAGACGATCCGCAAGGTGCTGGCCAAGGTCGGCTAAACCCTTGCTGCATTTGTCCTTAGGACAAATGCGCAAAGCCTCTTGTCGTCCGCCGACGAACACCGCAAGCCTCCCGCGCAACGACGAAAAAGGGCGGGGGAGGCCCTTTAGGACGCATGACGACGACGCCCGCGACCGCGCCGACCAAAAGCCACTACGTCATCCTGGACGGCCTGCGGGGCGTCGCCGCCCTGATGGTGGTGCTGTTCCATCTGTTCGAGGCCCATTCCGGCGGCGATCCGGAGAAGCAGATCATCAATCACGGCTATCTGGCGGTGGACTTCTTTTTCCTGCTGTCGGGCTTTGTCGTCGCCTACGCCTATGACGACCGCTGGGGCGGGATGAGCGTCGGGGCGTTCTTCAAGCGGCGCCTGGTGCGGCTGCAGCCGATGATCATCGTCGGCACGCTGATCGGCGCGGCCCTGCTGGGCCTGCAGCACTGGTCGATCTTTCCCAAGCTGGCCACCGTCACCGCCCTGCAGGTGCTGGTCATGATGCTGCTGGGCTTTGTCATGATCCCCGTGACCCCGGCGGTCGAGCCGCGCGGCTGGGGCGAGATCTATCCGCTGAACGGGCCGCAATGGTCGCTGTTCTACGAGTATGTCGCCAACATCCTCTACGCCATAGGTCTGCGGAAGCTGTCCAATCGCTGGCTGGGCGCGCTGGTCGCCGTGTCGGCCCTGGCGCTGATCGGCCTGCTGGTCCTGGGTCCGCGCGGCGACGTGATCGGCGGCTGGGCGCTGGACAAGAGCGGCGTCCACATCGGCCTGACGCGGGTGATGTTCCCATTCTTCGCCGGCGTGCTGCTGATGCGGCTGGGGCAGCGGATCAAGGTCCCGAACGCCTTCGCCGTGTGCAGCCTGCTGCTGATCGTGGGCCTGTCGCTGCCGCGCTTTGGCGTCGGCGAGACGCGCTGGGTCAACGGCCTCTACGAGGCGGCCGTCATCATCCTGCTGTTCCCGCTGATCGTCGCCATCGGCGCGGGCGAGAAGGACGTCGACGGCCCCAGCGTGCGGATCGCCCGCTTCTTCGGCGACCTCTCCTACCCGCTCTACATCACCCACTATCCGCTGATCTACATCTATACCGGCTGGGTCGTGGACAAGAAGATCGGCCCCGCCGAAGGCGCATTGGTCGGGGCCGGGGTGTTCGTGCTGGCGGTGGCCATCGCCTGGGCCAGCCTCAAGCTCTATGACGAGCCGGCGCGGCGCTGGCTGGCCAGGAAGGTCCTCGCCCGCGCCTAACCGTGCGGGCGGTACGACATCGCCACGTCGCACCGCTCGTAGCGCGCGCCGAACTTTTCCATGATCTCGGCGTCGTGCACGAAGCCCAGTTTCTCATAGAGGTGGATGGCCGCCGCGCATTTGCGGTTGGTCAGCAGGTAGACCTTGTCCATGCCGAGGCTGGCGGCGCGTTCCAGGGTCTTGGCCAGCAGGTATTCGCCGGCCTTCAGGCCGCGGGCGCTGGCCAGGACGCCCATCTTGGTCAGCTCGACCCAGCCGTCCTTGGAGACCATCAGGGCGCAGGTTCCGACCACGCCCAGCTCGGCGGTCTCGGCGAACAGCACCACCCCGCCCTTGTCGAGGATCAGCTCGCGCGGCTTGGACAGCAGGGCGATGTCGTTCTCCTCCAGGACGAACATGTCCTGAATCCATTCGGCGTTGATCCGGTAGAAGGCCTCGGCCAGGTCGTCGGAGAAGTCGCGCGCCCACAGGGTCGGCGCGCCGGCCGCCTCGATCCGCGCCAGCAGCGAGGCTTCATCGAGCCGCGCCTCGACCTTGGACAGGCTTTGCATGAAGTCGCCGGTCAGGCCCTCGACCAGCTGCGCGGCGGCCGGCTCGATACGCGGCAGCACCTCGGTCTGCACCCGCACCATCAAGGCCTCGCCGGCCGGGGTCAGGGCCAGTGACCGGGAGCGCGCGTCGCCCGGCATGGGCCGCGACTCGACGAAATCGCTCAGCCCGCCCAGGGCGCGGGTGACGGTCGGCTGGGCCAGCTGCAGGCGTTGCGCCAGCTCGCCCACCGAGATCGGGCCGTGCAGGCGGATGGTCATCAAGAGCGACATCTGGGCCGGCTGCACGGGCAGGTCGAGGGAGCGCGCCACCTCGGCGGCGTCGGCCTGCATCCGCTCGGCCAAGCGTTTGAGCCGGCTGCCCAGGAAACCCACGCCAAAGCCCGCCAGCAGATCGTTTTCCATTGCCGCCTCCATATTCATAGCGCGCTATATAGCTTGCTATGAGATCTGTGCGGACACAAGCGGCTACATGCGGAACGGCGGGATTACGGCGCAGCGCACCTGGCCGCCGCGCACGTCGACCGCCGCCGCGTGGCCACCGGTGAGGTCGTAGAAATGGTCGCGCTTGCCGAGCGACACGACCAGATAGTCCGGCCCGCCGAACTTGCAGATCGGATAGCGCACCTTGGCGCCGCCGCTGCGGTCGATCAGGTGCGTGCAGGTCATAGTCCCGCCCATCCGCCGGAACAGCGCGTCGTCATAGGGCGTGGCCTGAGGCAGCCTGCGCAGGCTGCGGAAGACCAGGGGCTCCAGCGGCGCGCAGGGCGGCCCCTCGACGCGCCAGAACGCATCCCGCTGCGCCTGTACGGCGCGGTCGTGGCGCGCGATCGCCTCGAAGCCGGCGCCGATCAGGACCGCGAAACCGATCGCGACCGGCGCCCAGCGCCAACGACTGGGCGCGCGCCCCTCGAGGGGAAGTTTGGCGATGCGGCCAGGGTCGATCGTCATTGACAAACTCACGTCCGTAAATTTGGTCTACACGCGTAAATCATGAAGCCGCCGCTGTCACTACCGAACATCGTTCATCACACTTGACGCCACCTCGTGACATTTGTAGCGTACCCACGACATCACGAAGGCCTGCACCTCATGACCGAACCCTCCGACCTGGAACTGGAAGTGCTGAAGGCCTTCTGGCGTGGCGGCGCGATGAGCGCCCGCGAGGCGCAAGGCCTGATCGAGCCCGAGCTGGGCTGGAGCGCCTCGACCACCCGCACGGTGCTGGAACGCATGGTGGCCAAGGGCCTGCTGGTCCGCCGCTCGGTGCATGGCCTGGCGGTCTATGAGGCCCGCACGGCCAAGGTCGACGTGATCGGCGGGGTGCTGAACCGCCTGCGCGGCCTGCTCGAGATCGACGGCCGCCTGCCCGCCTCGGCCTTCGCCGGCAGCCAGATCCTGTCCGAGACCGAGATCGAGGAACTGGAAGCCCTGCTGAACACGGCCAGCAAGGAGCAGAAGTGATGCATCCGCTGCTGACCTCCACCGCCTTGGGCCTGATCGCCGCCTGGCCCGTCGGCGCCCTGGGCTTTGGCCTGGGCCGCCTGGTCGAGCGCCTGACCGACGATCCGCGTCCGCGCGCCGCCGCCTGGAGCCTGGCCTACGCCCTGCCCGCCGGGGCCCTGGCCGCGACGGTGGCCCTGACCTTCTCGCCGGTCGCCGCGCAGAAGGCCGCGCCCGCGCCGATCGCCAGCGAGCGCGTCGTCGCCACGCTGGACATGCCGGCCGCCGACGCCGCCCCGGTCGCGCCCGCCTGGACACCTTCGCCCGCCCTGACCAACGGCCTGGCCTGGAGCCTGGTGGGCCTGTCGGCCGCCGGCCTGCTGACGCGCGGCTGGCGCTGGAACCGGGGCCGCCGTCGCCTGGCCAAGGTCCGCGCCGCCGCCGAGCCCTGCCAGGACTACGCTCTGGTCGAGGCCGTTCGCGCCCGCGCCGCGGGCCTGTCGGTGAAGGCCCCGCGCGTGCGGATCAGCGGCGCGGTGTCCGAGCCCCTGCTGGCCGGCGCCCGCCGTCCCGTGATCCTGCTGCCCAAGACCCTGGCCGAGACCGCCGACACGCGCCGGCTGGAGCTGGTCTGCGGCCACGAGCTGGCCCACCTGCGCCGCGGCGACAACTGGCGGATCCCGGCCGAGGAGGCCCTGGCCGGCCTCTTCTGGCTGGTCCCGCCAGTCAAGGCCTTGCGCGGCCGGATGCTGGCCGCCCGCGAAGCCGTCTGCGACCTGACCGCCCTGGAGGGCGCTGCGCCCGAAGCCCGCCGCGACTATGCCCGCGTGCTGGTCGAGGCCCTGCGGATGAACGCCCAGCCCGCGTTCCAGTCGGCCTTCACCGGCCGCGAGCGCAACCTGGCCGCCCTGCGCCTGTCGGCGATCCTGCAGCCGCAAGGCCGCGCCTCGGCGCTGCGCATCGGCCTGACCCTGGTGCTGGGCGGCGCCCTGACCGCCGCCACGGGCGCGGGCTCGCTGGCCCTGGCCGAGCAGGCCCGCCGCCTGGCGCCGCCCGAGACCGTCGCTGCGGCCGAAGCCGTCGCAGCCATCGCCGCCGAGGACGCCGCACCCGCCGCCGAGGCCGCGCCGGCGGCGCAAGCGCTCCCCGCAAGGCAGGCGTCTGCGGCCGCTGAAGCCGCGCCGGCCGCCCCTGCTCTGGCACCGCTCGCCTCGATGGCCGCCATGACCACGGAGCCCGCGGCCGCGCTGGCCCCGCTGCAGCCGATGGCGCCGCTGCGGATCTCCGGTCCCCATCCGAATCCGAACCCGCGCCCCGACCCGCACCCGGACCCTCATCCCAATCCGCAGCCGAACCCCAGGCCCAATCCCCAGCCCAATCCGCGCGTGGCCAGGGACATCAACGTCAATGTCGACGACCGGCAGATGACCAACATCGAGATCCGGGCCGATCGGCAGGAGCAGACTGTGAACACCACCGTCTATCTCGGCGACGTGACGCTGCGCGGCCGGCTCAATCCGGTGCTGGTCAATCTGAAGGTCAACGGCCGCGCAGCCCCGGCGGACTTCACGCCCACCGACCTGGCGCGCGGGACGATCGAGCGCCTGGAAGTGACCAGCCGCGACGTCTCCATCGACCGGAAGATGACGGTCAACGTCGTCCTCAAAGACACCGCCCCGTAGGCTCAAACGACGCGGAGTGATCCCATGAATGCGCTCTTCGCCTCCGCCGCCCTGGGCCTGGTCGCCGCCTGGCCGGCCAGCGGCCTGGGCTGGCTGCTCGGCAAGGCGGCCGACAAGCTGACGGGCGATCCCCTGCCCCGCGCCAAGGCGTGGAACCGGGCCGTCGCCCTGCCGCCGACGGTGCTGGCCCTGATGGTCGGCGTCTCGGCCCTGCCCAAGGAGACCACCGATCCGGTCTATCACGCCGCCATGGCCTCGCAGACGATCGCGGTCGCCGGCGCGGCCATGAACCAGGCCTCGGTGCGGGTGATGTCGGGCTTCAACGGCGTCGAGACCGCCGCCGCCCTCCTGCTCCTGGGCGCGCTGGGCGGCCTGGCCGTCGCCGGCGTGCAGCAGGCGCTGGGCCGCTCCAGGCTGAAGCGCATCGTCGCGCAGGCCCGCCCGGTGTCGCAGGAGCTGGCCCTGGCCGTCCGCGCCGCCGCCCGTCGCCTGGACACCGGCCGACCCGAGGTGAAGGTCAGCGACGCGATCGACCAGCCGCTGCTGGCCGGGCTGGCGACGCCCGTCATCCTGCTGCCGACCGAGATGGTCGCGCGGCTGGACATCCAGCGCCTGGTGCCGATCTGCGCCCACGAGCTGGCCCATCTGAAGCGCGGCGACAACTGGCGTCAGCTGACCGAGCACCTGCTGGGCGGCTTCTTCTGGATGGTCCCGCCCTTCACCGCCGTCCGCGCCCGCGCCGCCGCCGTGCGCGAGGAACTGGCCGACGCCCTGGCGTTGGAGAACGCCGCCACCGAGGTCCGCCGGACCTATGCCGAAACCCTGGTCGACGTGCTGCGCCATCGCGCCGCCCCGGCCCTGCATCCCGCCTTCACCGGCAAGGGAAGAAAGCCCACGCTCATGCGCCTGCAAGCCATCACCGATCCGCGCGACCCCGCCAGCTTCACCCGCAAGGCGCTGCTGGGCCTGGCCGGCCTGCTGGTCATCGCCCTGATCGCCGGCGGCTCGATCGCCCTGGCCCAGCAGAGCGAGGCCCACAGCAACACCCACACGGTGATCACCGACGACCGGACCGGCCAGTTCGTCGACATCCGTTCGGACTATGTGCGGGTCCACGACGCCGAGCTGGTCAACGGCCGCCTGAAGGTCGCCGACGGCAAGGTCTCGACCTACCATGGCAACGTCCAGGTCCGCGGCCGCCTGCGCGCGCCGGAGACCATCGTGACGCTGAACGGCATGACGCCGCCGGCCGGCTTCGACCCGACCGTGCTGCCGCGCGGCGCGATCAGCGAGATCGAGCTCGTGCGCACCCTGCCCGAGGACCAGTCGCGGGTGCGGCTGAACATCATCATGAAGCCGGGCGCCTAGCCGCCGGCCAAGACTATGACACCGGTGGACATTTGCGACGTCCACCGGCATTTTCGCCCCCGTCTAGGGGGATACACGATGCTCAGCCGCCACCTTTTCCGCGCCGTCGGAGCGCTCGCCCTGACCTTCGCGACGGGCTCGGCCCTGGCGGGCGAGACGCTGGCCTTCCCCGGCGCCGAGGGCGCGGGACGGCTGGCGACGGGCGGCCGAGGCGGCGCGGTGCTGCGGGTGACCAACCTGGACGACGCTGGCCCGGGCTCGCTGCGCGCCGCGGTCGAGGCCAAGGGGCCACGCACCGTCGTCTTTGACGTCGCCGGCACGATCCAGCTCAAGACGCCCCTCAAGATCAGCAACGGCCAGATCACCATCGCCGGCCAGACCGCGCCGGGCGGCGGGATCACCCTGCGCGACCAGACCCTGATCGTCAGCGCCGACGACGTGGTCATCCGCTTCATCCGCTCGCGCCTGGGCGCCGAGAGCAAGGTCGAGGGCGACGCCATCTGGATCAGCGGCGGCCGGCGGATCATCCTCGACCACGTCTCGGCCAGCTGGTCGGTGGACGAGACCCTGTCGGCCAGCGCCCGCTACGACAAGCCGGGCCAGGGGTTCTATGACTTGACCGTCCAGTGGTCGATCATCGCCGAGAGCCTGGCCCACTCGATCCACGTCAAAGGCGACCACGGCTATGGCAGCCTGATCCGCGGCGGCGACGGATCGAAGATCAGCTTCCACCACAATCTGTGGGCCAACCACATGGCGCGCGCGCCGCGGCCGGGGAACTACGAGGGGCCGGACAAGGATCCGGTCGGAGCGTTCTTCGATTTCCGCTCGAACGTCTTCTACAACTGGGGCAGCGACAAGTCGGGCTACAACGCCGACACCGCCACGCTGTCGGCCTACAACTTTGTCGACAACGCCTACATCCCGGGCCCCAGCTCGCAGAAGAAGATCGCCTTCAAGGAAAGCGACACGCTGGCCAAGGCCTATTTCGCCGGCAACAGCATGGACGGGGTGATCCCGGCCGATCCCTGGAGCCTGGTGACCTTCAACATCCCCGAGCCCGCCGGCTACCGCCTGGCCGCGCCGGTCGAGGTGGCGCCGGTCACGCCGGAGAGCGCCGAAGCGTCCTACGCCCGCGTGCTGGCCGACGCTGGCGCGTCGGTCTGGCGCGACCCGGTGGACCGCCGGATCCTGGAGGGCGTGAAGACGCGGACAGGCAAGGTGATCAACACCCAGGCCGACGTCGGCGGCTGGCCGGCGCTGCCGGCGGGCAAGGCGGTGGTGGACACGGACGGCGATGGGATGCCGGACGCCTGGGAGACGGCGCATGGCTTCGATCCGAAGAAGGCTGACGGGGCGATTGTCGGCAAGGACGGCTGGACGAACCTGGAGCTTTACCTGGCGGACGCGGCGCGAGTGCGGGGCTAACTCAGCACAGGCCCCCACCTGACCTGCTACGCAGGTCTGTCCGCCCCCAAACGGGGCGTAGGGAAAACTCTCCTCCCCCTCTTGGGGGAGGGGGACCGCCGAACGGCGGTGGAGGGGGCTTGCACGCAATCGCCTTCCCCGTTTTGCGACCCGTCACGCTTTCCGCTAAACCCCCCGCCATGTCGCACAACACCTTCGGTCATCTGTTCCGCGTCACCACCTGGGGCGAAAGCCACGGCCCGGCGCTTGGCTGCGTCGTCGACGGCGTGCCGCCCGGCATCGCCCTGACGGCCGAGATGATCCAAGGCTTCCTGGACAAGCGCCGCCCCGGCAACGGCAAGTTCGTCACCCAGCGCCAGGAGCCGGACGCGGTGCGCATCCTGTCGGGCGTGTTCGAGGACGAGCGCACGGACGGCCAGCGCACGACGGGCACGCCGATCAGCCTGATGATCGAGAACACCGACCAGCGCTCGAAGGACTATGGCGAGATCGCCCAGGCCTTCCGCCCCGGTCACGCCGACTATCCCTATTTCGCCAAGTACGGCGTGCGCGACTATCGCGGCGGCGGGCGCAGCTCGGCGCGCGAGACGGCTGCGCGGGTGGCGGCCGGCGCGGTGGCGCGGCTGGTGATCCCGGGCGTGACGATCCGCGCCGCCCTGGTGCAGATCGGCCCGCACGCCATCAACCGCGACAACTGGGACTGGGCGCAGACCGAGCAGAATCCCTACTGGTCGCCGGACGCCGCCATCATCCCGGTGTGGGAAGAGCACCTGGAGACCATCCGCAAGGCCGGCTCCTCGACCGGCGCCGTGGTCGAGGTCGAGGCCATCGGCGTGCCGGCCGGCTGGGGCGCGCCGCTCTATGGCAAGCTGGACGCCGAGCTGGCCGCCGCCCTGATGTCGATCAACGCCGCCAAGGGCGTCGAGATCGGCGAGGGCTTCGCCAGCGCCGCCCTGACAGGTGAGGACAACGCCGACGCCATGCGCCTGGGCGAGGACGGCCAGCCGGTGTTCCTGTCCAATCACGCCGGCGGCGTGCTGGGCGGCATCTCGACCGGCCAGCCGGTGGTGGCGCGCGTGGCCTTCAAGCCGACCTCGTCGATCCTGATCCCGCGCCAGACCCTCAACGAGGCCGGCCAGGAAGTGGACCTGCGCACCAAGGGCCGCCACGATCCGTGCGTGGGCATCCGCGGCGTGCCGGTGGTCGAGGCCATGGTCGCCTGCGTGCTGGCCGACGCCTTCCTGCGCCACCGAGGGCAGACAGGCGGCCAGGTATTCGCGCCTGGCGCGAGCCGCTGACAGCGTAGTCAGACGTCAGAAATACCGATTTCTGCCCTCTGAACACTGATTAAGCTCAGCTTTCGAGTTGACGTGCACACGTTTGCAGGCGTAAGGCTCGCATAACGTATACCTTGGCGCGCGAAGAGCACACGCCATAGTTGATATGCGAAACGCGATGGCAGGGGGCTCAGCGCGTGCGGTTCGATCTCTTGAAGATCCTGCTGGTCGACGACAACCAGCACATGCGCATGCTGCTGATCGAGATCCTGCGGGCGATCGGCGTGCGGCACGTGTTCGAGGCCATGGACGGCGCCGAGGCGCTGGCGACCATGCGCTCGACCGCGATCGACGTGGTGTTCACCGACCTCTCCATGAACGGCCTGGACGGCATCGACTTCGTTCGCCTGGTCCGCCAGTCGCCTGACAGCCCCAACCCCTTCGTGCCGATCGTGATGATCACCGGCCACTCGACCGCGCGCCGGGTGAACGAGGCCCGCGACGCCGGCGTCAACGAGTTCCTGACCAAGCCGATCACCGCTCGCGGCGTCATCCACCGCCTGACCCTGCTGATCGAGCACCCTCGCCCCTTCGTGCGGGCCGGCGACTATTTCGGCCCCGACCGCCGCCGTCGCGACGACCCGCGCTACAAGGGCGAGCGGCGGCGCGCGGAAGACAAGGGCGCGCTGTATGTCGACGACCCCGAAGCCGGGCGCGGCCATCCGACGCGGAGAATTTAAACCATTCGGCCGGTACAAGAGGGTGAACAGCGTTTTCCAGGCTTCACCATGACCTTCCGCCGCCTCGCTCCCCTCGCCGCCATCCTGACGATGGTCGCCATCTCGCAGACCGGCTGCCTCGCGGCCGCCGCCGTCGGCACCGTGGCCGGCACGGCGATCGGCGTCACCGGCGCGGTCGTCGGCGGGGCCGGCAAGGCCGTCGTCGCCACCGGCAAGGCCGTGATCCCGGGTGACAGCAAGAAGGACCGCGAGCGGGACTCCTACCGCCGCTAGGGCAGACCCAGATACTTGTGCGTCTGGACGCTGAGCCGCCATTGCGGGTGCGCCAGGCAGTAGGCGACCGCCAGCTGGGTGTTGCGCTCGCGATCGGGGCCGTCCATCGGCTGCAGATAGAAGCGCTCGAAATCCAGGTCCGCGAACCGCTCCGGCAGAGCCTTGTCCTGCGGATAGACCAGCTTCAGCTCCTGGCCTGAAGTCTGAACCACCGGCGCGTCGGCCTTGGGGCTGATGCAGATCCAGTCGATCCCGGCGGGGGCCGCAAGCGTGCCGTTGCTCTCAACGGCGATCTGGAAGCCACGCGCGTGCAGGGCGGCGATGGCCGCGTCATCCAGCTGCAGGAACGGCTCGCCGCCGGTGCAGACCACTAGGCGGTCGTCCGGTCCGCCGGTCCATTGGGCCTCGACCGCCGCCGCCAAATCCTCGGCCGTGGCGAACTTGCCGCCGTTCTCGCCGTCGGTCCCCACGAAGTCGGTGTCGCAGAAGGTGCAGACGGCCTTGGCGCGGTCCTGCTCGCGGCCGGTCCACAGGTTGCAGCCGGAAAAGCGACAGAACACCGCCGCCTTGCCCGCCTGGCCGCCCTCGCCTTGCAGGGTCAGGAAGATCTCTTTGACGGAGTAGGTCACGCCGAAAGCGCCTCGCGACCCGCCGCATCCCACTCGACATAGCCCTTCTCGCGCAGCTCGCACGCCGGGCAGGTCCCGCAGCCGTGCCCCCAGGCGTGCAGTTCGCCGCGTTCGCCCTGATAGCAGGTGTGGCTTTCCTCGACGATCAGCTTGACCAGATCCTCGCCGCCCAGCGCCTTGGCCAGGCCCCAGGTCTCCGCCTTCGTCAGCCACATCAGCGGGGTCTCGACCCGGAAGTTGCGATCCATGCCCAGGTTCAGGGCGCTCTGCTGGGCGTCCAGCGTGTCGCGGCGACAGTCGGGATAGCCCGAGAAGTCGGTCTCGCACATGCCGCCGACCAGGGCGTCGATACCCCGGCGGTCCGCCAGCGCGGCGGCGTAGATCAGGAACACCAGGTTGCGGCCCGGCACGAAGGTCGAGGGCAGGCCGCGCTCGGTCATCTCGATGGCGCGGTCGGCGGTCAGGGCCGACTGGGCCACCTGGCCGAAGCTCCTGATGTCCAGCACGTGGTCCTCGCCCAGGCGGCCGGCCCATTGCGGGAAGCGGGCGGCGATTTCGCGGCGGACGTCCTGGCGCGCCTCCATCTCGATGGAATGGCGCTGGCCATAGTCGAAGCCGACCGTCTCGACGCGCTCATAGCGCTCGAGGGCCCAGGCCAGGCAGACGCTGCTGTCCTGGCCGCCGGAGAATAGAACAAGGGCGGCTTCGCTCATGCGAGCCTCTCAAGGAGAAAGAAGGGGAACATGGCCCCTCCTCTACACGAGGCAAGCCCGGGCCGGAACAGCATGGCCGCAAACGGCGCGACTCGCGCGATACTCCGATGACGAACGACGCCGAAGTCTTTCGCCCGGGAACCAGGCTCATATCTCGCTATTGCGAGACGATTTCGCGATTGCAGGCTTTACGTTCCGTTACGTAATGACCAAACCCGACCTTCTAATTCGACGTAAGCTTACCCGCATCAGGAGAACACCACCTCCCGGAAAGTGAAAAGGCGTAACCTATCGCTGTTCACTTACGTCCAGGCCAGTTGACAGCTTTCAAACGCAAGTATGCAATCTGCGAATGCTGCGATGGGTTCGCCGTACGCCCGCGTGGTGAGAACAGTACGGCGCCGAGGAAACATCGGCCCTCGCAGGCTCCATCCATAAGGCGCCGCCCGGGTCCAGGGAGGGAATTCAATGTCGCAAACTCTGCGTATGCGGAGCCTTTTGGTCATGGGCGCTTCGGCGGTCGCGATCTCCGGCTTCGCCGTCCCCGCGTTCGCTCAGCAGGCCGCCAAGCCGGCGCAACAGAACACCACCGTCATCGAAGAGCTGGTCGTCACCGCTCAGAAGAAGGAAGAAGCGCTCCAGGACGTGCCGATCGCCGTGTCGGCGTTCAGCCAGGACAGCCTCGAGGCCCAGAAGATCGACGGCGGCCCCAACCTTCAGCAGGCGATCCCGAACGTCACCTTCGCCAAGAGCAACTTCACCAACAGCTTCAACTTCCAGATCCGCGGCATCGGGGCCAAGGCCGTCGGCGCCTCGGCCGACCAGGGCGTCGGCGTCCACCTGAACAACGCCCCGATGCAGTCGGGCAACCTGTTCGAGGCCGAGTTCTACGACGTGGAGCGCGTGGAAGTGCTGCGCGGTCCGCAGGGCACCCTCTATGGCCGCAACGCCACGGGCGGCGTGGTCAACGTCATCACCGCCAAGCCGACCGACCAGTTCGAGGCCAATGTCCGCGCCGAATACGGCAACTACAACTCGGTCAAGCTGCGCGGCATGGTCAACGTGCCGATCTTCGGCGACAAGCTGGCCGTTCGCCTGTCGGGCACCTCGCTGAAGCGCGACGGCTTCGTCACCAACACCTTCAACAACCACGTCGTCGACGACCGGGACCTCTATTCGACCCGCGTCCAGGTGATGTTCAATCCGGTCGACAAGCTGCGCACCAACTTCCTGTGGGAACGCTTCCACGAGAACGACAGCCGCGCGCGGACCGGCAAACAGCTCTGCACCAAGGATCCCGGTCCGACCAGCGTCGGCGGCGTGCCCACCGGCGCGGCTCAGCGCTACCTGACCCAGGGCTGTCTGTCGGCCTCGCTGTACGCGCCGGCCGCCTATGGCACGGTCAATACGTCGGGCACCCTGACGGGCCTGCTGGGCAACATCTTCGGCTTCACCTCGGGCGACGCCAATGTCGGGGACACCACCTCGACCAACCTGCGCGAGATCGAGACCGCGCTGGACCCGGTCTATCAGTCGGGCTCGAACGTCTACCAGTTCACGATGGCCTACGACCTGACCGACGAGCTGACGGCGACCTCGATGACCGCCTACAGCAAGGGCAGCGTCTTCACCAAGCAGGACTACAACCGCAACGTCTCGCCGGTCGCCTTCAACAATACGCCGTTCACGCCGGGCGGCTTCTTCAACGACCCGCAGGTGGGCAACACCAACAAGTTCACGACGATCGACGTCTCGTCGGGCCGGTCGGAACAGTTCAGCCAGGAACTGCGCCTGCAGTCGGCCTTCTCCGGGCCGCTGAACTTCACGGTCGGCGCCATTCACTTCACCTATCGGACGCTGACCGACTACTTCGTGATCGGCAACTCGTTGACCCTGTCGTCGATGGCGCTGAACGCCTCGAAGGGGCTGTCGCCGACCTGCAACCCGGCGACCACCGCCAACTGCATCGGCATCGACACCGCGGCCAACCCCACGGGCGATGGCCACAACTACTATGACAACCGCACGCCCTACACCCTGGTGTCGGACGCGGTGATGGGCGAGCTGTACTATCAGTTCAATGACGACCTGAAGTTCACGCTGGGCCTGCGCCAGACCCGCGACAAGAAGGCGGTCAAGAACTACTCGACCGTCCTGCTGGCGCCGGGCTACGGCCTGACCCTGAACCCGACCAACCCCGACCAGCGCGCGCGCTTCAACGAGACCACCGGCCGCGTCGGCGTCGACTACAAGGCCCATCTGGGCTTCACCGACGAGACCCTGCTCTATGCCTTCTATTCGAAGGGCTACAAGGGCGGCGGCATCAACCCCGGCGTTCCGGCCGGCGCGGTGGGCGTGAAGCAGACCTTCGGGCCTGAATTCGTCAACGCCATCGAGATCGGCGCCAAGAACACCCTGGCCGGCGGCAGCGTGCTGTTCAACGTCACGGGCTTCTCGTACGACTACAAGGGCTATCAGATCTCCAAGATCGTGAACCGCACGTCGGTGAACGAGAACGTCGACGCCAAGGTCTACGGCTTCGAACTGGAAAGCATCTGGTCGCCGGTGCGGAACCTGAAGCTGAACGCCAATGTCGGCTATCTGCACACCAAGATCGGCGACGGCGTCACCTCGATCGACACGATGAACCGGACCCAGTCCAACCCGGCCTATACGGTCGTGAAGGTCGGCCCGAACTCGTCGGCCGTCGGCGCCAACTGCGTGCTGGCCACCGCCGGCGTCGCCACCATCCTGGGCGCCGGCGCCGGGGCCACCCTGCCCTGGGCCTGCTCGGGGGCCGCGGCCTACCAGGCGTTCCTGTCGACCCCGGCGGCGCTCGGCGGCGCGGGCCTGCCCGCCCCGACCGCGGCGTTCCTGGCCAACAGCACCGGCCTCTACACCTACGGCGCGGGCTACTCGATCGAGGGTACGGCGGCGAACCTGTCGGGCAACCAGCTGCCCAACTCGCCGCACTGGACCACCTCGATCGGCGCCCAGTACCGCTTCGACCTGGCCAACGGCTGGTCGGCGACCCTGCGCGGCGACTACTACCGCCAGAGCAAGCAGTTCGCCCGCGTCTACAACACCGCCTACGACCAGCTGAAGTCGTGGGACAACGGCAACATCACCCTGAAGGTGGAAAAGCCGGAATGGGGCGTCTCGCTGGACGCCTATGTGAAGAACATCGGCAACAAGACGCCGATCGTCGACGCCTACACCACCGACGACAGCTCGGGCCTGTTCACCAACGTGATCACCGCCGAGCCGCGCCTCTACGGCGTGTCGATCACCAAGTCCTGGTAAGTCCAGCCACGGACGAAAAACAGCGGGGGCGGCGGGTCATCCGCCGCCCCTTTTTCGCGACGTGTCGGACGCCCGACGGAAAGATGAGCGATTTCCCGCGATTACCGCGCTGGGACCGCTTCCAACTTAACGACTCCGCAAGGCGGACTGGGGCAAGTTGTCCTTCCAAAGTCCCAGCGAAGCGCCGTATGGAAACGCTCTCCCGCCTGATCGATCTGAGCGAACCGATCGCGCCCGGCACCTCCTGCGCCGAGGTCAGCGCGATGTTCGACGCCGCGCCGGCCACGCCGGGGATAGCCGTGGTCGACGCCGACCGAGCGCCGATCGGCATGGTCTATCGCGACGTCCTGCAAGGGATGATGCGCGTTGCCGGGCCGCAACTGGCCGACAAGCCGATCTCGGAAGTCATGGACGCCGATCCGCGCCTGGTGCGGGCCGACACCGACGCCAACGCCTTCGTCATCAATCTCGCCGACAGCAAGACGCCGGTCTATCGCACGGCCTATGTCGCCGTGGACGCCGCCGGCCGCTATGTCGGCGTGGGCGGCCTGTCCTCGCTGCTCGCCTCCCATCGCCGCCGCCAGAGCGAGGCGCGCGACGCCATGGCCATGGTCGAGCGCATGGCCGTCGACATCGGCGCGCACCTGGACGGCGTGCTGGCCATCACCGAGCGCCTCGAGCAACAACGCCTGACGCCCGACGCGGCCGCCTTCGTCCGCGCCATCGGCGACACCAGCCGCGACATGGGCGAGACCGTCGGCCGCGCCATCGACCTGCACCGCTCAACCCGCGGCCAGCTGTCCTTCACCCCCGCCCCCACGCGCCTGCGCGACCTGGCCGACGCGGTGGAAGCCCGCTGGGCCGAACGCGCCCACGAGGGCGGCTCCACACTGCTGGTCTCGTACGACGGCGATCCCGAGTGCGGGGTCGATGTCGACGGCGAGCGCCTGCTGCAGGTGTTCGACATCCTGATCGAGAACGCCCTGGCCGCCGGCCGCGGCATGATCGAGACCCGCCTGACGGCCCGCGCTGACGGCGACCAGATCCGGCTGGAAGGCCTGGTCCGCGACAATACCGAAGGCCATGCCGACGAGCGCCTGGCCCGCGTCGACGATCCGCTGGGTCCGTCCAGCCTGCAGGACCGCAACGAAATGGCCCTGGGCGTGGGCATGGCCCTGGCCCACCGCGTCCTGCGCGCCATGGGCGCCCCGCTGCACGCCGAAGCCAATCGCGGCGCCGGCCTGACCGTCGGCTTTGGCCTGACCGTCGCGCCCGCCGCCGCCGAGGCCGAGGTCCACGAGGAACCGGCCGTCGCCTCCCGCGCGGCCCACATCCTGATCGTCGACGACAACGCCACCAACCGCATGGTCGCCGAGGCGCTGTGCGACATGTTCGAGTGCACCTCCGAACAGGCCGTCGACGGCGTCGAGGCTGTCGAGATGGCCAAGGGCGGCCGCTTCGACCTGATCCTGATGGACATCAAGATGCCGCGCATGGACGGCATCGCCGCCACCCGCGCCATCCGCGAGATGGGCGGCGGCGTCGGCGGCGTGCCGATCGTGGCCCTGACCGCCAACGCCGACCCGGCCGACGTCCAGACCTACATCGCCGCCGGCATGCAGGACGTGGTCGAAAAGCCGATCAAGCCCGAGCGCCTGGCCACCGTGCTGAGCGCCCTGTTGGGCGGCGAGGACGACGAAGACGCGGAAGCCGCCGCCTGAGGCGCCCTCCGCCCCCGCGACAATTAGACACCGGTTTCCAGCGCTACCCAGGATAGCACGCTCTTGGCGCCGACGCGCATCACGGCCTAGCGTGAACTGCAGCGTGAGTACGGAGCTGGGTGCGTGCTGAATACGGCGGAACAACAGGCCTGGGCTTTTCTCAGCCAAGCCCCGCATCTGGGCTCGGCCTACGAGGTTGAGACCCACTTCGCCCAGGCGATCGGCGCCTTCGGCTATGACAAGTTCTGCGCCACCCTGGTCAATGCCGAACACTACGGCAAGGAGCCGCCGACGCTGAGCCGTCGCGACTTTGACGGCTGGGACCAGCGCTACTGGAGCGAACGCTACGTCGTCCACGACCCGTGCGTGAAGCTGCTGCTGAAATCGCCCCGCTCGTTCGCCTGGAGCGACGCCAAGCCGCTGGGCGACGGCCGCGCCCAGTCGATGTGGGGCGAGGCCTCGGAACTGGGCATGAACGACGGCTATGTCGTGCGCGTCTTCGGCCCGGCCGGCCAGGAAGTGCTGATCCGCATGTCGACCGAGGCGCCCACGACCGACCCGGCCTCGCGCGCGGTCGTCGACAGCCTGGCCACGGTGTTCGGCACGATCATGCTCAAGCACTGGGAAATGCAGGACGACAATCCCGACTACGGGATCATCTCCGAGCGCCAGGCCCAGTGCCTGTACTGGGCCAGCCGCGGCAAGACCGACTGGGAGATCGGCGCGATCCTCGAACTCTCCCCCCGCACCGTCCACCACCACATCGAGGCCGCCAAGAAGCGCCTGGGCGTGGTCAAGCGTCAGGAAGCGGTGCTGAAGGCCGGCGAACTGGGGCTGCTGAGCAAGCTCTAACAAAGGAAAGCCCCCTCTCTCTTAGAGAGAGGGATCTTGTTTACCCCCAGCGCCTCTTCTCCCCGCTGGCAAGCACCCTCCGCGCGTAGGGAGTAGGCCGTTTGGCCTATCGTCCGTTTGCCGGATCATGTCCCCTAATGCAGGCCGTTCCTTTCCCGCCAGCTTTGGGGGCCGGCCATGATCCACATCATCACTTCCGAGAACCGACACCTGTACGGCCCGCAACTCTGGGCCATGCACGAAGAGCGCCGGCGCCAGTGCGTCGAGAAGAACGGCTGGGTCGACCTGGTCGTGCTCGATGGCGGCGAGGTCGACGACTATGACGACCACCGCGCCATCTACCTGCTGGGCTTCAACGACGCCCTGGAGCTGGAAGTGGGCCTGCGCCTGCGGCCCACCGACGATCGCTGCATGCTGGCCGACAAGTTCGCGCACCTGATCGCCCCCGGCGAAACGCCCAAGAAGGGCGCCGATGTCTGGGAAGCCTCGCGCCTGTTCACCACCGAGGCCTATCGCAAGCGCAAGGGTCCGGGCCGCGGCGAGCGGGTGTTCGAGTGCTGGGCGGCCGCCTTCGAGCTGGCCCTGCGCCGCGGCGTGAACCGCTTCGTCGGCATGATCGACATGCAGCTGTATCCGGGGATCCTGAACTCGCCGATCGACACCCGCCTGGTCGGCATCCCGCGCGCCTATGAGTACGGCGTGGTGGCCGGCTCGGAAATCGCCGTCTCGCAGGCCCTGCTGGACCGGGTGCTGGAAGCGATCTGCCGCGAGTCGCCGATCGGCTACGAAATCGACGCCATGGACATGATCGCGTTCGGTGACCTGGCCGCCGTGCAGCGCCAGGTGACCCGCGCCATGACGCCGCAGCTTAACGCCGGCGTCGAGCGCGACGAGACCCTGGCGGCCGAAACCCTGTTCCGTCTGCACGACAATTCGGGCGAGGCGCGGCGCATCTGGGCGGACCGCTCGCGCGACGCCGGCAGCGGCGCGCGCCTTAACGCATAAGGGGTTCGTTCAAGGTCGGCCCGTTCCGCCGGGAGCGGGCCGCACACGGACTTAACCTTACTCGCGCCTGGCGACAGCCGGTCGCCCCACGGTTGGCGGCGAATCGCCTATTTGGCGACTAACCTGCTCGAATCGGGGAGGCCAGCTAAACCATCGCGACGTAACGCCGCGCCATGAACGCCCCAGCTTCCGCCGACGTCACGGTCGTGTCATTTTCTCCGAACAACCGTTAGAGGCGGAAAACTACAATGAGCGAAGAAACTGAGGGCCGGCGCCCGAACCCTGTCGACCTGCACGTGGGCGGCCGCGTCCGCATGCGTCGCAAGCTGCTTGGCGTCAGCCAGGAGCAGCTGGCCGACAGCCTGGGCCTGACCTTCCAGCAGGTGCAGAAGTACGAGCGCGGCGCCAACCGCGTCAGCGCCAGCAAGCTGTACGAGATCGCCAAGACCCTGCAGGTCCCGGTGTCGTTCTTCTTCGACGGCCTGGCCGATCCGATGAGCGGCGCGGAAGTCGATGACGCCGCCCAGCACGCCGAAAAGGTGGTCCAGGAGTTCCTGACCACGCCGGAAGGCCTGGAGCTGGCTGAGGTGTTCCCGCGCATCGGTCGCGGCCGTGTCCGTCGCCAGGTCCTGGACCTGGTGCGCGCGATGGCCGACGAAGCCGCCCGCGAAGGCGCCTGAACCGGGCTGAGCGCGCCTCGCTCAAGCGCGCTCGACTGTGTTTGAAGACGGACAAGACCTCGGCTGGCGGGCCGGGGTCTTTTTCGTTTCGGGCTTCAGCCCGTCGAGACGCTGGATTGGGACGCGGCCCAGATCCGCTTGGCTGCGCCCGCCGCGGCGGGCGTCAGGCCGCGAAGATCGTAGGTCCTGACGATGCGCATGCCGATCTCGCGGTCGCGCTGCCAGGCCACGGTCACGTCATGGGCCAGCCCCGCGACCAGGTCGACCAGCTGCACCTTCGCCGGCGGGGCGTTGCTGGACAGCATCTGGATGCGCGCGCCGCTGCTCGACAGATCCCGAATGATGCAATCCCACGCGAAGGCGCCGCACAGGATCTTGCCGGACCTCTGAGTCTGAATGCGGACGGCTGTCCGTCGATCTTGATCGCCGCCTGACGCGTACTTCGCCATGCGGGGATAAACGCATGCCGCGGTTAATCGGCCGTCTAAATTTAGGATTTTTGTAGTGAAGGTTAACGGGAAGACGCCCCCGTTTTGGGTCCGGCGGCCGGATGCGCGTCGACTGACAGCCTTGTCATTTACAACCCCGCGACGATAGGCCCGCTTTACCGAACAGTGTTACCGCTACAGAAAATGGGGCGCACGGACAAAGAGCCGGCGCGAGAGGAAACGACCAAATGGCGAAGGGATCGGTGCTTCTGGCCGATGTGAACGGCCGTGACCTGGCGGTGGCCGTCGTGCGTCCCGGCGATCCGCCGCGCGACCATCGCGAGCTCCCCTGCGCCTCGCTGCGCGAGCTGGAGCAACACCTGACGGCGGCCTTGGCCGGCCAAGGCGACTTGGTCGGCGCGGCCGTCTGCGGCGCAGGTCCCGAGATCGACGGGGCCATCGCCCTGACCGCCGGCGACTTCGTCGTCACCCAGTCCTGGCTGCGGGCGGTGCTGAAGACCCCGCGCGTGGCCCTGCTCAACGACTTCGCCGCCTGCGCGCTGGGCGCGCCGCGCCTGTCGCCGGCCGCCATGACCCTGGTCCGCGAGGGCAAGCCGGCCCGCAACGCCCAGATCGCCGTGATCGGCCCCAATCTCGGCCTCGGCGTCGCGGCTCTGACGCCGCACCGCCTCGACGGCTGGACCCCGGTGGTCAGCGAAGGCGGCCATGCCGACTTCATGCCGGGCGAGCCGCGCGAGGCCGCCGTGTTCCAGGCCCTGCAGGCCAGGTACGGCCGGGTCTCGGCCGAGCACTTCCTGTCGCAGGCGGGGCTGGTCGACATCCACGCGGCGCTGGGCGGAAGCGGCAGCGACGACCTGATCCTGTCGCGCGTCCGCGACGGCGACGTGCGCGCCCGCGAGGCCCTGTCGATCTTCAGCGGCCTCCTGGGCGCCTTCGCCGGCGACGCGGCTCTGATGTTCGCCGCCCGCGGCGGCGTCTACATCAACAGCCCCCTGATGGAGCGCGTCGACGGCCTGCTGGACACCGAAGCCTTCAACCGCCGCTTCGCGGACAAGGGCCGGATGAGCGGCTACCTGAAGGATATCCCGGTGTACCTGACGCGCGGGCGGTGCACCCTGCTGGGCCTGTCGGGGCTCTTCACGGCCAGCGACATGAAGTACACGGCGGACGAGGTGAAGTTCCTGGATTGCTGAGGGGGCGGGGGCGACCTCTCCTCCCCCTCTGGGGGAGGTGGCCCGGAGGGCCGGAGG
>Ga0209023_10000208_pt1 | contig 102330 bp, 92 predicted proteins | sample LakOneMetagenome_FD_187468 | JGI IMG/M metagenome (GOLD analysis project Ga0209023, IMG submission 187468) | Freshwater and sediment microbial communities from Lake Erie, Canada (SPAdes) (version 2) | ecosystem: Environmental > Aquatic > Freshwater > Lentic | place: Lake Erie, Canada...
AGGGCGAGATTATGATTCGTCATGAAAGCGGTGGGAAAAGTTGATTTTGTTGGTCGCACAACAAGTCTAGCTCTTCTTTACCGCTTTCTTGTTTTCAGGATCAGTTCCCGCTAATCCGTGATGAACCATTTTTTTTGCCTGAAGCCAGCACTTGTTGCCGAGGTTGTTAGCAGATGTGACTGGCGTAAGCCTTTGTAAGGCCGGTCAACAGGGCCTATCCGGGCAGCGTTTGATGCCCAGGTGACACGATAAACGTACGCCAGAACCGAACCGGAAAGGACACACCCATGAAAAAAGCACTTGCTACCCTGATCGTTGCTCTGTCGGCTACTTCGGCATTCGCCCAGACCACCTCGCCCACCACCGCCACTCCGGCGACCCCGGCCACTCCGGCGACCGCCGCTACCCCGGCCGTGCCGGCAACCCCGGTTGATGCTGCCACCCCGCCGACCACCGACACCTCGGGCGGCACCGGCACCACCTCGGCCACCGCTGCTTCGCCGGCCACTCCCGCCACCCCGGCAACTCCGGCGACCCCTGCATCGGCTGCCGACAAGACCGACAAGGCCGCCAAGCACGACGCCAAGCAAGCCAAGCACGACAAGAAGTCCGCACACAAGGACAGCAAGTCGACCACCAAGTAAGTCATCACTATCCCGGGCAGCCCTGCGCTGCTCGGGTTTCATCCTCGCCGTGCGGCCCCACACGGCGCCTACTGGACCGCCGGATCGACTGTTTCCGCCCCGCTGGCGCGGCGGCCGGATCGCTTGAAGGTCCACATCACCCCTAGCCCGCCCGACACGCCGCCGTCCTTCACGTGCAGGGGACTGTCGCGGTTCGCCGCGCCCTTGTAAGTCTCGAAGCGCAGGTAACCGAACAGCCGGATGTCCTCGTCGAGGCGGCGCGAGCCGAACAGGCCGAGACGCGTCGCGATCAGGCCCGCATCGGCGGCGTAGGCAGGCCGCATGGCCGTCACGTACTGCGGCGCGACTTCGTAGAAATGGCGGTTGATCCGGCGGTCGCCCAGCACCACCGACAGATTCGTCTCCAGGGTCCACAGCGCGCGCTCGCCGGCCATCTCGTAGGCCAGGCGCGGCTCGAAGGTAGTGCCGCGCCCATGCAGGCCGCCGCGTGCCTCGATCACGGCGCGCAGCGGGAACTCGGCGCGCAGGCGGCGGTTATTGCCGAGCTCGAGCAGGCGCAGTTTCAGGCGAGGGCCGAATTCCAGCAGCGGCCCAAGGTCGGGCATGCCGGCACGCTCGTCGACCTCGTCCGAGTCGGAAGGCAAGGCGCCGGCGAAGCCCACGTCCAGCTCGGCCCGGTCGCTGCGGAACAGGCGCGCGGCGATGCCGGAGCGGTCGGCGCGCAGGATCTCGCCGCGGTAGACGATGTTGGGGAAGACCAGCAGGCGCGATTCGCGCTCGTCGGAGCCGGGATAGGACGGGGTGGAGAGGGCGGCGCCGCCGAGGCCGATTTCCCACAGGGGGAGATTGCGTTCGGGGCTGGTCTGTGCGCTGGCGTTGGTGGCCAGGATGAGGCAGGCGGCGGCAATGGCGGCCTTCGGGTGGGCGGTCATGGTGGTCTTGGTCGGCTCAGTGGTGAGCCAGATTCTATCCAAGACCGGGGAGAGGACGCGCCGGACACGCTGAGCAGCGTCGGCGTTTAAATCAATTACGTTCCTGTAAACGTCATTCCCGCGGAGGCGGGAATCCAATTTCGCAGCACAGGGAAACGCTTACTCTATGCCGGCAAAACTTGGATTCCCGCCTACGCGGGAAGTCGTGGGCGCCAGTGGCGCGCATGACGGTTTTAAAGCTGTTGGATGCTTGTGAAGCTAACGATACATACGCCCACCCGACAAACAATCAACCCTTCTCCGGGAAAATCTCCTGCAGAAGCGCCGCCAGGTTGTACCCACCCTTGATCAGCTGCTGCTTCGCCACCGCCGAGCTTGGCACCGGATAGTTCTGCGGCACTTCCAGCGCGAAGGTGTAATAGGTCTCGCCCTTCTTGCTGGTCTGCGGGGTCAGCTTGCCCGGCACCACGTCCTGGTAGGCCAGCTTGGCTGCGACCAGGGTGTCGTCCGCCCACTGATACGGCCAGGTGATCGGATCGCCCTTGGCCTTGGCGACCTGCGGGTTGCCGGCAATGGCCGCTTCCGCGAACTGTTCCGGGGTCTTGGTCTTGATGCGGCGGAAGGCGTAGTCCACCGTGGTGCTGTCCCAGTACGAGTGGAAGGGCTTGGTCAGCGCCTTGGGCGCGCCTTCGCGCACCGGCACCGGCTCGCCGGGGCCGATCAGGCCATCGGCCAGCGCGCTGATCCTGGCGTCGTCCAGCAGCAGGTTGTTGCCGCCGCGCGAATCGAAGACCGCGGTCTCGTCGACTTCCGCGTGGGTCTTGGGCACCACGAACTTGCCGTCCTTGGAAACGAAGGCCGCGCCGACGTGCAGCGGCTGGTGGATGTCGCCGGCGAAGTGGGTCAGCAGGATCAGGGCCTGGCGCTTGGTGAACTTGTGCGGGTTCAGTGCCGGGTCGGTCTTGCCCTGCAGGACCGCGATGCACTGCTTCAGGGTCTGGACGATGTCCACGTCCGCCGTGCCCACGCCATGGTCATGGTACTTCTCGAGCTGGAACGGGACGTCGGTGTAGTGGTACTCGCTGTGCTTCGGGTTGCCGTTCACGTAGTCGACCATCTCCTGGGTCTGCGGACCACAGTAGCTGCCCTTGACGCAGTCGGCCCAGTTGGCGATCGATTCGAGCGTTTCGCCCGGCAGCAGCAGGGCCTGGATCTGCTTCTGGGTGTTGGAGCCCTTGAGCAGCTTGTCGGCGATGGCGCCCACGGCGCGGTGGCCGTCGCGGCCCCAGGCCGCGGCGTCGAAGGAGGCGAATGCGCCGGAAAGCAGCAGTACACAAGCTAGTTTTTTCATGGTCATCCTTGGTTGATACATCAGCCTCATTGGGCCTTCATGATGCGTGGCGTGGCTGGGGCCAGCGCGGCGCCCTGCCCTTCGTTCCTGCGCAGGTATTCGGTCAACGCGTCGAGGTCCAGCAGGCCGGTCTCGAGGCGGTTGCTGCCTTTGGCGAATTCCGGGAAGTTGTCGCCGCCTTCGGCCAGGAAGTTGTTGGCGACGATGCGGTAGGTCTGGTTCGCTTCGAGCGGCTTGCCGTTCAGGGTGATGGCCAGGACGCGGCTGCCGGCCGGGCGTTTGTCGTCCCAGGTGTAGCTGAAACCGTTCGACACCTGCAGCATCGAGCCGTTGCTCGACGCCGAATGCCATTGCTGTTCCAGCAGAGTGCGGATCTGGGCGCCGGTCAGGTCCATCACGACCAGGGTGTTCCCGAACGGAAGCACGGCCTGGGTCTGGCCAAAGGAGGCCACATTGTCCGGGCCCGCTTCCAGGTCCTTGCGGATACCGCCTTCGTTCATGAAGCCGATCTGCGCGCCGACGTTGCGTGTCGCGGCCAGGATGGCGTCGGCGATCAGGTCGCCGAGCGGCGCTTCGCCGGCATCGCTCTGCTTGCGCAGCACCGGCGCCGACGGCAGGCGAGCGATCGGGCGGCCGAGGGCCACACGGCTGCCTTCCTTCACCTTGGCGACGAAGGCGGCCATCTTCTCGTCGGCCGGATAATCGCCTTGCTTCATCAGGACGTTCTCGACCTTGATGTCGCCCACGATACCGGCGCCCTTCTCCACCTTCATGGAGACGCGGGTCAGGAGGTGGCCATAGGACGAAGCCTGGGTCACGGTGCGGCCGCCGACCTGGCACAGGTAGCCCTCATGGGTATGCCCGGTGATCACAAGCTTGATCGACGGGTCGAGCTTCCTGACGATGTCGACGATCGGCCCTTTGAGCCCATTGCAGCCCGGCGTCATCGGGCTTTCCTTGGTGCGGCCGCCTTCGTGCACCAGGGCCACGATCACGTCGGCGCCCTGGCGGCGCATGTCGGGGATGGCGCGGTTGATGGCCGCCGCCTCGTCGCCGAATTCCAGACCGGCGATACCGGAGGCCATCACGACCGAGCGGGTGTCCTGCAGCACCACGCCGACCAGGCCGACCTTGATGCCCTTGACCTCCTCGATCTTGAACGCGGGGATGAAGGGCTTGCCGGTGGCCTTGTCGACCACGTTGCCGGCCAGGTAAGTGAAGTGCGCGCCGCGGTAATCCTTGCTCATCTGGCAGGCCTTGTCCGGGCGCGGCGAGTCGCAGCCGCCGTGCTGCTGGCGCAGCAGCTCCTTGCGGCCGGCGTCGAATTCGTGGTTGCCGACCGCGGACGCGCGCAGGTTCAGCATGTTCATCGCTTCGATGGTGGGCTCGTCGGCCCACAGCGAGGACATCGCCGGGCTGGCGCCGACCAGGTCGCCCGCCGAGACGAACAGCAGGTCCTTGTCCTCTTTGCGCCAGGCCTGCAGCGCGGCCGCCACCGCCTCCACGCCGCCGGCGCGGATCGCGGGCGCTTTGCTGCCGTCCGGGTTGGTCGGGGTGTAGCGGCTCGGTTCGAGGTTGCCGTGGAAGTCGTTCAGGGCGACCAGGTTGATCTCGGTCGGTCCGCGCACGGCCTGGGTGGCGCATCCCGAGAGCGCGAGGGCCAGCAGCAGGGGAAGGAGTCGGACGCGTGGGGTAGCGGTCATCATGGAAACGTCAATACTGGAGGGTGGATGTAAAACAGGCCCTCGCGGGCCTGTTCGGTACTGCACGCCATGCCTGCCGCATGAGGCAGCGGCAGGCATTGTAGCGCTATTAGATGTCGACCGACAGGGTGACCGACGCGAAGCGCGGTGCGCCCAGGTAGTAACGCAGGGTGCCGACACTGGTCACGCCCGGGAACGGGGTGGTGTTGGTGACGCTCTGCGACGACGGGTTGATGTACTGCTTGTTGGTGATGTTGCTGATGTTCAGCTGCAGCTTCGGACGCTTGAAGATACCGTAGTTGTCGAAGGTGTAGCCGGCATCGAAGCCGTACGTGGTGTAGCCAGGTGCCCACTCGTCGTTCACCAGGGTGCCTGCCTGGCGGCTGGTGGCCTTGGCCTTCACACGAGCGAAGAAGGTGCCCTGCGAGTATTCCAGCGACAGGCCGGCCTTCAGCTTCGGGGTCAGCGGCATTTCCTTGCCGGCGGTCGGCAGGGTACCGGTGGCGCTCACACGCAGGTTGTCTTCGATCTTGCTGCGGGTGTAGCCGAACGAACCGTATGCTGCCCAGCCGTTGATCGGGGTGTTGCCCAGTTCGATCTCGAGGCCGTGGTTCTTCACGTTGCCAGCGTTGGTGTAGCTGCTGGTGTTGGTGATAGGGTCGAACGCGGTCGCCTGGCGGTTCTTGAAGTCCACCATGAACGCGGTCACGGTCGCGATGAAGGTGTTGCTCTGGTGACGGTAGCCGATGTCGGTGTTCCACGAGGTCTCTTCCTGGACGTCGCCACGCAGGGTTGCCACGTTGCCGTTCAGGATGACGTTGGTGCCGACGTTGCTGAACACGAAGTTCGGCGGGGCTTTCATGTTCTTCGCCACCGACGCGAACAGCTGGTCGTCGTTGGTCAGGCGGAAGCGCGCACCCAGCTGCGGCAGCACATCGTTGTACTTCTTGACGATGTTGTAGGTCGGGTTCTGGTTGCCTTCGCTGGCGAAGTTGGTGAAGTCACGCTCGATGTTCGGAGTACGCACGCCCAGGTTCAGGGTCAGCTTGTCGTCCATCATCGTGATGGTGTCCTGGACGAAGAACTGGTAGGCGGTCGAGACGGTATCCCAGTCGCGGCTCATGAACGGGGTGCCGTCCGGACGGCGGATCTGGAAGATCTGCAGGTACGGATCGACCGGACGGCCGTCTTCGGTCACCGGGACCATCGGGCCGGTCTGACGGTGCTGGGCGCGCTCGTACCAGAAACCACCCAGGATGTTGTGGTTGTTCCACTGGTAGTTCAGCGACGAGGTGATGCCCGGACGCTTGGTGTCGGTCTGCGACGCGTTCGCCATGATGACGGTGTCGAGGGTGTCGCCGTCGCCGTTCAGGTCGACCGCTGCGGTGGTCTTGTTGGTCGTCGTGTTCAGGAAGCCGCTGCTTTCGCGCTGGACGCGCTGCTGCAGGCCGCCGTTACCGAAGCCATACCAGAAGTACGGCAGGACCTTCAGGTCGAGGTTTTCGCTCAGGCGGAACTTGGCGGTAGCCGAAGCGATCGCGTTCTTGAACGGGTTGATGTACAGGCCGTGGTACAGCGGCGACTGGGTGGCTTCGACCTGGGCGGTACCGGCCTTGGCAGGCAGGTGGCCGGCGAAGAAGTCGCTGGTGTCGTAGTAGTAACCGCGCGTGTTCAGCTCGGTCTTGGTCAGGTTGTTGATGCTGTTGTTCAGGGCTTCGTTCCACAGCAGGGTGGCGTGGATGTAGTTGAAGCGATCCCAGTCGTAGTTGAAGCCGGCGTCGATGTGGTCGCGCTTGGCCTTGCCCTTGCCCTTCCACTTGTCGGTCATCGCGCGCGACACCGAGATGAATGCCTTCGAGCGGTTGTCCGAGAACTTGCCGGTGTCGTAACGGACGAAGGTCTTGAACATGTTCAGCTGACCGGCGGTCTGCATGAAGCGCACGCGCTGCTTGTTTTCCGGGTTGCAGGTGTTGATGCCGAAGTTACCACCGGTCGCGCCGACCTGCGGCGAGTCGACGTCGGTCGAACCCTGGGTCACGAACTGCGAGCAGGTGTTTTCCTGGTCAACGTATTCTTGCGGGTAGACCGAGAACGAACCCGAGTCGTTGACCGGCACGCCGTTGATGGTGGCGCCGATCTGGTCGCTGTTGAAGCCGCGCAGGGTCAGGCCGCCGCCGAACAGGCCGGTTGCGTCGTGGTTGTAGCTGTTCACTGCCGGCAGCAGTTCCAGTGCCTCATAGGCGTTGCCGGTCGGACGCTGCTTTTCCAGTTCCGCTGCGGTGACGGTCGAACGCGCTTTCGGCGCTTCTTCGAAAACCATCAGACCCATACCCAGTTTCTTGCCGGTGATAACAACTTCCGAACGGACCTGGCCTTCGTCGGACGTTGCCGTCGGTGCCGGTGCCGCGGTCTGGGCTTGGGCGACGCCCGCGTATGCGAGGCATGCCAGCGCGATGGCGCTCAGGCGCAGCGTCGGTTGTTGGTTAAAAGCGGATTGCATTCAAAACTCCCCTAGAGTGTCATTATGAAAACTACAACAGCAAGCAGGTCACCTGCACGAATTCTTGCCAAAAGCTCAAGGCTTTTGCAGCGGCATGGCAGTGTAAGGTCTGAATATGTCCGGTTCATGACGCGCCCGGAGCCACAGTTTGACGTTGACCGTTTGGAAAATACTTTCCATTTAGTCATTCGCCGACTATGCATGAGTGCATAAGGTGTGGCAAATACCATTTCGCTTACAAATTTATACGTATTTCGTATAAGTCCCCGTCAGAACCCGTGTGGGCTGCCCGCAACACAGTGTTCACCTACGGAAATTGCTGCGGCGCGATTATAAGAGGATCAATTCGAGTGCGAAACGAATTAATTTGTAAATCCGTTTTGCCAAGGAGAAGGGCGGGCAATGTGTAGCGCCGCGGCCACACATTGCCCCTTTGGAAGAGAATGGCACTGTCAAGTGCCGCGTTTTTGGTCAGCGCTTGGACGCGCCGGCCGAACGGGCCAGTTCCGCGATGCGGGCTTCGAACGCCGCGAAGCGCTCGTCGAGCTGGCGGGTCAAACGTTGTTTTTCTGCCACCGGCAGGAAGGCATAGCGGATGCTGTTGTACGAGGTCCGCTTCATTTCCGCATAGTCCGGCTTGTAGCGGCTGGCGAACAGCACGTACTCGTTCGACAGCGTGTGGCGGGTCACGCCGGCGTCGTCGGTCGAGATCACATAGGGCACGCCGTATTTGCGGTACAGGGTGATCGGGTGGCTGGCGCCCTCGATGCCGTTGATGAAGGCATTCGAGGTCAGGTTGATCTCGACCGGAATGTCCTCCTTGCGCATCATCGCCATGACGGCCGGGGCGTTGGTCTCGTGGGCCAGGTCGATGCCGTGGCCGATGCGGTTGGCCCCCGCCACCACCAGGGCCTGGTCGATGTGGAACTTCAGGCCTTCCGGCGGCACGTCGCCCATGGCCAGTTCGCCCGCGTGCATGGCGACCTTCACCGACGGGTAGCGCGACTTCAGGAAGCGGAACATCTTCATGTGCAGCGCGTAGTCGCGCATCGACACCATGTTGCTTTCCTGGCCGACGATATTGACGCCCACGATCTTGTCGCTCATCGCGGCGGCCTTGAAGCCGGAGACCATCGAGGAGAACACCTGCGACGGATTCAGCAGGCGCAGCACATAGGTCTGGTAGCGCATGGTGAAGCGCTCGTCATCGATGCCTTCGGCCGACTCGTGGATCCGGTTGACGAAGTCTTCCGTCGACTTCTTGAAGCCGGGGTCCTGCTCCAGTACCGCCAGCCAGGCACCCATCTGGGCTTCAAACGCCTTGTCGTCGTTCGCGTTCTGCCAGGCCTGGGTGTCGAATTCCTTGTTCACGACAAAAGGCGACATCTTGAACATGGTCTCGATGTAACCCACGTTTTCGGCGATGGCGCGTTTTTTCAGCTCCTGCAGGCCTTCGCGGAAGTTCGCGTTCGACACCGGTCCGAAGAAGCCGAAGGTCTGGAAGAACCGACGGTCCGGCGGTGGCTGGATCGCGCCGTGGTTGTTGAAATCCTTGTTCGACCAGCGCTGCAGCAGTTCGCGGTAGGTGAAGTCGTCGGCATACACCTCGCTTGTGGACAGGCAGCTGCGCTCCTTGGCCGGCTTGGCGCGTTCTGCCTCGACGACTTCCTTCTTGGTCTCGATCTGGTAGGTCTGCTTGTTGACGCAGTAGCCCTGCTTGTCGAGGAAATCGACGTACTGCTCGGCGTAGACCGCGCCCGAGTAATGGTGGTGCAGGTCGCCGCCCTTGGGCATCTGGGTGAAGAACAGGGTCAGCTCGGACAGCTTCGGCTCGCCGGCGATCAGGCTGGCGTAGTGGCGCGCGGTGGCGGTCTCGTTGGCGCTGTTGGCCGGGCCTTTTGCCAGGGCGGGCGCGCCGGCGACGGCCAGGGCGAGCAGGACGCCGCCGGTCAGTTTGTTGGTCATGGGTGTGGCTTTCTGGTGCGGTGGACCGCGCAACTCTATACGGTTGAGTTGGCGTTGGCAATATTGCCATGTAGGGTGGTCGGCTTCGCCGACCGCGCGTCCAGCTCCGCTCAGCATTGTGGCAGCGCATCCGTCAGTTGAACGCGCGGTCGGCAGAGCCGACCACCCTACGAACGACTGTGGACCAGCTTACCGGCCGAATAGGTGGCCTTGACCGTACGGTCATCCCCCAGCAGCGCCAGCGCGAACAGCAGCTCTTCCAGCGACGCCAGCTGCGCCGTGCGGCGCGCCAGCAGCGGCGTCGCCTTCGGGTCGAGCACGACGAAGTCGGCTTCCGCGCCCGGCGTGAAGCTGCCGATCGTACCCTCCAGGCTCATGGCGCGCGCCGCACCCAGGGTGGCGAGATAGAACATGCGCACCGCCGGCAGGTAGCTGCCCTTCAGGCGCGCCACCTTGTAGGCTTCGTTCATGGTCTGCAGCATCGAGAACGAGGTGCCGGCGCCGACGTCGGTGCCCAGCGACAGCAGCGTCTTCGCGCCGTCGGCGCGCTCGAAGTCGAACAGGCCGCTGCCGAGGAACAGGTTGGAGGTCGGGCAGACCGCCGCCGCGCTGCCGGTCGCCGCCATGCGCGCGAAATCGTCGTCATCCAGCCAGATGCAGTGGCCGAACAACGCGCGCGGGCGCATCAGGCCGAAGCGCTCGTAGACGTCCAGGTAGCTGCGCGCCTGCGGATGCAGCTCGCCCACCCACTTGCACTCGTCCTTGTTTTCCGAGACGTGGGTCTGGATGAAGGTGTCCGGGTAGGCCTTGGCCAGTTCGGCGGTGGCGCGCAGCTGGGCGTCGGTCGAGGTCGGGGCGAAGCGCGGGGTGATCGCGTACAGCTGGCGGCCGCGCTTGTGCCACTTCTCGATCAGGGCCGCGCTCTCGCCGACGCCGCCTTCGACGTCGCGCAGGAAGTCCGGGCAGTGGCGGTCCATCAGCACCTTGCCGGCCACCATGCGCAGGTTACGCGCCTCGCTGGCCTCGAAAAAGGCGTCCACCGACTGCGGATGCACGGTGCAGTAGACGACCGCGGTGGTGGTCCCGCAGCGCAGCAGCTCGTCGAGGAAGAATTCGGCGGTGGCGCGCGCGTGCACCGGGTCCGCGAAGCGGCGCTCGGTCGGGAAGGTATAGGTCTCCAGCCACGGCAGCAGGCCCTCGCTGGGCGAGGCGATCATGTCGGTCTGCGGGTAATGCAGGTGGGTGTCGATGAAGCCCGGGGTGATGACCTGGCCGCGATAGTCGTGCGGGGTCGCGCCGGGCGGCAGCATCGGCGCCAATGCGGCGTAGTCCCCTGCCGCCTTGACGCGGCCATCCTCGACGACCAGCAGGCCGTCTTCATGCCAGGCATGGGCGTCGCCGCTGAAGGCCGGGTCGGCGTGAAAATGCAGCAAGCTCGCACGGTAGGCTTGCACGTTGTGAGGTGCGGTGGACATTAATGGAATTCCGTTGAAACTTCGGGTTGGCGGGCCGCTGCTTCCCATACCAGGAGCAGCTGGGCCGCCACGGAGGCCGCGATCACGGCCGGGGCCTTGCCTTCGATACCGGGCAGGCCGACCGGGCAGACCATGGCGTCGATGCGCGCGCTGTCGACGCCGCGTTCGCGCAGGCGGTGCTCGAACTGGCGGCGCTTGGTATCGGAGCCGATCAGGCCGAACCAATCGTTCGCGCCGGGGCGGGACAGTATCGCGTGTGTGAGGCTCAGGTCAAGTGCATGGCTGTGGGTCATGACCAGAAAGGTGGTTCCCTGTGGTGCATTTTCAACAAGCGCCTCGGGCGTGTCGGTTGCCTCGATCGTCACGTTGGCCGGGATATCGGCTGGGAACAGGTCCTCGCGTTCGTCGATCCAGGTGACGCGGCATGGGAGGTCGGCCAGGGCACGCACGATGGCGGCGCCGACGTGGCCGGCGCCGAACAGCATCAGGTGGGCGTGTGGGGCGAGGACGGCGTCGGCCAGCCAGAGGCGGCCCTGCTCGTCCTGGAAGACATGGGTGCCGGCAACACGGTCGAAGTCGGGGCCGGGCTCGCCGGCTAGTAGACGCCCGCTAGCGTCGAGTAGACCCGTAGGGTGGGCGGGTCTCCCGCTCGCGCGTTCAGCTAAAGAATGCGTCTCGGCTGCGCTGAAGCTGGCTGAACGCGCGGGCGGCGAAGCCGCCCACCCTACGAACACCACACGCCACGTGTCCGCGTTGCGCCGCCTGTCGAGCAATGCAATCTGCTCCGCATCCGCCAACTCGAACGCCAGCCACGCAATCCCCCCGCAGCACTGCCCCAGCTTCGGCCCCAGCGGAAAGCGCTCGACATGCGCCGCCCCGCCCTGTTCCAGCATGGCGCGCGCCATTTCCAGCGCCCGGTGCTCCAGGTGCCCGCCGCCGATGGTGCCGCGAAAACCGCGCGCATCCACCAGCATGCGCGCGCCCGGCTCGCGCGGCACGGAACCCTCGACGCGGGCAACCGTCACCAGCACGGCCGGGGCGTGCAGTTCGCGTGGCAACCAATCGCTCATCAGGCGCTCGCAGATTCCACGTAAGCGACCGCCTTGAGAATCTCCTCGCAGGTGGCCGGCGCGTTCAGCGGCGGGTTGACACGGTGGCCGCCCACCGCGGAGATGGCGTCGCGGATCGCGAAGAACACCGAGAACGGCAGCAGCAGCGGCGGCTCGCCCACCGCCTTGGAGCGGTGGATGCTGTCCTCGGCGTTGCGGTTCTTGAAGAGGCGCACGCGGAAGTCTTCCGGGCAGTCCGACACGCCCGGGATCTTGTAGGTCGAGGGCGCGTGGGTCATCAGCTTGCCCCCGTCGTTCCACCACAGCTGCTCGGTGGTGAGCCAGCCCATGCCCTGGATGAAGGCGCCTTCGACCTGGCCGATGTCGATCGCCGGGTTGAGCGAATTGCCGGCATCGTACAAGGCGTCGGCGCGCAGCAGCTTCCATTCGCCGGTGAGGGTGTCCACCACGACTTCCGACACCGCGGCGCCATAGGCGTAGTAGGAGAACGGGTGGCCGCTCATAGTCTTCGGGTCCCAGTGCAGGCCCGGAGTGGCATAGAAGCCGTCCGACCACAACTGCACCCGCGCCAGGTAGGCCTTGGCCACGACTTCGCCGAAGCGCAGCGCATGGCCGGCCACGAACACGGTGTCGTCGGCAAAACGCACTTCAAGAGGGTCGCCGCCAAACTGCGTGGCCACGAAGGCGGCCAGGCGCTCGCGGATCTTGCGCGCCGCATCCTGGGCCGCCTTGCCGTTCAGGTCCGCGCCGGTCGAGGCGGCGGTGGCCGAGGTGTTGGCGACCTTGCTGGTATTGGTGGCGGTGGCGCGCACCCGGTCCAGGTCCACGCCCAGTTCGTGGGCGACGACCTGCATCACCTTGGTATTGATGCCCTGCCCCATCTCGGTGCCGCCATGGTTGACCAGGATCGAGCCGTCCACGTAGACGTGCACCAGCGCGCCCGCCTGGTTCAGGTGGGTGACGTTGAAGGCGATCCCGAACTTGACGGGGGTGAGCGCCAGGCCTTTCTTCAGCACCGGGCTGGTACGGTTGAATTCGTTGATGGCCGCGCGGCGGGCGCGGTAGTCGCTGGTCTGCTCGAGTTCCGCCACCAGTTCGTGGATGACGTTGTCGACGATGACCTGGCCGTAGGGCGTGACGTTGCGCTCGTTGGTGCCACTGCGGCCGTAGAAGTTCAGGCGCCGGATGTCGAGCGGGTCGCGGCCGAGGTTGCGCGCGATCTCGTCGATCACGTATTCGATCGCGATCGCGCCCTGCGGGCCGCCGAAACCGCGGAAGGCGGTGTTCGACTGGGTGTTGGTCTTGCCGCAGGCGGCGCGGATCTCGACGTCGGACAGGTAATAGGTGTTGTCGAAGTGGCAGACGGCGCGCGTGGCCACCGGCCCCGACAAGTCGGCCGAGAAGCCGGCGCGCGACACCATGTCCACCCTGGCGGCAAGGATGCGCCCTTCGCGGTCGTAGCCGACCTCGTATTCGTAGTGGAAGCAGTGGCGCTTGCCGGTGACCAGCATGTCGTCGTCGCGGTCGGCGCGCAGCTTGACCGGGCGGCGCAGGCGGGCGGCCGCAATCGCGGCGGCGGACGCCCACAAGGCCGACTGCGATTCCTTGCCGCCGAAGCCCCCGCCCATGCGGCGGCACTCGACCACCACGTGGTGCGAGTGCAGGCCGAGCGCATGCGCGACCACGTGCTGCATCTCGCTCGGGTGCTGGGTCGAGCAGTAGACGTGCATGCCGCGGTCTTCGCCCGGAATCGCATAGGCGATCTGGCCCTCGAGGTAGAACTGTTCCTGGCCGCCCACGTGCAGCTCGCCCTTGACGCGATAAGGCGCCCCGGCGAAGGCCAGTTCGGCGTCGCCGCGCGCCAGGCGCATCGGCGGCAACACATACGACTGGGCGGCACGCGCGGCCTGCGGCGTCAGGATCGCCGGCAGGTCTTCGTAGTCGATTTTCGCCAGCTTCGCGGCGCGACGCGCGTTGTCGTGGCTGTCCGCGACCACGATGAAGATTGGCTGGCCCACGTACTGGACCAGGCCGTCGGCCAGGATCGGGTCGTCGTGGATGATGGGGCCGCAGTCGTTCAGGCCCGGGATATCCTGCGCGCTCAAGACCGTCACCACGCCGGCGGCGGCGCGGACAGGTTCGAGGTCGATGCCGAGGATGCGCGCATGGGCGCGGCCGGACAGGCCGAGCGCCGCGTGCAGCGTGCCCGCGGTCTCCGGGATGTCGTCGGTATAGGTGGCCTGGCCGAGCACGTGCAGCACGGCGGATTCATGCGGCCTGGCGCGGCCGACTTCGGTCCACTGGCCTGCTTCGAGGACGGGGGTGCCTGCGTCGTTCATCTCGCTCTCCTCAACCGGCCGCGAAGGCATTGACCGCCGTTGCCGGCAGCGGGTCATCGACACGGGTCTCGAACCAGAAGCGGCGCAGCAGATTCTGCGCGGCCTGCATGCGGTAGCTGCTGGAAGCGCGCATGTCGCTCAGCGGCGCATAGTCCTGCGCCAGCGCCGCCATCGCCGCGCGCATGTCGGCTTCGCTCCATGGCTGACCGAGCAGTGCCGCTTCCGCGCTGCTCGCGCGCTTGGGCGTGGCGGCCATGCCGCCGAAGGCAATGCGTACGCTCGTCACGGTATCGCCGTCGAGCGTCAGGGCAAACGCCGCGCACACGGCCGAGATGTCCTGGTCGAAGCGCTTGGCCAGTTTATAGGTACGGAAGCGCACGTTCGCGTCGCGCAGCGGAATGCGCACGGCCTGCACGAATTCGCCCGCCCGCAGGTCTTTCTTCTGGTAGCCGAGATAAAACTCTTCCAGGGCCAGCGTGCGCTCGCCCTCCGGCCCGCGCAGCACCACCTGGCTGCCCAGGGCGATCAGCCAGGGCATCGAGTCGCCGATCGGCGAGCCGTTGGCGACGTTGCCGCCCAGGGTGCCGGCGTTGCGGATCGGGAGCGAAGCGAAGCGCTGCCACATCTCGGTGAGCTCTTCCGGGTAATGGCGACAGATCGCGGCATAGGCATCGTTCAGGGTCACGCCGGCGCCGACCTCCAGCATGCCGTCCGCTTCTCCTACCCGCTTGAGGGCGTCGACCTGGCCGATGTAGATGATGTCGTTCAGCTCGCGCATCTGCTTGGTGACCCACAGGCCGACGTCGGTGGAGCCTGCCAGTACCAGCGCGCCCGGATGTTCGGCGCGCAGCGCGACCAGTTCGTCGAGCGTGCGCGGCACGTGGAAGCGCCCGCCTCGCGCTTCGTAGCGGAAGCCGTGCGCGCGCTGGAGCAGTTGCAGGCGTTCGGCCAGCGCGGCGCGGTCGAACGCGGCTGGCGGCAGTTCCACCATGCGGCGGGCGGCGTCGATGATGGGGCGGTAACCGGTGCAGCGGCACAGGTTGCCCGAGAGCGCGTCGTCGATCTGGCAGCGCGAGGGCGCGCGGCCGGAAAGCCCGTGGCTTTCCTGTTTGAGGTACATGCCCCACAGCGACATGGCAAAGCCCGGCGTGCAGAAGCCGCATTGCGAGCCGTGGCACTCGACCAGGGCCTGCTGCACCGGGTGCAGGGAGCCGTCGGCGTCCTGCAGGTCTTCCACCGTGAACAGGGCCTTGCCGTCGAGCGTGGGGGTGAACTGGATGCAGGAATTCACCGCCTTCAGTTCCAGCTGGCCGCTTTCCAGCGAACCGACGACGACCGTGCAGGCGCCGCAGTCGCCTTCGGCGCAGCCTTCCTTGGTGCCGGTGCAATGCAGGTCTTCGCGCAGGTGCTGCAGGATGGTCTGCGTCGGCGCGACGTCCCGCACTTCCCGGACGGCCCCGCGGTAATAGAATCGGATCGGGTCTGACATCGCGCTCTCGTCTCGTTTATTCACTTTCAGGCAAGGGCGGAAGGATACCGCCCGGCGCCCGCTAGCTTATAAGATAATCCATATATCGCTTATCACTATTTTTGCATATTCCGTGTACCTGCTGCCCCTTTCATTCTAGGAAAGGATGCACGGTTTTCCAGTGCCGCGCGATGTCGATGCGGCGCGTAATCCAGACCCCGTCGTGACTGCCGACGTAGTCGAGGAAGCGCGCCAGCGCTTGCGCCCGCGCCGGCCGCCCGACCAGGCGGCAGTGCAGGCCGATCGACAGCATCTTGGGCTGGTCCAGGCCGTTCGGGTCGCCCTCGGCGTACAGCACGTCGAAGGCGTCGCGCAGGTAGTCGAAGAACTGGGTGCCGGAATTGAAGCCCTGCATGGCGGCGAAGCGCATGTCGTTGGTGTCGAGGGTATAGGGCACCACCAGGTGCGGCACGCTGCGCCCCTCCCCCAACGCGACCTGTTGCCAGAACGGCAGGTCGTCGCCGTAGTGGTCGGCGTCGTAGGCGAAGCCGCCGTGCTCCACCACCAGGCGGCGCGTGTTGGGCGAGTCGCGTCCGGTGTACCAGCCGAGCGGCGCTGCGCCGGTCAGTTCGCGGTGGATCGCCACCGCTTCCGCCATGTGGGCGCGCTCGGTGGCCTCGTCCACGTTCTGGTACGAGATCCAGCGCAGCCCATGGCAGGCGATCTCGTGGCCCAGTTCGCGGAAGGCGGCCGCCGCCTCGGGATGGCGCTTGAGCGCCATCGCCACCGCGAACACGGTCAGCGGCAGATTGCGCTCCTCGAACAGGCGCAGGATGCGCCACAGGCCGGCGCGCGAGCCGTATTCGTAGAGCGACTCCATGCTCATGTGGCGCATCGGGAAGGCCTGGGCGCCGATGATCTCGGACAGGAAGGTTTCCGAGGCCGGGTCGCCATGCAGCACCGAGTTCTCGCCGCCCTCCTCGTAGTTCAGCACGAACTGCAGGGCGATCCTGGCCTTGCCGGGCCATTGCGGATGGGGAGGATTGCGGCCGTAGCCGACCAGGTCGCGCGGATAGTTGCGGTAGGTGTCCATGAGCGTATCGAAAAGGCAGGTATATCGGCGATCATATATTGCAGTCTACACAACGGTATATGATTCGCCGCATACTCCAACTCATCCTTCACATATAGGAGCCGCATGGGCAAACTGTCCACCCACGTCCTCGACACCGCCCAGGGCCGGCCCGGCGCCGGCGTGCGGGTCGATCTGTACGCGCTCGACGCGGACCGCCGCACGCTGTTGAAGACCGAGCTCACCAACGGCGACGGCCGCTGCGGCGCGCCGCTGCTCGAAGGCGAGGCACTGCGTCCCGGCCAGTACGAACTGGTGTTCCACGCCGGCGATTACTTCGCGGCCCAGGGCGTGGACCTGCCCTCCCCACGCTTTTTGGACCGCATCAGCATCGGCTTCGGCATCTTCGATAGCGCGCAAAACTACCACGTGCCGCTGGTCATGACGCCCTGGTCGTACTCGACCTACCGCGGCAGCTGACTTCCGGACGCTGCCGGCGTCCGAATCTTGCTATGCTTGGGCCCACCACGTCGGGAGAGCCCATGGCATTGCACATCGTTCATTTCATTGGACCGATCAACCACAATTCCGCCAGCGCCATCCGCAACAACTGCCTGCAGGCGCTGCAGAACGGGGCGACCGAGATCGAACTGCACATGTCCAGCGAAGGCGGCAACATGACGGCCGGCTTCGCGCTCTACTTCTTCCTGAAGTCGCTGCCGGTGCCGCTCACCACCTACAACATCGGCAGCGTGGAATCGGTGGCGGTGGTGATCTTCCTGTCCGGCCAGAAGCGCTACGCCTGTCCCGGCACCCGCTTCCTGATCCACCCGCTGCACTGGGGCTTCGGCAGCCTGGTCGCGGCCGACCATTCGCGCGTGTCGGAATGGCGCGACTGTCTCGATTTCGACGCCGAGCGCTATGCCAGCATCTTCCTCGACGCGACCACCGCGGCCGGCTGTCCTACCGACATCCGCAGTAACCTCACCGGCAATGCGCGCATCTTCGATGCCGAGAATGCGGTCAAGTCCGGAATTGTCCATCAAGCAAAGCAGGCACACCTGCCCGCCGCAGGCACAGCTTGTCATTGGTGGAGCTAATTCTGACAACACAGTGTTTCAAAGACACAACATGTAGTCCTGCTCCTACATAAATTTTCACCAATTGTAATCATTTGTGTTGCGTCAAAAATTGCCTGCTGGATAGAATGGTTTCCAGTTTCCACGGCGCTGTCCTGCTTGCTGCTTACGTCAGCGCCGCCTTTTTGAGCAGCTCCGCAACAAGAATGAAAATGAATAAACGTGCAATTGCTACCCTGCTGGCGCTTCCGCTGGCAGTCTCGACGGCCTATGCCCAGGAAGGCGCAGGCTTCCCCTCCGTGAAAATCAGTGGTTTCGGCACCGGCGCCCTGACCTACGCCGACACCGACAAAGCCGAATTCGCCCGCCCGAACCAGGCCAGCGGCTCGTCCAAGGATTTCCGTACCGGCATCGACTCGAACCTCGGCCTGCAGGCCGACCTGCCGGTCAACAGCTGGCTGTCGTTTACCGCCCAGGGCCTGGTGCGTCGTGACGCCGAAGACAGCTACGGCGCCGAACTGACCTGGGCCTTTGCCAAGGCCAAGCTTTCGGACGAACTGAGCGTGCGCGTCGGCCGCGTCGGCCTGCCGGTGTTCATGATTTCCGATTACCGCAACGTCGGCTATGCCAACACCATGCTGCGTCCGCCGGCGGAGATCTATTCGCAGGTGCCGTTCAACAGCATCGACGGCCTTGATGTCACCTGGCAGCACGGTTTCGGCGACACCAACGTGACCGCCCAGCTGGCCTACGGCAGCGTCAAGTCCCCGCTGTCGGGCAACATCCACGCCAAGGGCAAGCAGATCGTCGCCCTCAACATCAGCGCCGAGCACGGCCCGTTCACCCTGCGCGCCGGCCACGCCACGGCCAAGATCAGCGTCGAAGATTCGGTCTCGCTCAACACCCTGGTCGGCAGCCTGCGCGCAGCCGGCGCCGGCTACAAGTTCGCGCAACTGGGAACCCTGGCCAATGAAATCGAAGCCAAGGAAAAGCGCGCCAGCTTCAGCTCGCTGGGCCTGGCCATGGACTGGAACAACATCGTCGTCCAGACCGAATATGCCAAGCGCAAGACCAAGACCTACATCAACGACACCACCTCGTGGTATGCGATGGGCGGCTACCGTATCGGCAAGTTCCTGCCCTATGTCAGCCACAGCAACCTGAAGATCGACAGCGCCATCGTCAACACCGTGCCGGCAGCCTGCCCGGCCGGCTACCCGGCGGCCTGCACCCCGACCATGCAGCAGCTCGGCGCCGGCGTGCGCCGCCTGCCGAACGTCGGCGTGGGCCAGGGCGAGCAGTCGACCAACACCATCGGCGTGCGCTGGGACTTCGCCGGCTCGGTGGCCCTGAAGGCGCAGATCGACCGCGTCAAGCCGAAGAACGGCACCGGCCTGTTCGTGGCCCCGCAGCCGGGCTTCAACGACACCGTGACCGTCGGCGCCGTCGCCCTCGACTTCGTGTTCTAAGGAGCGGACCATGCACAAGATGATTGCAAGCGTGTTCGCAGCCGCCACCCTGGCCGCCTCGGTTCCTGCCATGGCCGAAGTGGTCGTGGTGGTCAACAAGGGCGCCGCCGAGAGCAGCATGAGCAAGGAGCAGGTCGCCCAGTTCTTCCTCGGTAAGTCCTCGAGCATGACCCCGATCGACCAGGCCGATTCGAGCCCGATCCGTGCCGAGTTCTACAAGAAGGTTGCCGACAAGGACGCCGCCCAGGCCAAGGCCCTGTGGTCCAAGCTGGTCTTCACCGGCAAGGCCACGATGCCGAAGGAAGTCGCCGACAGCGCCGCCGTGAAGGCCGCCGTCGCCGCCAATCCGAAGGCCATCGGCTACATCGACAAGAGCGCGGTGGACGGCAGCGTCAAGGTCGTCTACACCGCACAATAAAGCAGTACCTCAAGCAGCACCCGCCGCCGGCCCTTGCGCCGACGGCGGTTTCTGCATTCTGGAGACAGCAATGAGCATCAAGCGCAGGATCTGGGCACTGCCCGTCATTTCCGCCATCATTTTCGGCCTCGGCGCCGGCGCCAGCGCGGTCATCGCGAACGGCGCACTGAATTCGATCACGACGACGGCCAGCGTCGACTATCCTGTGCTCGATGCCTCGAAGGCGCTCATCCTCGACGTCGCGGCCATCACCGACGGCCTGCAGGAAGCGGTCGCCGAAGGCGACAAGGAGCGCGTCGGCCAGGTCGGCGAGCAGGCCGCCAAGCTGCGCGCCAAGCTGGAAAAATTCAAGCGGATCCCGGGCCAGGCTGACGCCGGCGCGCGCCTGTCCAAGGAATTCGATGCGTATTACGCCCCGGCCCTGTCGGCCGCGCGCATCATGCTCGAGATGGAACAGGGCGATCCGCAGGCGGTCGTCGGCAAGATGCAGTCGACCCTGGCGCTGCTGAACGGCGACCTCGCCAAGGTCAACGAAGCGGCCCAGCGCCAGTTCGCGGCCGGCATCGAGGCCAGCAAGAACAGCGTCAACCAGGTCGTGATCTCGATGATCATCACCGCCCTGGTCGTCATCGCCATCCTGGCGGTGGTGTCGTGGTTCGTGGTGCGCACCATCTGGCAGCAGCTGGGCGGCGAACCGGAGTATGCGCGCGAAATCGCCCAGGCCGTGGCCGGCGGCGACCTGTCGACCGAGATCCGGATCGAGGCCGGCGACAAAGGCAGCCTGCTGGTGGCGCTGAAGGAAATGCGCGGCCGCCTGGCGACCCTGGTGGCCGAGATCAAGGCCTCGGCCGACACCATCGCCATGGCCAGCTCGGAAATCGCGAGCGGCAACGCGGACCTGGCGCGCCGCACCGAATCCCAGGCCGCGAGCCTGGATCGCACCACCCGCTCGATGGAAGAACTGACCGGCGCCGTGCGCGAGAACGCCACCGCCGCCACCCAGGCCAACGCGCTGGTGGAAACCGCGACCAGCATCGCGACCCGCGGCGGCCAGGTGGTCGGCGGCGTGGTCAGCACCATGGGCGACATCAACAGCTCGGCCAACAAGATCGTCGAGATCATTTCGGTCATCGACGGCATCGCCTTCCAGACCAACATCCTGGCGCTGAACGCGGCCGTGGAAGCGGCGCGCGCCGGCGAGCAGGGCCGCGGCTTCGCGGTCGTCGCGGGCGAAGTGCGCAACCTGGCGCAGCGCTCGGCGGCGGCGGCCAAGGAGATCAAGGAACTGATCGGCGACTCGGTGGCCAAGGTAAGCGCAGGCAGCGCGCTGGTGGACGAAGCCGGCGTGACCATGGGCCAGATCGTGGAATCGGTGCGCAAGGTGCAGACCATCATGGCCGAGATCAGCGCCGCGGGCGCGCGCCAGAGCGCCGGCATCGACGAGATCGGGCGCGCGATCGGCAGCATCGACGAGATGACCCAGCAGAACTCGGCGCTGGTGGAAGAAGCGTCGGCGGCGGCGGAGTCGCTGACGGAGCAGACCACGCAGTTGACGCATGCGCTGTCGGTGTTCAAGGTGGAGGCGGCGCAGGCGGCCGTCGGTGGGGGTGCCAAGCGTCTGGCGCTGCGCTAATACATAGCTAGTCCGTAGGGTGGGCGGCTCCACCCTGCATCCTGACATACCGGTATCGCAAGCGCCGCCCACGCGTTCAACAGGCTTGTGAAAAGCCGTCCTCTCTGATGGAAGGAGAGTTGAACGCGTGGGCGGCGTCTTTGCTTCCATTACTCATACCGACCGGGTGCAGCGGCCCACCCTAGGTCCTGCGCCTTGGCGCTGCGTCAATACGCTTCCTTGCCGCCTGAACCACACTCATTATCGGTCCGACCACAAGCGTTGCCAGACGGGCCATGAAAGCGACTCCAACCCGCTGTGGGCGTGGCGCGCACGCATCTACCCGGGCACGGAATCCTTTACAAATTTGATGCCTGTAGGCATCATCCAACGAATCCTTCCCGGGTAAAGTCTCTTTCCACGCACGCCGTTTTCCCCTCGATTCCTTTATGGCAGCAGTCCTTCCGAACACGATCACCGGCGCGCCCCTCGCGGGGCTGGCGCGGGCGCTCGTGCAGGCGAACCGGCTGAGCCCGGGCCAGGCGGATGCGCTGCACAAGAAGGCCACGAGCGACAAGACCGCCTTCATCGACGCCCTGCTGGAAAGCGGCATCATCGACCCGCTGTCCCTGGCCAGCTTCTGCGCCGAAACCTTCGGCTATCCCCTGCTCGACCTGTCCAGCTGCGCGCCGGATGTGATTCCCGTCGCCGCCATCGACGCCAAGCTGATGCAGGCCCAGCGCGTCATCGCCCTGGCCAAGCGCGGCAACAAGATGTCGGTGGCCCTGTCCGACCCGACCAACACCCAGGCCCTGGACCAGATCAAGTTCCAGAGCGAGGCGACGGTGGAGCCGGTGATCGTCGCCCACGACGTCCTGCTCAAGCTGCTGGCCGGCCTGGCCAAGAGCGCCGCCGACAGCCTGAACGACCTGGCCGGCGACCAGGGCGAGATCGAATTCGCCGAGGAAGAAGCGCAGGCGGCCCCGCCGCCGGACGCGGCCAACGACGTCGAGGACGCGCCGATCGTGCGCTTCCTCAACAAGATTCTGATGGACGCGGTGTCGCTGGGCGCCTCGGACATCCACTTCGAGCCCTACGAGAAGTACTACCGCATCCGCATGCGCGTGGACGGCGTGCTGCGCGACCACGCCAATCCGCCGCTGTCGATCCGCGACAAGCTGGTCTCGCGCATCAAGGTGCTGGCCAAGCTCGACATCTCGGAAAAGCGCGTGCCGCAGGACGGCCGCATGCGCCTGATTCTCGGTCCGACCCGCACCATCGATTTCCGCGTCAGCACGCTGCCCACGCTGTTCGGCGAAAAGACCGTCATGCGTATCCTCGACGCGACCCAGGCGCAGCTGGGCATCGACGCACTCGGCTACGATCCCGAGCAGAAGGCCCTGCTGCTGGACGCCATCGTCCGTCCCTACGGCATGGTGCTGGTGACCGGCCCCACCGGTTCGGGTAAAACGGTGTCGCTGTACACCTGCCTGAACCTGCTGAACAAGCCGGGCATCAACATCTCGACCGCGGAAGACCCGGCCGAGATCAACCTGCCCGGCGTGAACCAGGTCAACGTCAACGACAAGGCCGGCCTGACCTTCCCGGTGGCCCTGAAGTCGTTCCTGCGCCAGGATCCGGACATCATCATGGTCGGCGAGATCCGCGACCTGGAAACCGCCGACATCGCGATCAAGGCCGCCCAGACCGGCCACATGGTGTTCTCGACCCTGCACACCAACGACGCGCCCTCGACCCTGACGCGCCTGATGAACATGGGCGTGGCGCCCTTCAACATCGCCTCGTCCGTGATCATGATCACGGCCCAGCGCCTGGCACGCCGCCTGTGCACCTGCAAGCAGCCGCTCGAGACCTCGCGCGAGGTGCTGCTGTCGGCAGGCTACCGCGAGAGCGACCTGGAAGGCGACTGGAAGCCCTACGGCCCGGTGGGCTGCGACCGCTGCCTCGGCTCGGGCTACAAAGGCCGCGTCGGCATCTACCAGATCATGCCGATCACCCCGGCGATCGAGGCCCTGATCCTCGGGCACGGCAATGCGATGCAGATCGCCGAACAGGCCGAGAAGGACGGCGTGAACTCGCTGCGCCGCTCGGGCCTGATGAAAGTGAAGCAGGGCCTTACCAGCCTCGAAGAAGTGCTCGGCTGCACCAATGAATAGGAACTAGGGATATGGTTAGCCTCACGAAAAACCAGGGCGGCGCCCAGGTCAAGGAAAAGGTCTATGCCTGGGAAGGCAAGGACCGCACCGGCAAGACCGTACGCGGCGAACTGCGCGCGGGCGGCGAGGCGATCGTCAACGTCACGCTGCGCCGCCAGGGCATCCTGGTCACCAAGGTCAAGAAGAAGGCCTACCGCAGCGGCAAGAAGATCACCGACAAGGACCTGACCCTGTTCACGCGCCAGCTGGCCACCATGATGAAGGCCGGCGTGCCGCTGCTGCAGGCCTTCGACATCGTGGGCAAGGGCCATGGCAACCCCTCGATGTCCAGGCTGATCATGGACCTGCGCGCCGACGTCGAAACGGGAACGAGCCTGAACAACGCCTTCCGCAAGTACCCGATCTATTTCGATCCCCTGTTCTGCAACCTGGTGGGCGCCGGCGAACAGGCCGGCATCCTGGAAGACCTGCTGACCCGCCTGGCGATCTATAAAGAGAAGACGCTGGCGATCAAGGCCAAGATCAAGTCGGCCCTGACCTACCCGATCGCGATCCTGGCCATCGCTTTCGTGGTCACCGCGGTCATCATGATCTGGGTGGTCCCGGCCTTCAAGGACGTATTCAAGAGCTTCGGCGCCGACCTCCCTGCCCCGACCCTGATCGTGATGGCGATCTCGGAATTCTTTGTCAGCTGGTGGTACGTGATCTTCGGCGCCATGGGCGCGGGCCTGTACTTCTTCTTCCAGGCCTGGCGCCGCTCGCGCAAGGTGCAGCAGGCGATGGACCGCCTCCTGCTGCGCCTGCCGATCTTCGGCCCCGTGATCCGCAAGGCCACCATCGCGCGCTGGACCCGCACCCTGTCGACCATGTTCGCGGCCGGCGTGCCGCTGGTCGAAGCCCTCGACTCGGTCGGCGGCGCATCCGGCAACGACGTCTACCTGGAAGCGACCAGGAAGATCCAGACCGAAGTCAGCACCGGCACCAGCCTGACGATCTCGATGCAGAACGTGAACGTGTTCCCGAACATGGTGATCCAGATGGTGCAGATCGGCGAAGAATCCGGCTCGCTCGACGCCATGCTGGGCAAGGTGGCCGATTTCTTCGAAGAGGAAGTCGACGAGGCGGTGGCGGCGCTGTCGTCGCTGATGGAGCCCTTGATCATGGTGATCCTGGGGGTGCTGATCGGCGGCCTGGTGATCGCCATGTATCTGCCGATCTTCAAGCTGGGGTCGGTGGTGTAAGTTCACGACACCGCTGAGCGTGACGAAGGGCCGGTCCTTGCGACCGGCCCTTGTCGTTTTCAGGCCGTCTTCTTCCGCTTCGGCTTCGCGCTCGCCCGGTTGACCGCGACCGCCGCCTGGATCAGCGCCATGAACGCCGCCGCGTCCAGGCTCTCGCCTTCGCGGATGTCGATCGCGCGCCGTACATTCCCTTCCAGGCTGGAGTTGAACAGCCTTTGCGGGTCGTCCACGCGGGCGCCCCTGGCGAAGGTCAGCTTCACGTGCTGCTTGTAGGTCTCGCCCGTGCAGACGATGCCCTCGCAGGACCAGACCGGCACGTCCCATTTCCACTCTTCGACGATCTCCGGATCGGCTGCCAGGATCAGCGCGCGCACCTGCGCCAGCGTGGCGCCGCGCCAGTCCCGCAGGGCGGCGATCTTGTCCGAAATGCGTTCCGATGCCGCGACTTCCATGCTTGACTCGCTCATATCCTCCTCCTTCAGGGTCTAGAACTGCAAATGGGTAAATATGCGTAGGGCACGGTGCCGCCTGGATGAAACCAGCGCATTCTAGCCTGCGCTAGCCCGCCCGCCTCGATCGACGAAGTCATTACCCGATTCACATGATTCGCCTACGGCGCGGCCTCTGCCGGAAAGCTCAGGCATCGAGGCCGAACATGGCGCCCGCCCCCTCGACGATGCGGCGCACCGCCGGATGGTGTTCGCGCCGCTCGACCGATACGGCATAGAAGTGCTCGACGATGGCGCCGATGGTGCCGATGGCCTCCAGGCCGTTCTCCGCGACGATGGTCTCGGCCAGCACCGTGGGCGCCACCATGAAGCCGGCGCCGGCGCAGGCGAAGGATTTAAGCAGCGCGCCGTCGTCGAATTCGCCCACCGTGACCGGGCGCAGGTCCTGGGTCTCGAACCAGCTTCTCAGCTGGCTGTGGATGGCCGCGTCCTGGCCCGGCAGCAGGAAGGGCGCGTTGCGCAGGCGCCGCGGAAAGGCCCCTGGCCAGTCGCGGCAAAGCATCGGGTGGCCGAACACGGTCTGCGTGCTCGATCCGAGCAGCCGCGTATGGCCGCGCACTGCGCCGCCGGTCGGCAGGCCCTGGTCGGAGATGACGAGGTCGAGCTTGTGCGCGGTGAGATCGAGCACCAGGTCCTCGAAGCGGCCTTCGCGGCAGATCAGGCGCATCGCCAGGCCGGCTTCGCGCGCCGGCTGCAGCAGGCGGAACACCAGGGTCTTGGCGATCATGTCGCAGACGCCGACGCGCAGGGTTTCCTCGCCCTTGAACACGCCGCGCCGCACCGCCTGCTCCAGTTCGTTGCCAAGGTCGAAAATCTGCTCGGTATAGCGCAGTACGGTCTTGCCGGCCTCGGTTAGCTCCAGCACCCGCCCCTTCTTCTGGAACAGTTCCTCGCCCAATTGATCTTCCAGCACCTGCAATTGCATGCTGATGGCCTGCGCTGTCACGTGCAGTTGCTCGGCCGCGCGCGCCACCGTGCCCTGGGTAGCAACGGCGTGAAAGTAATGCAGATGCTTGTAATTGATCACGCAAACCTCAATAAAACTTACGTATCACTAAAGATTAATCGATTTTACTTGTAGATTGCGCGCCCCTATAGTGATTCCACTTTCAATTCATTCAGAGGTTGCCATGCACGTCTATTCCGCCAACAGTCCCGAAGCCGTCAGCCGCATCCTGGCCTTGACCATGATCGTCGACGGCCACGTCAGCCCGTCCGAAGTCAATGCCATGCACCGGGCCGAGTTCCTGCAGCAGGTGAAGGTCGACGACGATACCTTCGATCGTACCTTGCGCGAACTGTGCGAAGACCTGCTCGATGCCGCCGCCAACCGCCGCGCCGGCATGGTCGAGATCGACCCGGCGCTGATGGACGCCCTGCTGCTCGACATCCGCGATCCGCTGCTGCAGATCTGCCTGTGGAAGACCATGGTCGACATCGTCCAGGCCGACGGTCACCTGGACGGCCGCGAAACCACCCTGGTGCGCCGCGCCGCGCGCGTCTGGTTCGGCCACGATCGCGCCGAGGAATCCTTCAGTACGGCGGCGCTGGTCACCTGACCCGTAGACATCCATTTTCTTAAGCGGAGCACATCATGGAATTCCTCACTGCACTCTGGCTCGGCACACCGGCCTGGACCTGGCTGGTGTTCCTCGCGATCGTCGTGGTCCTGCTGGCCTTCGACCTCGGCGTGCTCAACAAGAAAGACCACGTCATCGGGGTCAGGGAAAGTTTGAAGCTGTCGGCCCTGTACCTGACGGCCGGCCTGCTGTTCGGCCTCTGGGTCTGGCACGAGCTCGGCAGCGAAAAAGGCATGCACTTCTATACCGGCTTCCTGATCGAGAAGAGCCTGTCGCTGGACAATATTTTCGTGATCTCGCTGATCTTCGCCACCCTGGCCATCCCCCCGCTCTACCAGCACCGGGTGCTGTTCTGGGGCATCATGGGCGTGATCCTCACGCGCGGCATCATGATCGGCGCCGGCTCGGCCCTGGTGGAAAGTTACTACTGGACCCTATACCTGTTCGGCGCCTTCCTGGTCTTCACCGGCATCAAGATGTTCTTCGTCGATACCGGCAGCGACGACATCAAGGAAAGCAAGGTACTGTCCTGGCTGCGGCGCCACCTGCGCATCACGCCCGAGCTGCACGGCAACCACTTCCTGGTGCGCCAGCCCGACCCGGCGCAGCCCGGCAAGACGCTGCTGTGGGCGACCCCGCTGTTCCTGGCGCTGTGCATGGTCGAGATCACCGACGTCGTGTTCGCGGTCGACAGCGTGCCGGCGATCTTCGCCATCACCAGTGATCCGTTCATCGTCTACACCTCGAATATCTTCGCGGTGCTGGGCCTGCGTGCGCTGTACTTCGCGCTTGCGGCGATGGTGGCGCGCTTCCACTACCTGAAGTATTCGCTGGCCGCGGTGCTGGTCTTCATCGGCTCCAAGATCTTCCTGGGCGACTTCGTGTTCGGCGGCAAGGTGCCGGCGGGCCTGTCGCTGGCGGTGACGGGCGCGCTGATCGCCTCGGGCATCCTGTACTCGCTGTGGAAGACCCGGCGCACACCGCCGGCGGCCCTCGGTTGACCGCGGCGTGAACGCAGCAGGCGGCGGCTAGCGCAGCGCCGCCTGCACCTGACGCGCCATCCGGTTCATCAAGGCGCGCCACAGGTAGCGCGCCATCTTGAGCGGCCGGCGGCGGTCGGCGCCGCGCCGGCCCATGCGCTGGGGCAGGAAGAAGCGACCGAAGGTCGACAGCCCGCTGCGCCGCAAGGTCCAGAAGCAGCCGCCCGCGTAGACGGTGTCGAAGCCGTCCTCAAGGCGCAGCAGCTGCAGTGCCGTGCCCGAGAACATCGCCAAATGGGCCGCCGCCGTTTTCGAACCCGGTTTCGCTCCTGCCGCGCGCGAGCGCAGCCGGAAGCCATGCCGGTAAGACAGTTCGACGGTCTGGCGCAGGTCGGGCAGGTGCAGGCGCAACGGCCGCAGCAGCCGCATTGTTTCCAGCAGGCGCGGCAGCACGTGGGTTTCTTGCGCGACCCGGTCGCGGTAGCGCGCGAAGGCCGCCTTCAGTTCGCCCAGCGAAGCTTGGGGCGGACGCGGCAGCGGCGGCGGGCGTTTGCGCCAGCACTCGGTCCAGTGCGCCACTGCGCGCTCGTGCAGCGGCGCCAGGGTTCCCGGCGTGTCGCGCTGCAGGTCGATGCGGTCGCCCGGCGCCAGGAAGCGGATCACGCTGCGCACGCCGTCCAGCCGCCCTGCTTCGAGCAGCTCGCCAGGCAAGGTGCGCCCGCCGTTGAGCCAGGCATTATCGGCGCGGGCGAAGCGGGCGAAGGACGCGATGGGCACCACCAGCTTGGGCCGAAAGCGCTCGACCTGCAGCGCCAGGCGTTCGACGGCCCCCTTGGCCGCCGCCTCGCGCTGGGCAAAACCCTCCGGATTGCCGCACCAGCCCATGCTGCCGAAGCCGGTGAGCAGCAGGTCGATGCGCGAGGCCGCGCGCCCGATGCGCGGCGCCATGGCGTTGCAGGACGCCACGTCAGGCAACGCGCGGTCGCCCAGGTTGAGGATGGTGCGACCGCCGCAGGCGATCAGGCAGGCGCTGTCGCCGTCGCCGTTGGCGAGCGCGGTCAGGCGCAGGTCGCCGGCCAGCGAAACCGTGACGCCGTCCGCACAGGCAGCCACCGGCAGGCGCAGGCGGCGCAGGGCCTCGCCGATGCGCATGTCGCGTCCCGGGCGGTAGAGAAAAGTGGCGATGCCGCGGAACTCCGAGCGGAAACGGCGCAGGAAAGGCAAGGCCAGGCGGTCCGGCTGGGCGCGCGAGCACCATATATACACGGGCACCGTGGCGGCGTTCAGGGTGGCGAGCAGGGACGCATTGCCGGTCGACTCGTCCACCAGGCGCCATGCGCCGTCCAGCACCGGGCCCTCGAGCCAGGGATCGGACACCAGCAGCGCGCCCTCGGTGCGCACCATGAAACAGGCGTGATTCAGGAAAGTGAAGGTGGCGGGCGACGGCATGGCGGCATGCGATTGGTTAAGAAAGTGACAAAAGAACGGCAGCAAACAGGGCCAGCGTAGCGGCGCGCCATCGTGGGAGCATGATCCGTCACAATCGGACGCCATGGACGGGCGCTGCGGCGCGTCCTTTCCGGCTTCGCCAAAACGCAGCGAAAGCTCTACAATAGGTTGATGTAAAGAATCTTTTGATCGGACCCTGTCGCCATGCCCGTGGAATCCTTCCTGTTCGCCCCGCCGGCCACCCTCGCCGCCGCCCTGGTCGCCGCCCTGTTCGGCCTGCTCGTCGGCAGTTTCCTGAACGTGGTCATCCATCGCATCCCGAAGATGATGCAGCGCGAGTCCGACAACTACGTGGCCCAGGAAAGCGGCAAGGAACCGCCGCACACCGACCGCTACAACCTGATGGTGCCCCGCTCCGCCTGCCCGCATTGCGGCCACCAGATCACGGCCATGGAAAACATTCCCGTCATCAGCTGGCTGGCGCTGCGCGGCAAGTGCCGCAAGTGCAAGGCGCCGATTTCCGCGCGTTACCCCGCCGTCGAGCTGCTCACCGGCGTGCTGGCAGGCCTGCTCGTCTGGACCTTCGGCAGCGGCCTGGCCGGCCTGGCCACCCTGCTGTTCCTGTTCCTGCTGGTCGCGATGACCTTTATCGACATCGACACCCAGCTGCTGCCGGACGACCTGACCTATCCGCTGCTGTGGGCCGGTCTGCTGGTGAACCTGAACGGGACGTTCGTGCCCTTGCAGGACGCCGTCATCGGCGCGGCCGCCGGCTACCTGGTGCTGTGGGCGGTCTACTGGCTGTTCAAGCTGGTCACCGGCAAGGAAGGCATGGGCTACGGCGACTTCAAGCTCCTGGCCGCCCTCGGCGCCTGGCTCGGCTGGCAGATGCTGCCCACCATCATCCTGCTGTCCTCGGTGGTCGGGGCCCTGGTCGGCATCAGCCTGATCGTGTTCGCCAAGCGTGGGCGCGACAAGCCGATTCCCTTCGGCCCGTACCTCGCGGCGGCCGGCCTGATTGCCCTGTTCTACGGCGAGCGCATCAGCGCCGGGCTGCAGACCGTCGTCGCCGGCTGAGATGGACGCGCCCGGCCAGCCCGCCTTCTCCGTCGGCCTCACCGGCGGCATCGGCTGCGGCAAGACCACCGTGGCCGACATGTTCGCGGCCCTCGGCGCTTCTGTGATCGACACCGACCAGATCGCCCACAGCCTGACCGCCCCGCACGGCGCGGCCATGCCGGCCCTGCTGGCCGAGTTCGGCGACGACTTCGCTACGGCCGACGGCGCCCTCGACCGCGCCAAAATGCGCGCCCTCGTCTTTACAGACGCCGGCGCGCGCGCGCGCCTGGAAGCCATCCTGCACCCACGCATCCGCGAAGCCACCGCGGCCGCCGCGGCGATCGCCACCGGCGACTATGTGGTCTATGTGGTGCCGCTCCTGATCGAATCGGGCAGCTGGCGCGAGCGGGTGAGCCGAGTGCTGGCGATCGATTGTCCGGAAGACGTGCAAATAGCGCGGGTGATGGCCAGGAACGGCCTGAGCGAAGAGCAGGTACGCGCCATCATGGCGGCCCAGGTGACGCGCGCGCAGCGCCGCGCGGCGGCCGACGACATTATCCTGAACGACGACGGATTGGAGGCGCTGCGACCCCAGGTCGAGGCCCTACATGCGCTGTATCTGAGCTTGCGCAAAGCGGCTGTTTAACTAAGTCACTATGACATTTGTAATTTTGCGCAGCATGGTTCAGAATCACGGGGTTGCTCGCCAGCCTACATTCAGAGGAATGTCATTTTGATCGTCTACGAATATCCTTTCAACGAGCGGATTCGCACGTTGTTGCGGCTGGAAGACCTGTACGAGAAGTTCAAGTTTTTTGTACACCAAGAGCACCCGATGCAACACCACGTGGCCCTGGCCACGATTTTCGACATGCTGGAAGTGGCCGGCCGCGCCGACCTGAAGTCCGACCTGCTGCAGGAACTCGAGCGGCAGAAGCAAAGTCTGCTCTCCTACCGCAGCAATCCCAACGTCGCCGCCGAAGCCCTCGATGCCGTGCTGGCCGAACTGGACGCCGTCAGCGGCGCCCTGGTGGCAAGCCAGGGCAAGACCGGCCAGAACGTGCGCGACAACGAATGGCTGATGAGCATCCGCGGCCGCACCATCATCCCGGGCGGCGCCTGCGAGTTCGACCTGCCCTCCTACTACGCCTGGCAGCATCGCCCGGCGGCCCAGCGCCATGCCGACATCATGGGCTGGTTCGCTCCGCTGGCCCCGCTGTTCGAGGCCCTGGCCCTGGTGCTGCGCCTGCTGCGCGATTCCGGCGGCCCGGTCAAGATGATCGCCACGGGCGGCAGCTACCAGCAGATGTTGCAAGGGAAGATCTACCAGATGCTGCGCCTGTCGATCGACGAATCGCTTGGCGCGATCCCCGAAATCTCGGCCAACAAGTATATGCTGTGGGTACGCTTCACCACCCAGGACGGCGACTGCAAGCCCAAGGCGCTGGAAGAAGACGTGGCCTTCAACCTGACCCTCTGCAATTTCTGATTTTTGATTGGTAGTGTGATATGACTGTTGTAGCCTGCCCGACCTGCGGCAAGAAGGTCGAATGGACCCCGGCGAACAAATTCCGCCCGTTCTGCTCCGAGCGCTGCAAGCAGATCGACCTGGGCGCCTGGGCCGAAGAGAAGTATGCAATTCCGGGGAAGTCCGCCAACGATCCGCAGGACGACAAGCCGTCCGACGACTAAGCATGCCAGTTGGCAGCATCCGTAGGGTGGGCGGCTCCACCGCGTCACCTGGGCAGCCCGGTCGCCAACGCTGCCCACGCGTTCAGGCAGCCGAACCGTCACATCTGCTCGGCCGGGAGCTGAACGCGCGGGCGGCGCCAATGCCGCTTGCTGGATCAAAGGGTCGGGTAAAGCCGCCCACCCTACGTCGCCAGGTAATCGCGGTATCGTAGGGTGGTCGGCTCGCCGACCGCGCGTTCGACCAGCGCTTGATCAGGCGAAGCGCACCTTGTCCAGCCACTCCAACAACGGTATCGTCGCCGGCAGCAGCGGACTGACGCTATACGCCCCCTGCCAGGCAAACGCCTGCCCCTCCAGGCTTTGCGGCTCCCCTTCCCATTCGCGGCAGATGTAGAAATAGAGCCGCACGTGCGCATGCTCGTACACGTGCTCGACGCAGCACCAGGCTTCGCCGCTGAGCACGCGCACGCCCAGCTCCTCGACGAACTCGCGCTGCAGCGCGTGGAAGATGTCCTCGCCCGGCTCGACTTTCCCGCCCGGGAATTCCCAGTAGCCGGCATATGGCTTGCCGCCAGGGCGCTGGCCCAGCAGCACGTCGCCGCTCTCGCGCATCAGGATGCCGACCGCGACGTCGACCGGTTTCGCCTTCACGTCATTCATTCGATTCTTTGTCCGGCAGCTTGCCGGCATAGTCCTTCGCAAATTGCCAGGCCACCCGTCCCGAGCGCGAGCCGCGCTGCAGGGCCCATTGCAAAGCCTCGCTGCGCGCGGCCTCGATCTCCTGCGGCGTGCAGCCGAAGCGCGCCAGCCAATGCGCCACGATGCCGAGATAGTCGTCCTGGCGGAACGGATAGAACGACAACCACAGGCCGAAGCGCTCGGACAGCGAGATCTTCTCTTCCACCGTCTCGCCCGGATGCAGGTCGCCGTCGTCGCTGTGGGTATAGCCGGCGTTATCCGACATCTTTTCCGGCATCAGGTGGCGCCGGTTCGAGGTCGCGTAGATCAGCACATTGTCCGACTGGGCCGAGATGCTGCCGTCCAGCGCCACCTTGAGCGCTTTATAACCGGCCTCGCCCTCCTCGAACGAGAGGTCGTCGCAGAAGATCACGAAGCGCTCGGGCCGGCCGGCCACCAGGTCGACGATGTCGGGCAGGTCGGCCAGGTCGGCCTTGTCCACTTCGATCAGGCGCAGGCCCTGGTCGGCGAAGCCGTTCAGGCAGGCCTTGATCAGGGACGATTTGCCGGTGCCGCGCGCGCCGGTGAGCAGCACGTTGTTGGCGGGACGGCGCAACAAGAACTGCTTCGTGTTCTGCTCGATCTGGCGCTTCTGGGCATCGACGTGCTGCAGGTCTTCAAGCCGAATGGTTGATGCATGCAGCACCGGCGACAGGTACTTCCCGCCGCCGTTTACGCGCCTGCGCCAGCGGAAGGCAAAGCTGCGCTTCCAGTCCGGCTCGCGCGGCGCGGCCGGCGGCAGCACCGCCTCGACCCGCGCCAGCAGGGCGTCAAGGCGGTGCAGGAACTGCTCGAGCGGCGTCATTGTTTAAGAACGATAGTCCGCGTTGATCGACACGTAGTCATGCGACAGGTCGCAGGTCCAGACGGTGGCGGTGGCATCGCCGCGGCCCAGGGTCACGCGGGTGGTGATCTCGGCCTGCTTCATCACGCGCTGGCCGTCTTCTTCCTTGTAGTCCGGATTGCGGCCGCCGCTCTTGGCCACCCACACGTCGTCCAGGTAGAGGTCCAGCTTGGTGACGTCGAGGTCGTCCACGCCGGCGTAGCCGACCGCGGCCAGGATGCGGCCCAGGTTCGGGTCCGAGGCGAAGAAGGCGGTCTTCACCAGCGGCGAGTGCGCGATCGCGTAGGCGATCTTGCGGCATTCCTGGACGTCGCGGCCGCCCTCGACGGTGATGGTCATGAACTTGGTCGCGCCTTCGCCGTCGCGGATGATCTGCTGCGCCAGGTTGCGCGAGATGCTTGTTACCGCTTCCTTCAGCGCTTCGTAGTCGGGACCCGATGCGCTGTCGATCGCCAGGCTGCCGGCACCGGTCGCCATGATGATGAAGGAATCGTTGGTCGAGGTATCGCCGTCGATGGTGATGCTGTTGAATGAATGGTCGGCCGCGTGCTTCACCAGCTCGTCCAGCACCGGCTGCGCCACGCGTGCATCGATGGCCAGGTAACCCAGCATGGTCGCCATGTTCGGCTTGATCATGCCGGCGCCCTTGCTGATGCCGGTCATGGTCACGCTGTGGCCGCCGATGGTGACGGTGGTTGATGCCGCTTTCGGCTGGGTGTCGGTGGTCATGATCGCCTCGGCGGCGTTGAACCAGTTGTCCGCCTTCAGGCTGGCGCATGCGGCCGGCAGGCCGGCGACGATTTTCTGGATCGGCAGCTGCTCGAGGATCACGCCGGTGGAAAACGGCAGCACCTGCTGGCTGTCGAAGCCGAGCAGCTTCGCGACTTCGGCGCAGGTGGCCTGGGCATTGGCCATGCCCTGCTCGCCGGTGCCGGCGTTGGCGTTGCCGGTATTGACCACCAGCGCGCGGATCGGCTTGCCGCCGGCCTTGACGGCATCAAGGTTGGCCTTGCTCACCTGGACCGGCGCGGCGCAGAAGCGGTTGGTGGTGAAGACGCCGGCGACGGTTGCGCCCTCGGCCAGCTTCATCACCAGCAAGTCCTTCCGGTTGGGCTTCTTGATACCGGCTTCGGCATAGCCGATTTCAATGCCGGCGACAGGTTTCAGGTCGGCAGCGACGGGCAGCGGGGAATTGACGGCCATGGCGATCTCTTGAATAGGAAAATAGATAATCCGATATTGTACCGCCACTGGCCGGGACGACGTGCCGCCGTGCCCGCGCCACGTCTCCCCCACGCAGGGGGTGACGCGCATTTTTACATGCATATGGGCAACACATTTGCGCGGAAAACGCCTTTCCCTGTTAAATCAGATACTTAAGTAACATATCATTTGCTGGCATAGTAGTTGCTTTACGAGTAAGACTTTCCTACCTCAACCATTTATTAGGGGACCTCTCGTGAAGCGACTTCTCACTACCGGCCTGATGGCCACTGCTCTCCTCGGCGCCGCCCTGCCCGCCAGCGCCGGCCTGCTGGTCAACGTCTACAATGGCGCCGGCGCCAGCGGCATCAGCGGCGTGCTCGATGCCATGAAGACCCGGAAGGCGGACTATTCCACCGTCGCCCAGGTCATCAATTTTTCCGACAACGGCAACGCCGGCAATTACAGCGGCGACGCTGCCTTCCCGGGCAATGCACAGGACTGGTTCGGCCTGTCGGCCACCGGCTGGATCGACATCGCCACGGCCGGTATCTATGACTTCCGCAGCTACGCCGACGATGGCGTCCAGCTCAAGATCGGCAACACGCTGATGTTCTCGGACAGCGGCTATCACGCGGTGGAATTCCGCACCGGCTCGACCTACCTGAGCGCCGGCTGGCACGCCATCGAATTCCTCTACTTCGAAGGCAGCGTCTTCGGCAACGTCGAACTGGAAGCCCGCGCCATCGGCGGCACCTGGAAACTGCTCGGCGCCGAGGGCGGCGTCCAGACCCTTGCCGTCAACGACCTGCCGGAGCCGGGCTCGGTGGCCCTGCTCGGCCTGGCCGCGGCCGGCCTGGGCTGCGCACGCCGCCGCAAGCAGTAAGCAACTCCACGCTTCCCACCTGATGGCGCCCGGGCTCCACCTGGCGGCATTTTTTATTCCGCATACCTGTGCGGAGATACTTGACCCTCACGCAACGTGAGGCGCCAAGCTGGGTCCACGCTCGAAAAAACAGGAGAAGAACGAATGCTGAAAGTGGGTGAACTCGCGGCGCGCGCCGGCCTTACGGTCCGTACGCTGCACCATTACGACAGCATCGGGCTGCTCTCGCCTTCGGCGCGTTCCGATGCCGGCTACCGCCTCTACGACCGTGACGACGTGGCCCGCCTGCAGCAGATCCAGGCCCTGCGCGCGTTCGGCATGGCCCTCAGCGACATCGGAGCTTACCTGGACAGTCCGGATTCCTCGCCGCTGGCCGTCGTCGAGCGCCAGCTCGCGGCGCTCGACCGGCAGGTGGCGCAGGCGCTGCAGATGCGCGAGCAGTTGCTGCGCCTGCGCACGCGCCTGGCCGCCGGAGAAGAAGCCGACCTGTCCATCTGGCTAACCACCCTTGAGCAGATGACCATGTACGAAAAATACTTTACGAAGGAAGAACTGGCGCGCCTGCCGCTGTACCAGGATCCGGCGGCGCAGGCCGAATGGCGGGAACTGGTCGCGCATGCGCATGGCCTCATGACGCGCCACGTGGCGCCCGGCTCGCAGGAAGCGAACGCCTTTGCCGTGCGCTGGCTCGAACGGCTCGAGCGCGACACCGGCGGCAACCCGGCATTCGTGCTGCAACTGACCGCCATGACGTGGCAGGACCCGGAAGTGCAGCAGCAAACCGGCATGTCGCCTGCGCTGCAGGCCTATATGCGCGCCGTCCTCGCGGAACTGCGCTTCACGATTCACGCACGCTACCTGCCGGCGGACACCGTGGCGCGCATGCGCCGCCACGAAGCCGCGCATGCGGACGAGTGGATCGTGCTCGCGACCCGGATCCGCGCCTGCCTCAAGGTGGACCCCGAAGCCCGGTCCAGCGAAGCCGGGCAGCTAGCGCGCAGCTGGTTCGGGCTGTTCACCGACATGGTGGGTGACGATCCCGAAGTCATCACGCAGTTCCGCCTCGCCACGCGGTCGGAGCCCATGCTGCGCCTCGGCACCGGCATCGGCGACGACGTCATCGAGTTCCTGCGCAAGGCGATGGAAAACCTGCACGCCCGGACTTGAGTTGAGCCCGCGGCGCTGTCAACGCGGGATCGACAGCGCCAGCGTCTCCTTCAGCTCTTCCATCACGACGTAGCTCTTGGACTGGCCGGCATCGGCCACATGCAGGATCTCGCCCAGCAGGCGGCGGTATTCGGACATCTCCGGAATGCGCGCCTTGATCAGGTAGTCGAAGTCGCCCGACACCAGGTGGCATTCCATCACCTCGGGAATGCCCATCATGGCGCGGCGGAAGCGGTCGAAAGCCTTCTCGGACTTCTGGTGCAGCGTGATCTCCACGAACACCAGGATCTGCAGGCCCATGGCCTGCGGATTGACGCGCGCATGGTAGCCGGTGATCACGCCGTCGCGCTCCATGCGCTTGACTCGCTCGATGCAGGGCGTCAGCGACAGGCCCACCTGCTCCGCCAAGTCCTTCATGACGATGCGCGCATCGTCCTGCAGGATGGCCAGGATGTGGTGGTCGATCTTGTCGAGCACGCGATGGGACTGCTTCTGGACGCGCATGAATTTTCACTGAAAACGGGTGTAATAACAGAAACCATTATTCCATCTTCGACGGTAAGATGGCAATCTTTTCTAAAACCGTCTTCTTTACTCTTCGGAGCATCATGCGCGTTCTCGTACTGGGCAGCGGCGTGGTCGGCGTGACCACTGCATATTATCTGGCCAAGGCAGGCCACGACGTCACCGTCATCGACCGTCAACCCGGCCCGGCGCTGGAGACGAGCTTCGCCAACGCCGGCCAGATCTCGCCGGGCTATGCCTCGCCGTGGGCGGCGCCGGGCATCCCGCTGAAGGCCGCGAAATGGCTGTTTCAGAAGCACGCGCCGCTGGCCATCCGCCCGGACGGCTCGCTGTTCCAGCTCCAGTGGATGTGGCAGATGTACCGCAACTGTACGGCCGACCGCTATGCGGTCAACAAGGAGCGCATGGTGCGCCTGGCCGAGTACAGCCGCGACTGCATCCGCGAGCTGCGCGCCGAGACGGGCATCGAATACGAAGGCCGCAGCCTGGGCACGATCCAGCTGTTCCGCACCCAGCAGCAACTGGACAGCGCGGCCAAGGACATCGAAGTGCTCAAGCAGGCGGGCGTGGAATACGAGCTGCTGCTCGGCCACGACCTCGGCAAGGCCGAGCCGGCGCTGGGCAGCCACGGCACCCTGGTCGGCGGCCTGCGCCTGCCGAACGACGAGACCGGCGACTGCCAGCTGTTCACCACCCGCCTGACCGCGATGGCGCGCGACCTCGGCGTGCGCTTCGAATTCGACACCGACATCCAGGCGCTCGACATTGCCGGCGGCCAGATCACCGGCGTGCGCACCGACAAGGGCCAGCTCACCGCCGACCGCTACGTGCTGGCGCTGGGCAGCTATTCGCGCCTGCTGCTGAAAGACCAGTTCCGGCTGCCGGTCTACCCGCTCAAGGGCTATTCGATCACCGTGCCGATCACGGACGAAAGCCGCGCCCCGGTGTCGACCATCCTGGACGAGACCTACAAGATCGCCGTCACCCGTTTCGAGGACCGCATCCGCGTCGGCGGCATGGCCGAGATCGCGGGCTACAGCAAGGCCCTGAACCCGGCCCGCCGCGAGACTCTGGAGCTGGTCGTCAATGACCTGTTCCCGGGCGCCGGCGACACCCGCCAGGCCTCGTTCTGGACCGGCCTGCGCCCGATGACTCCGGACAGCACCCCGGTGGTTGGCGCCACCCCGCTGCGCAACCTGTTCGTCAACACCGGCCACGGCACCCTGGGCTGGACCATGGCCTGCGGCTCGGCCAGCGTGATCGCCGACCTGGTGAGCGGCAAGAAGCCGGCCATCCGCGCCGACGACCTGGCCGTATTCCGCTACGCGGGCACGCCGCAAACGGGCGCCGCTCCACAACTGGTCAAGGCGTAAGCGGCAGATGGCGGATTCGGTGGATGCGTCCCGTGCCGGGGCGCTGTTGACGGTCGACCTGGGCGCGGTGCGCGACAACTACCGGCTGCTGGCCGGGAAGACCAAAGGGGCCTGCGCGGCCGTGATGAAAGCCGATGCCTACGGGCTCGGCATGGAACAGGTGGCGCCCGCGCTGGCGCTCGAGGGCTGCCGCGCATTCTTCACCGCCCACCTCGACGAAGCCGTGCGCCTGCGCCAGCTGGTGCCGGAAGACAGCGTCATCTACGTGCTGCATGGCGCCCCGCCCGGCACCGCGCGCGACTGCTACCAGTACGACCTGCGCCCGGTGCTGAACGATCCGGGCCAGGTCGACGAATGGCGCCGTCTGGCACAGACCCTCGGGCGCGTGCTGCCGGCCGCGATCCAGCTGGACACCGGCATGTCGCGCATGGGCCTGGCCCCGTCCGACCTGGCCGCCCTGTCGTCGCAGCCCGGCTGGCTGGACGGCATCGAGCCTGCCCTCGTGATGAGCCACCTGGCCTGCGCGGACGAGCCGGAGCATCCGATGAACGAAAGCCAGCGCCGCCGCTTCGACGCGCTGCGCGAGGTGTTCCCCGGCGTGCCGGCCAGCCTGGCCAATTCCTCGGGCGTATTCCTCGGTTCGGCCTACCACTACGACCTGCTGCGTCCCGGCGCGGCACTGTATGGCATCAATCCGCAACCTGGTCGAGCCAATCCTTTGAAACAGGCGGTGTCGCTGCACGCGCGCATCGTGCAAGTGCGCACCGTGCACGATGGCGACGTGGTCGGCTATGGCGCCCATCACCTGGTGAGCGGCGAGCGCCGCATCGCGACCGTGGCCGTGGGCTACGCGGACGGCTGGTTCCGGGCGCTGTCGGGACGCGGGTTTGCGTTCGTGGACGGCGTGCGGGTGCCCGTGGTGGGGCGGGTGTCGATGGACAGCATGGGGCTGGACGTCACGGGCATCCCGCCTGAGCGCGTGGTACCGGGGGCGGAGGTCGAGCTGATGGGGGCGTCGCACTCGGTGGATGAAGTGGCGGGGCTGGCGGGGACGATTGGGTATGAAGTGTTGACGCGCTTGGGTAGCCGGTTTCATCGGCGTTACGTCTGAACGTATAAACTTGGATTCCCGCCTTCGCGGGAATGACGGTTTTTAGGCTAGTGGTAGGAATCGAGCCGCAGCCTTCCCGCCAACATCAAACAACGTCGTTCCCGCGCAGGCGGGAATAGTGCCACTGGCACTATTCCCCCCAAGTTCGTCGCACACCGCGAACAAAAAAACGGCCGGGTATCACCCGGCCGTTTCCGTTCACACGCTTAACGCAGCAATCACGCCAGCTTCCCGTGACACTGCTTAAACTTCTTCCCGCTGCCACACGGGCACGGATCATTGCGGCCAACCTTCACGCCCATGTAGGTGCTGTGGTCTTCCGCCGCCACCGACGCCGCGCCGCCGCCCACCGGGTTCGGGTTGAGCAGCTCTTCCGGCGCCGCCGACGGGTTGAAGTCGGCGTGCTGGTAGTTGACGTTCTCCAGCTGGGCAAGCTGGGCCGCCACCGCCGCTTCGGCCGCCTCGACTTCCTCGCGGGTCTGGATGCGGACCGTCATCACGGTGCGGATCACTTCGTTCTTGATCATGTCCAGCATGTTGCTGAACAGTTCGAAGGCTTCGCGCTTGTACTCCTGCTTCGGGTTCTTCTGCGCATAGCCGCGCAGGTGGATACCCTGGCGCAGGTGGTCCAGCGCCGCCAGGTGCTCGCGCCAGTGGGTGTCCAGGCTTTGCAGCATGACGTTGCGCTCGAAGCCGCCGAAGGATTCGCGGCCCACGACGTCGACCTTGCCGTTGTACGACTCTTCGGCCGCCTTGAGCACGCGCTCGAGGATGTCGTCGTCGTTCAGGTTCGGGTCTTCGGCCAGCATCTTCTGCAGCGACACCGGCAAGCCCCACTCGGCCGCCAGCACGGATTCCAGGGAGGCGATATCCCATTGCTCTTCCACCGATTCGGCCGGCACGTACTGGCGTACCAGGTCGGTGAACACGCCCACGCGCAGCGAGGCGATCAGCTCGGCCATGTCGACCGACTCCAGCAATTCGTTACGCTGGGTGTAGATCACCTTGCGCTGGTCGTTGGCGACGTCGTCGTATTCCAGCAGCTGCTTGCGGATGTCGAAGTTGCGGGCCTCGACTTTGCGCTGGGCGGTCTCGATGGAACGGGTCACGATGCCCGCTTCGATCGGTTCGCCTTCCGGCATCTTCAGGCGGTCCATGATCGCGCGCACGCGGTCGCCGGCGAAGATGCGCAGCAGCGGGTCGTCCAGGCACAGGTAGAAGCGCGAGGAACCCGGGTCACCCTGGCGGCCCGAACGGCCGCGCAGCTGGTTGTCGACCCGGCGCGATTCGTGGCGCTCGGTGCCGATGATGTGCAGGCCGCCGGCGCCGACCACGTGGTCGTGCAGCGACTGCCATTCGTCGCGCAGCACCTTGGCCTGCGCGGCCTTGTCGGCGTCCGCCAGCGCGGGGTCGGCTTCGATGATCTGGATCTGCTTCTCGACGTTGCCGCCCAGGACGATGTCGGTACCGCGGCCCGCCATGTTGGTGGCGATGGTGATCATCTTCGGACGGCCGGCCTGGGCGATGATTTCCGCTTCGCGCGCGTGCTGCTTCGCGTTCAGGACGTTGTGCGGCAGCTTGGCCTTGTTCAGGATGCCGGACAGCAGTTCCGAGTTCTCGATCGAGGTGGTACCCACCAGCACCGGCTGGCCGCGCTCGTAGCAGTCGCGGATGTCGTTCAACATCGCGTTGTACTTCTCTTCGGCCGATTTGTAGACCTGGTCCTGGCGGTCCTTGCGCTGCGACGGCTTGTTCGGCGGGACGACCACGGTTTCCAGGCCGTAGATCTCCTGGAATTCGTAGGCTTCGGTGTCCGCCGTACCGGTCATGCCGGCCAGCTTGCCGTACATGCGGAAGTAGTTCTGGAAGGTGATCGAGGCCAGGGTCTGGTTCTCGTTCTGGATGCGCACGCCTTCCTTGGCTTCCACGGCCTGGTGCAGCCCGTCCGACCAGCGGCGGCCCGTCATCAGGCGGCCGGTGAATTCGTCGACGATCACCACCTCGTTGTTCTGCACCACGTAGTGCTGGTCCTTGTGGTACAGGACGTGGGCGCGCAGCGCCGCGTACAGGTGGTGGATCAGGGTGATGTTGGCGGCGTCGTACAGCGAGGCGCCTTCCGGCAGCAGGCCCCACTGGGTCAGGATGCTTTCCGCCTTCTCGTGGCCGGCCTCGGTCAGCAGCACGGTGTGCGCCTTCTCGTCCTTGGTGTAGTCGCCCGGGACTTCGATCTTGCCCTTGCCGTCCGGTGTTTCTTCGCCGATCTGCAGCGTCAGGAGCGGCGGCAGCGCGTTCAGGCGGTGGTACAGGTCGGTGTGGTTCTCGGCCTGGCCGGAGATGATGAGCGGGGTCCGCGCTTCGTCGATCAGGATCGAGTCGACCTCGTCGACCACGGCGAAGTTCAGGCTGCGCTGCACGCGTTCGCGCACGTCGTAGACCATGTTGTCGCGCAGGTAGTCGAACCCGAATTCGTTGTTGGTGCCGTAGGTGATGTCCGAGGCGTAGGCCTTCTGCTTGCTGTCGTGGTCGAGCTGCGACAGGTTCACGCCGGTGGACAGGCCGAGCCAGCTGTACAGGCGGCCCATCGATTCGGCGTCGCGCTGGGCCAGGTAGTCGTTGACAGTAATGACGTGCACGCCCTTGCCCGACAGGCCGTTCAGGTAGACCGGCAGGGTCGCCATCAGGGTCTTGCCCTCGCCGGTGCCCATTTCCGCAATCTTGCCCTGGTGCAGGACCATGCCGCCGATCAGCTGGACATCGAAATGGCGCATCTTGAGGACGCGCCGGGCCGCTTCGCGGCAGACCGCGAAGGCTTCCGGCAGGATGTCGTCGAGCGTTTCGCCCTTGGCCAGGCGGTCCTTGAATTCCGGCGTCTTGGCCTGGAGTTCGGCGTCCGACAGCTTTTCCATCTGGGGCTCGAGCGCATTGATCTGGCGCACGGTCTTTTGGTATTGCTTGAGCAGTCGCTGGTTACGGCTGCCGAAAATCTGGGTCAGGAATGACATTGCTGTGTTCTAGAAAATTACGCCGCAAAAAGAGCCAGGGGTGTCCGTTATTGGGCCACCGAAGACCGCCTATGGCAAAAAGCTACTGATTTTATCATGCGATCCGGCCACACTTGGGGACGATGGGCAGGATAACAAGGCTGCTGAACAGTAGAATGTTATCAAATTGCACCGTCTACAACAGTGGCGCCCTGGCGCACAAGGCAAGGACGGGGATTGCGGTGCGCCGGATGCACATTTGATGCGCAGCGCATGCGCTTTGTGATATGGTGCGGGCATCAGCTTCCCTCCCCCGTCGTCGACCCGTTTTTACCCGAATCCCCGTGCATATCTACGGTACCAAGAACCGGCAGACTTCGATCGTCGCGACCGATTTCCTGCGCAAGAACGATCGCATGGCCAGCCTGCTGCCCGCCGCGATGCGCATGGCCCGGCTGCAGTCCGACTGCGCCGCCATCCTGCCCGTCATGGCCGGCAACACCGACGTCATCTCGTTCCAGGACGGCGCGCTGGTGCTCGCCGTGCCGAGCTCGGCCGTTGCGGCGCGCATGAAGCAGATGCTGCCCAAGCTGCAGTCGTCGCTGGTGCAGCGCGGCTGGGCGGTCGAGTCGGTCAAGCTGAAGGTGCAGGTGGCGCGCGCGATGCCGGAAAAGCCCGAGATGCGTGTCTTGGCGCTGCCGAAGACGGCGGTGCAGGCCTTCGAGGAGCTGGCGGAGTCGCTCGAGGAGACCAGCCAGAACAAGGATCTGGTGGCGGCGCTCAGGAGGTTGGCGGAGAAGAGGAAGTAGTTCTCCGCTAAAGGACGCGTTGGCGTTTTGCTTCGAACTTGGGGGGAATAGTGCCAGTGGCACTATTCCCGCCTTCGCGGGAACGACGTGCTACCGCTAGTTGTTAGCTTAAAGACCGTCATTCCCGCGAAGGCGGGAATCCAATTTTGCATGCCCACCGCTTACATCTGCGCCCACTCCCGCGTCATCTGCCGCAAGTACGACGGCGGCGCCTCGCTCAGCGAATCGAACTCCACCCACTCGAAGGCATCCGGCGTCGCCAGCAGCTTGCGCAGCAGTTCGTTGTTGAGCGCATGCCCCGACTTGTGCGCCGTGTAGCTGGCCAGCAGCGGGTGCCCGACGATGTACAGGTCGCCGATCGCGTCCAGGATCTTGTGGCGCACGAACTCGTCCTCGTAGCGCAGGCCGTCCGCGTTCAGGATGCGGTACTCGTCCATCACGATCGCGTTCTCCAGCGAGCCGCCGCGCGCCAGGCCCATGCCGCGCAGGGTTTCGACGTCCTGCATGAAGCCGAAGGTGCGGGCGCGCGCCACGTCGTGCACATAGGAGACCTCGCCGAAGTCGACCGCGGCGCGCTGCATGGTGCCGTCCACGGCCGGGTGGTTGAATTCGATGAAGAAGTCGAGCCGGAAGCCGTCGTAGGGCGACAGGCGCGCCCATTTTTCGTTCTTGCCCTCGCCCTGGCGGATCTCGACGTCCTTCAGCACGCGGATGAATTTCTTGGGCGCGTCCTGCTCTTCCAGGCCGGCCTGCTGCAGCAGGAACACGAAGGAAGCGGCCGAGCCGTCCATGATCGGGATCTCTTCGGCCGTGACGTCGACGGTGAGGTTGTCGATGCCCAGGCCGTAGCAGGCCGACATCAGGTGCTCGACGGTGGAGACGCGCGCGCCGTTCTTGATCAGGACGGTCGCCATGCGGGTCTCGCCGACCACGTCGGCCGCGCTCGGGATGGCGACGATCGGGTCGTAGTCGACGCGGCGGAAGGTGATGCCGGCGCCCGGCGGTGCGGGACGCAGGGTCAGTTCGACCTTGGTGCCGGAGTGGACGCCGACACCGGTGGTGCGCACGACCTGTTTGATGGTTCGTTGTTTCAGCATCCGGCGATTATAGCCCAGCGCTTTTGCCGTCGCCGGCGCCGGCCCGTTCTCAGGGGTGATCCGACTCCACGTGCACTTTTTCGTGGCGAATCAGATACATGCCGCTGCCGATGATGATCGCCGCGCCCAGCACCGTCCAGCCGTCGGGCAGGGTTTGCCACAGCAGCCAGTCGAGGCAGACCGCCCAGGCCAGCGCCGTGTATTCGAACGGCGCCACGCTCGAGGCATCGCCCTTGGCGAAGGCTTCGGTGATGGCCAGCTGGCCGATGAAGCCGCTCAGCGCCAGGCCCAGGAGCAGCGGGATGTCTCCCGTGCTCATGCCGACCCAGCCCGGCGCGGCAAGTAGCCCGGCGCCGATCGACATCATGACCATCAGCCAGAACACCATGTATTCGCTGCGGTCGGTCCTGGCCAGCACGCCGACCGTGATCGCGGAGATCGCATACATCGCGGCCGCGCCCAGCACGGCCAGGCCGCCGATGGTGAGGAAGCCGGCACCGCTCGGGCGCAGCACCACCAGCACGCCGCACAGTCCCACCCCGATGGCGATCCAGCGGGCGCGGTCGACCCGCTCCTTCAGGAACCAGACCGACAGCGCCGTGATGATCGCGGGCGCGATGAAGAAGATCGTATAGGCCTCGGCCAGCGACAGCTTGCGGATGCCGAAGGCGAAGAAGCTCAGCATCGCGATGCCGAGCACCGCGCGCAGCAGGTGCAGCGGCCAGCGGATGCGCAGAATGCCGCCGTAGCCGACCTTGATGCCGACGTAGAGGGCGACCAGCGGCAGCGATGTCAGCGAGCGCAGCGCGGCCACCTGGATCGCCGGGTAGCGCTGCGACAGCAGCTTCATTACCGTGTCCATCATGGCGAACATGAACACGGCCAGCACCATCGCATAGATGCTGTACAGGTTACCTTGTGGTCGCTTCAAAGGCGCTTTTCCATGAACAGGCTGAGCCGATCGGGCCGGTAGTCGCCGAAGGGCTCGATGCGCACGAAGCCGCTGCGTTCGTACAGGGCGATCGCTTCAGGCTGGTGGATGCCGGTCTCGAGCCGCAGGACCTGCAGGCCGGACATGCGCGCGAACACCGTCAGCTGGTCCAGCAGCTGGCGTCCGGTGCCGCGCCCGCGCACCGACTCGTCCACGACCATGCGCTTGATCTCGCCATAGCCGCCGCGGTTGACCAGGGCCGCGCAGCCGGCCGCCTGCCCGTCGACGTCACGCGCGACCAGGAACAGCACGTCGCCCGTCGTCAAGGAGGCGATGTCCATCAGGTGGTTCGATTCGGCCGGGTACAGTGCGGCGCAGTAGGCGTCGAGCTTGTCCAGCATGGCCCGGACTTCAGGCTGGTCGGGAGTTTCGGTATTGATGATCATATGACAAAAAACGGCGCCGCGGCGCCGTTTGCAAGATGTGGTCAGCTTACAGTTGTTCCAGCATCTTCTCGGCGCTCGACACCTCGAAGCCGGCGGTTTCCACGTTCAGCTGCTTGACGACGCCGTCTTCGACCAGCATCGAGTAGCGCTGCGAGCGGGTGCCCATGCCGTGCTTGGAGAAGTCGGCGTCCAGGCCCAGGGCCTTCGAGAAGGCGCCGTTACCGTCGGCCATCATGCGCACGATGCCGGTCGATTTCTGGTCGCGGCCCCAGGCGCCCATCACGAAGGCGTCGTTGACCGAGATGCACCAGATTTCGTCGACGCCCTTGGCCTTGAGGGCTTCCGCGTGCTTGACGTAACCCGGCACGTGCTGGGCCGAGCAGGTCGGGGTGAAGGCGCCCGGCAGGCCGAAGATCACGATCTTCTTGCCCTTCACGAGGTCAGCCACCTGGAAGGTGTTCGGGCCGAGCGAGCAGCCGGCGGTTTCGGTTTCGATGAATTCCGACAGGGTGCCTTCCGGCAGGCGGTCGCCGATCTGGATGGTCATGGGAGGTCCTTTTTGTGTTTTGAGAATCTGGCAATTATCGCCGATGTTGCCATAGTCTGCAGGCCGGGGGTTCCCGTAGGGTGGGCGGGTCTCCCGCCCACGCGTTCAACTACCGGGTGAATTGCCACAACGCGTGCACTGGTTGGACGCGTGGGCGGCGAAGCCACCCACCCTACAAAAGAAAAGGGCCAGCTTGCGCTGGCCCTTCCTTACCCGGTTGCTTCCGGCTCAGTCAGCCTGCTTGCGCAGGAATGCCGGAATGTCGTAGGTCTCGACGCCGTTGCGCTGCATCGCCTGCACCTGCTCCGATGCCTGCTCGCGGCGCCACACGGCCGGCTGCTTCATGCCGCCCATGGCGTCGCCGCTTGCCTGGCCCATGGTCAGGCCGCCGCTGACTGCCGAGCTGCCTGCCATCACCGGCGCGTTGTAGGTGCCGGTCTTGAGCATCTGCTGCGGCTGCACCAGCTGCATCTTCTTGTTCTTGCCCAGGCCGGTCGCGACCACGGTCACGCGGATCTCGTCGCCCATCGCGTCGTCGTAGGCGATGCCCTGTGCGATCGATGCGTCCGGAGCGGCGAAGGCGCGCACGGCGGCCATGACTTCCTTGATTTCCTTACCCTTCAGGCCACGGCTTGCGGTCACGTTGACCAGCACGCCCTTGGCGCCCGACAGGTCGATGCCGTCCAGCAGCGGCGAAGCCACGGCCTGTTCGGCGGCGATGCGCGCACGGTCCACGCCCGAAGCGGTCGCGGTGCCCATCATGGCCTTGCCCTGCTCGCTCATGATGGTCTTGACGTCGTTGAAGTCGACGTTGATGTGGCCCGGCACGTTGATGATCTCGGCGATACCGGCCACCGCGTTGTTCAGGACGTCGTCGGCGTGCTTCATCCATTCCAGCATCGACTCGTCTTCGTAGATGTCTTCCAGCTTCTCGTTCAGGATCACGATCAGGGAGTCGACGTGCTTGGTCAGCTCTTCCAGGCCGGCTTCGGCGACCTGCATGCACTTGTCGCCTTCGTAGGAGAACGGCTTGGAGACCACGGCCACGGTCAGCGCGCCCATGGTCTTGGCCACTTCGGCAACGATCGGTGCGGCGCCGGTGCCGGTGCCGCCGCCCATGCCGGCAGCGATGAAGACCATGTGGGCGCCGCGCAGCGCGTCTTCGATGCGCGAACGCGACTGCTCGGCCAGCTGGCGGCCGACTTCCGGGCGCATGCCCGCACCCAGGCCGGACTCGCCGATCTGGATGATGTTGTTTGCGCCCGACACCGCCAGCGCCTGCGCATCCGTGTTTGCGGCGATGAACTCGACACCGGACACACCTTTATTGATCATGTGCTGAACCGCGTTGCCGCCGGCGCCGCCGACGCCGACAACTTTGATAACGGTTCCCAGTGCTGCGTTATCGACCATATCGAACTCCATATCGAACTCCCAATTTTCAAGATGCCGCGTCCGTTTCAGGTCGTATGCCAGGCCCCTGACAGAGCCCCGAAACCGGAAGTAGCGATTGTATTTAAAAAATCTTTACCCGTGAACGTTTTGTTGCTGCCGTACTAAAAATTTTCGTGCCCGACCTACCCTATCCCTGCCCTGCTGATCCCTGCCTTAAAAATTCCCTGCTATCCATTCCTTCATGCGTTGCCAGACTGCCTTCACCGAACCATCCTGACGCGTCACGATGTGGCCACGCAGGTACTGCTTTTTCGCTTCCAGCAGCAGGCCGAGCACCGTGGCGTAGCGTGGGCTGCGCACGACGTCGGCCAGCTGGCCGCGGTAGTCCGGCGTGCCCAGGCGCGCCGGCTTGAGGAAGATGTCTTCGGCCATCTCGATCATGCCCGGCATGATCGAGCTGCCGCCGGTGAGCACGATGCCCGACGAGAGCACGCCCTCGTAGCCGGATTCGCGCACCACCGTGTGCACCATCGCGAACAGTTCTTCGACGCGCGGCTCGATCACGGCCGCCAGCGCCTGGCGCGACAGCGCGCGCGGGCCGCGGTCGCCCAGTCCCGGCACCTCGAGCGTCTCGCCCGGGTCGGCCAGCACCTGCTTGGCCACGCCGTAGCGGATCTTGATGTCCTCGGCTTCGCCGGTCGGCGTGCGCAGCGCCATCGCGATGTCGCTGGTGATCTGGTCGCCGGCGATCGGCAGCACGGCGGTGTGGCGGATCGCGCCGTCCGAGAACACCGCGATGTCGGTGGTGCCGCCGCCGATATCGATCAGGACCACGCCCAGCTCTTTTTCGTCGGTGGTCAACACGGCGTCGGCCGACGCCATCGGCTGCAGGATCAGGTCGGAAACCTCGAGCCCGCAACGGCGCACGCACTTTACAATATTCTGGACCGCGGACACCGCACCGGTGACGATGTGCACGCGCACTTCCAGGCGGATGCCGCTCATGCCGATCGGCTCGCGCACGTCTTCCTGGTTGTCGACGATGAATTCCTGCGGCACGGTGTGCAGCAATTGCTGGTCGGTCGGGATGTTGACCGCCTTGGCGGTCTCGATCACGCGCGCCACGTCGGTCGCGGTGACTTCCTTGTCCTTGATCGCAACCATGCCGCTCGAATTGAACGAACGGATATGGCTGCCGGCGATGCCAGCATAGACGTTGCGGATCTTGCAGTCGGCCATCAGCTCCGCTTCCTCGAGCGCGCGTTGGATCGACTCGACGGTGGCCTCGATGTTCACGACCACGCCCTTCTTCAATCCTTTCGACTCGTGCTGACCGAGGCCGATCACCTCGTGGCGTCCATCGGACATCACTTCGGCCACGACCGCCACCACCTTCGAGGTGCCGATGTCGAGGCCGACGATCAGGTTCTTCGCGTCTTTTGTCATTGCTGTTGCCTGCTTATGTTTGCTTGGTTGTTTTGTTGGGTTGATTCGGTTTTTTCTTTGCCGGCTTCACCGGCTTGGTCGCATCTTCCGGCACCGCCAGGGCCGCCGAGGACAGCGCCAGGCCGTTCGGGTAGCGCATGTCGATGGTGTCGATGCGCCCTTCCTGCAGCCGCGCGACCAGCTGCGGGTAGACGCCCACCAGCCGCTGCACGCGCTTTTTCAGCGTGTCCTTGTCCTGCTCGCGGCCCAGGGCCACGCTCATGCCGTTGTCCAGCTTCACGGTCCAGGCGTAGCGCTCGGACAGCGACAGCGCCTGCGGCGCCAGCTCTACCTTCGCGAACAATGCGCGCAGCTCGGTGAAGCGCGCCAGCACGTCCTTCTCGCTGCCTTTCGGGCCCTCGAAGGCCGGCAGCTCGTGGTCGTCGTCGGCCTCGGCCAGGTTGGCGGTGAACACATCGCCCTTGATCGACAGCAGGCGGCCCTCGCCCCAGGTGCCGAGCGCCTCGTGCTCCTCGACCTCGACGATCAGCTGGTTCGGCCACTCGCGGCGCACCGTGGCGCGCCGCACCCAGGGCACCGCTTCGAACGTGGACCGCACTCCCTCCAGGTCGGTGGTGAAGAAGTTGCCGCGGATCTTGCCGATCACGCCGTTGCGCACCGTGAGCTCGTTCACGTGGCGCAGCGGCAGCGCGTACATGCTTTCCACCGTTACCGCCTTCAGCGAGAACATCGGCAGTTGCGACAGCCACCACACGCCGGACCCGATACAGGCGAGCACCGTCAGCGCCACCAGGCCGCTGGCGGTTGCGTTGAGGGCGCGGACGTCATGCCACATGCGTGCTTATTCCTTCACTTTCAGCATCTTGAGGCGCGCCGACGCCAGGATTTCGAGGCACAGGTCTTCGTAGCTGATGCCCACCGCGCGCGCCGCCATCGGCACCAGCGAGTGCGAGGTCATGCCCGGCGAGGTGTTCACTTCCAGCAGGAAGGGACGCATGTCTTCCTTGCGCACCAACACGTCGACGCGGCCCCAGCCCTCGCAGCCGAGCGCGCGGTAGGCGTTCACGGCGTGGCGCTGGATCTCTTCGGTCAGGCCTGGGTCCAGCTGCGCCGGGCAGTGGTACTGGGTGTCGTCGGTGAAGTACTTGTTCTGGTAGTCGTAGTTGCCTTCCGGGGCCACGATCTCGACGATCGGCAAGGCGCGCGCATGCTTGCCGGTGCCCAGCACGGCCACGGTGAATTCACGGCCGGTGACGAATTCCTCGGCCAGCACGACCGGGTCGAAGCCCATCGCCAGCTCGACCGCGGTCTTCAGTTCTTCCGCCTTGTTGACCTTGGTGATGCCGATGGTCGAGCCTTCGAGCGGCGGCTTGACGATCAGCGGCAGGCCGAGCGCGACCAGGACTTCGTCCAGGTCGGTGGACGGATCGATCGTCATGTAGTCCGGGGTCGGGATCTCGTCCATCTTCCAGATCTTCTTGGTCGTGATCTTGTCCATGCCGACGCTGGAGGCCATCACGCCGCTGCCGGTGTAGGGAATGCCGAGCTGCTCGAGCGCGCCCTGCAGGCTGCCGTCTTCGCCGTAGCGGCCGTGCAGCGCGATGAACACGCGATCAAAATGTTGTTCGGCCAGCTCGGCCAGGCTCTGGGTGCCCGGATCAAAAGGATGGGCGTCGACGCCGCGGGATTTCAGGGCGTTCAGGACACCGGTGCCGGACATGATCGACACGTCACGCTCGGCGGAGCGGCCGCCGAACAGCACGCCGACCTTCCCAAAGGACGCCGGGTCGATAGGGGTGATTGGTGCGTTCACGATGTTAAGCCTTTGCATTGGTCAGTTGGTGCGGGACGCCGCTGATCGAGCCGGCGCCCATGGTCATGACGACGTCGCCGTCGCGCACCGCATTCAGGATGGCGGCGGGCATGTCGGCGATCGCCTCGACAAAAATCGGTTCCACCTTGCCGCCGGTGCGCAGCGCGCGCGCCAGGGCGCGGCCGTCGGCGGCCACGATCGGCGCTTCGCCGGCCGGGTAGACGTCGGCCAGCAGCAGCACGTCCGGGGTCGCCAGCACCTTCACGAAATCCTCGAACAGGTCGCGCGTGCGGCTGTAGCGGTGCGGCTGGAAGGCCAGCACCAGGCGCCGGCCCGGATAGGCGGCGCGCGCGGCGGCCAGGGTCACCTCGGTCTCGACCGGGTGGTGGCCGAAGTCGTCCACCAGGGTGAAGCTGCCGCCGCCCGGAATTGCGACGTCGCCGTAGCGGGTAAAGCGGCGGCCGACGCCGCGGAACTCCTGCAGGCCGAGGTTGGTCGCTTCGTCGGGGATGCCGATCTCGCGCGCGATCGCGATCGCCGAGCAGGCGTTCAGCACGTTGTGCATGCCCGGCTGGTTCAGCACGAACTTCGCGTCGGGGTAGCCCTGCTGGCGCACGGTGAAGTGCATCTGCACGCCCTCGGCATGGGCATCGAGCGCGCGCACTTCGGCGTCTTCCGAGAAGCCATAGGTCGTCACCGGCTTGGTCACCTGCGGCAGGATGGCGCGCACGTGCGGATCGTCGATGCACAGCATGGCGCGGCCGTAGAACGGCAGGCGGTGGGTGAAGTTCACGAACGCGGCCTTCAGCTTTTCGAAGTCGTGCTCGTAGGTGTCCATGTGGTCGGCGTCGATGTTGGTGATCACCTCGATCATCGGCGTCAGGTTCAGGAAAGAAGCGTCCGACTCGTCGGCCTCGGCCACGATGTAGTCGCCCGAACCCAGTTTGGCGTTGGCGCCGGCCGCGGTCAGGCGTCCGCCGATGACGAAGGTCGGGTCCAGGCCGCCCTGGGCCAGGACCGAGGCGACCAGGCTGGTGGTGGTGGTCTTGCCGTGGGTGCCGGCGATCGCGATGCCGCGCTTCAGGCGCATCAGTTCGCCCAGCATGATCGCACGCGGCACCACCGGCACCTTGGCGGCGCGCGCGGCCACCACTTCCGGGTTGGCCTCGTTGACGGCGGTCGAGGTCACGACCACGTTGGCGCCGATCACGTGTTCGCTTGAATGGCCGACGTACACGCGCGCGCCCAGTTCCGCCAGACGCTGGCTGGCGGCGTTGCTGCCCAGGTCCGAGCCCGACACGTTATAGCCGAGGTTGAGCAGCACCTCGGCGATGCCGCTCATGCCGCTGCCGCCGATACCGACGAAATGGATGTTCTTGATCTTGTGTTTCATGAATGTTTGCCCACTTCGGCCAATTGCTCCAGTTCGCGTGCGATCGCCTCGTTGGCGTCGCGCTTGCCCACCTTGTAGGCTGCCAGCGCCATCGCCAGGCAGTCTTCACGGCTTGTCGTTTGCAGCAGGCTCGCCAGCCGCTGCGGGTTCAGTTCGCCCTGCGGCAGGTGGACCGCCGCTTTTTGCTCGTCCATCCAGATCGCGTTGTCGCGCTGGTGGCTGGTGGTGCTGGCCACAAACGGCACCAGCACGCTGGCAACGCCGGCCGCCGTCAGTTCCGACACGGTGATCGCGCCGGCGCGGCAGATCACCAGGTCGGCATTCGCATAGGCGGCCGCCATATCGTCGATGAAGTCGACGACGGAGGCAGCCACGCCGGCCTGGGCGTAGGCGGCGCGCAGGGCCTCGATGTTCTTCTTGCCCGACTGGTGGGTCACGACCGGCCGCAAGGTCGGCTCGAGCATCGAGAGCGCCGCCGGCACGCTGTCGTTGAGCACCTTGGCGCCCAGGCTGCCGCCCACGACCAGCACGCGCAGCGGACCGCTGCGGCCGGCAAAGCGCTCGGCCGGCTGCGGCAGGTCGAGGATCTGCTGGCGCACCGGATTGCCGGTGACGACCGCCTTGCCGGCCGCCTTGCCGAAGTCCGCCGGGAAGCCGAACAGCACCCGGTCGGCCATCGGCGCCAGGGTCTTGTTCGACAACAGCAGGGCCGCGTCGGCGTTCACCAGCGCCAGCGGAACGCCGCGCGTGCGCGCCATCATCCCTCCCGGCACCGTGACGTAGCCGCCCATGCCCAGCACCACGTCCGGCTTGCGCCGGCCGAGGTAGCGGCGGCAGTCGACAAAAGCGCCCAGCATCTTGAAGGCGCCCTTGACGGTGTGGCCCAGCCCTTTGCCGCGCAGGCCGGCGAAGTCGATGCTGTCCATCGGGATGCCGGCCCTCGGCACCAGTTCGGTTTCCATGCCGTGCGCGGTGCCCAGCCACGAGACTTCCCAGCCGTGCGCGCGCATGGTCTGGGCGATCGCGATGCCGGGGAAGATGTGGCCGCCGGTACCGGCCGCCATGATCATCAGGCGCTTCATGTTCGGCCCCCGCGCATGCGCACCCGGTTCTCGTAGTCGATCCTCAAGAGGATCGCCAGGCCGATGCAGTTGAACATGACGCCCGAACCGCCAAAGCTCATCAGGGGCAAGGTCAGGCCCTTGGTGGGCAGGAGGCCCAGGTTGACGCCCATGTTGATGAAGGTCTGGGCGCCGATCCAGATGCCGATGCCTTTCGCGGCCAGCCCGGCGAAGGTCTGGTCGAGGGCGATCGCCTGGCGGCCGATGTCGAAGGCGCGTTTCACCAGCCAGTAGAACATCGCGATCACGACCAGCACGCCGGCCAGGCCCAGCTCTTCGCCGATCACGGCCATGATGAAGTCGGTGTGCGCTTCCGGCAGGTAGAACAGCTTTTCCACGCTGCTGCCGAGGCCCACGCCGAAGAACTCGCCGCGCCCGAAAGCGATCAATGAATGGGTGAGCTGGTACGACTTGTCCAGTGCGTGGCCGTCGGCCCACGGGTCGAGGTAGGCGAACATGCGCGCGCGCCGGAACGGCGAGAGCGCGATGATGGCGCTAAAGATCACTACCAGCAGCGCGCCGATGCCGCCGAACCAGATGATGTTGATCCCGCCCAGGAACAGGATGCCCATGGCGATGCAGACGATCACGCCGAAGGCGCCGAGGTCCGGCTCCATCAGGAGCAGGCCGCCGACCAGGCCGATCGCCACCATCATCGGCAGGAAGCCCTTGGTCAGCTTGTGCATGTATTCCTGCTTGCGCACCGTGAAGTCGGCCGCGTACAGGACCACCGCGATCTTCATCAGCTCGGACGGCTGCAGGTTCATGACCTTCAGCGGCAGCCAGCGGCGCGCGCCGTTGACGGTCACGCCCAGGCCCGGGATCAGGACCAGAGCCAGCAGTACCAGGGTCCCGATGAACATCATCGGCGCCCACTTCTGCCATACCGCCAGCGGAACCTGAAACACCACGGCGGCGGCAAGCATCGAGACGGCGATGTAGGCCATCTGGCGCAGCAGGAAGTATTCGTTCTTGTCCGCCAGGTAGGCGAACTTGGGCGAATCCGGCAGCGCGATCGAAGCCGAATACACCATCACCAGTCCGAACATCATCAGGAGCACGGTGACCCAGACCAGCGGCTGGTCGTAGTCCATCATCTTCGACGGACGGCTGCGCTCCGCGATGGTCGCGTCGCTGCTCGAGCCGGAGAACTTGAACGGAATCTGGAACGCCATCAGATCTCCTGCCCCTTCTCCAGAGCGAGCTCACGGACCGCGTCGACGAACACCTGCGCGCGGTGCGCGTAGTTGGTGAACATGTCGAGGCTGGCGCAGGCCGGCGACAACAGCACGCAATCGCCCGGGCGCGCCAGGCCGGCCGCACGGCGCACCGCGTCCCGCAGGTTGGCAAAATCGAACATCGGCACGCCGGTCGGCTCGATCGCGGCCTTGATCGCCGGCCCATCGCGGCCGATCAGCAGCACCGCGCGCACGTAACGCGAGGCGGGTGCGGCCAGCGGGGCAAAATCCTGGCCCTTGCCGTCGCCACCGGCGATCAGGAGGATCTGCTGGTCCTCGCCCTGGAAGGCTTTGCCCAGGCCTTCCAGCGCGGCGACGGTGGCGCCCACGTTGGTGCCCTTGCTGTCGTCGTAGAAGTCGACGCCGTCGATGCTGGCTACCAGCTCGACGCGGTGCGGCTCGCCCGCATACTCGCGCAGGCCGTGCAGCAGCGGCGCCAGCGGCAGGCCGCAGGCGCGGCACAGGGCCAGCGCGGCCAGCGCGTTCGAGGCATTGTGCAGGCCGCGGATCTTGAGCGCGTCGGCCGGCATCAGGCGATTGACCGTGACGTCGACGGGCGGGGCGACTTCGCCCTTCTTGAGTTTCTTTGGCGGCTCATCAATGAGCGGCACGGCGTTGGCGAGCCACAGCACGCCGCGCTCGCTGACCAGGCCGAAGCTGTTCGGCTCCGTCGGCTCGCCGGTGCCGAAGGTGAAGGCCGGCGCGCCGACCGCCTGCATGCCCATCACGATTGCGTCGTCGCGGTTCAGCACGCGCACGGTGTCAAGGCCGAAGATGCGCGCCTTGTCGGCGGCATAGGCCTGCATGCTGCCGTGCCAGTCGAGATGGTCCTGGGTCAGGTTCAGGACAGTGGCGGCATCGGCCTGCAGGCTGAAGGTGGTGTGCAGCTGGAAGCTGGACAGCTCCAGCACCCAGGCCTGCGGCAATTCGTTGGCGTCGAGGACTTCGCGCAGCACGTCGAGCGCGGCCGGGCTGATGTTGCCGGCCACGCGGGTGGACAGGCCGGCGCGGCGGCACAGCAGGCCGGTCAGGCTGGTGACGGTGGTCTTGCCGTTGGTGCCGGTGATCGCGATGACTTTCGGCGCATAGCCGCGTTCAAGGCGCAGGTGCGCGAGCGCCTGCGCGAACAGTTCGATCTCGCCCCAGACCGGCACCTTGCGCTCGCGCGCGGCCGGATTGATTTGCGCCAGCTCGCGGTTCGGGGCCAGGCCCGGGCTGACGGCGATGAAGTCGACGCCGTCCGCCAGGTGCGCGCCGAACACGCCGGAGGCGTCGCCGGCGAGGAATTCCGCATTCGGCACCGCCTGGCGCAGGGCGAACAGGCGCTGCGGCTCGGTGCGCGTGTCGGCGACGCGCACGCGCGCGCCGCAGCGCGCCAGCCATTGCGCCATCGCCAGCCCGGATTCACCCAGCCCCAGTACCAGTGCGGTTTTGCCTTCGTAATTCATCAGCGCAGTTTCAGCGTAGAGAGGCCCACCAGGACCAGCATCATGGTGACGATCCAGAAGCGGACCACGACCTTGGTCTCCTTCCAGCCCTTTTGTTCGAAATGGTGGTGCAGCGGCGCCATCAGGAACACGCGGCGCCCGGCGCCGTAGCGCTTCTTGGTGTACTTGAACCAGGTCACCTGGATGATCACCGACAGGGTCTCGGCCACGAACACGCCGCCCATGATGAACAGGACGATTTCCTGGCGCACGATGACGGCGATGGTGCCGAGCGCGCCGCCGAGCGCCAGCGCGCCGACGTCGCCCATGAACATCTGGGCCGGGTGTGCGTTAAACCACAGGAAGGCCAGGCCCGCGCCCGCCATCGCGCCGCAGAAGATCAGGAGTTCGCCGGCGCCCGGGATGTAGGGGATGAACAGGTATTTCGAGAAGGTCGCGCTGCCGGTCAGGTAGGCGAACAGGCCAAGGGCGCCGCCGACCATCACGGTCGGCATGATCGCCAGGCCATCGAGGCCATCGGTGAAGTTCACGGCGTTGGACGAGCCGACGATCACGCAGTAGGTCAGCGCGATGAAGCCCCACACGCCCAGCGGGTAGCTGATCGACTTGAAGAAGGGAACGATCAGGTCGGCCTTGGGCGGCAGGGTCATCGAGAAGCCCGACTGCACCCAGGCGTAGAACAGCTGCAGCACTTCCCACGGGTTGGCGGCCGAGACCGAGAATGCCAGGTAGAGGGCCGAGGCGATGCCGATCAGGGACATCCAGAAATACTTCTCGCGCGAGCGCATGCCTTCCGGATCCTTGTAGACCACCTTGCGGTAGTCGTCGACCCAGCCGACGGCGCCGAAGCCCATGGTCACCACCAGCACCGGCCAGATCAGGCGGTTCGACAGGTCGCACCACAGCAGGGTTGAGATGCCGATCGAGATCAGGACCAGCACGCCGCCCATGGTCGGGGTACCGTGCTTGGCCAGGTGGGTCTGCGGCCCGTAGGTGCGCACGGCCTGGCCGACCTTCATGGCGGTCAGCTTGCGGATCACGGCCGGGCCGCACAGCAGGCCGATGGTGATCGCGGTGATGGTCGCGAAGACGGCGCGGAACGTGATGTAGTTGAACACGCGCAGCGGTCCAAGGTAATCCTGAAAATATTGGGCTAGCCAGAGAAGCATGTCAGTGGGCGTCTTTCGTGTTGGTTTGTCCGGTCAGGTGCTGGACCACGCGTTCCATCTTCATGAAACGCGAGCCCTTCACCAGCACAGTCGAATTGCTATTGCCGCCCAGTGTTGAATCCAGTGCTGCCAATAATGCGTCGAACTGCTCGTAGTGCCGTGCTCCCGACCCGCTCATGTGGCGGGCCAGTTCGCCGGTGGCGAGCACGTGTTCGATGCCATGCTCTTGGGCGTAGGCACCGACTTCTTCGTGAAACTCTTTTCCCTGCGTGCCGACTTCACCCATGTCGCCCACCACCAGGATGCGTGGTGCGGGATAGGCCGCCAGCACGTCGATCGCGGCGCGCATTGAGTCGGGGTTGGCGTTGTAGGTGTCGTCGATGACGGTGGCGCCCATCGCGGCCTGCTTGCGCTGCAGGCGGCCGCCGACCGGGGCGAAGCCTTCCAGGCCGCGCACGATGGCGTCTTGCGGGATGCCGGCAGCCAGGGTGCTCGCGATCGCGGCCAGCGCGTTGCGCACGTTGTGGTCGCCCGCCGCCGCCAGCTTCACCGTGAATTTGGCGCCGCTCGCGGTCACGTCCAGCTCGTTGCCGAAGCCGGTCGAGGTGTAGCTGGCGCGCACGTCGCACAGGTCGGTGAGGCCGAAGCTCAAGACGTCGCATTTGGCCAGCCCGCGCCACAGCTCGGTGTATTCGTCGTCGCCCGGGAACACTGCCACGCCCTCCGGCGGCAGGGCTTCTAGCACCGAGCCGTTCTCGCGCGCCACCGCTTCCACGGTGTGCATGAATTCCTGGTGCTCGCGCTGGGCGTTGTTGACCATGGCGACGGTGGGCGCCGCGATCGCGGCCAGGCGGCCGATTTCGCCGGGATGGTTCATGCCCATCTCGATCACGGCCGCGCGGTGCACCGCGTTCAGGCGGAACAGGGTCAGCGGCACGCCGATTTCGTTGTTCAGGTTGCCCTGGGTCGCCAGGCGGGCATCTTCGCCCCAGGCGGCGGCCAGGATCGCCGCGATCATTTCCTTGACCGTGGTCTTGCCGTTCGAACCGGTCACGCCGATCACGGGGACGTCGAAATGCGAACGCCAGAAGTTGGCGATGCGGCCCAGCGCCACCAGGGTGTCGGGCACCACGATGGCCGGCAAAGTCCAGCCTTCCGGCAGCGCGTGCACGACGACTGCGGCCACGCCGCGTCCCGCGACCTGGTGCAGGAAATCGTGGGCGTCGAAGGTCTCGCCCTTGAGCGCCACGAACAGCGCGCCACCGGGCGCCGTGCGGCTGTCGGTCGACACGCCCTCGAAGGCAACGTCGCCGCCGGCGAGGCGGGCGCCCGGGATGCTGGCGACCAGTTGTGCGAGCGTAGCGCGCATCAGTGGGTCCTCATCATGGTGAGCCGCGCCGTCAATGCCAGCGAAGCGTGGTCGGCATCCGAGAACGGAATCTTCCTGCCCTTGATTTCCTGGTAGGGCTCGTGGCCCTTCCCTGCCAGCAGGATCACGTCCTGCTTGCCGGCGTTTTTCACGGCCAGCAGGATCGCGGTCGCGCGGTCTTCCACCGCCTGGGAGGTGTTGTCACTGCGCTGGTCCATGCCGGCGACGATCTGGGCGATGATGTTCGCCGGCTCTTCGCTGCGCGGATTGTCGCTGGTGACCAGCACGTGGTCGGCCGCCTGCGCCACGGCACCCATCTGCGGGCGCTTGCCCGGGTCGCGGTCGCCGCCGCAGCCGAACACGCACCACAGCTCGCCGCTGCGCTCCTGTGCCACCTGGCGCAGGGCTTCGAGGGTCTTTTCCAGCGCGTCCGGGGTGTGCGCGTAGTCGATCACGACCATCGGCGCATCCTGGCCGCCGATTTGCTGCATGCGGCCCGGCGCCGGGACCAGGCCCTCGATCGCTTCCACCGCGTTCTTCAGGGCCACGCCCTTGGCCAGCAGCGCGCCCAGCACCGCCAGCGCATTGCTGACGTTGAAGTGGCCGACCAGCTGGGTCTTCACCAGCACGTTCCCGACCGGCGTATCGACGTTGAATTCGGTGCCGGCATGGCGGCTGCGCATGTTCGAGGCGCGCAGCATGGCGACGCCGTCGATGGCCGGCTGCTCGGCGTCGTCCTTGAGGGTGTAGCCGGAGACCGGCAAACCGGCAAAGTTCTTGCGCAGGTGCGCCACCAGGCGCAGGCCGGCCGGGTCGTCCAGGTTGACCACGGCGGTTTTCAAGCCTTCCCACTCGAACAGCCGGACCTTGGCCGCCTCGTAGTTCTCCATCGTGCCGTGGAAGTCGAGGTGATCGCGCGTCAGGTTGGTGAAGATGGCGACGTCGAAGTGCATGCCGGCGGTGCGTTCCTGCACCAGGCCAATGGACGAGACTTCGATGGCCAGCGCGCCGGTTTCCTGGGCGCGCAGGTCGGAAAGGAGCTGCGCCAGCAGCACCGCGTCCGGCGTGGTGTAGCCGGTGGCGTCGAAATGGGGCTCGCCCTTCCCTTTCACGATGCCGACACCGAGGGTGCCGATGACGGCGGCGCTCTCCCCCAGGCGCGCCAGCGCCTGGGCGGTCCAGACCGCGATCGAGGTCTTGCCGTTGGTGCCGGTCACGCCGACGGTGAACATGGCGCTGTCCGGCTTGTCCAGCACGCCGTGGGCGATCGGACCAGCGTGTTTTTTCAGGTTGGTTACGCCGAGGTGGGGCACCTCGACGCTGTCGTTCCAGCCGTAGCCCGCGTCGTCGTACACGACCGCGGCGGCGCCGGCGGCGATCGCAGCCTCGATGAAACGGCGGCCGTCGGCGGCATCGCCCGGATAGGCGAAGAACACGTCACCCCTTGCGACGCGGCGAGAGTCGGAAACGAGACGGCCGCCTGGGGCGGCGGCACGGATCCACTGGCAGATATCGTTCAGGCTCATCGCCATCACAAGCTCTCCTCTACCGGCTCGTCCGGAATGATGATGTCGGTGATCGATGAGTCGGGCGGTACGTTCGCGGCCCGCAAGGCGTTGGCGGCCAGGTCCGCGGCGGTCGGCGCCGCCACGCTGCCCCCGGTCCTGAGTGCGCCGCGCGGGTTGTCGATCATGACCGCGATGATGAAGCGCGGCTTCGACATCGGCGCGATACCGACGAAGTAGCCGATGTTGTCGGTGCGCGAGTAGCGCCCGTTGACGATCTTTTCGGCGGTGCCGGTCTTGCCGCCGACGCGGTAGCCCGGCACCTGGGCCTTGGAGGCGGTGCCTTCCGGGCTCACCACGGATTCGAGCATGGTGCGCACCTGGGCCGCGGTCCTGGGCGAGATCACCTGCTGGCCGACCGGCTTCTCGTCCACCTTCAGGAACGACAGCGGAATGATGTCGCCGTTGCGGGCGAAGATCATGTACGAGCGCGCCATCTGCAGCAGCGATACCGACAGCCCGTGGCCGAAGGCCATGTTGGCGTATTCGATCGGCTTCCACGATTTCCATGGACGCACGCGGCCGGCGGTGGCGCCCGGGAAGCCGAAGCGCGGCGCCTGGCCGTAGCCCAGCTTGGTGTACATCTCCCACATTTCCTGCGGCGGGATCATCTGCGAGATCTTGACCACGCCGATGTTCGAGGACTTCTGGATGATGCCGCCCACGGTACGCACGCCATAGTTGTGGGTGTCGCGGATGCGCTTGCCGGTCACCATGATGAAGCCGGGATTGGTGTCGAACACCGTGTCCGGCGTGATGCGCCTGGTCTCGAGGCCGAGCGCCACGGTCACCGGCTTGATGGTGGAGCCGGGTTCGAAGGTGTCGGTGATGACGCGGTTGCGCAGCTGGGCGCCGGTCAGGTTCGAGCGGTCGTTCGGGTTGTAGGTCGGGTAGTTGGCCATGGCCAGCACTTCGCCGGTCTCGACGTCGAGCACCACCGCGCCGCCGGCCTGGGCGTTGAACTTCTCGACCGCGTTCTTGACGCTGGTGAAGGCGATGTACTGCAGCTTGCTGTCGACCGACAGGGTCAGGTCCTTGCCGTGGTGCGGCTCGCGGAACATGCCCAGGTCTTCGGCGATGTGGCCGAGGCGGTCGCGGATCACGCGGCGGCTGCCGGGCACGCCCATCAGCGCCTTCTGGTGGAACAGCTCCATGCCTTCCTGGCCCTTGTCCTCGACGTTGGTGAAGCCGACCAGGTGGGTCATCACTTCGCCCTGCGGGTAGTAGCGCTTGTATTCCTTGCGGGTGTCGATGCCGTCGATCTTGAGCTTCTCGATCTTCTCCACCGCGTCCATCTCGACCTGGCGCTTGAGGTAGACGTAGGTCCGCTTCGGATCGAGCTTGGCGCGCAGTTCGGTTTCCGGCATCTCGAGCAGGCGCGCGAGCTCGGCCAGTTTCTCGCCCGGTTCCTTCAGCACTTCTTTGGGGAAGGCGGCCACCGCCTTGACCGGCAGCGAGGACGCCAGCACCTGGCCGTGGCGGTCCATGATCTTGCCGCGCGCGGCCGGCAGTTCGACCAGGCGCTCGTAGCGGCTCTTGCCCTGCTTTTGCAGGAACTGGGTGGACACGCCCTGCAGCCACAGCGCACGCACGGCCAGCGCCACGAAGGCGGCGAACAGCACGAACAGCACCACGCGCGAACGCCAGCTCGGCACGTTCACGGCCAGGACCGGACTTTTGGAAAAGGCGACCCCTTTGGAAGCGGCGACGCGGGGCGTGGCGCGGCGTTCGGCGCGGCTCATTTGGCGCCTTCCGTCAGGTACTGGGTACGCGCCGGGGTGAGCGGCGACATGTTCAGGCTGGTGCGCGCGATCTGCTCGATACGCTCGTTCTTGCCGAGCGTGGACTGGTCGAGCTGGAGCTGGGCCCAGTCGATCTCGAGCTGGCGCGCATGCTGGTTCAGGCGTTCGAGCTCGATCAGCAGGTGGCGCGACTGGTAGCGCGCATTCACCACCGACAGCCCGCAGCCGACCACGGCCGCGGTCAGCAGGATGTTGAGCTTGACGCTCATGCCTGGCCTCCCAGGCGTTCCGCCACGCGCAGCACCGCCGAACGGGCGCGCGGGTTGTCCCCGACCTCGAGGTCGGACGGCTTGATCTTGGCGATGAGTTTCATCAGGGGCTGAGGCAAATCGACAGCGCGGATCGGCAGCCGGCGATCCGGCTGCGCGACCTTGGCCTTCGAGGCCAGGAACTGCTTGACCATGCGGTCTTCCAGCGAGTGGAAGCTGATCACGGACATGCGCGCGCCCGGCGCCAGCATGGCGTAGGCGGCGTTCAGACCTGCTTCAAGGTCTTCAAGCTCTTTATTGATGAAAATCCGGATAGCCTGAAAGGTCCGGGTTGCCGGATCCTTGCCTTTTTCCCGAGTCTTGACCGCGTCTGCCACGATTGCGGCAAGCTCTCGTGTGGTCGAAATTGGCTGGATTGCCCGGCGAGCAACAATCGCCTTTGCAATCTGGAAAGCAAACCGCTCTTCTCCATAATCTCTTATAACCTTTTCCAATTGTTGTTCCGACGCGGTGGCCAGCCACTCGGCCGCCGACATCCCGCGCGTGGTATCCATGCGCATGTCGAGCGGGCCGTCCTGGCGGAAACTGAATCCGCGCGTGGCGTCGTCCACCTGGGGCGACGAAATACCAAGGTCCAGCAGGATGCCGTCCACCTGGCCGATGCCGCGCGCGGCCAGCGCGTCGAACATCGTGGCAAAACTGTCGTGCACGATCGTGAAGCGGGGATCCGCCACCGCCTGCGCGGTCGCGATCGCCTGCGGGTCCTTGTCGAAGGCAAGCAGGCGGCCCTGCGGCCCCAGCTTCGACAGGATCAGCCGGCTGTGACCGCCGCGGCCGAACGTGCCATCAATATATGTACCGTTGACGCGCTCGCCCGCCAGGGCCAGCGCATCGACTGCTTCGTCCAGCAGCACCGTACGGTGCTGGTATTCAGGTACCGACGATCCGGGCACCGCCTTCGATTCCGTCATCGGCGCCTCAGAAGGAGAAATTGGAAAGGACATCGGGCATGCCGCCGGCAACCGCTTCGGCTTCGCTTTCGGCAAGCTTGGCGGCATCCCAGATTTCGAAATGGGTGCCCATGCCCAACATCATGACTTCTTTCTCCAGCCCGACGGCAGCACGCAGCTCGGGCGCAATCAGCACCCGGCCAGCACTGTCCAACTCGACATCGCAGGCGTTACCAAGGAAAATGCGCTGCCACGCCCTCGCCGACATCGGCCAGGCGGCGATCTGCTCGCGATGCTGCTCCCACACCGGGCGCGGGAAAAACAGCAGGCAGCCGTGCGGATGCTTGGTCAGCGTCATGCGGCCCTCGCACTGGACCGCAAGGGCGTCACGATGCTTTGCCGGAATCGACATCCTTCCTTTTGCATCGAGATTGATCGCTGACGCGCCCTGGAACACGTGTTTACCTAGTTTGGAGAATTATCAATTTAGAATTTTTTGGCCGTTCAGGGTTCCAAAAACGCCCCACAAATCGACACTTTTTCACACTGTTTCCCACTTTATTGGAATCAAGATTGGTGGTCAAGCGAATTCACGCTTGGCAAATCCGAATTTGTCTAATGAAACCAAGGACTTAGCGCTGCGTATTAAGTCTCTGTCAACGTAAAATGTCTCGTAAATCAGTCACTTAGGAAACACAGTGAAGGTTGGACCTCAGTTGTAAAGACAAGCTTTCCGCTTGATCAAGATCATGTCTTGGTCAAATATTCTCCTAAGGAAACAAAAATGTCCTTGCAGAATGTGCGTTCGGGGATAGCCGCAGCCTGGCTGAAAGCGTTAGGATCGAGGCAAGGCAAAGACCCCACGCTCGGCTGGATCGAGCAGCCGGACGGGAGCGGGTTTGCATAGGAGACAGCCGTGAGCATCACTCTCGCCCGTACCTGCGCGGTCTACGACCTGATCGAAGTTCAGGAAGCGCTCGACCGCAGCCGCGGCCGCTCCCCGGAACTCGAAGCGTTCTACGAGCGCATGCTGGAAACCGGGGCCGACCGCTTCGTCACCAAGCCCTCATCGATCGACGCCCTCGATCCCCTGTTCGACGAATGTCCGAATTTCGAGGAAGTCCTGGACGACCTCGCTCGCTACCTGCGCCTGGCGCATGCGGGCGACCGCGGCTTCAACGTCATGCCCATCCTGCTGCTGGGCGGCCCCGGCGTGGGCAAGACCCACTTCGCCCGCCGCCTGGCGCGGGTGATGCAGACCGAATGTGAGCTGATCAGCATGAACGCCCTGTCGGCCGGCTTCGTCATTACCGGCAGCTCCGCCAGCTGGCGCGGCGCCAAGTGCGGCAAGGTGGCCGAGCGCCTGGTGCGCGGCCAGTATGCCAATCCGGTAATCGTGCTGGACGAGGTGGAAAAGGCGAGCGGCTCGACCCAGTCCGATCCGCTCGCCGCCCTGTATCAGCTGCTGGAGCCGGAAACGGCCAGCACCTTCCGCGACGAATTCATCGACGTCGAAATCGACGCCTCGCAGATCTTCTGGGTCCTGACCGCCAACTCCACCGAAGGGATTCCCCACCCGCTGCTCAACCGCATGGCGGTGTACGAGGTGCCCACGCCCACGGTCGAGCAGGCGGCCGGCATCGCCCAGCGCATGTATGCCGGACTGCTGGACGAACTGAACCTGGCCGCGTTCGACGCCCGCCTGGCGGACGTGGTGCTGGACAAGCTGGTAGGGGTGTCGCCGCGCGACCTGCGCAAGACCCTGCTCGATGGCCTCGGGCATGCGGTGGCGGCCGGGCGCGAGCGGGTGAGCGTGGACGATATCCGCCTGAAACCGACGCCGGGCAAGGGGCGGATCGGGTTTTGAGTGCCTTACACGCCAGTCCCGCTACCCTTGCCGGTTTTGCGGCTAACTAAGAAAGCGTGCTGGATGGAGGCTAGCGGCCGGGCCGATCGCGTCCGAACGGATCACCCGGCGGCTCGCCCTTCTTCGCGCAAATAAAAATCAGCACGGCCGCGAGCGCGAACACGTAGGCGATGTAATAGCCGGGGCTGTCGGGCAGGATCAGCACCGACCCCACGATCAGCAGCACGAAGAAGCCGAGGAACACCACCCATCCCTGCCAGGTGATCGGCAATCCCCACCCCCAGCCATGGCCGGGCGGCTTGCGCGGGAACCAGTATTGCGGCGCCGCCGCGTTTTTATCTCGTTGATCCATCATTCCTCATAAGCGAAACGGAACTGCCCTTCCGGCAGCATCAGGGACGGCTCCCGCTTGCCGGCTTCCACCATGACCATGTCGGCCGGGACCGCGCCCTCGCCGTCCGCCACGTGGAAGGCCTGGATCAGGCGACGGCCGCTCGCAGGCAGCAGGCCGGCCGGTACCGGATGCGGACGCAGGCCGGCCTGGCGCTCCATCCACAGCGGCCGGCCATGCGGGCCCTGCATGGTTTCGTCGGGGTGGACGACCTGCATGTCATGGCTGCGCGGCCTCAGGCCAACGGTGACGTGGCCGCCCGCGGCGGCCTTCAGCACGATCGGTTTCGACGGCGCGAAGCGCTCGACGGCGGCGCGGTACTGCGGATGGTCGACGCGCGCATCGCCACGCCCCTGCATGACCACCTGGTCGACCGTTAGCGGATCGGTGCCGAGCTGCTCGCGCAGCAGGGTCGCCACCGACTTCCAGCCATCCTTCCGGGCGACCTGCTGCTTGCTCGCGTGGCCGTAGCCCACATACATGAAGACCCTGGCCTGCGGGTCCCTGGCGAAGATGTTCTCGACGATGTTCCGGGCGGCGCCGATCTCGCGCTGGACGGCCGAATCGGCAACATGGTCGTAGCCGACGAAGGACCAGCCGTCCTGCATCGCCGAGCGCACGAAGCCGGCGTACATCGGTTCCATCACGTAGAAACCCATGAAGCGCGAAACCGCCTTGGGGTGCCTTGGAATATCGTTCGCGAACGCTTCCGCGGCCAGGTAGCTGTAGCCGATCTTGCGCAGTTCCCTGGCCAGCTTGCCGGCGAAGACGCGGCCCTGGGGCACGTGATGGGCTTCGTTCAGGATCACGATCCGGCGCTTGCGCGCTTCGCGCACGATGGCCTCGATCGCATCCTCGGGAGTGGCCGCAGCCAGCGCCTCGCCGCTCTGGGTCGCATATGCGGCCGGCATGCGATCGCCGATATCGATCCAGGCGGAGGCACGGGCCGCGCCGGTCGCGTCGCCGCTGAGCGAGCGCATCGTCCGCACCCGCTCGAACAGGTCGCGCCTCTCTGTCGCGAAGGCGGCGCGCCGTGCCGGCTCCATCACTTCCAGCTGCGCAAACACGGCGGGCACCTCGGCCCTGGCCTCGGCTTCCTTCAGGCTCTTCATATAGGAGAACTGCTCGATAGTCGGGGAAGCGGCGCCGGCGAAGGGGCTGGCGGCGAGGGCGGCGGCCAGCAGCAGCGGCCACACGCGGCGTCGTTGAGTGCCTGCTCCTGTTCGCATCGGGGTCTCCTCGGCTGGTATCGCCTCGATCATGCCACCTGCAGCGACTGTCCAGGCTCACGGATTGTCACGCGGCGGACCGGCAGGAGAAAAAAAAGCGCCCCGGTGAAGCGGGGCGCAAGGGGAAGAGGAGTCGATCGGGCCGGGGTGCGTTCTTGTTATCGGCAAACGGATTATGCCTGCCGACGCGGAACAACCAAAGGGGCCAGGCACCGATTCCCCCACTACAGGGGGCGAATCCGATCCACCGGCCATCCTCAGCGCAGATAGGCCTGCAGCACGGCCGCGCCGCGGTCCATGCCCTCTTTCAGGCGCTTTTCCGCATGCAGCGCATAGTCTCCTGGTGCGGCGCCGCTCTGGCTGGCCGCCTTGGCCGACATCGCTTTGGCGGCGACGCCGAGGGCGACGACGGCCTGGTCCCAGGCCAGCCCGGATGCCAGCGCATCCTCGACCACGCGCGCAGCAAGGGTGCCGAGCTTGTCGATCAGCCGTGGATCGGTTTCTCCCAACTTGAGCATGTTCCGCCTCCTCATGACCTTGTTCGAAGGCCGATCATAGGCGATCCGCGCCTGACGCGGTACACGCTTGCCGCGGGATCAAGCCAGGTCGGCGGACGCCGGCGTTGCGCCGGCGCTTCCCTGGCCTCCCAGCCGGCGCGCCGCGGCGATATCGCGTGCCAGCTGGCCCAGGAAGTAGCCAGTGCACAGGCCCAGCAGGCCGCAGACCGTCATCGAGAACACGGCGCCCCGGGCCAGCTGCGGCTGCACGGCCAGCACGATGGCCATCGCATACTTGATCACGAAGATGGTCACCATCAGGAGCAGCGGCGTCCAGCTGCCGCCGATGCGCAGGCTGCCCGGCTGGAGGCCGGCCTTGACGCGGCTGGCGCCGAAGCTGCGGCGCTGCAGCGCCATGGCGGCGGTGGCGACCAGCCAGGCGGCCATCGCCGGCGAATCCACGCCAAAACGGCTGGCGATCGACTGCAGCGCCAGCACCAGCATCACGGCCGGGATGATCGTCATGCGGGTCACGGTGATGTCGCGCTCGCGCAGCGCCAGCACGCCGCGCAGCAGCAGGAAGGCGAGGATGGCCCAGACGTAGACGGGGGTGTGGCTGAGGATTTCAGAAATCATGATGGCTCCGGCGAGGTGAAAGTGGGTCTACCTTAGCCGGGCCGTACATGCGGCGCCGTGGATTGCGACGAACGGCCTGCCGGTGGCGCGACCTGCATGCCGGCGGCGCGAGTTGCGGCTAGTGCTCGGCCCAGCCCTTGGCGTGCTCCACCGCCCTGCCCCAGCGCGCCATCCGCTCGGCGCGTAAACCGCCATCCATGCGCGGCTCGAAGCGGCGCTCGACCTGCCACTGGCGGGCGATGTCGGCGACGCTCTCCCAGTAGCCGACCGCCAGCCCGGCCAGGTAGGCCGCGCCCAGCGCCGTGGTTTCGAGCACGCGCGGGCGCACAACGGGAATGCCGAGCAGGTCGGCCTGGAACTGCATCAGGAGGTCGTTGCGGGCGGCGCCGCCGTCGGCGCGCATTTCCAGGACCGCGCAGGCCGCGTCCTTCTGCATCGCTTGCAGGAGTTCCGCACTCTGGTAGGCGATCGCCTCCACCGCCGCGCGCGCGATGTGGGCGGCCGTGGTCCCGCGCGTCATGCCGACGATGGTGCCGCGCGCGTACTGGTCCCAGTGCGGCGCGCCCAGGCCCGCAAAGGCCGGCACCAGCATCACGCCGCCGCTGTCCGGCACGCTCAGGGCCAGCGCCTCGACGTCGCTCGACTGCTTGATGATGCCGAGGCCGTCGCGCAGCCACTGCACGGTGGCGCCGCCCATGAAGACGCCGCCCTCCAGCAGATAACTGGTGGCGCCGTCCACGGTCCAGCCGACGGTGGCGAGCAATCGGTTGTGCGAGCGCGGCGGCGCGGCGCCGGCATTCATCAGCATGAAGCAGCCGGTGCCATAAGTATTCTTGACCAGGCCCTGCTCGTGGCAAGCCTGGCCGAAGGTGGCGGCCTGCTGGTCGCCGGCGATGCCGGCGATCGGCACCGCGGCGCCGAACCACTCCTCGGCCGCGAGTCCAGCCACGCCGGCGCTGTCCACGACTTCCGGCAGCACGGCGGGCGGGATGCCGAACAGGTCCAGCAGCGCCTCGTCCCAGCGCAGGGTGTGGATATTGAACAGCATCGTGCGCGAGGCATTGCTGACGTCGGTGACGTGGCGTCCGCACAAGCGGTAGACCAGCCAGCTGTCGACGGTGCCGAAGGCGAGCTCGCCCCGTTCGGCGCGGCTTCTCGCGCCGGGCACGTGCTCGAGCAGCCAGGCCAGCTTGGTGGCGGAAAAATAGGCGTCGACCTCGAGGCCGGTGCGCAGCTGGATGTCCTCGGCCCGGCCTTCGTCGCGCAGGCGGTCGCACATGGCGGCGGTGCGGCGGTCCTGCCAGACGATGGCGCGCGCGACCGGCTCGCCGCTGGCGCGGTCCCACAGCACGGTGGTTTCACGCTGGTTGGCGATGCCGACCGCGGCCAGCTGCCTACCGTCGATGCCGGCCGCTTGCAACGCCTCGCGGGCGCAGGCGAGCTGGCTGTGCCAGATGTCGAGGGCGTCGTGCTCGACCCAGCCGGGCTGGGGGAAGTGCTGGGGATATTCGTGCTGGCTGGTGGCGACCGGCAGGCCGGCGCGATCGAACACGATGGCGCGGGAACTGGTGGTGCCCTGGTCGAGGGCAAGGATGTATTGCTGCATCGTTGACCCGTGAATTCATGTAAAGCAGGCCGATAGGCCGGATTCTGTGTAGTGGTCTCCCTTGCGGGACGCCCCTATGACAGCCATTCCTCTAGGCGCTGAATTACTCCAGCGCTCAAGCTTCCTACCCGCACGCTCCGCGAGCAACATCAACGCGTGCCTATTTGGAATTGCTCCAGGTGGAGGTTACCGCGTTTCACCGTAACTGAATACGCTCGTCTCTGTGGCCCTATTCCTCGCCTTATACCTTGCAGCTTTCGGCGGACGGCCGTTAACCGTCACCCTGCTCTGTGGAGTCCGGACCTTCCTCCCGTCCTCACCCGAAAGTGGGGACCAGCGGCTGTCTGGCCTGCTTCACGGGGGGCATTGTAACCGATGGGGAGACCAATGGGCCGGGTTCGGGGCGATGTTGTGGTTTCCCGGCAAAAGCGGCACGGGGCTACGATCCCGGTCAAGCCGCCCACGTTTTCTGAAATTTCGTGTCGCCATTTCAAAATCCACGCCCACCTCATCCACATAGAATGCTCGGATAGCAATTCCTTAAGGATGACCGACACCATGACGCACCCTTCCCGCACCGGCGGCCAGATCCTGGTCGATGCGCTCCACACCCACGGCGTGGACACCGCCTTCGGCGTGCCCGGCGAAAGCTACCTCGACGTGCTGGATGCGCTGCACGATTCCAGCATCCGTTTCGTGATCAACCGGCAGGAAGGCGGGGCCGCGTTCATGGCGGAGGCCTATGGCAAGATGACCGGCAAGCCCGGCATCTGCTTCGTCACCCGAGGCCCGGGCGCGACCAATGCCTCGATCGGCGTGCATACCGCCTACCAGGACTCGACCCCGATGATCCTGTTCATCGGCCAGGTCGGCAGCGACTTCATCGACCGCGAAGCCTTCCAGGAAATCGACTACCGCCGCATGTTCGGCCAGATGGCGAAATGGGTGACCCAGATCGACCGCGCCGACCGCATCCCCGAATACATCGCGCGTGCCTTCCAGGTCGCCACCAGCGGCCGTCCGGGCCCGGTGGTACTGGCGCTGCCGGAAGACATGCTGGTGAAGAAGGCCGAAGTCGCCGACGCCCGTCCCTACCAGCCGGTGCAGGCCGCGCCCGCGCAGGAACAGATCGACCGCCTGCGCGCCATGCTGGCCGAAAGCCGGCGTCCGGTCGTGCTGCTGGGCGGCGGTTCCTGGACCGAGCAGGCCTGCGCCGACCTGGCGCGCTTCGCCCAAGCCAACCGCCTGCCGGTGGGCTGCACCTTCCGCTTCCAGGACCTGCTCGACAACGAACACCCGAACTACGTGGGCGACGTCGGCATCGGCATCAACCCGAAGCTGGCCGCGCGCGTGAAGGAAGCCGACCTGGTGATCGCGATCGGCCCGCGCCTGGGCGAGATGACCACCAGCGGCTACTCGCTGCTGGCCTCCCCGGTGCCGCGCCAGCGCCTGGTGCACTTCCATGCGGATCCGGAAGAACTGGGCAGCGTCTACCAGGCCGAACTCATGATCGCCAGCGGTCCGGCCCAGGCCTGCGCCATGCTGGCGGCGATGGCGCCGGTCGATGCGAGCGCCTGGGCCGGCGCGCTGGCCGAAGCGAAGGCGGAACTCGCCGCCTGGCAGGCGCAGCCGCCGATCTTCCGCGACGGAGACGCCCCGCTCGACCTGTGGCAGGTGGTGCAGGAACTGATGCGCCAGCTGCCGCGCGACACCATCATCACCAACGGCGCCGGCAACTACGCGACCTGGGCGCACCGCTTCTACCGCTACGGCGCCAGGCGCACCCAGCTGGCCCCGACCAGCGGCGCCATGGGCTATGCCGTGCCGGCCGGGGTGGCGGCCAAGATCATCGACCCGCAGCGTACGGTGGTCACCTTCGCCGGCGATGGCGAATTCATGATGACCGGACAGGAACTGGCGACCGCCGTGCAGTACGGCGCCGGCCTGATCGTGCTGGTGTTCAACAATAATATGTTCGGCACCATCCGCATGCACCAGGAACGCGAATACCCGGGCCGCGTGTCGGGTACCAACCTGCACAATCCGGATTTCGCCGCACTGGCGCGCGCCTACGGCGGCCATGGCGAAGTGGTGGAGACGACGGAAGCATTCGGGGCGGCGCTGGCGCGCGCGGTGGCCTTCACCGGCGAGCACAAGCTGCCGGCGGTGCTGGAACTGCGCTACGACGGCAACCTGATCACGCCGAACGCGACCCTGGAAACCATCCGCAAGACGGCCGCGGCGAACAAGGCCTCCTGACGCCCTGCCCGGCCGCCCTCCCCGAAGGGCGGCCGGAGGCACTGATTGCCCGTTTGAAGACGATTACTGACCCAGGCCCAGTTCGGCCGGCAGCGGAATCGGCTTGTCGAAGAAGCTCGCGGGCTCGCCCGACGATGGATTCGTGAGGAACAGTGCGACGAGGGCGATGAACGCCCACACGATAATGTTGCGCATGTTCGCGGCGCCGCCATCGGTGGCGTTGTCGCCATAGATGAGGCGCTTCAGGAAATTGGTGATTTTCACGGTTTGCCCCGTTGTCGTTGTGGTTTTCTCTCCGTGTTCAATTTAACGCAAGTCGCAATCGTTTTCCAGACGCGCACTGTTGAGTAACCTGCCGGTTTCAACAATAACGCAACAGATAGTTCCTCCGGTGCATTTCCCAGGCTTGTACACCGCTTCCCGCCGTCCCTAAGGGGCATCTTGCTGCTCTGGTAAAATATTCGCACCTTTTTCATGCCGGCCCTGTCCGGCACCGTGCCCAGGATTCGCCCCACACCATGTTTAGTTTCTTCAAACGAAAGAAGCCTGAGACCGAGGTCCCGCAGACGCCTGCGGCCGCACCGGCAGCCGCACCGATGTTCGTGCCGGGTGCGCTCGATGCGCCCGCGGCGGCGGCGGCGCCGGCACCCGCGCCTGCTCCGGCACCGGCGCCCGTGTCCGCGCCGGCCGCGGCCGACATCGGCGAGCTGTTCCCCGAAACCGCCGAGCGCCCAACCACGGCGGCGGAACAGAAGCAGTCCTGGATGGCGCGCCTGAAGGCCGGCCTGTCCAAGACCTCGAGCAACCTGTCGCTGCTGTTCGTCGGCGCGCGCATCGACGAAGACCTGTACGAGGAACTCGAAGCCGCGCTGCTGATGTCGGACGCCGGCATGGATGCCACCCAGCACCTGCTGGACGCGCTGCGCCGCAAGGTCAAGGAAGACAAGCTGCTGGACGCCGCCGCCGTCAAGGGCGCGCTCAAGGAGCTGATGGTCGAGCTGCTCGCGCCCCTGCAAAAGCCGCTGGAACTGGGCCGCCACGAACCGCTGGTGATGATGATCTCGGGCGTCAACGGCGCCGGCAAGACCACCACCATCGGTAAACTCGCCAAGCACATGCAGCGCTTCGACCAGTCGGTGCTGCTGGCCGCCGGCGATACCTTCCGCGCCGCCGCGCGCGAGCAGCTGATGGTCTGGGGCCAGCGCAACAACGTCACCGTGATCTCGCAGCAGTCGGGGGACCCGGCCGCGGTCGCCTTCGATGCGGTCCAGTCGGGCAAGGCGAAGGGCGTGGACGTGGTGATGGTCGATACCGCCGGCCGCCTGCCGACCCAGCTGCACCTGATGGAAGAACTCAAGAAGATCAAGCGCGTCATCGGCAAGGGCATGGACGGCGCCCCGCACGAGACCCTGCTCGTCATCGACGGCAACACCGGCCAGAACGCGCTGGCCCAGGTCAAGGCCTTCGACGATGCGCTGGGGCTGACCGGCCTCGTGATCACCAAGCTGGACGGCACCGCCAAGGGCGGCGTGCTGGCCGCGATCGCGCGCACCCGCCCGGTGCCGGTCTACTTCATCGGCGTGGGCGAAAAGCTGGACGACCTGCAGCCGTTCAATGCCGAAGAATTCGTCGAAGCGCTCTTGGGTTGACGGCCGATGATCGAATTCCACTCCGTCTCCAAACAATACTCATCCGACGCGTACGCGCTGCGCGACGTCACCCTGAACATCGCCAAGGGCGAGCTGGTCTACCTGGCCGGCCCCTCGGGCGCCGGCAAGTCGACCCTGATGAAGATGGTGGCCGCGGTCGAGCGTCCCACGGGCGGCACGGTCACCGTGAACGGCCAGGACATCGGCCGCTTGAAAAAGGCCGGCATTCCCTTCCTGCGCCGTAACCTGGGGCTGATCTTCCAGCACCAGCGCCTGCTCAACGACCGCAACATCCTCGGCAACGTGATGCTGCCCCTGCTCGTTACCGGCGCGCCCAAGGCCCAGGCCGAGCAGCGCGCCCGGGCCGCGCTCGACAAGGTCGGCCTGCTGGAGCGCGCCAGGGCGCTGCCGCTGGAACTGTCCGGCGGCGAGCAGCAGCGCGTGGCGATCGCGCGCGCCATCGTCAACCGTCCGCAGATCATCCTGGCCGATGAACCGACGGCCAACCTCGACCGCGTCGCGGCCGACCGCGTGCTCGACGCCCTGCGCGCCTTCCATGCGGTGGGCGTGACCTGCGTGATCTCGACCCACGACGACCAGGTGCTCGACAGTGCGACGGCGCGGGTGATCCGCTTGGAACATGGCCAGCTAGCCGGAGGTGCGGCATGAGCCCCTGGTTCCGCCAGCACCGCTTCGCGCTGGGCGCGGCGCTGTCCACGGTGCGCAAGTCGCCGGGCAGCTTCCTGTTCAACGTGCTCGTGGTCGCGTTTGCCCTGATGCTGCCGTTTGCCGGCATCACCCTGCTCGACAACGTGCGCCCGCTGTCCCAACAGCTGTCGGTCGATCCCGAGATCAGCCTGTTCATGAAGGCGGAGGCGACGCGCGAGGAAGCAGCCGGCCTGCAGCCGCGCATCCGCGCGATCCTGGCCGCCGGCGGCAAGACCGAACTCGCGTTCGTGCCGCGCGAGCAGGCGCTGGCCTCGCTGAAGGATAAGAGCGGCCTGAGCGACGTGCTCGACACGCTGGGCGACAACCCGCTGCCGGACAGCTATGTGATGAAACTGGCCGACAGCAGCGCCGCCGGCCAGGTCGATGCGATGGTGGAGCAGCTGCGCGCCCTGCCCGGCGTCGATACCGTGCAGGTCGACTCGGCCTGGGTCAAGCGCCTGGCCGCCCTGCTCGGCATCCTGCGCCTGGCCCTGCTGCTGCTGGCGGTCACGCTCGGCATCGTGGTGATCGCGGTGGTGTTCAATACCATCCGCCTGCAGGTGCTGACCCAGAAGGAAGAGATCGCCGTCTCCAAGCTCTTGGGCGCGACCGACAATTTCATCCACCGCCCGTTCTACTACACGGGCGCCCTGCTCGGCCTGTGCGCCGGCGCGGTGGCGCTGGGCGGCGTGGTGCTGGCGCTGGCGCCGCTGAATACGGCGATCGCCGAATTCGCGCGGCTGTACGCGTCGGAGTTCCAGCTAGCGCCACTCGGCGCGCTGGAGACGGCCGGGGTGCTGGCGATCAGCGCCGGGCTCGGGCTGATCGGGGCGATGCTGTCGGTGCAGCGGCACCTGGCGCGGGTCCGCTAATCAAGCACTCCGCCGCGTGGGCGGGAAACCCGCCCACGCGTTCAACCAGCAGCAGCTTTATCGAAACTGCTTAGCCGTCCCTCCCTACGTTCAGACGGGTTGAAATCCTACAGAGCGTCCCCAGCGAACGTGCGCCACCCAACAGAAGGCCCCTCCCAAGGTCCGTAATCTGTCCTTAACGCGATTTCCAGCCGTTTTTTGCTCACTTTTGAGCTGCATCAATCAAATTCGGGTCGCCTGCTCTACAGTGAAACCGACGCGGTTTTGATTCCAGGTGGCAATACTTTAGCCAAACTTAATCGATTTCGATAAATCGATGGCCTGTCTAGCACTCTCCCATGGAGAGTGCTAATATATGTCTCGAAGAAAGCGAAATCAAGGAAAGCATCCAGTAACAAGCGGTAACGCTAATGTCACGAGGCATGGGTCCGTGGCACATTGGGGATGCAGCAAGATCACTGAAAAGGGAAATGAACATGTCCGCACAATCCGCATTGGTTCCGGCCGGCAGTCGTGCCCTTAACCTGGGTTTCACCGGCAACCTGGGCAACATCGACGCCTACATCTCGGCTGTCAACCGCCTGCCGATGCTGACCCACGAGGAAGAAGTCTCGCTGGCGAAGTCGCTGCGGGAAAAGAATGACCTCGACGCCGCCCAGAAACTGGTCCTGTCCCACCTGCGCCTGGTGGTGTCGATCGCGCGCGGCTACCTCGGCTACGGCCTGCCGCACGCCGACCTGATCCAGGAAGGCAATATCGGCCTGATGAAGGCCGTCAAGCGCTTCGACCCGAACCAGGGCGTGCGTCTCGTTTCGTACGCGATGCACTGGATCAAGGCCGAGATGCACGAATACATCTTGAAGAACTGGCGCCTGGTGAAGGTCGCGACGACCAAGGCCCAGCGCAAGCTGTTCTTCAACCTGCGCAGCAACAAGCAGGGCCTGGACACCATGACCCCGAGCCAGGTCGACGAGCTGGCGAAGATGCTCGACGTCAAGCGCGAAGAAGTGATCGAGATGGAAACCCGCCTGTCGGGCCGCGACATCGCCCTCGAATCGCCGACCGACGACGAAGACGACAAGTTCGCGCCGATCGCCTACCTGTCGTCCGAGCAGACCGAGCCGACCCGCGTGCTGGAAGCCGAGCAGGTCGACCGCCTGCAGTCGGAAGGCCTGGAGACCGCCCTGTCGAAGCTGGACCCGCGTTCGCGCCGCATTGTCGAAGCGCGCTGGCTGGCCAACGACGACGGTTCGGGCGCCACCCTGCACACGCTGGCAGAAGAGTTCGGCGTGTCGGCCGAGCGCATCCGCCAGATCGAATCGGCGGCGCTCAAGAAGATGAAGGGCGCGCTGGCGGCTTACGTGTAAGCCGGCGCCAGCCAAAAATAAACCCCGCTGCGGCGGGGTTTTGTTTTGGCCGGTTCCGATGCCTGGTTCAATGACCGCCCTGCGGCCCCTCGACCAGCATTTTCTCCAGCAAGCGCATGTTGTGGCCGTTCGATTCGTGCAGGAAGCCGAGCTGGGCCAGCACGCGGTACAGCTCGCGCGACGTGATGTCGTTCATTTCCAGATTGCTCATCGCGTTCGACAGCTGCGGCCGGTCCATGAAGGAGCCGCCTGCCCCCTTCAGCGCCGACTCGGTGTCGCGCATATTGGCGTACAGTTTTGCATAGCGCTGCAGCCGTTCCTGGGTCATGTAGCTGAGCGCCTGGTTGGCCACGGCGACATCCCAGGCTTCGCGTTGCAGCGAAGGCGTGAGGATGCTCATCGTGAAGCGTTCGCCCGCTTCGTGCATCACATGCGCGATCGCCGTCTTGTCGTCGGCGCCGGCCTTGATGTCCGCCAGCAGGACTTCGCGCAGGTGTTTCAGGCGCTTGACCTGGTTGTCGTTGTGCGCGAGTGCCGAGCGCACTTCAGCGATGTTGACCGCGATTTCGGCATCCAGGTTGCGCGCCGCCTCGTGGGCCTTGTGCGATTGGTGATAGCTGTGCACGGCGTTTTCCAGCGCAAGGGCGGTCAGGATACTGACGACGATCATGACGTACTCGCTGGCGAAGGCCTTGAAGGAATGGGATTTCGGGACTTCAAAATGCATCGGGATTCCAGTGGGAATGCTAAACAGCAAAACATAGCATGCCTTCCCTCCTCCGTATCCACCCCGACCCGCTTTGATGCAGCGCGCATGAGGCCGTCGTTTTCAGGTCGGTAAAACGCGTTCCGGATGTCCCGGCTAGAATGGTCTTTTTGATCCGGCACGACCAAGGAGAGCAGCATGACCGAACCCTATGTCCCACCCACCGTCTGGACCCCGCCGGCCTCGAACGGCGGCACCTTCGCCAACATCAACCGCCCGGTCGCCGGCCCCACCCACGAGGCCGAACTGCCGGTCGGCAAACACCCGCTGCAGCTGTATTCGCTGGCTACGCCGAACGGCGTGAAGGTGACCATCATGCTGGAAGAGCTGCTCGCCCTGGGCCACAGCGGCGCCGAATACGACGCCTGGCTCATCAAGATCAACGAAGGCGCCCAGTTCTCGAGCGGCTTCGTCGAGATCAACCCGAATTCGAAGATTCCGGCCCTGGTCGACCGCAGCGGCACGGAACCGGTGCGCGTGTTCGAATCGGGCGCGATCCTGGTCTACCTGGCCGAGAAATTCGGCGCCTTCTTGCCGAAGGACGTCCCGGCGCGCACCGCAACCCTGAACTGGCTGTTCTGGCAGATGGGTTCGGCGCCCTTCGTCGGCGGCGGCTTCGGCCACTTTTACGCCTATGCACCGGAAAAGCTGCAGTATCCGATCGACCGCTATGCGATGGAAACCAAGCGCCAGCTCGACGTGCTCGAGCGCCGGCTGGCCGATAACCGCTACGTCGCCGGCAGCGAATACACGATCGCCGACATGGCGATCTGGCCCTGGTACGGCGGCATGGTGCGCGGCGAGCTGTACGAGGCGGGCGAGTTCCTGTCCGTGCACGAGTACGTCAACGTACGCCGCTGGGCCGACGAGATCGCGGCGCGCCCGGCCGTCATTCGCGGGCGCAAGGTGAACCGCGTGCGCGGCAATCCGGAAGACCAGGTTCCGGAGCGGCATGACGCTTCCGATCTCGACTGATCCCGCTTAAGCGAGGCCACGGCGGCTGGCGCACACGCATGCATTCGCGCTATGCTGGCGCGCGATGTTCATGAACGATGTGCCAACAATGGAGACGCCATGGTCAGCAAAAACACGATTTGCCTCTGGTTCGACGGAACGGCGCTGGAAGCGGCGCGCTTCTATGCGGAGACCTTCCCGGACAGTTCGCTCGGCAAGGTCTTCTATGCGCCCGGCGACTTCCCCTCCGGGAAGCAGGGCGACGTCCTGACGGTGGAATTCACCGTGGCGGGCATCCCGTGCATCGGCCTGAACGGCGGGCCGATCTTCCCCCATACCGAAGCCTTTTCCTTCCAGATCGCCACCGACGACCAGGAAGAAACCGACCGCCTGTGGAACGCAATCGTCGGCAACGGCGGCCAGGAAAGCGCCTGCGGTTGGTGCAAGGACAAATGGGGCCTCTCGTGGCAGATCACGCCACGCGTGCTCATCGAGGGCATCGCCGACCCGGACCCGGCGGTGGCCAAGCGCGTGTTCGACGCCATGATGACGATGCGCAAAATCGACGTCGTGCGGATCGAAGCCGCCCGGCGCGGCTGACCGGACTCGCCACAAGGTGCGCTGCGCAACGCAGCGCACTTTGCCGGAACCGCTCCCGCGTCAATCGGACGCACCCCTGCTCTGCACTATACTGTTGCCCGCCACTAAGGTCGTGCGCACGCGCCGCCCTGCCTGTCCAACCAAGCAAGAAGAAAGACCCTGCATGAACGGTGAACCGATCTCCTGGAAGCTGCGCGACCTGGTGCGCTCCCTCCCCCCATCCGGCATCACGCTGAGCGACCTGATCCACCGCGTCGGCAAGGACGGCCTCCTGATCCTGGCCGCCCTGCTCACCCTGGTGTTCCTGATCCCGGTATCGATCCCGGGCGTGAGCACCGTGTTCGGCGCCGCCATCCTGATGATCGGCGTCAGCCGGCTGTTCGGGCGCGACCTGTGGATTCCGGCGCGCCTGAAGCACCGGACCATCGCCACCGAGAAGCTGGGCCCGGTGCTGCACAAGGCCCTGCCCTGGATGGCCAGGATGGAGCGGGTCAGCCGTCCCAACCGCATCCGCTGGCTGGTGGCGCACGGCGTAGTCGAACACCTGAACAACGCCGCCCTGATCCTGGGCGCCGTATTGTTGATGATGCCCTTCGGCCTGATCCCGTTCAGCAATACCTTCCCCGCCGTGGCCCTGCTGTTCCTGGCCATCGGCCTGCTGCAGCGCGACGGCGTCTGCGTGCTGCTGGGCCATGTCAGCAACCTCGTTACCATCCTGTATTTTGCCGTGCTGATCGGCGGTGGCGGGCTGGCGATCCGCGAAGTCGTCAACCGTTTGGCGGCCTGAGCCGGAAATGCAATAAGGCACTTAACCGCGCACGGCAGCGAGCGCAATGCCAGATAGGCAATTTTTGCGGATTAGCTACTAAATCATCCACTTGAGATGGTCTCTTAAGAAATTACTTTAAGTGTATTGACTGCTCTGCTAGCATGCTCGGCTCGCATGGAGGAGCAAGATGCTTGAACGCCGCAGCAACGATGCACGCACCGACCTCGTGACCGCCGGCCGGGTCGACGAAGGCCTGAAACTGAGCGCCCGCTACGGCATTCATCCGGCCCTGCTGTTCATGGAACAGATGGGTGTTCCGCGGCCGGTGGCGCTGCGGGTGCTGTGCTCGCCCGACCATTACCGCCAGCGCGACCGGCGCCACGCGCCACGCAGCGGACATTGAACCGTCTCGATGACCCGATCTTGTCACGCGTGCGTGAAAATGACGATCTTTCCAGTAAAATATAAAGTTTCGCCATTCGATCGGGTTGTCCCATGAACGCCACCCCCGAACTGTCCACGCTCGAAGCCAACCTCACCTCGACCCTGGTTGCCAGGATCCGCGACTTTGCGATCTTCATGCTGACGCCCGACGGCCGCGTCGCGACCTGGAACGCCGGCGCGGAGCGCGCCAAGGGCTACGCGGCCGAGGAAATCATCGGCCAGTCCTTTTCCCGTTTCTACACGCCGGAAGACCGGGCGGCCGGCGTTCCGGTGCGGGCGCTGGAGACGGCGCGCGAGACCGGCATCTTCGAGACGACCGGCTGGCGCGTGCGCAAGGACGGTTCGCGCTTCTGGGCCCACGTCGTGATCGATCCGCTGTTCGACGACAACGGCGCGCTGATCGGCTTCGGCAAAGTCACCCGCGACATCACCAAGGCGCGCGAAGCGCAGGAGCGCGAGGAACGGGCGCGCGAAGCCCTGCTCAAGGCGCGCACCGAGCAAAGCCAGCATCTGCTGCGCCTGTTCGAGCAGGCCCCCGGCTTCGTCTGCTATTTCAGCGGCCCGGACCACGTCTACGAACTGCAGAACGCGGCCCACCACCGCCTGGCCGGCCTGCGCGACATCATCGGCAAGCCGGTGCGCGAAGCGCTGCCGGAGCTGGCCGGCCAGGGCTTCTTCGAGCTGCTCGACGAGGTCTACGCGTCGGGCCAGCCCTACGTGGGGCGCGCCGTGCCGCTCACCGTCCGCTCGAACGACGGCGTGGCGGTCGACAGCTTCATCGACTTCGTGTACCAGCCGATCGTCGACGAGAACGGCGCGGTGATCGGCATCGTCTCCCAGGGCAGCGACGTGACCGAGCAGGTGCTCGGCGCGCGCGCCCTGCAGGCCAAGCAGGTCGAGCTGGAACGCACCATCGAGGAGCGCACCCGCGCCCTCGACGAGGCGCGCCAGGCGCTGGCGCTGGCCAGCAAGCTCCAGATCAGCAACAGCTTCTTCCAGAGCCTGTTCGAGCAGGCGCCCGGCTTCATCTGCGTCCTCAAGGGACCGGAGCACGTATTCGACCTGGCCAACGATGCCTATCGCAAGCTGGTGGGCGGCCGCGAGTTGACTGGCAAGACGGTGCGCGAGGCCCTGCCGGACGTCGCCGGCCAGGGATTCTTCGAGCTGCTGGACAAGGTGTACCGCACCGGCGAGCCGGTGGTGGGCCAGAGCGTCCAGCTCGAGCTGATGGAAACGCCGGCGACGTTCGTCACCCGCTACGTCGACTTCATCTACCAGCCGATCCTGAACGCCCAGGGCCAGGCGGTCGGCATCTTCGTGCAGGGCAGCGACATCACCAAGCAGAAGCTGGCCCAGGACGAAGTGCAGAAATACCAGCGCGAGCTCGAGCGCCTGGTCGAAGCGCGCACCGCCGAACTGCAGAGCGCGCAGGCGGCCCTGCAGCACTCGCAGAAGCTGGAGGCGATCGGCAAGCTGACCGGCGGCGTGGCCCACGACTTCAACAACATCCTGCAGGTCATCGGCGGCAACCTGCAGCTGCTGCGCGACGGCGCGGCGGCCGACCAGAAGGCCGCCAAGCAGCTCGACGCCGCCGCCGGCGCGGTCGAGCGCGGCGCCAAGCTGGCGGCCCAGCTGCTCGCGTTCGCCCGCCGCCAGCCGCTGCAGCCGCGCGTGATCAATCCGGCCAACGTGGTGCAGCAGATGGACGAGTTGCTGCGGCGCGCCGTGGGCGAGACCATCGCCGTCGAGACCATCCGCAGCGGCGGACTGTGGAACACCTGCGTCGACCCCTACCAGCTGGAAAACGTCATCCTGAACCTGGCGATCAACGCGCGCGACGCCATGCCGTCCGGCGGCAAGCTCACCATCGAGCTGGCCAACGCGGTGCTGGACGACGAATACGTGGCCCTGCACCACGACCTCAAGCCGGGCCAGTACGTGATGTTCGCAGTCTCGGACAACGGCTGCGGCATGAGCCGGGACACCCTGGAGCGCGCCTGCGAGCCCTTCTTCACCACCAAGCCCGAGGGCCAGGGCACGGGCCTCGGCCTGTCGATGGCCTACGGCTTCGTCAAGCAGACCGGCGGCCACTTCAAGATCTACAGCGAAGTGGGCCACGGCACCACGATCAAGATGTACTTCCCGCGTACCTATGGGGCGGAAGCGCACGAGCCGGTGGCTCGAAGCGGCCCGGTGGCCGGCGGCGACGAAACCATCCTGGTGGTCGAGGACGACCCGGCGGTGCAGGCAACCGTCGTCGAGATGCTCCGCAGCCTGGGCTACAAGGTCATGAAGGCCGACAATGCGGCGGCCGCGATGGTGATCCTGAGCAGCGGCATCCAGATCGACCTGCTGTTCACCGACGTCGTGATGCCGGGCGAGATGCGCAGCCCGGAACTGGCGCGCCAGGCGCGCGTCCTGCATCCGGGCATCGAGGTGCTGTTCACCTCGGGCTATACCCAGAACGCCATCGTCCACGACGGCAAGCTCGATGCCGGGGTCCAGCTGCTGTCCAAGCCCTATGCGCGCGAGCAGCTGGCGCGCAAGCTCCGGCAGATGCTGTCCAGGCAGCCGACGCCGGCCCCCGCGCCGGCGCCCGGCGTCGAGCGCCTGGACACGACCAAGCGCGTGCTGTTCGTCGACGACGATCCGGACGTGCTGAGCATGACCTGTTCGCTGCTCGAGCTGCTGAACCAGCGCGTCGACGGCGCGGCCAGCCCGGCCGATGCGCTGGCGCTGCTGGCGCGCAACCAGTACGACGTTTTGATTACCGACTACGAACTGCCGGGCATGAACGGCATCGAGCTGGCGCGCAAGGCCCAGGCCACGCAGCCGCAGCTGGCGGTGGTGATCGCCACCGGCTACGGCCACCTGGCCGAGGCCAGGGAGATCGGCGCGATCACCATGCCGAAGCCGTTCTCGCCGGCGGACCTGAAGCGCATCCTCGACTAGCCGACGGCCGCTGCCTCAGGCCGACAGGTGCTCGATCAGGATCGTGGTGCCGACCAGGATCAGCACCACGCCGCCGATGCGCTCGGCATTGCGTCCCACGGTCGCGCCCAGGCGCCGGCCGAGCAGCACGCCGATGGTGACCATGGTCGTGGTGGCGATGCCGATGGCGATCGCCGCGCGCACGATTGACACGTCCACGAAGGCCAGGCCGACGCCGACCGCCATCGCGTCGATGCTGGTGGCAACCGCGGTCAGCACCAGCACCAGCAGGTTCTGCGAGCCGCCGCCGCCCTCTTCTTCCTCCTCGTCGTCGCCGAAGGACAGCCACAGCATGCGCCCGCCCAGGCCCAGCAGCAGGACGAAGGCGATCCAGTGGTCCCACTGGCGGATGGCGTCGGCGGCCAGCGAACCGAGGGCCCAGCCGATCAGGGGCGTGATGCTTTCGATGCAGCCGAACAGCAGGCCGATGCGCAGGGCTTGCGGCAGGCCCGGGTTGCGCAGGGCGGCGCCCTTGGCGATCGCCGCGGCAAAGGCGTCGGTCGACATCGCGAGGGCGAGGAAGATGAGGGCTGTCAGGGTCATGCTGGGCTTTCGATCAAGCGCGGAACAATACCACATCCGTCGGCTCGCCTCCACCGCCGCAGGGTGGGCGGCTTGCCCGCCCACGCTACATGACGGCCGCCGGCGCCAGCAGGTAGCGCCGCCGCATCATTTCCAGCATCTGCGCCGCCGGCACCGGCCGCGCGATGTAATAACCCTGCACCTCGTTGCAATCGAGCCCGCGCAGGATGGCGAGCTGCTCTTCGGTCTCGACACCTTCGGCCACCACCGACATGCCGAGCGCGTGCGCCATCGAGACGATGGCCTGGAAGAACACCTTGCCCTCCTTCGAATGTCCCAGCTCGGTGGTGAACGCGCGGTCGACCTTCAGCACGTCCATCCTGAGGCGCTGCAGCTGCGACAGCGAGGAGTAGCCGGTGCCGAAGTCGTCCACGTGCAGCTTGACGCCGAGCGCGCGCAGCGCCGCCAGTTCGGCCAGGATGTCGTCGTGGTCGCCCATCATGGCCGACTCGGTGATCTCGACTTCGATCAGGCTGGCCGGTATGCGGTAGCGCGCCATCGCGGCGCCCAGGGGTTGCTGCACGCCGCCGCGCAGGAACTGCTTGGGCGAGACGTTGATCGAGACCGGCACCAGGTCCACCCCGGCTTCGCGCCAGGCCGCCAGCTGGGCGCAGGCCTTGTCGATCACCGCTTCGCCGATGTTGCGGATCAGGCCGGTGCTCTCGGCCAGCGGGATGAATTCGCCCGGCGGCACCAGGCCCAGCTCCGGATGGCGCCAGCGCACCAGGGCTTCCATGCTGAGCAGCTCGCCGCTGTGGGCATCGACCCGCGGCTGGTAATGGAGGATGAACTGGTCGTGCTCGATCGCTTCCAGCATGCGCTGCTTCAGGCGCGCGCGCGCGTTCAGGTGGTTCGACAGGGCCGGATCGAAGAAGCGGTACTGGCCCTTGCCCTCGTTCTTCCCGGCGTACATCGCGATGTCGCTGTGGCGCACCAGGGTCTCGGCGTCCGCGCCGTCGCGCGGGAACATGCTGATGCCGATCGAGGCGCCGACCGCGTGCAGCTCGTCGCCGATCAGGAAGGGCACGGCGAATGCCTCGACGATGCGCGCCGCCACCGCGGCGGCCTGGCGCTCGCCCTCGCAGGGATGCAGCAGCACCAGGAACTCGTCGCCGCCGAAGCGCGCCACCGCATCGGTCGGACGCAGCAGCGACAGCAGGCGCCCGGCCGCGGACTTGAGCAGCAGGTCGCCCGTCGCGTGGCCGTGGGTGTCGTTGACGTGCTTGAACTCGTCCAGGTCGATGAACAGCAGCGCCAGGCCCGATTCGTCCGCGCGGGCGCGGGCCAGCAGGTCCGGCATCGCGGCGAGAAACGCGTGGCGGGTCGCCAGGCCGGTCAGCACGTCTTCGTTGGCCAGGCGCTCCAGCTGCGACTCATGGGCCTTGCGCTCGCTGATGTCCTGCAAGGTCACCGCCAGGCCGTTCCCAACCCGCACCAGGCGCCGCCGGCCCCAGCTGATGTTGAGCCGGTTATCGCTCGGCATCTTGCGGTCGTCTTCGTGAAACCCCGTGTCCATCGCCTTGCGGTAGGTGTCGAGCAGGGCTTCGCCGAACAGGGCGCTGTCGATCTGCGACAGGCTGCTGCCGACCAGGGTGGCGCGCGTGAGGCCGTAGAAGAACGCGCCGCGCTCGTTGCAGTCGACGATGCGAAAGTCCGTGATCTCGCCGTCGCGGCCGCGCACCGCCGCTGCCATGTAGAAGCCGTCGTTGCCGCTCTCGGTGGCGGTGCGGTAGGCGCGCTGGACTTCTTCCTGCTCGCGCTCGCGCAGCACGGCGCGGCGCGCCAGTACCGAGCCGCCCGCGCCCAGCAGCAGCAGGCAGGCGCTGATGGCGATCGCGCGGTCGCGGCTGTCGGCCCAGGCCAGGGCGCTTGGCGCGAGCGCGGTGCGCTGCGACAGGCCGACCAGGGCCACCAGCGGATAGGCGCTCGAATGGCGCCAGCCCAGCACGCGTACCTCGCCGTCGGCGCCCGCTACCTGCCGCACGCCGCGCTCGCTGGCCCACAGGTCGGCGCGTGGCGGCAGCACGCGGCTGCTGTGCTCGAGGAAGGCGGCGCCGTCGCTGCGCTGCTCGATGCGCAGGCGCCCTTCGCGATGGGCCAGCGCCACCATCCCGCCCGCGCCCAGGGTCGCGGGACTCACGAAGGAGGTGAAATAGCGCGCGTCGACCGCCATCAGCACCACGCCGTCGAATTCGTCCTCCTGGGTGTCGAGACGGCGCGTGAACAGCACCAGGTCGCCGCCGTCCGCGTCGCCGTGCTCGCGACCGAAGCGCGGCGGCGCGGCGCCGATGCGCAGCGCGGTAGAGATATGGTTGCGGTGCTGGATGAAATACGGGCCGTTCGCCAGGTCGGTGCCCACCAGGGCCGGACGGGTGGCGGCGCGCACGATGCCGGCCCTGTCGACGATGGCGACCAGGCCCAGGGCGCTGTCGGTGAACATGCCGTCGCGCCGCAGTTCGTCGAGCAGTCCGCTGCTTGTGCCGGATGTGCGTCCCTTCTCCCAGCTGAACTTCAGCTGCATCGTGATCTGGTCCATCTGCGCGACCGAGCGCGTGACCACCTGCTCGTAGGCCTCGGCGTAGGCGCCGGCATCCTTGCGCGCCTGGTTGTCCGCGTGCGCATGTTCAAGGTCGGCGCGCACCACCGTCGCCAGCCACAGCGCCGCGCACAGGAGCATGGCCAGGGCCGGCCAGACGAAGACAAGGATGCGGTTGGTGCGCGAGGTGCGGGTGTGGATGCTCATGCAAGACTATTTCGGGAAGGAAACTATTCCAGTCTAGCGAGCGAAAATGTCAGGAGCGTGACACCGGCATCACGCCGGCAACGGTAGGTTATGCGACAATCATTTGAGGCCGCGCAGACTTTGCTGGATCTGGATGAGGAAGCTGCCTTCCCGGGGCCGGCGACGCGACCGAACGACTTCGGCTCGAGCTCAGGACGGTTCCCGCACATGAACAGCTTGCCCACGCAACTGCTTCCCGCTTGCCGGCGGCGCAACCACGTGCTGGCGGCCTACGTCAACTGGCGCACGCCGCCATCACGCCCCGGGCCCGCCAGCTGCGGACAACGGCATGCGCCCCGCCCGGGCGTTCCCCTGCCGGCGACGCAACGGCCTGCACGCCGCCTATGTCAACGCGGCGCTCACGATCATGGGGCTGACCGGCGCACAGCGTGCCCAAGACATCCTGGTCGAGCAAGGCGTCCCGCATCCGGTCATCGTCCGCATCCTGCATCTGAACGGCTTCCGCAGGCGGCGGGAAAACCCACTGCTCGTACCGGCGCGATCGGCGATTCAGGCCGGTGCGAGCATGTAGCCGGCCCCGCGCACGGTCTTGATCAGCGACTTGGCGCGTCCCAGCGCCTTGCGCAGGCGCAGCACGTGAACGTCGACGGTGCGCTGGTCGAGCGAGGCGTGGGCTTCCCACAGGTGCTCGAGCAGCTGGGCTCGCGAAAATACCTGGCCCGGGTGGCACAGCAGGAAGCGCAGCAGCCGGTATTCGGCATGGCGCACCTCGACCTTGTGGTTGCCGACCCGGACGCTGCAGCTGAGCGGGTCCAGCACCAGGCGGCCGGAACGCAGCAGGCGTTCGTCGGGCGCTTCCTCGGGCGGCGGCTGGGGGATGAATTCGGGGAGCGGCATTGGCGCCGGCACGGCACGTTCGCCGCTCTGGCATTCGGCCGCCAGCAGGATCACGGGGTTCTCGCGCAGGCGGCGGTCGCCGCGCAAGCGCGCCAGCAGGCGCATGCCGCCTTCCTGACGCAGCATCGACTCCTGCAGCAACAGCTCGGGACGCTCGCGCCCGATGAAATCCCAGGCCTGCGCCAGGCTCGGGACGCTGTGCCAGATCCACTCGTCTTCGTGCAGCGAATACTTGAGCAGCTCGGCGATGGCCGGCTTGTCGTCGACCACGAGAACGATCGTATTGGCGGTCGTCATAATGTAGGGTGGGCGGCTTTGCCGCCACACGGTAGGGTGTTCGGCTATCCCGAACACGCGTTCAAACAGGTGGTGAACAGATGTGCGGCCTGCCGGCGTGTGTCGGACGCGCGGTCGGCTACGCGTGATCTGGTCCACTGGACCAGATCACCCCTACGACAGCAGACCCATCGATCAGTAGATCGCCTTGCCCGACGCATCCTTCAGCTGCGACTTCCAGTTGGCCTGGACCAGCTTGACGACCGATGCCGGCATCGGCACGTAGTCCAGCTCGGCCGCTGCCGGGGCGCCGTTCTTGAAGGCCCAGTCGAAGAACTTCACGACTTCCGCGCCCTTGTTGCCATCGGCCTGGGTCTTGTGCATCAGGATGTACGAGACGCCGGTGATCGGCCAGCTCTGCTTGCCGGCCTGGTCGGTCAGCACCACGCCGAAGCCCGGGGTGCGGGTCCACTCGGCGCCGGCGGCGGCCGCCTTGAAGGCGTCGTCGTCGGGCTGCAGGAAGGCGCCGTCCTTGTTCTTCAGCTGGGTGTGCGCCAGCTTGTTCTTCTTGGCGTAGGCCCACTCCACGTAGCCGATCGCGCCCTTGATGCGCTGCACGTTGGCGGCCACGCCTTCGTTGCCCTTGCCGCCCACGCCCACGGCCCATTTCACGGTGGTGCCGGCGCCCACGCCTTCTTTCCAGGCCGGGCTGGTCTTCGACAGGTAGTCGGTGAACAGGAAGGAAGTGCCCGACGAGTCGGCGCGGTGCACGACGGTGATGTCGGCGTCCGGCAGCTTGACGCCCGGGTTCAGGGCGGCGATTTCCTGGGCGTTCCACTTGGTGATCTTGCCGAGGTAGATGTCGGCCAGCACCGGGCCGGTCAGCTTCAGCTGGCCCGGCTGGACGCCGTCGACGTTGACCACGGCGACCACGCCGCCCATGATGGCCGGGAACTGCATCAGGCCGGCTTCGTCGAGCTCGTCGGCCTTGAGCGGCATGTCGGACGCGCCGAAGTCCACGGTCTTGGCCTTGATCTGCTTGATGCCGGCGCCCGAGCCGACCGACTGGTAGTTCAGGCCGTTGCCGGTGGCGGCCTTGTAGGCCTCGGCCCACTTGGCGTAGATCGGGTACGGGAAGGTCGCACCGGCGCCGGTCATGTCAGCGGCGAACGAGGTCGACATCACGAGGGCGGCAGCCGCGCCGGCAAGGATCTTCTTGAACATTGGCTTGTTATTCCTATTCCTGGTTGAGGGGTGTGTTTTGGACCACGCAGCAAAGTCTAGTGGGCGAATGTGACCGGTTTATGACCGTCGCATCGCGCAACATCCAACATCGGCATGACATGCTCCCGTCGTGTGTGCGCGACCGCGGAGACCAGGTTTGCTATGATGGGCATTCCAAAAAAACAACCGGGCGGACATCGCATGCACACCCTGCTCCGACTCTCTTCTCTGGCCTTGACCCTGGGCGCCGGCGTCCCCCTGCTGGGCGGCTGCGCCAGCCTGAACGACCGTTTTCCCGAAGCGCGCTATACCATGACCGAGCATCAGGTGCTGCCGCTGGCGCCGCGCTTGAGCGTCACCTACGAAGGCGCCGAAGACAGCCGTTGCCCCGACAACGCCCGCTGCATCTGGCCCGGCCGCCTGGTCTACCGCTTCACCATGCGCATCGGCAGCGTGGCCCAGGCCTTCTACCTGGTGCAGGGCCAGCCCGGCTACATGTCGCCGGTGCTGCGCGGCTCGCGCATCGAGCTCGACCACCTGACGCCGCCGCCGCCGCGCGGCCTGGCCGGCAGCGGGCCGACCTCGTATCCGGTCACCATCAACATGTACGCGCAATAAACGATTTTTCGGGAGCGACCGGATGAAAACAGCGACCCTGCTCGCCTGCGGCCTGACCTTGTCCATCGTTTTGCAGCCGGGCCTGGCAAAGACGCCGGTGGCCACCGGCACCGGCGGCGCGGTTGCCACCATCAGCGAACAGGCCTCGCAATCGGCCATGGCCATCCTGAACAAGGGCGGCAACGCCGTCGACGCGGCGGTGGCCGCCGCCGCGACCCTGGGCGTGACCGACCCGTTCAGCTGCGGCATCGGCGGCGGCGGCTTCATGGTCATCTACCTGGCCAAGGACAAGCGCGTGATCACCATCGACCACCGCGAAACGGCCCCCGCCAGCTTCACGCCGGCCGCCTTCCTCGAGAACGGCAAGCCGGTCGACTTCGAGACCGCGGTGGCCAGCGGCGCCTCGGTCGGCGTGCCCGGCACCGTGCGCGGCTGGCACGAAGCCTTGACCCGCTACGGCAGCATGGGTTTCAAGCAGGTGCTGGCGCCGGCGATCGAGGTGGCCGACAAGGGCTACCGGGTGACTGACATATTCAGTCATCTGACGGCCCAGAATGAAAGAAAATTCCAGCTCTACGCACCGTCGGCGGCCCTCTACCTGCGGGGCGGCAAGGCCGTGCAGCCGGGCGCCCTGATCCGCAACCCGGGCATGGCCAAGGCCTACCGCGAGATCGCCGGAGGCGGCGTGAAAGCCTTCTACGAAGGGCCGATCGCGCGCGCCATCGTGGCGGCCGTCAACCGGCCGCCGCTCGCGCCCGGCAAGACGGCGCGCACCGGCCGCATGAGCATGGCCGACCTGGCCAATTACGAAGCGCGCATCCGCCAGCCGCTGCGCAGCACCTATCGCGGCTACGAGATCTACGGGATGCCCCTGCCCAGCAGCGGCGGCGCCACCGTCGCCGAAGCCCTGAACATCCTCGAGGGCTACGACTTCAAGGGCATGCCGCGAGCCCAGGCCGAGCACCTGTATATCGAGGCCAGCCGCCTCGCCTTTGCCGACCGCAATGCCTACCTGGGCGACCCCGAATACATCGACGCGCCGGTGGCCGGCCTGCTGTCCAAGGACTATGCGGCCGAGCGCCGCAGGCTGATCAAGCCGGCTGCGGCGCGCAAGGTGGCGGCGGGCGACCCGTATGTCTACCAGAACGACCTGAGCGCGCCCCTGCGCCCGCAACCAGTAAAAACGCAGCGCGAAAGCGCCCACACCACCCACCTGACCGTCTCCGACAAGGACGGCAACGTGGTCTCCTACACCTTCACCATCGAATCCTGGGGCGGCAGCGGCATCGTGGTGCCGGGCTATGGCTTCCTGCTGAATAACGAACTGACCGATTTCGACTTCAGCGGCCCCCATCCCAACGTGCCGGAAGCCGGCAAGCGCCCGCGCTCGAGCATGGCGCCGACCATCGTCCTCAAGGACGGCAAGCCGGCCTTCACCATCGGCAGTCCGGGCGGCGCGACCATCATCACCACGGTGCTGCAGACCATCTTCAATTACCTGGATCTCGGCATGCCCATGGACCAGGCCGTGAACGCCCCGCGCATCTCGGAGCGCAATGACGACGCGACCTCGATCGAGCCGGGTTTCGCGGGCAGCGAGGCGGCGCGCGCGCTCGAACGCCTCGGCCACCGCTGGGAGGCCAACCCGGAAGAGATCGGCGCCGCCAATGCCCTGGTGTTCAACCCCGACGGCACCGTCACCGCCGTCAGCGAGGGCAAGCGCCATGGCGTCGGCTCCGCCCTGGTGCAGCGCCGCGGTCACTGAGGGTCACTGATGGTCAAGCACGATGTTGGACTTTTGGCACAGGTTCAAAATCTTTCCTGATAAAAACGGCAAGTTCCCGTAGGAATGATCTTACATTGGGATAACATAAGGTAATCAGCACTACCGACTATCGTTATGCCTTCGCCCTACGTCGTGCCCGCGCTGCCCGTCCGCCGCAGCGCTGCAACTCTGGTGTTAGCGCTCGTCCTGATCGCGGCAATGAGCATCGTGTTCGTGCGCCAGGTCGCCGACTTGCGCGGCGCGATGGGCGAACTGCGGCAGAACGACACGGCCCGCATCCAGGTTCGCAACGTCCTGATCAACCTCCTCAATGCCGAGACCGGGCAGCGCGGCTTCCTGCTCACCGGCGACCCGGCCTACCTCGATCCCTACCACGTCGGCCGCGCCAACGTGCGCGACAACCTGCAGCTGGCCGAGCAGTCCGGCTTCCGCGATCCCGCCTTCCTCGACAGCCTGCGCAGGCTCGCCTTCATCAGCGAGAGCCAGCTGGACGAACTCGAGCGCACCGTGCAGCTCAAGAAGCATGGCGACGACGCCGCCGCGCTGGACACCGTGCGCGCCGGGTTCGGCAAGGAGAAGATGCTGGAGGCGCGCCAGCTGATCCAGAATGAAGTGGCGCGCCTGCGCGTGGCGCGCGACCGGACCATGAACGGCTTCAACGACCGGCTGCTGCACGCCGCCGCGCTGCTGGTGTTGATCCTGTCGACGGTCGTGATCATGGCCACGCACGCCTGGCGCTCGCTGTCGGCCGCCGCCCGCCGCAACAGCGAACTGGCCAAGCGCCTGGCGCAGGAAGCCTCGCACGACGCCCTCACCGGCCTGCCCAACCGGCGCTTCTACGACCGCTGGGCGCGCCGCCTGGTGGCGCGCAGCCAGCGCAGCGGCAAGCCCTTCACCCTGCTCGCCATCGACCTCGACCGCTTCAAGGAAGTCAACGACACCCACGGCCACGGCGTCGGCGACGACGTGCTGAAGGAAGTGGCGATCCGTTTCCAGGCCGTGCTGCGCGGCGGCGAGTTCCTGGCGCGCCTGGGCGGCGACGAATTCGTGGTGCTGATGGAAGGGGATTTTTCGCGCAACGAGATCAGCGGCATCGGCCGCCGCCTGATCGACTGCCTCTACCCCTCGCTGCATTCGGGCGTGGCCGACAATGCCGTCGGCGCCAGCATCGGCGCCGCCAGCTTCCCGCTGAACGGCACCGACCTCGAAGGCCTGATGCAGGCCGCGGACGACGCCCTCTACGCCTCCAAGCATGCCGGGCGCGGCGTGCTCTCCTTCGCCCGCGTGGAAATCGCGGCGGTCCCGCCGGCGGCGCGCGTCGCCTGAATCCGCCTTTTTTTGGTGCTTCCCGCCCGTCAAGACACTACACTGTCATGACGGCGGGCACTGCCGCGTTTGCTCGTATGCCCGACCGCATACCTACAATAAACGGAGACAACGCATGAGCAATTTCATTACCCTGCTGCCTACCCTGTTGATCGGCGCGCTCGCGCTGATCATGTTCGGCCTCGGCCTCTCGCTCACCCCCGGCGACTTCCGCCGCCTGCTCGGCCACCCGAAGGCGGTGGTGCTGGCGCTCGTGCTGCAGGCGCTGGTGCTGCCGGCGGTGTGCTACGGCTTGATCGTGGGCCTGGGCGTGGCGCCGGTCTACGCGGTCGGCCTGATGCTGCTGGCGGCCTCGCCCGGCGGCGTGTCGGCCAACCTGTTCAGTCATCTGTTCGGGGGCAACGTGGCGATGAACATCTCGCTCACCGCCATCAACACCCTGCTCTCCATCGTCAGCCTGCCCCTGATCGCCAACTTCGCCATCGACAGCTTCGCCGGCGGCGGCCAGGTGGTGCCGATGCAGACCGGGAAGGTGATCGAGGTGATCGGCATCGTGCTGGTGCCGGTGGCGATCGGGATGCTGGTGAAAAGCCGCGCTCCCGCCTTTGCCGTGCGCATGGATACGCCGATGAAGCGCTTCTCGATGGCGGTGCTGGCCCTGCTGGCCGTGGTCGCCATCGCCAAGGAATGGGACGCGATCACGACCTCGTTCGCCTCGATCGGGCTGGCCGTCATCCTGTTCAACGTGGCCAGCCTGGGCCTGGGCTACTACGTGCCGCGCCTGCTCGGCCTGGACAAGCCGAACGCGGTCGCGATCGGCTACGAGATCGGGATCCACAATTCGACCCTGGCGATTTTTGTCGCGGTGTCGGTGCTGGGCGACTTCCAGCTGATGCTGCCGGCGGCGATCTACTCGGTCAGCATGTATGTGTTCGCCACCGCCTTCGGCCTGCTGGTGCTCGGCAAAAAGGCGCCGGCCGTGGTGGCGGCGCCCACGTCAGCCTGAAACTCAGTCGGTCCGCCCCGCAGGGAAAGCGAACGGCGCCGCCTCCATGGTGCGCAACCCGCGCACCACCGTCAGCACGGTGACCGCGACACTGAGGGGCGCGGCAATCGCCATGACCGGCAGGCCGGTGGCCCTGGCGAGCACGAAGGCCAGCCACAGGCAGGGTGCGAAGGACACCAGCATCAGCACGATGGCCACCTCGCCGGGCAGCCGCCTGCGCGATGCGTGGTCGCGCAGCGGCAACGCCACCATCGGCACGACCAGGCAGCAGACGCCCGCCAGCAGCAGCAGCGTGCCGGGTTCCGCCCCGCCGATCGTCACCAGCAGCAGGGCGGCCCCGCTCGCCATCCCCCATCCTGCCAGCGCCCGCCGCAGCAGCGCGCGGCCGAGCTGGCGGTTGAAGGCGGCGGCGGTGCCGGGCGCCACCGGCGTCAGACGCGCCAGCGCCTGCTCCGCCGCATGGCTGCCGGCCAGTTGCCCGAGACGCAGGCTGTGCGAGAGCGGCACGAACAGCAGCATTGCAGCGAACAGCCAGCCGATGCCACGCACCACACCGGCATCGACGCGCCAAGCCGTGAACAGGCCGAGCGCGCCCAGCATGAGCGTCATGAGGCCGATCGCGACCGCGATTTCCCCAAGGTGCTGGACCGGGCCGAGGGCATGCAGCATCAGGCGGGGGCCATCGCGCCGCGCGCTGTCGCGGCGCAGCGCGACGGCGTACCAGCCCTTGGTGTAGACACCCGCCATGCGCTCGACGAAGGGATCTCCCTTGGCGCCTGTTTCCTGCCAACGCGCGCGACGCGCTTCCATCCTCCAGTGTCCCTCGCCGGCCTGCGGGAACATGGCGCACACCGCGATCACGATCACGGCAGCGTACAGCGGCAGCGAGAGCAGCAGAACCACCGGATGCGACAGCAGGGCGAACAGCCCGAGCTTGCTGACGAAGACCGCGCTGAGGCTCGACGCCACCACGACCACGCTGCCGGCCCAGTGTCCGGAGGCAGCCAGCCCGGTGCCGACGGCGAGCAAAACGATCCAGAACAGCAGGCCGCCTTTCTCGGCGTAGGGTGCGCTCGCGATGCCGGCAATGCACACGCAGCACAGGAGGCAGGACAGCTCGACCAGGCGCCGGCGCATCTGCGGCACCAGCTTCGCGTTAGCCGGCGTGTTGAGCTTGACGGCGCCCGGCATGAAACGCAGGCCCCAGTTCAGCAGCGGAACGGCGAAACCGGCCATCCAGAACAGTGCGACCGCCGCCTGGATTCCCTTCCTCGCCCCCACCGCCGCGCCGAGGGCGATGACGGCAAACAGCACGAACCAGCCGACAAAGCGCGTCGAGCGCGTATTCGCATGCGTCGCCGCGGCGCGCCACAGCATGCGGTAATCCTGCAGGCGCGTGCTCATTTGGTCACCTCGATGAACAGATCTTCCAGGCTGACCGGCTCGGCGCGCCGCCCCTGCGTGGTCTGGCGCGCGCCTTCCAGCAGGTCGTCGAGCTGGCCCTGCAGGGCGATGCGGCCGTCCTTGAGGAAGGCGACGTCCAGCGCCACCCGTTCCAGGTCGGTCAGGATGTGGGTCGCATGTGCAAACTACACGAAAACGGACAAGATCATTTCATAGGAGAAGCTGTCGTTCAAATTCATTTTACTTGTCCATCTGCATGCATGAGAAAATGGACGTAAGTGAGGAAATTTGTCCGTTTAGTTGCAGTAGAAGAGCAGCAGGCTCCCTCGACGCAGAGGTTGCTCTAGCTATTAATTAGTTGCCGAATTATCATCGGCACGATCAACAGTTTGGAGCATGGAGCATGAAGGCTGCTGTTTTTTCGGTCTTATTACTGGCAGGGTGTGCCAAGCTCCGGATATTGTGTCACGCTGAGGAGCGTTAATTTGCCGTTGACTGCTATTCGTGCCACGACTGGCGAGATTGTCGAAGCTTTCGACCTGACGGCTGATCAATGGACGAAAATTAAGGCTGAGCCACCCGGCTCGTATCTCATCCGCCGTAGCAATCTCCCTGCAATCCTCAAACAGAATGTACGTGGGACACGTTGGTTCGCCGCTCGACCAGGTGAAAGCGATCCGAACTGGAAGCCCACATCGCCTGAACATGAATTCGCACAGGTTCGAATGGTCAAAGCGCTCCGGTCGGCCGGCTTCGACGCACGAATTGAAGAGCCAGGCTATACGCCTACTGGCGAGCGCTGGGAGGCTGACGTCTTCATAGAAGCTGCCGGCCGTAAGATGGCCATCGAAGTGCAGATGACACAGCAGACTTTGGATGAGTACGAGCGACGGTCGCAGAAGTATGTCGAATCGGGGGTCAAGGTTGTATGGCTGGTCAACAGCAGACACTTCAAGAACTTCACGCTTGGTTGCTTACGACGGAACGGTTGGGGATTACAGCCGGTCAACGGTCCGGTGGTGAATGGCGAACAGTACCATCGAAACTTTCCTGCCTTCCCGCTCACGTTTAACAGCCCTAAAGGCGAGCCGGCTGATACCAGTACCACTATAAGCGTGTTCTTGCCTCCCAAAGGCTGGCCATCTCTTCAGTTGTCGTTGGCTGAATTCGTCGTTGAGTTGGCCAATGGAGCCTTGACGCACAGCCGGGGCCGGTTCTGGCTGTGGAACCGATAAGTGGCTATCACTGCTATGTCGGAGACCGCCGCAGAGTTTTAGAAAGTTAGATCAACAACGTGTCAAGAATGGCAATCAGCCGCATCGACTCATGAAATTACTATTTTTGCAGACATATCGACCCGAATTGCCCGGGAACGACGTAATGCAGACAGGATTACGGCTGCCGCTGTTTGTTTGCCAAGCGGAGCCCTTAATCACGTTAGAAAGCTGTTACCTGTCGATCTGCCAAAATGGCGCTCTGCGAACGACACAACTGCCGAACTAGTCGCGAACATCGTTCGGCGTGAAGCGCTTGGAATCGGCGTTTACTCTGTTGAAAAATCAGATGATAAGTGGGAACAGTTTTGGGACGACGCATCAACTCTCAATGCTGACTTCCGCGGAAAAATCAGCCACATTAAGGCGGCTTACCAAATCAAATGCCTTATGTTCGTGAAGTCGACAGCACTAGCATGTGCAAGTGCGATCAATGCTGGGAATATCGTACGTTCGTCAAGCAGGCAATTCAAGATCTCGACGCGGGAAACCTTCATTTTCGACAAGGAAATCGATGGGTTTGATAATATTGACGTATTCAAAAGTATCTGGGATCGCGTAAACGCCGGACAGCCGCTCACCGAAAAGGTGGGAATCAAGCGAACCGTCGAAGACGTGCAACTTGTCACTGAGCAGGAAGAACGGCTTTTAATGCTGCCCGACTATATCGGCGGAATTGCACATGCAGCGACAAGCCAAGCCAACGTACTAGCAGCTAGCCAAGTAAGCTCGGAATGCGTACGACGCCAGCAGCTGCATTTCGCGCAGGCGCCGGGATATCTACTCGTACGCGAGCCGTTCTCGCTCACGCTCTCAGAAATTCTCAACGGTTGACAGCCCTAACAAAAACTGTTACTTGCCGCGATGACAACAACCTTGTACACTGAGCCATTCTTAACGTCTGCTATCGGCCCAAAGCCGGACATTTTAGAAACCGGGGTTAAGCAGAAAAAGGATGTTTTTCATAATCAGCGAATTGCTGTCAGCTTCACGATACGACGCATTGTCATATGCACTGCGTAGGGCATCAAATGCACAGATTCCATGAGATGGTAATTAAGCCCTTGCACTTACCGAAACCTTGATCGCTAATGCATTAGCGCCGCCACTTAGTTACATTGTTCGCAACGATCATCGTAGCCCGCCAATAAGGCAAGACTTTATTTGTCAACAACGCTGATAGATCCAAATTAGGAATAAGAATGAGCAATATAGATAACGCCGAAAAGAACCTAAAAACGTTGTTGAAAGATGTCAGAGCGGACCTGGCAACCATTGAAAGCGAAGAAGACGCTAAAGTTAAGATAATAAATAGGATCTTTAACGAGTGCCTAGGATGGTCATTTACACAATTTTTCTTGGAGAACAAGCATGATTGTGGTTACTCTGACTATGTGATGAAGGTGGCAGACATTCCTTCACTTATTGTGGAAGCAAAGAGAATAGGCATACTCGGTATCGAGTCCGCCGTCCAAGATAAACATCGGACCTTGAAAATATCGGGTACTTCTCTCAAGCAATCCATAGATGGAGTGCATCAGGCATTTAGTTACGCCAGTGAGGCTGGAATTCCTATCGGCGTTGTAACCGATGGGATAAGGTGGATTATTTTTAAAACATGGATACAAGGCGCCAGTTACAAAGAGAAGGAAGCTTTCGTTTTTCCGTCCCTTGAGGCATTAGAAAACTCATTTAGCGTCTTCTATGAACTACTAGCTTACGAGCATTTTGTGAAGAAGACATACAATTTGCTATTCGATGGCATACACAATAGTCGCCAAAATCTTAGCTTCCCCCTCAAAGCTCCCATTGAAGCAAATGAAATTAGACTTCTGCAAAAATCACCCATAGCGTTTGATCTTGAGAAAATCTTCAATGGTTTCTTTACTCATCTCATCGGTGATAATAACGCTGAAATGATGGCTGAATGTTTTGTAGAGTCAAACGAAAGCAGAATTGCCGATTACTCTCTCGAAAAAATAACCAATAGTATTTTAAGCAACATGTCAATAGACAATGGTCGAGTTGGCAGTGAGTTGAGCGAACTAATTGAGGGAAATGTACAAGCTGAGTTACCATCCGACTCGACATGTCTGTATTTATAGTCGGCCCCACTGGATCTGGAAAAACAACATATATAGGTAGATTTTTTTCAAAAATTCTACCGCCCAGCACTCGCAAAAATTGCTTGGTAGCAAGCATCAACTGTTTAGATGCTACTGGTGACGATGGAACCAGTATCGGGTGGATTACCGAGAGCATTATCTCCTCTCTAGAAAAAAGTCTATTTCAAGATGGCTATCCAGAATACAGCGACCTCCAAGGCATGTACTTCGGCCACTACAAAAGAATGTCTTCCGGCTATTTGAAGAAGATATATGAAAACGACAAGAATGAATTTGACAGAAAATTTGCAGAATTCCTAGAGTCGGAAGTTCGAAACAACAGAGAGGGTTACCTCGACAGCTTGCTAGTCTTTGCCATTCGCAACCGCAAGAAACTGCCGATAATAATTCTTGACAATACAGATGAATTTTCGCTCGAATTTAAAATAAAGATCTATCAGCTTTGCAACGCTTATCGTCGAAAAGCCAAAAACTGTATGCTGATTTTCCCAGTCACAGACAAGTCCGCATGGAGCTTTTCAAAAACAGATATATTTACTATTCATCAATCAAGGTCCTTCTTTCTACCAACTCCGTCACCGCGCGAGGTATTTAGAAAACGGATCGACTTTTTGAGCAAAAAGCTTGTTTCTGCGAACGAAATCGAGAAAAAAGCATATCTGACAAAAAACGGAATTAGGATTGAATTTAAGGATATCAACAAATTTGCCCAGGTACTCGAAGAGGTATTTGTTGAAAACAACTTTACCGCAAAGACTCTCGGAGAGCTAACAAACTACAACATCAGGTCGATCATGAATCTCTCAAAGAGGATCATTACTTCGCCTGTTATGCGAATTGAAGACTTGGTCATCAGTTATGTAACAACGGAGCCTATTAGCTATAAAAAATTTATTGACGCCTTAATTCGTGGAGCCTACGAGGCTTACAAACCGAGCACCGGAGACGATTTTGGAATTATATGTACCTTCAAAGTGAACTCCGAAAAGATTCATTCTCCACTTTTGATTTTGCGGATTCTGGCTCTTCTCAAAATTACGAAACTGACCGGTCGAGATGTTGAGGAAAGGCACTTAACAGTCCAGTCTTTAATTCAGTATTTTGATGCCCTTGGGGTAGACATGGTTGACATGCAACGATGTCTCGCGGAGATGGTATTCCTGCGACTTGTCGAACCTTACGATCCGTCGGCTAGCGTGCTGGGCGACAATCAGAAGCTGGCAATAACCTACAAAGGAATTGCCCACTATGAATTGTCGACTAGAAACAAAGTCTACTTCTATCAGATGGGCCTCACTACAGGAATAACGGACCCTGAAGTCGTGCATGCCATTAGAACCCGCAGCAGCGCAAATCATTCATTTACCGAAAATGCTCAATTTGTAAGAAGAAAATTCGCTGAATATCTAATTTCCGAAGATGCAAAATTTATCTCATCCGATCAAGGAAAAGACCAATTTGAATGCCAAAGAGAGCTAATTAGGGACATCAAATCCTTTAGCGCCGACAAGAATGAAGCCGCACTGGACAGTATTACGAAATTCTACGGAACCAAGCTAATTGGTGAAGTTACTAGATACGACGCAGAAAAAGACTATGGTTTCATTTTTATCAAGGAGGTTAATCAAGATGTTTACTTTAGCTTAGCGAGTCTCGGAAGCAACCTTGCGCCCAGTCTCGGAGGTATTATCTATGATCACGACATCGTATATTGTACGTTAGGGCAAGGACCGAAGGGAGTAGTGGTCAAGTCAATAGAAGGCTTTGTTGATGCGGAAAATACAATTAACCATGATAGATGTGTTATTAAGAACTATAATTCGGTTCGAGGTTATGGGTTCGTCTATGTAGGATCTTCTTCAAATGAGGCGTTTTTTCATAAGACAGCATTCCCCCCAAGTTTCCATGAGCACTTGAAACCCGGTTTGGAGTTTGAGGCAGAAATACGATTAAAGAGCGATGGCAAATTCCAAGTAAGAAGATGTGAAAGATTGCTCAAATAAACAAGCGGGCGGACGTTGAAATGCGCGATTTGATAGGAATAAAATTTGCTCGTTCATTAACAGTCTATCACCCTGCGCGTGAAAAGGTGACGCACCGGCACAGAGCGACCAGCCGAGTTCTTCAGGCAGGCATACGTAATTGACCCTAGAGAGAACATGAAACGGCAGTTAGAACATGATCTCATCAAGCGCACGTCACAATGCTTGATGAGCTATGACGACTGCCAATTCGGAGCCCGTTTTCATTTATAGCACCTCGATAATAACAATCTGCCAAATCGCACCTACGCAAAAAGCCGTACCGGAAAATTTACTTACTCATTTGAACTCATGAACGATACACTCGATCTAGACATCGCCGCCATGAAGTTAAGCGAAGAAGAGAAATGGGGACTTCAGGTCTACCGGAACTACTCGCAAGCGTTCGGAGAACATCGAGTTAAGAATTTTGTTGAGCAAGCCTCAGCATTCGAGCCTGAAGTGCGCCTCTTTGAGCAGGTAACGTCTCTTGTGGTTTCTGAGGAGCCACGAGTGCTCCCGGTAATTGCATCTTCTTACGCTGACGACCTTCTACGAGACATGTTTAAGCGGGAAATCGCGGAGGGAGTTCCTGGTGGACGAAGCGCTCTCCTTTCGGGATTCGGGCCGCTTGCGAGGCTTTCCCAACGGTTGCAGATGGCATTCGCTTTCAGTTGGCTTAGCAAGGATCTGCTTATTGAGTTTGACCACCTCCGAAAGATTCGTAACGATCTTTCGCACAATTGGGACATCGCGCTCCTTGAGCGCCGTTTGAATGAACTCATCGAAGAAAAGCAGCAGCCCATCGAGGAGCAACTGGGCAACGACGTGCGTCTGCCAAAGAACTTTCATGAGTGGCTGAGCCCCATCGATCGTTTCCGAGTCCGGATCGTCTGGATGCTAGGGAGGTTGACCTATGAAACCTGCTTATGGGTTCCAGCTGTAAATGCAGGCATTAAACCAAGCGATGCTCTATATGGCCCAAATCGGCCTGTAATGCTTCGCGCAATATCTGCCATTGCATTAAATGCAACAAAGACTATTACCGGCATCTAAGGCCTAACCCAACAACCGCCCTTTGCAAATGAGCAAAGCGTGCAGCGCCGCCTGGTGAAGACTCTAAAGTCATACTTTTCCGTAGTACCAAGGGCCGCTTTGGGTTAGCAGACGTCCAGTAGTACCGACATTGTATGCGCACCGGCAGTGGCCGGTGCTAATCAGGTCGTACTTACGACAGCGGCACTTGCACGGTACGATTTCGGTCCTGGCACATCGCCCTGCATCTGCTCCGCGTGAATCAGCGCCGGCGCGATGAAGATGAGTTTGCGCTGCTGGTTGCCTGCCCCGAATGGCTGCATACGAAAATGCCCACGGCGCCAGTGCGCTGCAACGCCGCCCCCTCCGCCACCCTCCGAACCGCCGGTCGGCAATGACTCGGGCCCGACCACGATGCCGTTGTAGAGGGATGCCGATCTTTGCAACAATTTGGCGCGCTTGCGCTCTCCAAGGCCAGCGGCGCGCCGTGACGCTTCATCGTATTCGCAATGCGGCGTTATGCGCGCCTGCTTCAGGGCCATGTAGAGGAACAGACGTACTATGTAGCTGACCGCGGCGTGCATCGATCGGTGGAGCTCACTTTGGTCCGCTGGCGCGACGCCACCGAGAATGTCGGCCAACCACTCGCCGACCGTAATGTCCCCACGATCCGTTTCGCCGAGCAGCGAAATATGGCCACCGTAGCTGTCCTCGCGTTTGCTGATGAAGACAAGTTCCAACGTCCAGCATTTCCCATCTGGATCGCCGGCCGTGCGGTGCCGGGTCAGGAAGCAGAAAGCCCCGTCGAAGACGTGGTCAGGCGACTGCGGGTCCGGCACTTTCAGGTACCGCATGGCCGCTTCGCCGAAGCGCAGGTATTGGGCTCGATAAGGCGGCGCGACCATGCTCATCGGGAGACTGAGATCCACATCCGAATTCGCCAGCAGCGTTTCCAGCGCCGGCGTGGCCTCGATCACAGTCCCCTCGCTCAAATGGTACTTCAGGTTCGTGCTGACCTGAAACGCGAGCCGTTGGCGATCCTCGGCG